>Ga0207704_10000084_pt1 | contig 55496 bp, 46 predicted proteins | sample KBSMisM12_FD_184308 | JGI IMG/M metagenome (GOLD analysis project Ga0207704, IMG submission 184308) | Miscanthus rhizosphere microbial communities from Kellogg Biological Station, Michigan, USA - KBS Miscanthus M1-2 (SPAdes) (version 2) | ecosystem: Host-associated > Plants > Roots >...
TCATCTACCCGCCCCTACCCGCCTTGGCGTAAACCGCATCGATGCCCTCTGCGACCAGCTCGAGCTCGTCGGCGGCCGGGTCGTAGCCGCGGTCGCCGCGCAGTCGCTCGGCCCAGGCGGCGATCGCGCGGCCGCCCCAGTCGTCGGGCGGGTCGACCAGCGTCTCGGTGCCGGTGCCGCGCCAGAGCTCGGCGCGGAAGTCGTAGAAGGAGCCGCCGACGTTGCGGACCGAGACCGCCCCCTCATTTCCCCAGGCGGTGCACTCGAAGACGCAGTCCCGTCCCGCCGAGGCGAACCACGAACAGGCCAGCCGGGCCCGCACCGGCCCCAGCGTCAACTCGGCCGTAGCGTGGTCCTCGACCGCGTGCCCGTGCAACGAAAGCGTCCGGGCGGTCTCGACGCCGATCCCGTGGTTCCTTTGTCCGGTTATAGAGGACAAAGGAACCACGCGATTGCGATCGCGGGACCCGGCGGCTTCGCTCAGCCAGAGAGCCAGGTCGACCAGGTGGGTGCCGAGGTCGATCAGGCAGCCGCCGCCCGCGAGGTCGGGATCGGTGAACCAGGGCTTGTCGGGGCCGTAGGCGTTGTGGAAGACGAGGTCGATCGTGTGCAGCTCGCCGAGCGCGCCGCTCGCCACCTGCTCGTGGGCGGCGCGCAGCGCTTCGACGTGACGGTAGGAGAGGTCGACGGCGAGCAGGCGGTCGGCGGCGCGCGCTGCCGCCAGCACCCGCCGCGTCTCTTCGGCGTCGCGGGCCAGCGGCTTCTGGCAGAAGACGGCGAAGCCGCGGGTCAGCGCCGCCACTGCCTGGTCGGCGTGGAGGGCACTCGGGGTGGCGATGACGATCCCGTCGAGCTCGTGCTCGAGCAGCTCCTCCAGCGACCCCGCCTGCACCGCGCTCGGCGCCACCTCGGCTGCCGCGTCGAGCGCCTCGGCCTGAGGGTCGGCGACGGCGGTGACCCGGGCCAAGCCTTCACGCGCCAGCGCCTGCATCCGGTTGCGGCCGATCCAGCCGACGCCGAGGAAGCCGAGGCGGGGGAGGGTCGCGACCGTCACGCGATCACCAGCGCCTTCATGAACCCCTCCGGCCGCTCAACCGCGGTCTCCAACGCCCGGTCGACCTCGTCGAGTCCGAAGCGATGGGTGTAGAGCGGCGAGGGGTCGAGCCGCCCCTCCTCGACAGCCCGCGCCGCCTCGCGGATGCCCTCGACGTAGATCCGGGGGTCGCGCTCGTGGGCGTTGACGACGTCGAGCCCGCGCCAGTTCCAGAGCTGCATGTCGACCGTACGGGAGCCGTCCTGGTGGAAGCCGGCGATCACCAGCTGCCCGCGCGTCTTGGTCAGCGGTCCGGCGAGGTCGAGCGTCGCCTGCACTCCCGCCGCCTCGACGACGACGTCGCAGAGCTCGCCGCCGGTCAGCTCCTCGACCCGCTCGAGCACCGGCTCCTCCAGCGCGATCGTCTCCGCCGCGCCCATCTCGCGCGCCGTCTCCAGCGCCGAGCGCCGGCGCGAGATCGCGATCACCCGCGCCCCCGCGTCCGCCGCCAGCTGCCCGATTACGCAGCCGAGGAAGCCGGCGCCGATAACACCAACGGTGATACCCCCTCGTATTTCGCTGCGCCGGACGACGTTGACCGCACAGCCGAGCGCCTCGCCCGGGAAGTGCTCGACCCCGTCTGGCAGCGCCACCAGGTCCTCGGCCCGGGCGAGGTCGTAGTCGGCGTAGGCGTTGTAGGAGAGGCCGGCGACCCGGTCTCCTTCGCGCAAGCTCTCGACCCCCTCGCCGACCGCATCGACGACGCCCCAGCCCTCGTGGCCGGGGGCGCCGGCCGGGCGCGGGTACTCGAACCACGGCCGCCCGGTCCAGACCGCGAGGTCGGAGCCGCAGACGCCCGAGCCCTCCAGCCGCAGCCGCACCTCGCCCGCACCCGGCTCGGGCATCGGCACCTCGACCAGCTCGGCCGTGCGGCTCTCGCGGATGACGGCGGCGCGCGGCACCGGGCCTCCTAACCGGTCCGCACGACGCCCGATCGGGGTCCCCGGGTGCCGAGCGCCCCGCTCATAAGGTGAGCCCTCGCGCGGCAAGTTCGCCCTGCGCGGAGTCCACCCGGTCGTCAACCGTTTGACCCTCGAGCCACTCGGCCAGCTCGGCCATCCCCTCGTCCAACGCGACCCGCGGCTCGTACCCGAGCACCTCTCGGGCGGTCGTGATGTCTGCGAAGCAGTGGCGGATGTCGCCGACCCGGTACTTGCCGGTCACCTCCGCCTCGATGTTCTCGCGACCGGTCACGCGCGCCAAGCGCTCGGCGATCTCCCGCACGGTGATGCTGCTGCCGCTGCCGACGTTGACGGCACGGCCGGCGGCGGCGTCCCGTTCCAGCGCCAAGGCGCAGGCGCGGGCGATGTCGTGGACGCTGACGAAGTCCCGCCGCTGCTCGCCGTCCTCGAAGATCAGCGGCGGCTTGCCGTTCAGCAGCCGGCCGCCGAAGATCGCCAGCACCCCCGTGTAGGGGTTGGAGAGCGCCTGGTCGGGGCCGTAGACGTTGAAGAAGCGCAGCGCCGTCGTCGGCACGTCGTAGGAGGAGCCGAAGAGCAGGCACATGCGCTCCTGGTCGTACTTGTTGAGGGCGTAGACGGAGGAAAGCGACGCGCGCTTGTTCTCCGGCGTCGGCTGTGGGGAGAGCGAGCGGCCGTCGGGGGAGACCGGCTCCCATTCGCCGCGCTCGAGCTGGGCGCGGTCGCGCTCGACCGCCTCGGCGACCCGCCCGTCGGTGCCGCGGTAGAGCCCCTCGCCGTAGATGCTCATGCTGGAAGCGACAACCAGCCGCCGCACCGGACGCTCGATCAGCGCCTCGAGCAGGACCCCGGTGCCGACCGTGTTGACCGAGCAGTAGTCGGCGATCTCGTACATGCTCTGGCCGACCCCGACCCTGGCGGCGAGGTGCACGACCGCGTCGATTCCCGTCAGCGCCTCGGCGACCGCGGCGGGGTCGCGGACGTCGCCCTGGATCAGCTCGACATCAGAATCGAGGTAGTCGGGCCGTTCGCGCTCGGGATGGACCTGCGGGTCGAGCCGGTCGAGCGCCCTTACCTCGTGCCCCTCCCGCAGCAGGTGCCGGGCAAGGTGAGATCCGATGAAGCCGGCACCGCCGGTGATGAGAATCCGTTCTGACAACGGGGTGGCCCTCCTGCGAGGTGAAGCAATGACTTGATGTACCCCTTGTTGCCGGCGGCTGCTGCGTCTAAACACAAGGTCTGCCGGCTGACAAGCTTCGGTCGATGGCGGAGCAGAAAAGGGCAGTCAGGGCGGTGGTGCGGGGTCGCGTGCAGGGCGTCGGCTTCCGCGAAGCGACGGTTGCAAAGGCGCAGCAAATCGGCATCTTCGGCTGGGTGCGGAACGACGAGGACGGCTCGGTGCTCGTGCACGCGGAGGGTCTTGCGGACGCAGTCACCCGGGCGCTGGAATTTCTCCGCCAGGGACCGCGGGGCGCCGCGGTCGAGGGGGTCGAGGTCGAGGAGGTAAAGGTCGAGGGGCACGAGCAGTTCGCGGTCCGCGGCGTCGCCGCCGGCGTCTTCGTCGTCCAGGAGCACCAGGCGACCGCCCGCCATTACGACCTGCGACTCGAGGTCGACGGCGTGATGCGCTCCTGGGCGGTGCCGAAAGAGCCCTCGATGGACCCGGCGGTGAAGCGGCTGGCGATCGAGGTCGCCGACCACGCGCTCGCCCACAACGATTTCGAGGGCGAGCTCGAGGGCGGCTGGGTGAAGACCTGGGACCGCGGCACCTACGAGCAGGGCGGTCGGGTGCCCTGGCCGGAGGCGCTGGAGCGCGGCCACGCCGTCTTCGTCCTCCACGGCGAGAAGCTCAAGGGCGGCTTCGCCCTGCAGCGCACCCGCCGCGGCGAGAAGCCGCAGTGGCTGCTGATCAAGCGCCGAGACGAGTTCGCTAGATCGCCTAGTTAGACCTAGCTTTATCTATTTCGGAACGCTAGGGTTCTCCCTAGTAATCCGAATGGCTGACGGCGGTGAGAGGGCGAGCGCGAAGAAACCTTTCTACGAGCGAGGGTCGTTCAAAGCCGCCGTCGCTGTGGTCGGTCTGGTCGGCGGGTTGTGGGCCTTTCTCGGGCCGCCGAAGCCGTTCGACCTCGCCCACCAGCTGACCGCGGATGAGCCGCTTCCCTATCGCAATGTCGAGATCATCCTCGACGCCTCGGCCCGAATGGGTGAGAAGCTCGGCAGCAGCACGAAGCTGGCCGTCGCGGCGGCGGCGGTGGGCGAATACGCAACCGCCGGGGAAGAAGTCGGCCTGGCGCTGAGGCGGGCGGGGGGCAGCTGCGAAACCGACGGCGATCAGCTCGTCGGCTTCGGCAAGGGTCACGGGGCAGAGGTCAAGGAAGAGGCGGCCGTGCAGGAACCGCGAGGGGATTTGAACCTGACGCAGGCGGTGCGGGCGGCGATCGGGGACTTCTCCGGCGGCGAATTCCATCGCACCGGCTCCGAAAACGTAATCGTCGTCTTCGTCGGCAGCAATGACAGCTGCCTGGGCGAAGCCGGGGACCTGATCCGCAGCGAACTCGAAAGCGCGCAGATCGAGGCCTCCTTCCAGCTCTTCGCGATCAACGTCTCCGAAAAGACCTTGAAGAGCCTGAAGGAGATGGAGCGGCAGCTGGAAGGGGTTGCCGCGGTGCACCTGAGCGAATCCGAAAGCGCTGAAGAACTCGAAGAACAGGTCGACGAATACGCCCCTGAAGACGAACCGGGCGAACTCGGAGAAACGACCGGAGCCGTCGAATCCTCGACCGAAGAAAGCACCGAAACGACTGAAGCGGGCGAAGCGACCGAAGAAGGAAGCGAAGCCGAAGAAGAGCTGGAACCGGAACCGGAAGAACCGGCGCCGGTCGAAGAAGGCGGGGGAGAAGCGGAAGGAGAAGTCCCATGAGCGTTCTCGAAGCACCCCGGCAGGCGCAGTTGGCCGAGGAGCAGCTGCGGGCGACGGCGGCGCGGGTCGCCGAGCGCGAGACCGAGCGGGGGGAGAACCTCGCCGCCCTGAAGAAGCCCGGCGGCCTCGGCTTCGCCGACGAACCGGAGCGGGTTGCCGCCCGGCTGGACCGGTTGAGCCGCTACTGGGCGCGGGCGCCGCTGCCGGCGCAGCGCGAGGACGTGCCGCGAGGGCCGACCGAGGAGATCGTCGCGACGGCGATCGAGCGCGGGATGGCGTGGGGGGAGCGGCCCGACGGCGAGCCGCTGCAGGCGGCCGGCGAGGTGCTGGAGAAGATCATCGGCAGCGTCGACTTCGTCGGGGTCAGCTACCTCGAGCGCGGGGTGACCGCCGCCCACGCGGTCGGCCGGGTCGACGTCGGCGACAGCGGTGGCAGGACGGTCGCCTACGGCACCGGCTCGCTGGTCGCGCCGCACGTGCTGCTGACCAACCACCACGTCCTCCCCGACGCCGCGACCGCCGCCACCAGCGCGATCGAGTTCGACTTCGAGGACGGCACCGACGGCCAGCCGAAGCAGTCGCACCGCTTCGCCTTCGCCCCCGACGCGCTCTTCATCGCCGACGAGGCACTCGACTTCGCCCTCGTCGCGGTCGAGCCGAACGCCTCCGCCGTCGACGGCTACGGCTTCAACCCGCTGATCGAGGCCGAAGGCAAGGTGATCGTCGGCGAGTGCGTGACGATCGTGCAGCATCCCTCGGGGCAGCGCAAGCAGATCGCCCTGCGCGAAAACAAAGTCGTCGACCGGGTCGAGCAGATGCTCCACTACGAGACCGACACCGAACCCGGCTCCTCCGGCTCGCCGGTCTTCAACGACCAGTGGGAGTTCGTCGCCCTCCACCACGCGGGCGTTCCGAACGACTCCGAGCCGGGCGGGTTCATCAACGAGGGGATCCGGGTCAGCCAGATCATCGGCCACCTGCGCAAGGTCGCGGGCCCGCAGCCGAGTCCGCTGCTGGCGCCGGTGATCGAACCGACGACGCAGCGGCCGACGCCGGTGGCGATCCCCGCTCACGACTCCCACGACGGGACCGGCCCGGAGGCGGCACTCCTCGAGAAGGTCGAAATCGAACCCGACTACTCGAACCGCAAAGGCTACGAAGCCGACTTCCTCGGCAGCGGCAAACGCAGCGTGCCACTGCCGGAGTTGGGAGCGCTTGCCGCCGACGCGGTGCCGCGGACCGACGGCAACGGTGCCGGCGCCGACCCGGTGCTGCCCTACCACCACTTCAGCCTGGTGGTGAGCAAAGCGCGCAAGATCGCCCTCTTCACCGCCGTCAACATCGACGGCTCGACCGAGCAGCGGATCAAACGCGACCCCGACCGCTGGAGCTTCGACCCCCGGATCCCGACCGATTACCAGATGGGCGAAGCGATCTACGTCGACAACGAGCTCGACCGCGGCCACCTGGTGCGAAGGCTCGACCCCGCCTGGGGGTCGATCGCCAAGGCCGCCAACGACGACACCTTCCACTTCACCAACTGCTCCCCCCAGCACGCCGACTTCAACCGCAACGCGACCCTCTGGGCGGGGCTCGAGGACTACATCCTCGACCACGCCGACAACGAACAGTTCAAGGTCACGGTCTTCAGCGGCCCGATCCTCGCCGCCGACGATCCCGAGTACCGCGGGGTGCAGTTGCCGAAGCAGTTCTGGAAGGTGGTGACGATGGCGAAGTCCCCGGGCCTGCTCTCTGCGACCGCGTACCTGCTGAGCCAGGAGAGCCTGATCGAGGGGCTGGAGGCGGCGCCGGCGGCGGCGGAGGAGTTCAGCTTCGGCGCTTACGGCACCTTCCAGGTCCAGGTAAGCGAGGTGGAGCGGCTGACCGGGCTCGACTTCGGCGGGCTGCGCGACTACGACCCGCTCGGCAGCGCTGAGGAGGCGCGGGTGACGCCTCGCAAGGTGGTGCACGAGAAGTACCTCATTCTCTAGCCGCTTTCTCAAGCTTCTTCTTGTCAGCGCCGATGACGGCTGCATGGACACTCCGTCCAAGCGATCGCCCATGTCGCGCAAAGCCGCCTTCGCCGCTCTGGGGCTCCTTTCGGGCCTCCTGGCCTTCTACGCCGCGGTGACGATCTGGACGCTCGGTGACGCCTCGTTGCAGGACGCCGTCGGCCGCTGGGTCTACGACGCCGTCGTCCTCGGCGCCGCCCTGCTCGTGCTGGCGCGAGCGGCGCTGGTCCCGGCCGAGCGCGGCGCCTGGCTGGCGCTCGGCACCGGCCTGCTGCTCTGGGCGCTGGGGCAGACCTACTACTCGGTCGTCCTCTACTACGCGAGCCCGGCGCCGTTCCCGTCGCCGGCCGATTTCGGCTTCCTCGCCTTCTACCCGGCCACCTACGTCGGCCTGGTGCTGCTGCTGCGGGCGCGGGTCGCCCACCTCGAGCGGCTGGCCTGGGTCGACGGCCTGATCGGGGCGCTGGCGGTCGCCGGCGTCGCCGCGGCGCTGATCTTCCCGCCGGTCCTGGAAGCGCTCGAAGGCAGCCCCTTCGGGGTCGCCGTCAGCCTCGCCTACCCCTGCTTCGACCTCGTCCTGCTGGGGCTGTTGAGCGGCGTCTTTGCCGCCTCGAAATGGCGCACCCACAGCAGCTGGCTGCTGATCGCCGGGGCGCTGCTGCTCTTCGCCGTCTGCGATGTCGTCTACCTCTCGGTCGGCGGTCAGTCGACCACCGCCCTGACCTTCGCCAGCGTCGGTTGGCCGCTCGCCCTCCTGATGCTGGCCGCGGCGTCCTGGCTGCCCGGCACCGCGACCGGCGCCGCGGTCGGGCGGGCTGAGCGGCGGCGGATCGGCGTTCCGGTCGCGATGGGCATGATCGGGGTCGGCCTGCTCGCCGTCGGCAGCTTCCTGCCGATCGGCGCGCCCGCGGTCGTCTGCGGCGTCGCCTGCCTGGTCGCGGTCCTGCTGCGCCTGCTGATCACCTTCGAACAGAACACCCGGATGCTGCGGGTGACCGAGACCCGGGCCGTCACCGACTCCCTCACCGGCCTCGCCAACCGGCGGGCGCTGATGACCGATCTCGAGGACGCGGTCTCGGCGACGCCGCCGCGGGCGATGGTCCTGGCGCTGTTCGACCTCGACGGCTTCAAGTCCTACAACGACAGCTTCGGCCACCCCGCCGGCGACGACCTGCTGCGCCGCCTCGGCGGGCAGCTGCAGGCGGCGGTCGAGGCGCACGGGCGCGCCTACCGGCTCGGCGGCGACGAGTTCTGCGTCCTCGCCCGCACCAGCGAGCTGCCGGCGGAAGCGATCTGCGAAGCGGCCGAGCAGGCGCTCTGCGAGCGCGGCAAGGGCTTCAAGATCACCGCCTCCTGGGGCAAGGTCCTGATCCCGGTCGAGGTCACGACCTCGACCGACGCGCTGCGGGTCGCCGACCGGCGGATGTACGCGAAAAAGGGACGGCGGGCGGATTCGGCGCGCAGCCAGACCCGCGGCGTCCTGCTGCGGATGCTGCACGAGCGCGAGCCCGACCTCGAGCGCCACCTCGACGGCGTCGCCCATCTCGCCGCCGCCTTCGGCAAAGCCCTGGCGCTGGACGCCGAGGAGCAGGACGTGATCGTCCGCGCCGCCGAGCTGCACGACATCGGCAAGGTCGCGATCCCCGACGCGGTCCTCCACAAGGGTGCTGACCTGACCCCGGAGGAGTGGGAGCTGATGCGCAAGCACACGATCATCGGCCAGCGAATCCTCGGCGCGGCCCCGGCCCTGTCCCCGGTGGCCGACCTGATCCGCTCGACCCACGAGCGCTGGGACGGCGACGGCTACCCCGACCGCCTCGCCGGCAAGGACATTCCCCTCGGCTCGCGAGCGATCTTCATCTGCGACGCCTACAACGCGATGACCGAAGGCCGCTCCTACCGCCCGCCGATGAGCAAGGACGAAGCCCTCGAGGAGCTCCGCCGCGGCGCCGGCACTCAGTTCGACCCCGATCTCGTCCGCACCTTCGTCGACAAGGTCGTCCCGGCCCTGGATGAGAGCAGCCCCGCGGTCGCATCGTCTGCTTCGTCCTCGAAGTAGGCCCGGTTCCCGCGAGACCGCGAGGAACCACAATTATTCGGGTTTCTCGCGGTCTCGCTCTCGGGGCTAGGCGATGAAGGGCGCAGCGGCGAAGGCGAGGGCGGCGGCGGTCAGGAGGACGGCGACGCGGCGCGCGGTCGCGCGCGGTTTCAGGTTCAGTTTCTCCAGGCAGATCAGGACGGTTGCCGCCGCCATCCAGAGCAGCGCCGGGGAGCCGGTGAGGGCAACGGCGGTCATGATCGCCCAGCAGGAGGCGAGGCAGGCGCTGCCGTTGAGGAGGCCGAAGCGGACCGTGCCCGCCGTCGCCCGCCAGCCCCGCGGCGGCAGGGGGCTGGGGCGATGGCAGGCGCGCAGCGCCCGCCACTTGTAGGGAGTCAGCTGCCACAGCGCCGCCACTGCCAGGCTCGCGGGCAGGGCGAGCGGCGACCGGGTCGGCGCCCAGCTCGTCAGGGCGCCGAGGACGAAGACGCTGAAGGCGAGCCAGACGCCGAGGTAGGCGAGCAGGAACTCGACGGTCGCCCGGCGCCGCCGCCAGTAGAGGCTGTGGACGGCGACGTGCCGGACCCCCGGCGTCGCCGTCGGGACCATCATCGCCCCCGACATCAGCGCCCACATCGGCGCCGCCGCGAGGAGCGACGCCGCGCTGAGTGAGGCGCCGCCGGAAGCCGCGACGACGTGGGAGCTCGCGGTCGAGGCGCCGCCGGCGCCGAGGGTGCAGATCCAGAGTGCCCCGTGGGTGAAAGCGGTGCCTTGCGCCTCGCCGCCTCCGCCCCAGGCGAGGACGGTTCCCGCAGCAAGGGCGGCCCAGGCCGCCGCCGCGCACGCCTCCGCCCAGAAGGTCGGCCGCCGGCAGATCGCAGCGAGCCGGAGCACCGCGGTCAGCCGACCGAGAGGCTGACCCGGCCGATGTGGATCGGCGGCTCCTGCCTGCCTGCCTCCGGCTGAGCCGGGAACGCCTCCTCTTCGGGATGTCCTTTCGGCGGTTTCAGACGCAGCGGCCGGAAGGTGACGTCGAGTTCTTCGTCGCCCGCCTGCTGACCGCCGCCGAGGGAGCGGAGCAGGCCGCCGATCTCGAGGACGTAGCGGAAGTTGTGGCCGTGTTCGTCGCCGCGCGGTTCCTGGGCGCGTTCGATCCCGAAGAACGAGATGTTCCCCGCATAGTGTTCCTCCAGGGTCTTTTCGTCGGGGTCTTTCGGCAGGTTCAGGTAGACCCCGTAGACCGTTCCCGGATTGACGTCTCCTTCGATGTCCTCGATGTTGAGGAAGACGCGGCGGGGGTCCGACTCGCGCGAGGCTTCGCGCAGCTCCTCACGGGCGCGGGCGTCGACCGTCACCGGGATCGCTTCGGTGCTGCCGGTCAGGGTCACTTTCTGCTCCGCGGCACCGACGACTTTGCGCTCGGGCCCGGGGTTCGGGGCTGCGACGGCGAAGCTCTCCTCTTCTTTTTTCGGCTCCGGCGGGGTCGGACCGGGTCCGCCCGCCGCCGCGGGGATCACGTCGTAGGTGTAGTTGAGGTCGGCGATCGTGTCCAGCACCTGGGCCGGGGTCAGTTCGACTTCTTCGCCTTTGACGTTGAAGAGGGGGAAGCTCTCGTTCCGCCATTCGGGCTCTTCCGCGTCCTGACGGCTCTGCTCCCATTCCGCCCAGATCCGGTCGATGTTGGCGTGGTGAAGCCAGAAGATCGGGTCTTTGGCCGCCTCTTCGGGGAAGGACATCCAGCCTTCTTCGCCGCCGACGGCGCCGTGGACGGCGTTGTGCGGGGAGAGCTCGAGCCGGCCGGGTTCGCCGAAGAACACCCTGGTCTGCGGGTTCGGCCCGCCGCCGAGTTCTTCGGGGCCGACGAATCGCGGCGCCGCTGTTGCCGAGGCGTCGGACGTGGTCCGCCGTTTCAGCACCGCCCCTTCGTTGATCCCGGGTTCCTGCGAGGTCCGCGGCGCCCGCTCTTCGACGTAGAGCGGGTTCTCCGCGCCTTCTGCTTCAGGCTCGCGGAAGGCCTCGGGGATCGAGGCGTGGGCTTCGTCAAGCCCGTAGTTCCAGTAGGGCAGCGACCAGTCCTCGGGGCCCCCGAGTTCGACCACCGCCGCGCGGACGATTTCCTCGAAGCGATACAGGTACATGCGGTGCCAGGGGAGGAAGAACCAGCTGCCGTGTTTGCACTGGTCGTACAGTCGTTTCGGCGGTTCGGTGCTGCCGTGGATCGCCGCCTGGTACCACCAGCTGGTCACCTCGTCGGCGGATCGTTCTTTCATCCGCCCGACCGCGCGGCCGTACCAGCGCAGGGTGTCGTCGGTGAGGCTTCTGGCCTCCTGTCTTACGAATACTCCGGCGCTGTTAACCATTGAGCGAACGTAACAGCGGTTCTACGAACGCGCATGTGTACATGAAGAGGCTGTGGAAGCTGCCGGATTCAGCCGGTTACGATGCCGCCATGGGCGAGTTCCGTTACGAGGGGCACCGGATCTCCTACGACGTCTACGGCGAGGGGAAGCGGCTGATCGTGCTGACGCACGGGTTGCTGATGAACCGCCACATGTTCGACCGGCTGGCGCCGGAGCTGGCGGAGCGGGGGAACCGGGTGGTGACGGTCGACATGCTCGGTCACGGCCGCTCGGACCGGCCCGAGGACTTGCGCCTCTACTCGATGCCGCTGTTCGCGCGGCAGGTCGTGGCGCTGCTCGACCACCTGGACGAGGAGAGCGCGGTGATCGGCGGCACCTCGCTGGGGGCGAACATCGCCCTTGAGCTGGCGGTCCACAACCCCGACCGGGCGCGGGCGCTCTTCATCGAGATGCCGGTGCTCGACAACGCCCTCTCCGCGGTCGCGGGCTTCTTCGCCCCGGTCCTGCTCGGGCTCAAATTCGGCCGCCCGGTCTTCGAGGGCGTCTCGCTCGCCCTGCGGGCGGTGCCGCGGACCTCCTACCTCGCCGACATCGGCCTCGACTTCCTGCGCCAGCGGCCCGGTCCCTCGCAGGCGGTGCTCGAGGGGCTGCTGCTGGGGGAGACGGCGCCCCACCGCGAGGAGCGGGTGAAGATCGAGCAGCCGACCCTGGTCGTCGGCCACCCGCGCGACCCGCTCCACCCCTTCAGCGACTCCGGGATGCTGCTCAAAGAGCTGCCGGACGCGCGCCTGGTCGAAGCGAACTCGATCATGGAGTGGCGGCTGCGCCCCGAGCGCCTCAACGCCGAGCTGAGCGCCTTCCTCGACGAGGTCTGGGCTCCGGACCTTCGCGCAGTCGCGGCGGGCTGACACAATCCTGGCCGGTGAGCCAAACCGCCGGCGACAAGCGGGTCGAACGCGAGGCTGAGTTCTCGACGATCTCCGGGCAGGAGATCGAGCCGCTGTACGGGCCCGAGGACGTCGACGGCGAGCTCGAGGAGCGGGTCGGTGTGCCCGGCGCCTATCCCTTCACTCGCGGTCCCTACGAGTCGATGTACCGGGGGCGGCTGTGGACGATGCGGCAGTTCGCCGGCTTCGGCACCGTCGAGGAGACCAACGAGCGCTTCCACTACCTGCTCGACCACGGGCAGACGGGGCTCTCGACCGCCTTCGACATGCCGACCCTGATGGGCTACGACTCCGACCACGCGAAAAGCCTCGGCGAGGTGGGCCGCGAGGGCGTCGCCGTCGACACCCTCGCCGACATGGAGCGGCTGTTCGAGGGGATCCCGCTCGGCGGGGTCACCACCTCGATGACGATCAACGCCCCGGCCGCGATCCTGCTCGCCTTCTACGTCCTGGTCGGCGAGAAGCAGGGGGTCGCGCCGGAGAACCTCGGCGGCACGATCCAGACCGACATCCTCAAGGAGTACATCGCCCAGAAGGAGTGGTGCTTCCCGATCGACCCGGCGATGCGCCTGGTCACCGACATGATCGAGTGGTGCACCGAGAACATGCCCCGCTGGCACCCGGTCTCGATCTCCGGCTACCACATCCGCGAGGCCGGATCGACCGCCCAGCAGGAGCTCGCCTTCACCCTCAAAGACGGCTTCACCTACGTCGAGCGGGCGATCGAGCGCGGGCTCGACGTCGACGACTTCGCCCCCCGGCTCTCGTTCTTCTTCAACTCGCACATCGACTTCTTCGAGGAGATCGCCAAGTACCGGGCGGCGCGCCGGATCTGGGCGCGGGAGATGAAAGAGACCTACGGGGCGACGCGGGAGGAGTCGATGCGGCTGCGCTTCCACACCCAGACCGCGGGGGTCAGCCTGACCGCGCAGCAGCCGCTCAACAACATCGTCCGCACCGCGCTGGAGGCGCTGGCGGCGGTAATGGGCGGGACCCAGTCGCTGCACACGAACTCCTACGACGAGGCGCTGGCGCTGCCGACCGAGGAGGCGGTGCGGGTGGCGCTGCGCACCCAGCAGATCATCGCCACCGAGACCGGGGTGTCGAACACCGCCGACCCGCTCGGCGGCTCCTGGTTCGTCGAGAAGCTGACCGACGAGATCGAGCGCTCAGCGTATGAGTATTTCGCCCGGATCGACGAGCTCGGCGGCATGGTCGAGGCGATCCGCCGCAACTTCCCCCAGCGCGAGATCGCCGACGCCTCCTTCCGCTACCAGCAGGAGCTGAACGAACGGCGGCGGATCGTCGTCGGCGTCAACGACTTCGTCGGCGACGAGCCCGACGAGACCCCGATCCTGAAGATCGACCCGTCGCTGGAACGAAAGCAGACCGAGCGCCTGGCGACGACCAAAGCCGCCCGCGACGGCGCCGCGGTCGAGTCGGCCCTCGCCGAGCTGAAGCGCGCCGCCGCCGGCGGGGCCAACCTGATGCCGCCGATCATCGAGGCGGCCCGCACCCAGGCCACCGAGGGCGAGATGATCGCGGCGATGCAAGAGGTCTTCGGCACCTACACCGAGTCCCCCGTCTTCTAACTAGAGCTGAGCGAGGAAATCTCTCGGCGAGAAGACGGGAATCTTTCCGGTGAGGTCGAGCAGATGGCGATCGCCCGAAACCAGCGCGGCTTCCTCTTGATAGGCAAGGGCGATCAGGTAGGCGGCGCGGGGGTCCGCACACCGTAAGGGCGGTGGGCCGTCGGGATCCTCCACCAGTTGGCCCTCATCGAGGAGGAGGCGAATCCCGGCAGAGACGTCGTCGAGGGCGAGGTAGCGCCGGAACTTGTCCCTCCGCAGCACGGATTCCAGCTCGTCGAGGAGCAGTCGCGAAACCAGGAGATCGAAGTGTCCTTCGCGCGCCGCATGCAGTGCCCTCGCCGCGACTCCGGCGGGCGTAATCAGCGCGGAAACGAGAACGCCGGGGTCAAGAATCGCCCTCGGCACGCCTCTCCTCGCGCATCGCATGAAGCTCGTCGTAAGCGAGCTTCATCCCCTCCTCCTCGGGTGCAGGTGTGACTTTGGACCAGAGCTGGGCGAGGGCATCCAGTCCCAAATCCCTTCGCAGCGACTCCTCGATCACCTCGGAGTCACGTTTGCCGGTGCGCGCAGCCTTGATCTTGACGGCTCGGAAGACGTCCTCATCTAGGGTGACGGTGGTCCGTGCTTTCGGCATAGATACATTTTTACATCATGATGCAGATAGAGAGGAACGAATGAGCGTCGACACCGTCACCCCCGCCTACGAGATCTCCCAGGAGGCGCTCGATCTGCGCGACATGGTGCGGCAGCTGGCGCAGGACAAGATCGCGCCGCGGGCCGGGGACATCGACCGCAAGAGCGAATACCCGTGGGACGTGCGGGAGCTGCTGGCCTCGCATGACGTGCTCGGCTTGCCGTTCGAGGAGGCCTACGGCGGCACCGGGACCGGGACGCTGGTGCTGCAGATGGCGGTCGAGGAGATCGCCAAGGCCTGCGCCTCCTCGGCTCTGATTTTGATGGTGCAGGAGCTGGGAACGCTGCCGATCCAACTCTTCGCCACGGAGGAGCAGAAACAGAAGTGGCTGCCGAAGTGCGCCAGCGGCGAGTGGTCGCCGGCCTTCGCACTCTCCGAGCCGGAGGCAGGCTCGGACCCGGCGGCGATGCGGACCAGCGCCGTGCGCGACGGCGACGAGTGGGTGATCAACGGCCAGAAGGCCTGGATCACCAACGCCACCGTCGCCGACTTCTACGTCGTCTTCGCCACCACCGACCGCGCCGAGCGCCGCACCAGCGCCTTCGTGGTCGAGAAAGACCGGGCGGGCTTCGACCCCGGCAAACTCGAGCACAAGCTCGGGATCAAGGGCTCGCCAACCGGCGCCCCCAGCTTCACCGACGTCCGCGTCCCGCACGAGAACCTGATCGGCGGCGAGGGCAACGGCCTCCGCGTCGCCCTCGGCACGCTCGAGCGCACCCGCCTCGGCGCCGCCGCCCAGGCGGTCGGGATCGCCCAGGGCGCGACCGACTACGCCAACGGCTACGCCAAGGAGCGGGTCGCCTTCGGCAAGCCGATCAACCAGCTGCAGGCGATCCAGTTCAAGCTCGCGGACATGGAGGCCGGCACCGCCGCCGCGCGCGAGCTCCTCTACAAAGCCTGCTCGATGGCCGACCGGCCCGAGCGCCCCGCCGACCTCGGCAAGTGGACCTCGATGGCGAAGCTGATCGCCACCGACAACGCGATGAAGGTGACGGTCGAGGGCGTCCAGGTCCTCGGCGGCTACGGCTACGTCAACGAGTACCCGCTCGAGCGGATGATGCGCGACGCCAAGATCACCCAGATCTACGAGGGCACGAACGAGATCCAGCGCGTGGTGATCGCCCGGGCGATGGCCTAGCGGTCGAGCGAGGACTTCACGTAGCGACCGGGGGGCTTCGACCAGCAGTTCTTTTCTTCGGCGTCCTCCGAGGGATCGACCGCATGGGGGATCTCCAATCCGCATAACTCGTCCGCCAGTTCGCTCGCCTGCTTCAGAGCGAGCGCCGGATCCCGCGGCGCCCCGACCTCCATATCGCTGACCTCGTCTTTATCGATGCCGATCAGCCGTGCGGAGGACCTGTCGATCACGTCTTCCTGGAGGCTCGCTCCGTCGAGCCGCGCCAAGTAGACCCGGCCGCCGCTTTCGGCGACGAAGAACCCGATAACGGCCTTCTGGTTCTGGCGGACGATTGCTGCGGCGCGCAGTTCAGGCCTGTCCAGCGCCCGCGCGTAGGCGATCCCTCCCATGAAGACAGAGAGGGCAAGGAAGAGGGTCAGGGCGAGGTAGGCGAACCTCGACGTGGCCTTGGCGACGGCGTAGGTGAGTCCGGCGAGGATCAACCCGAGCGGGACGAAGACGACGAATTGAAGGGTGCCGAACGTTTCCAGGGTTGCGAGGAATGCGCCGACGGCGAAGACGCCGAACCAGGTGGCGAGGAACACCGCTCGCGTCGTGGCCGCGTGCGTTTCCGCGTAGGCAAGTAACCTTCTGTCCGAGATCCGTTCTTCGGGGGTTCCGGCGACCGCCCGACCGATCGCGTAGAGAACGCAGGCGAGCAGTCCGGCCAGCATCGCCGGCACGAGGATCCGGGCGCCGACGACGACCAGGTCCTGGGTGGGGACCACTGCCAAAGCCTGCTCCTGGGGGAGACCCGTGGCGTGGAAACGCGCCCAGTCGATGGCTCCGCCGACGAAGGTGACGAAGCCGAGCACCCCGATGCCGGTCGCCACCGCACCGAGGATCGGTGCAATCCGCTCCCAGGGGGCAGAGCCGTCGGTTGCCGAAGGAGGCCCGGGAGCGGGTTCAGGGAGAGGGGTCCGCATCTCGACCTCTACTTCTGGACCGCTCACGTCGAGTTCGAGCGCGAACGCGATCGCTAGTTCTACCTCGCCGGCGAACCTGCGAAGGTCGTCAACTCCGACGGCAACCGTTCGCGCCGTCTTTTCGATGGCCAGCAGCACCAACTGGTGGACGCTCCCGCCCCGCCAGGGTTCGGTCACACGGACCGAATAGCCCGGGCCGAAGCGGCGTACCGCCTGGCCGGTCAGTAGGCGCTCGGTCCGCGGGCGCTGCTCGGCGAGAGTGCCGAGCACCCAGGTCTCATCGATCTCGCTCTCTGCGGCCATGGTGACGACCGCTTCGTAGGCGACCACACTGAAGTCGTCGTTTTCTGCTTCCGGGTGCTCTCCCCGAGCCCGTTCCTTCGCCACGAAGACAAATTATTACTCAGAAAATCACCAGGCTGCCACCTCGAAGCGCAGTAGGTTCCATCCTGTGGGGGGCACCGGCTCAACCAGCGATGTACGCATAGCCCTGGCGGCCCGCCTGCGCGAGCGCCTGCCGGAGCTGCAGGCGGCGGTGGCGACGCGGATCTATGCGATCTCCGACCCGCGGGAGGTGGCGGACCCGGCGTATCTGCAGGGGCTGAACGAGGCGACGGCGGCGGCGATCGAGTACCGGTTGGGCGTGCTCGAGGGCGGGGAGCGGCAGGCTCCGGATGTGCCGACGGTGCTGTTGGCGCAGGCGCGGCTGGACGCGCGGGACGGGGTGCCGCTGGAGACGGTGCTGCGGCGGTACTTCGCCGGCAACGCGCTGTTCGGGGACTTCCTGGTCGAAGAGGCGGAGCGGGCCGAGGTGCCGAGCTCCGCCCTGCGGCCGCTGCTGGCGGCCCAGGCGACCTTCGTCGACCGGCTGATCGCCGCGGTCAGCGAGGAGCACGCGCGGGAGGCGAAGAACCGGCCCCGCAGCGCGGCCGAGCGGCGGCGGGAGACGGTGAAAGCGTTGCTGAGGGGGGAGCTGGTCGACGATTCCGAGCTCGGCTACGAACTCGACGCCTGCCACCTGGCGCTGATCGCCAAGGGCGAGGGCGCCGAGGAGCTGATGCAGGGGGTGGCGAAGACGCTCGACCGCCGCCTGCTGGCGGTACAGCGGGAGGAGGAGCCGATCCTCGCCTGCTGGCTCGGCGGCAGGCGGCCGCTTGCCGCCGCGGAGGCGGTGGCGGCGCTGACCGCGCTCGCCCCCGAGCGGATCTTCATCGCCGTCGGCGAGCCCGGGGAGGGGTTGGCGGGATGGCGGTTCAGCCACCACCAGGCGAAGGCGGCGCTGCCGATCGCCGAGCGCCGCGCCGAGCCCGTCCTGCGCTACGCCGACGTCGCCGTGCTCGCCTCGATCGCCCGCGACGACCTCCTCGCCACCTCGCTGCGCCGCCTCTACCTGGAGCCCCTGGAGCGCACCCGCGACGGCGGCAAGGTCGCCCGGCAGACGCTGCGCGCCTACTTCGACGCCGAGCGCAACGTCTCCTCGACCGCGGCTGCGCTCGGGGTCGACCGCCGCACGGTCCGCAACCGCCTACGTGGCATCGAGGAGCTGCTCGGCCGCCCCCTCACCGGCTCGCTCGCCGACCTCGAGATCGCCCTCCGTCTCGACGACTGACGTGAGTGCTCCCCACCTTTGTCTCGGATAGCGGGACAAAGGCGGGGAGCACTCGCTTCCCACATTGGGTAGCCGCGGCCGCGCGAGGCTCCGAATCGGGGAGGCGGTGGCTGCTCCTGCCCGGCGAGCATCGGGGCGACCCCAGACGCGGGGATCCACAAAGGGAGGGCGGGAGCATGAAGAGGAAGCTGGTCTGCATCACTGCGGTTGCGGCGGCCCTGGGGTTGCTGACGGCGAGCCTGGCGGCGGGCAACTTCGAAAACCGCGAGGAACACTGCGTCGGCGTCCTCTGCGTCGGCGACAACGGCGGCATCTCGCCGACCAAGCTCCCGAAGCACGGCGGCGCGCCGGCCACCGCCCGCATCATCGGCGACATCGCCACCACCGACGGCAGCCACCCGCCCGCCCTGCAACAACTCGAAGCCGAAATCGACAAGACGATCAAGGTCGACGCGGTCGGCCTGCCGACCTGCTCGGAAGGTCAGCTCAAGGCGAGCAGCAGCGCCACCGCGAAGAAGGTCTGCGGCGACGCCCTGATCGGCTCCGGCTCGGCCGAAGTCGAGGTCGCCTTCCCCGAACAGAAACCGTTCCGCTCGACCGGCCCGCTGCTGCTCTTCAACAACGGCGTCCACGGAGGCACCACCTCCGTGCTTCTGCACGCCTACGTCGACGTGCCGGCGCCGACCGCGGTCATCGTGCGGGCTAAGGTGACGCGGATCCACCGCGGCCGCTACGGCCTGCACCTGGAAGCGCATATCCCGAAGATCGCGGGCGGCGCCGGCTCGGCGACGGCGTTCAGCCTCAAGATCGGCCGCCGCTACACCTACAAAGGCCGCAGGAAGAGCTTCCTCACCGCCAGCTGCCCGACCGGCGCCTGGGCGACGCGGGGGAACCTCCGGTTCAGCGACCAGACCAGGCTCGGCTTCACCCACGTCTTCTCCTGCACGCCGCTGGGTTGAGAGGGTGGAACAGGCTGAAAAAAGGATGAAATCTCTGTCCAAGAGGACTGGACGCCTTGTACAGGCGGGGTAAGATGAAGCTGCTGTATGCAGCGATCGGTGGCGAGGTTTCTGGGAGAAATCTCGCAGTTTCGGGCACTTCGGTCGGTGCGGCCGACATTCCTTCAGACCCCCAGGCAGGAGCGAAGGACAGTTACTCCAACCCAGATTTCAGAGCGACGACCCCGCGTCCACGGGCGCTCTGTGCTGGTCGGAACCGAGAAGTTCCACGTCCGCGGGGTCACCTACGGCACCTTCCGGGGGCCGGGAGAGTCGCACTTCCCCGCGCCTGAGCGGGTCGAGGAGGACTTCGCGGCGATGGCCGCGGCCGGGGTCAACTCGGTCCGCACCTACGTGCCGCCCCCCGCCTGGCTGCTCGATGTCGCCCTCACCCATGGCATCCGGGTCATGGTCGGCTTCGCCTGGGAGCAGCACGTCGCCTTCCTCGACGACCCGCAGCGGGCCGAGCGGATCGCGGCGCGGCTGGGGGAGGAGGTGCGCGCCCTGGGCGCCCACCCGGCGATCCTCTGCTACTCGATCGGCAACGAGATCCCCTCGCCGATCGTCCGCTGGCACGGCAAGCGGCCGGTCGAGCGGTTCTTGGAGCGGCTGAACTGGGAAGTGAAGACGGCCGACCCCGAGGGGCTCGTCACCTACGTCAACTACCCCTCGACCGAGTACCTGGAGCTGCCCTTCCTCGACGTCTGCGCCTTCAACGTCTTCCTCGAGCAGGAGGGCAGCTACGAGGCCTACCTGGCGCGGCTGCAGAACCTCTCCGGCGACCGGCCGCTGCTGATCACCGAGGTCGGGCTCGACAGCCGCCGCAACGGCGCCGAGGAGCAGGCGCGGACGCTCGAGTGGCAGGTGCGCAAGGCCTTCGCCAGCGGCGCCGCCGGCGCCTTCGTCTTCTCCTGGACCGACGAGTGGCACCGAGGCGGCCACGACGTCGAGGACTGGGACTTCGGCCTCGTCAGCCGCGATCGCGCGCCGAAGCCCGCCCTCGACGCGGTGCGGCGGGCCTTCGCCGAGGTCCCGTTCACCGGCCGCGGCCCCTGGCCGCCGGTCTCGGTCGTCGTCTGCACCCACAACGGCCAGAACACTCTCGACGAGTGCCTGGAGCGGCTCGGCGCCCTGACCTACCCCGGCTACGAGGTGATCGTCGTCAACGACGGCTCCAGCGACGCCTCGGCCGAGATCGCCCGCCGCCACGGCGCCACCCTGATCGAGACCGCCCACCGCGGCCTCGGCCACGCCCGCAACAAGGGGATCGAGGCGGCGCGCGGGGAGATCGTCGCCTTCCTCGACGACGACGCCTACCCCGACGCCGACTGGCTGCACTACGTCGCCGCCCTGCTGCGCGCCGACGGCCACGCCGGCGTCGGCGGCCCCAACATCCCTCCCTGCGACGACGGCCTGGTCGCCGAATGCGTGGCGGCGGCGCCGGGCGGGCCGATCCACGTCCTCATCTCCGACCGCGAGGCCGAGCACGTGCCCGGCTGCAACATGGCCTTCCGCAAGGACGTGCTGGAAGAGGTCGGCTGCTTCGACGAGCGCTTCCGGGTGGCGGGCGACGACGTCGACCTCTGCTGGCGGCTGCAGAAAGCCGGGCGGACGCTCGGCTTCAGCGCCGGGGCGGTCGTCATGCACCGCCGCCGCGACTCGATCCGCCGCTACCTGCGCCAGCAGTACGGCTACGGCAAGGCCGAGGCGCTGCTGGAGCGCAAGTGGCCGACCCACTACAACCGCGCCGGCTCCTCGCGCTGGTCGGGGCGGATCTACGAGGCGCCGGCGGCGCAGACGCCGCGGCGGCGCTCGCTGGTCCGCTACGGCACCTGGGGGACGGCGCTCTTCCAGTCGGTCTACGAACCGCCGCGCTTCTGGACCGGGATGCTGCAGGCGCCTGAGGGGCTGCTGCTGGTCGCGCTGCTGGGCGAGCTCTCGGCCCTCGGCCTGCTCTGGTCGCCGCTGCTGGTCGCCGCCCCGGTCTTCTTCGCCCTGATCGCCTGGATCCTCGTCGGTGCCGTCGCCAACGGCTGTCGCTCGCACCACCGGCGCCCCGGCGAAGACACGCGGACGGTGCTGAGGCGGCGGGCGGTGACCTCGCTGCTCTTCCTCCTGCAGCCGCTGGCGCGGCTCGCCGGGCGGCTGCGCAACGGCCTCTCGCCGTGGCGGCGCCGGGCACGGCCGCTGCCGGCGCTGCCGCACCCGCGCACGGTCGAGGTCTGGAGCGAATGCTGGCGCGAACCGACGGCCTGGGTCGAGCAGCTGCAGGACGGCCTCACCGCCGCCGGCGGCTTCGTCCACAGCGGCGGTCCCTTCGACCGCTGGGACCTCGACCTGCGGGCCGGCGTCCTCGGCGGCGTCAAAATCCGCACCGCGGTAGAGGAGCACGGCGACGGCAAACAGCTCCTGCGGGCGCGCATCTGGCCCCGCGCCACGGCGACCGGCCGCCTCACCGTCCTGGTCCTCATCCTCTTCACGGCGATCGCCCTCCGCCTCGGCCAGCCCCACATCGCCATCGCCATCGCCGTCGCGATCACCCTCCTCGTCACCTTCGGGGTCGAGGGGATGGCGACGGCCACGAGTCTCGCGGTGGCGGAGTTGGAGGCGCTGGAGGAGAAGGGCGCGCCGGCAGCGGACACGGCCCCGGCCGCCGGCGCGCGCAAAGAGACCCGGCTCGGCTTGGCGGCGATGGAGGAGCGGCGATGAGCCCGAGCATGGGGCCCGTCCGGATGCGGAGCAAACGGAGGGAAAAAAATCCCTCCGAAGCGAAGCGGAACGCCTGGGAGCTGTGGAAGGCGCTGCCGAGGATCAAGCCCTACCTCGCGCCCTACCGGAGGACCCTGATCTGGGTCGTCGTCCTCACCTTCCTCGCCGCCGCGATGGGCCTGGCCGAGCCGTGGCCTCTGGCGGTGATCCTCAACAACGTCCTCCACGACAACAACCCCAGCGGTTTCGTCGAGGCGGTCTACGGCCCGAACCCGACCCTGTGGGTCGTCCTGGTCTCAATGCTCCTGCTCCGGTTCCTGACGGTGGTGATCGGGAACCTCTTCACGGTCGCCAACCACTACCTCGGGGCCAAAACCGAGCAGAACATGATCCTCGACCTCCGCAGCGACCTCTTCCGCCACGTGCAGAGGCTCTCGCTGACTTTTCACGACCACAAAAAGACCGGTGCTCTGATGAGCCAGATCAACCTCCAGGCGGCGGCGATCGGGAACATCGTCATGGTCATCCCCCCGATCATGGAGGCCACCGTGACGCTCGGGGGGATGCTGGTGATCGCCTCGTTGGTGGACTGGGAACTGGCGCTTATGTCGTTGGTCGTGGTCCCGCTGCTCTACTGGTCCTTCGGCGTCTACGGGCGGCGGATCGTGCCGCGCATCCAGGAGGTTCAACGGCTGGAGTGGCGGTCGCTCTCGATCGTCCACGAGGCGATGGCGATGCTGCGGGTGATCGTCTCCTTCGGCCGCGAGGACTACGAGCATCAGAAGTTCCGCGAGCAGAGCCAGACGGCGGTTGACGAACGTGTCAAGTTGACCGTCAGCCAGAGCCTCTACACGCTGGGGGTGCAGACGGCGACCGCCGCCGGGGGCTCCCTCGTCCTGGGGTTCGGCGCCTGGCACGTGATGCAGGGGAAGCTCTCGATCGGAGAGCTGATCGTGCTCCTCACCTACATCGTCTCCGTGTACCAGCCGCTGGAGCAGGTCAGCGGCACGATCGGGACCGTCCACGAACAGCTCGTCCAGTTCAACGCCTCGCTGAAAATCCTCGACACCGAGCCGGAAGTGACGGAGAAGCCCGACGCGGTCGATCTCGGCCGGGCCCGCGGCTGGGTCAGCGCCGAGGACGTCAGCTTCAACTACCCGACCCGGAAGGACACGCTGGCCGACATCTCCTTCGTCGCCCAGCCGGGCGAACGGGTAGCGATCGTCGGCCACACCGGGGCCGGCAAGAGCACGCTGATGAGCCTGCTGATCCGTTTCTACGACCCGAAAGGGGGGTCGATTGCGATCGACGGAGTCGACCTGCGGGACCTGCGGCTCGACTCGCTGCGCAACCAGATCAGCGTCGTGCTCCAGGACCCGCTGCTGTTCTCGGGGACGATCACCGAGAACATCGGCTACGGAAAGCTCGACGCGACCGACGAGGAGATCGAGTCAGCCGCGCGGGCGGCCAACGCACACGAGTTCATCGCGGCCCTGCCCGACGGCTACGAGACCGTCCTCGGTGAGCGGGGGGCGCACATCTCGGGCGGCGAGCGTCAGCGCATCTCCGTCGCCCGCGCCTTCCTGAAGGACGCCCCGATCCTGATCCTCGACGAGCCGACCTCCTCGATCGACTCGAAGACCGAGGCGGTGATCCTCGACGCCCTCGACGAGCTGATGGAGGGCCGCACCTCGTTCATGATCGCCCACCGCCTCTCGACGGTCCGCCACGCCGATCAGATCCTCGTCCTCGACAAAGGCAGGATCGTCGAGCGCGGCTCCCACGACGAGCTGGTGGCGAAGGACGGCGTCTACCACCAGCTTTACCTGGCGCAGACCAAGGAGCGGAAACGTCGCGGCGTGCGGGCCGGGGTCAATGGCGGCGGCAACGCGAACGGCTACGGCAACGGCAACGGAGCCAACGGCGGCAACGGCAGCACCCGGCCGCCGCGACCGGTGCGGGAGACGATCAGCTGGCGCCAGGTCGGGGGCGAGGGCTCGTGAGCGGCCGCCCCAAGGTCGTCCTCCTGGGGATGATGACCAAGATGCCCGTGGCGGGCGTCGTCTGGCAGAACCTGCATTACCTGCTCGGCTTCGAGCGCCTCGGCTGCGAGGCGTACTACGTCGAGACGCACGCGCGGACGCCGTCGATGCTGATGACCGACGCCGAGGACGACAGCTCGGCGCTGGCGGCCGAGTTCATCGCCGCGATCATGCGCCGCTTCGGACTGGCCGACCGCTGGGCCTTCCGGGCGCTGCACGACGACGGCAGCTGCTTCGGGATGACCGAGGGGCAGCTCGAACGTCTTTACGGCTCGGCCGACCTGCTGATCAACCTCCACGGCGGCACCCAGCCGTTCCCCGAGCTGACCGCCACCGGGCGCCTGGTCTACCTGGAGACCGACCCGGTCCAGCTGCAGCTGGAGCTGCGCCACGGGGTTCAGGAGACGCTCGACTTCCTCGAGCCGCACTGCGCCTTCTTCACCTTCGCCGAGAACTGGAGCAAACCCGACTGCGGGCTGCCGGTCCAGGACCGCTACCGCTTCGTCCCCACCCGCCAGCCGGTGGTGATGGACCTCTGGCCCGACCGTTCCGCCCAGCCGGCCGACCTCTACACGACGATCGGCAACTGGCGCCAGGATTGGCGCGACGTTACCTACGAAGGGCAGCGCTACACCTGGAGCAAGCACCACGAGTTCCTCAAGTACCTCGACCTGCCGCAGCGGACCGGCGCCGCCTTCGAGCTGGCCCTGAGCAGCTGCGAGGACTCCGAACGTCAGATGCTGCGGGAGCGCGGCTGGCGGGTCCGCGACGGCCTCGAGATCTCGCGCGGGATCGATCGCTACCGCGACTACGTCGGCGCCTCGCGCGGCGAGTTCACCGTCGCCAAGGACCAGAACGTGAGGCTGCGGACCGGCTGGTTCAGCGACCGCACGGCGACCTACCTTGCCTCCGGCCGCCCGGCGGTGACCCAGGACACCGGCTTCGGCGTCGCCCTGCCGACCGGCGAGGGCCTCTTCGCCTTCGACTCCTTCGACTCGGCAGCCGCAGCGGTGGAGTCGATCGACGCCGATTACGCGCGCCACGCCCGCGCCGCCCGGGAGATCGGCCGCGAGTATTTCGGCCACGAGGCGGTGCTGCGGCCGTTGCTCGAGCACCTCGACGTGCGCCCGGCAACGACGAGGCCGCGGCGGGCGCTCTCGGTCTTCCCGCCCGAGCTGGTCATCGAGCCGGTCTCGCGCCGGCCGACGACCCTGCCGCGGGAGACGATCGAGGCCGCGCAGCGGCAGCCGACCTTGCGCCACCCCGAGCCGCCGCGGATGGGGGAGGGCAGCGCCAGCGTCGTCGTCGTCACCTACGACGGCCTGCCGTTCACCAGACTCTGCCTCGAGACCGTGCTCGCCCACGGAGACGCGGCCGACTTCGAGCTGATCGTCGTCGACAACGGCTCGAGCGACGGCACGCCGGAGTACCTCACCTGCCTCTCCCGCGAGGACGCCCGGGTCCGCGTCCTCCTCAACGGCCGCAACGCTGGCTTCGCGGTCGCCTGCAATCAGGGCCTCGGCCTCGCCGAAGGTGACCATCTCGTCCTCCTGAACAACGACACGATGGTGCCGCCCGGCTGGCTCGGGAAGCTGATCGCCCACCTGCGCAACCCGGAGGTCGGGCTGGTCGGGCCGGTCACCAACCGGATCGGCAACGAGGCCGAGATCGAGGCCGAGTACCGGACCTGGGGCGAGTACCTCGACTTCGCCTCCCGGCGGGCCGAGAAGCACCGCGGCGACTGGATCGAGCTGCGCTCGCCGGCGATGTTCTGCCTGGCGCTGCGCCGTCAGACCTTCCTCCATCTCGGCGGCCTCGACGAGCGCTACGAGGTCGGGCTGCTGGAGGACGACGACTACGCCGACCGCGCCCGCGAGGCGGGATACGAACTGCGCTGCATCGAGGACCTCGTCGTCCACCACTTCGGCGAGGCCTCCTTCGGCCGGCTGGTCGGCGACGGCGAGTACCACCGCATCCTCCGCACCAACCAGCAACGCTACGCGGAGAAGTGGGGCAAGAGCTGGCAACCCTACGGACGCCGTCCGAACCCGCGTTACGAGCGCGAGACCCAGCATCTGCGCGAAGTCGTCTGCTCGACCGTGCCCCCCGACGCCACCGTCCTGGTGGTCAGTCGCGGCGACGACGCCCTGCTCGAATTAGACGGTCGCGCGGCCGAGCACTTCCCGCAGGCGCAGGGTGGCGGCTGGGCGGGCCATCATCCGGCCGACAGCGAGGAGGCGATCGGCCACCTGGAGAGACTGCGCGGGAACGGCGCCACCTACCTGGTGGTGCCGCCGACCTACCGCTGGTGGCTGAGCTTCTACGAGGGTCTGCGCGATCACCTCGAAAGCCGCTACCAGTCGGTCCACTCCGACGAGAAGACCGGCGAGATCTTCCTGCTCGAGGAGGCAAGGCGATGAGCCGGGCCTCGGTCGTGATCCCGGTCCACGACAACGCGGCGCTGACCCGGCGCTGCCTCGAGACGCTGCTGCCCGACCTGCCGCGCGACTGCGAGGTCGTCGTCGTCGACGACGCCTCCATCGACGAGACGCCGGAGGTGCTGCGCAGCTTCGGCGGGCGGATCAGGACACTGGCGCTGGAGGAGAACGTCGGCTTTGCCCGCGCCTGCAACGCGGGCGCCGAGGCGGCGAGCGGCGAGCTGCTCGTCTTCCTCAACAACGACACCGAACCGCGCGCTGGATGGCTGGATGCGTTGCTCCGATATGCGGAGCAACAGCCGCGAGCCGAGGTGATCGGCGCCAAGCTCGTCTATCCGAACGGCATGGTCCAGCATGCTGGAGTCGTCTTCGGCCAGGACGGCTACCCCCACAACCTCTACGCCGGCCTGCCGGAGGACCACCCGGCGGTCGAACGATCCCGCCTCCTGCAGGCCGTCACCGCCGCCTGCATGCTGGTCCGGCGCTCAGCCTTCGAGCGGGCCGGGGGCTTCGACGCGGGCTACGAGAACTCGCTTGAGGACGTCGACCTCTGCCTACGGATCGGGGTGGAGGGCGGCGAGGTCCATTACTGCCACGAGGCGGGGATCGTCCACATGGAGTCAGCCTCGCGCGGCCGCCGCGACCGCTTCCAGCGCAGCGTCGACCTCTACCGGGAGCGCTGGCGCGAGTCGGTCCGCCGCGACGACCTCTCCATCTACGCGGAGGACGGCCTGATCGAGATCGAGTACCCCGCTTCCTATCCGCTGCGGTTCTCGATCTCGCCTCTGCTGGCGAGCGTGGCGGGCTCCCGCGAAACCGAGGTGGAGCAGCTGCTGGAGTCCTACGCAGGCCAGGTTTCAGACCTGCTCGCTGAGGTGATGAGGCTGACGGCGCTGGCCGGGGCGCCGCCCCGGCAGCCGGCCGAGGCCTCCGCGGTGCCGGTGGACCACCGGGCGCTCCTGGCCGAGGCGCATCGGCTCGAAGCCGAGGCGCGCACCTTGCAGGAACGGCTCGGCGTCCCCGCGGAGGGGCTCGGCTACCGCTTCACGGTCGAACAGATCCGGGCCGCGGTCGAAGAGCGGGTGCCCGCCGGCGCGAGCGTTCTTGTCGTCAGCCGCGGCGACCGCGAGCTGATCGACCTCGGCGAAGTCGAGGCGGGCCATTTCCCCCAGGACCGCGAGGGCCGCTATCTCGGCCACCACCCCCGCGACGGCGAAGATGCACTCGCCCAGCTGGAGAAGCTGCGTGAGGGCGGCGCCGCCTACCTCGTCCTGCCCGCCACCTCCTTCTGGTGGCTCGAGCACTACGGGGAGCTCGCCGCCCACCTCCGCGACCGCTGCGCCGCCACCGAGCTCGGCTTCTGCACGATCTACGAGCTGGCGCCGCAGCGCCAGGACGCCCTCCGGGAGAAGGTCGGATGAGCGAGAACGGGCATCTCGACACCGTCCAGTACGGGGAGCTGGTCTCGCGGGTCCAGGCGGCGGTCACCGAGCACCTGCCGCCCGGCTCCTCGGTCCTCGTCGTCAGCAAGGGCGATGCGGCGCTGGTCGAGTTCCCGGGGCTGGCGGCGGCGCATTTCCCGCAGGACGCCTCGGGCGGCTACGCCGGCCACCACCCGCACGACAGCGCCGTGGCGACGGCGGAGCTGGAGGAGCTGCGGCGCCGCGGCGCCGAGTTCCTGGTGCTGCCGGAGACCGCCCGCTGGTGGCTCGACTTCTACGCGGACTTCGCCACCCACCTCGCCACCCACGGCGAGCTGGTGGCCGACGTGCCCGGCGCCTGCCTGATCTTCGGGCTCGGCCGCTGGCAGGCGCAGCAGCAGGGGCCGCCGTCGGCCGAACGTCCGCGGGCCTCGGTCGATCAGGTCCGCGGGTACCTGGAGAGCCTGATTGACGAGGATTCGCGGGTGGCGGTGCTGGAGGTCGAGGGCGGCCTCGCTCCCGCGCTGGCGCCGCTGCGGGCGAACGGCCTGCGGGTCGCCGAACTCGCCGAAGGCGAGGCCCTGCGCAGTCTGCGCCGGGCGATCCTCGTCGGCGCCGAATACCTGGTGGTGCCGCGCAGCGCCGACGAGTGGCTGACCGAAAACGAGAACGTCGCTGCAGAAATAGAAGAGAGCTGTCGAAAGATCGCGGACCAGCGTCATCTGTGCCGTGTCTACGAGCTGACCGAACTGGGAGAGGGAGAGAGCATGATGGGAGAGAAGCCGTGAGCGACCTGAGGGTCCTGTACGTGGCCCACAACCACCCGACGCTGCACCCGGGCGGGGCGGAGGCCTACTCGCTGGAGCTGTACGAAGCGATGCGCGAGCAGCCGGGGGTGGAACCGGTGCTGCTGGCGCGGATCGGGTCCAACGTCGCCCGTCGCCGCACGGCCCATCCGGGCACCCCGTTCATGTCGGTCAACGGCGATCCGAACCAGCACTTCATCTTCACCGAGACCGACCACTTCGATTTCTTCACCCTCACCTCGCGCGACAAGAGCCTCTACTCGCGGCATCTGACCGACTTCCTGCTCGCGCAGCGGCCCGACGTCGTCCACCTCCAGCACACCCACTTCATCGGGGTCGACCTGCTGAGCCAGATTCGCCGGGTCCTGCCGGACGCGACGATTGTCTACACGCTGCACGAGTTCCTGCCGATCTGCCACCACCACGGGCAGATGGTGCGGACCTTCGGGGATGAGCTCTGCCCGGAAGCCTCGCCGCGGCGCTGCAACGAATGCTTCCCCGAGATCAGCCCGCAGTCGTTCTTCCTGCGCGAACGCTTCGTCAAGGGCCACTTCGCCAACGTCGACCGCTTCCTCGCCCCGAGCGCGCAGCTGATGGAGAAGTACCTGCGCTGGGGCATCGATCCCGAGCGGATCGAGGTCGAGGAGTACGGGCGGCTGACGCCGCCGCGCCGCGCCCCCGATCCCCGGCAGACCAAGTCGCCGGTCAACATCGGCTTCTTCGGCCAGCTCAGCCACTTCAAGGGGGCCGAGGTGATGATGGAGGCGATGGCGCAGCTCGAGCCAGAGGTCGACGCCCACCTCTGGCTCCACGGGGCCAACCTCGACCTGCAGACGGTGGAGTTCCAGGAGGAGTTCGCGCGGCTGCAGGGGGAGCTGCGCGGACGCGTCACCTTCCGCGGTCCCTACGAACACCACGAGCTGCCGAACCTGATGGCGGACCTGCACTGGGTCCTGATCCCGTCGATCTGGTGGGAGAACTCGCCGCTGGTGATCCAGGAGGCCTTCTTCCATCGGCGCCCGATCATCACCAGCGACGTCGGCGGCATGGCGGAGAAAGTGCGGGACGGGGTCGACGGGCTGCACTTCCGCGTCGGCGACCCGTACAGCCTGGCGCGAACGATCGAAACGGCGACCTCCAACCCGAGGCTGTGGCGCTCGCTGCGGGAGGGGATCCGCGATCCCTCCCGGATGGACGCGCACGTCGCGCGGCTGATGGACCTGTACGGAACGACGATCGAGCAGCGAAAGGAGGTGGCTCTGAATGCCTGAGGCGGTCAGAGAGAAGAGCAGCCGGCGGCGTAACGGGCGGAGCGGGCCGCGATCGGCCCACGTCTCCGCCGACGTCGAGCTGGTGGTCGAGAAGGGGAGGGCGAAGTTGGTGCCGGCCGCGGAGCCCGGCGAGCCCGGCGGGCAGCTGAAGGCGCTGCTCCGCGATGAGCTGGCGGGGCTCGATTCCGAGCGGCGCACGGAGATCCTCGATGAGCTTGCCTCCTCGGCGCTGCTCGAGGAGCGCGGATCGCTCGAGTTGAGCGCCTCGCTCCACGAGGTTCGCGAGGTCCTGCGCGAGCGCCTTCCCACCTGCACGGTCGAAGCCAGCCGGCCCGTCGGCCTTGCGGTCGAACAGATCCTCGCCGTCGACGAGCGCTCGTTCTGGGTCAGCGGCTGGATGCACGACGAGGACGGGGAGGGGGAGGTCACCTTTGTCTCGCCGGAGGGTGCACGGCTCCCGATCGACGAGGCTTTCCGCTTCGAGCGGCCCGACGTCGTCCAGTTCTACGCCGGGCTCCACGGCAATCGCACAAGGAACCACGGCTTCACGGCCTTCCTCGAGCTGCCGGCGCCGAGCCTGCTGCCGAGCGGCTGGATTGCCGAGCTGCGCAGCACGCAGGGGGTCGCTGTCGAGATCCGCTGCCCGGAGCCGGTGCTCGATGCGCAGGCGGTGCGGGCGCGGATCCTGGGTGAGCTGGGCGCCCGCGGCCCGATCGGCGGGCCGCTGGCTTCTGCCCACGGCCGCCCGGCGCTGACCCGCCTGCAGGAAGGAATCGTCAACGAATCGGAGGTCGATTCGGTAGTCGCCTACGGCGATCCGCCGGCGGCGCCCGCCGTCTCGATCGTCGTCCCGCTCTACAAGCGCCTGGACTTCATCGAGCACCAGATGCTCCACTTCGCCGCCGACCCCGACCTGGCCGAGGCCGAGCTGATCTACGTCCTCGACTCGGTCGAGCAGAAAGAAGAGCTGGCGGAGAAGGCGCGCGAACTGTTCGCCCTCTACGGGCTGCCGTTCAAGGTCGTCAACCTGACCGCCGGGGCGGGCTTCGCCGGAGCGAACCGGCACGGGATTGAGGCCTCGAAGGGTCCGCAGCTGCTGCTGCTCAACTCCGACGTGATCCCCGACCGGCCAGGGTGGCTCTCGGTCATGCGCGACTTCTACGAGTCGCGCGAGAACGCCGGCGCGCTGGGCGCGAAGCTCCTCTACGAGGACGACTCGCTGCAGCACGCCGGGCTCTACTTCCACCGGCCCCCCGGGACGGAGCTGTGGGAGAACGCGCACTGCTTCAAGGGCCTGCACCGCGAGTTCCCGCCGGCCGAGGCGGCCCGGGCGGTGCCGGCGGTGACGGCGGCCTGCATGCTGGTCAACCGCGAGCGCTACGAGGAGGTCGGCGGCCTGCCGATCCACTACGTGCAGGGCGACTACGAGGACTCCGAGCTCTGCCTGCGCCTCTCGCAGGCGGGTTACGAGAACTGGTACCTGCCGGCGGCCGAGCTCTACCACCTCGAGGGCCAGTCCTACGTCGCCGACACCCGGCGCATTCCCAGCGAGTACAACATGTGGCTCCACAGCGAGATCTGGGGCGATCGGATTGAAGAGCTGATGGCCGATTTCGATCCGTTCGACGGTTCCGCCGGCGCTTGAAGACCCCCTTTCCAGTAGCGGCCTCGATCGCCCAGCGGCCCGGATACGGAGGGCATGCGTGCGCCTTCCTGCAGTTCGTCTGGGGGCTGGCCGAGCTGGGCTACCAGCCGCTCCTGATCGACAGGCTGAGCGACGAGATGGCCCTGGGGGAGGACGGCCTGCCTTCGCACCGCTCGAAAGAGACCTCGATTCGCTGGTTCGTAGACTTGATGGACGCCGCGGGTCTCGACGGCTCTTACTCGCTTCTGCTCGACGGAGGCGAGACCGTGGGAATGACCCGGGCCGAGGTCAGGGAGTCGATCGCCGCCGCTCCCGCCCTGATCAACGTGATGGGGTTCCTCCAGGAGGAGGACCTGCTGGAAGCTGCCGACAAACGGGTCTTCCTCGACGTCGACCCCGGCTTTCCTCACATCTGGAGCGAGCTGGGCCTGGCAGAACCTTTTGCCGGCCACGATCGCTTCGTCACCGTCGGCGCCAACATCGGCCGGCCGGGGTGCCTGGTGCCGACCTGCGGGCTCGAATGGGTGGCGATCCGGCCGCCCGTCTGCCTCGAGCGTTGGCCGGCGGCAGCGGAATCGCCGCGGGCGGCGTTTCGCAGCGTCGGGAGCTGGCGCGGCCCCTACGGCCCGGTCGAATACAAAGGCCGGGTGATGGGTTTGCGAGTGCACGAATTCCGCAAGTTCTTCGAGCTGCCCGAACGGATTCAGGCGCCCTTCGAGGTCGCTCTCGACATCGACCCCGCCGACGTGGCCGATCGAGAGAGCCTGGCGGCCCACGGCTGGCGCTTGACCGACCCTGCCGCCGCGGCGGGCTCCCTCGCCGGCTACCAGCGGTTCGTTCAGGATGCCGCGGCGGAGATCGGTATCGCCAAGAACATCTACGTCGAGACCGACAGCGGCTGGTTCAGCGACAGGAGTGCCTGTTTTCTCGCCAGCGGCAGACCCGTCCTCGCCCAGGACACCGGCTTCGGGAAGGATCTGCCGGTGGGTGAAGGCCTGATCTCCTTCCGGTCGCTGGACGAGGCGGTCGCCGGCGCTGAAGCGATCCTCGGGGATCAGAGGCGCCACTCGCGGGCAGCGCGAGCCCTGGCGGAAGAGTTCTTCGACGCGAGGAAGGTGCTGGGCGGGCTGCTCGGAGAGATCGATGCCGCCTGAGCAGGCTTCCGTCCGCAGGCTGAACTGGGGCTGTGGGAGCCACATCGCCCCCGGCTGGATCAACACGGACATCAAGAAGAACGAGGGGGTCGATCTGGTCGCGGACATCCGCGACGGGCTGCCGGTCGCCTCGGGGGCGCTCGATTACGTGGTCAGCATCCACGCCCTGCCGGAGCTGGCACTGCCCGAACAGGTTCCGGCGCTGCAGGAGCTGTTGCGGGTGCTGCGCCCGGGCGGAGTGCTGCGCCTCGCCCTGCCGGACCTCGGCAAGGGGATCGACGCCTACCTGCGAGGCGATCACGGCTATTTCAAGGTCGAGGACGCGGCCGCTTCGAGCATGGGCGGGCGCTTCATCACCCACATGCTCTGGTACGGCTACTCGCGTTCCCTGTTCACCCCTGATTTTGCCGCCGAGCTGCTGGCGAAGGCGGGCTTCGTCGACGTCGCCGAGCGGCCGTTCGGCAAGACCGGAAGCGAGTTCGCGGAGATCGTCGAGCTGGACAACCGCGAGGAGGAGAGCTTTTTCATCGAGGGCAGCCGTCCGCCTGCCGTCGACGGTGACGCATACAATCCGCCGATGCCGCAGCCCTCCGGCGTGAAGATCCTCGAGGTCGTGCATTCGACCCCGAATGACCTCCTGCGGGGCCATTTCCGGGTCGAGGATTCCGAAGAGGGCCTGAAGCTGATCGGCTGGGCCCTCGGCATGGAGAGCCCGGTCTCGCAGGTGGAGATCGTGGCGGGGGACAGCACCGTGGCCAGAGCTCCGGTTGCGATCGAGCGCCCCGACATCGCGGAAAAATTTCCGCAGGTGGCGGAGGCGAAGACGGCGGGCTTCCAGATGGTGATCGCCCCCAGCGGCAAGGGGGAAAGCCTGCTAAAGATCGAGGCGGCGCTCGAGGACGGCAAGCGTGCCCCGATCGGTGAGGTGCACGTGGTCAGTACCCAGCCCACCCGCCGCGGACGCAGAGGTCTCTTCGGCCGGATGCGATGACCGGCGCCGGGCCGCCCGACGTCGCCGTGGTCATTCCCTGTTTCAACCAGGCACATTATCTCGCGGAGGCGATCGAGAGCGTGCTTTCGCAGACGCTCTCGCCGGCGGAGGTGGTGGTAGTCGACGACGGCTCCGAGGACAACTCACATGAAGTCGCCGGCCGCTACGAGGGCGTGGTCCGGATGCGGCAGCGCAATCGCGGCGTCGCCGCCGCCAGGAACACGGGCCTAGGGGCGACCAGAGCGGATCGCGTCGTCTTCCTCGACGCCGACGATCGGCTGCTGCCGACCGCGCTCGAGGTCGGGGCGAATGCCCTCGACCGCCGACCTCAGGTCGCCTTCGTCTCCGGGGTCTCGCGGGACATCGGCGACGACGGCAGGGTGCTCCCAGGAGTGCGTCAGCCCCTGGTGACGCAGGACCACTACCTGCGGCTGCTCGAAGACTGCTTCATCTGGTCGGGCTCCTCGATCGTCTACCGACGCTCGGCGCTGGAAACGGTGGCGGGCTTCGACGAGAGCCTCGAGGCCGGGGACGACTACGACCTCTACCTGCGTCTGGCCCGTCGGTTTCCGATCTTCTGCCACGAGACCGTGGTGACCGAGTACCGGCGGCACGGCACCAACACCACCCGCGATCCCGGCGTGGTCCTCGACTCGCAGCTGGAGGTCCTGCGCCGCCAGCGCCGCAGTGTCCGTGAACGGCGCGAGCGCGAGGCGCGGCGGCGCGGCATCCGCAAAACGCGTCGCGAGCACGGCCGGGCACTTGCCGGGCGGATCGCGGAGGACTGGGCCCGTCGCCGTCGTCGGCGGGCCCTGCATGGAATCGGCACCCTGATCCGCAACGATCCGCAGGGAGTCACCTACCTATTGGGAACGGCATGAGGGAACAGCCCCCTCTCGTCAGCGTCGTCCTGCGCACCTACGGCCACGCCGCCTTCATCGCCCAGGCGATCGAGAGCGTGCTGATCCAGAAGGCCGAGTTCCCCTTCGAGCTGGTGATCGGGGAGGACTGCTCGACTGACGGCACCCGCGAGATCGTTCAGGCTTACGCTGGCCGCTATCCCGAGATCATCCGCCCGGTGCTGCCGGAGCGCAATGTCGGCCATGGCGAGATGCTGCGCCAGGCGCTGGCGGCGACGCGGGGGGAGCTGATCGCCTACCTCGACGGCGATGACTACTGGACCTCGCGCGAGAAGCTGGCAAAGCAGGTCGCCTTCCTGCGGGCTAACCCCGGCTGCCACGACTGCTTCCACGACGTCAGCCTCGTCTACGACGACGCCGGCATCCCCTCCGGGAACGTCTCGCCGCGGTTCGCCGAGAGGCGGTTCGGGATCGACCAGATCGTCATGGAGTGCTTCGTGCCGGCGCCGTCGATGATGTTCCGGCGCAGGGTTTTCGAGGAGCTGGAGCGGGAGGCTTTCGACTCCGCCTGGCTCGACTGGATCATCCACGTGCAGGCGGCCACCCACGGGCCGCTCGGCTACTTGCCGGAGGTGCTCGCTGCCTACCGGGTGCACCGCGGCGGCATGTTCTCGGCCATGGACCGGACCAGCCAGTTGGAAGAGGACGACTACTTCTACGCCCGCCTCCTGCCCCGGCTCCCGGACCAGCGGGTGCTGATCAAGCGCTGCCTCGCTCACCGCCGCGCACAGCTGGCGATCGAGCGCTTGGAGGTGCCGTTCGAGGCCTGCGTCATCTTGGTCGATCCGCGGCGCGAGTTCCGCCCCTACTTCAACGGCCGCCACGCCCGCACCCTGCCCCGGCGCGAGGGCCGGGAGCTGACCGAGCTGCAGGCGATCCGCAAGGCCGCGTTGACGCTGCCGCCGGCGGTGGAGGACTACGGCTCCGGGGAAACCTCGGGGGAGGGGGCGGGCGAATGCTTCGTCGTGATCCCCGCCTCCGCTCGCGCCTGGCTGGAGGAACACGAGGAGCTTCGCGACTACCTGGCGAGCGAGGGCCGGCTCGCCTGCGAAGACGAATGGGTGGCGGTCTACGCACTGGAGCCGCCGGCGACCGATGCCGAGCGCGACCGGGCGCGCGAGGTGAGACGGGCGAGCGTGAAGGCGCTGCGGGGCCACACACAGTCGGAGTTTCCTGCCGTCTTCTTCGAGGCCCCGGTGGAGGGGGCGTTGCTGCCTGCGCACGCCGTCGCGGTCGCGGGGTGGGTGGTCGGCGACGACAGCCCTGCCGCCGCGGTCGAGTTCGAGCATGGAGGTGAGGTGGTCTGGCGGGCGCCGGTAGGTGGCGAACGGCCGGACGTCGTCGCGGCCTTCTCCGACGCCGCGGTGGGGCAGCCGGGCTTTCAGACCACCTTGAACGCCGGCGATCTCCCGACCGGGGCGGCGGTCACTGCTTTCGTGGTTTTCGAGGACGGCAATCGAGCTGCGATCGGGGAGCTGACCCTCGGCGAGCCCGATGGCCCCGATGAGGTCAGCGGCGATGTCTGAGGCGCCGAGAGCGAGCGTCTTCGTCCTCACCCACAACCACGCCGCCTGGATCGAGCAGGCGCTCGACAGTGCGCTTGCGCAGCGGGCGCCGTTCCCGTTCGAGCTCCTCGTCGCCGACGACTTCTCTACCGACGGCACCCGGGAGAAGGTGTCGGCCTACGCCGAACGCCACCCGGACCGGATTCGCACCTTCCTTCCCGACTGCAACCTCGGCGTCGCCGGGATCTGGTTGCAGGCAGCTTGGGAATGCCGCGGCGAGTACATCGCGATCCTTGAGGGTGACGACTTCTGGACCTCTCCCGACAAGCTCGCCCGCCAGGTCGCGGTGCTCGACAGCCATCCCGGCTGGAGCAGCTGCTTCCACCGCGCCACCCTGTTCTTCGACGACGACAGCCGGCCTTCGCGACCGGCGACGCCGGCTTTCGCCAAGGACGTCTTCGGCCTCGACGACATCCTCCGCAGCTGCTTCATCCCGTTCTTGACGGTCGTCTTCCGCCGCGAGGTGCTGACGACGCTGCCCGAGTGGCTGTTCGAATACCGCTGGTTCGACTGGCTGTTCCACATCTGGTGCGCCCAGCGCGGCGCGATCGGCTTCCTTGACGAGGATCTCGCCTGCTACCGGGTCCACGCGGGAGGCAACTGGTCCTCGCGGGGCCGGCTCACCCAGCTGGACGAGGACCTCCTCGTCTACAAGCGGCTCGCCGCCGAGATCCCGGATCGGCGTAGCCTGATCGAGAGCTGCGCGGAGAACCGCCGTTGCCAGATGGGGGTCGAGGCGGCTGCGGTGGCGCCCTCGACCCCGGTCGCGCTGGTCGAGCCGGCGGCAGCCGCGGAAGAGCAGCTGGTCTACTTCAACGGCCGCGAAGCGGCCGCTCTTTCCGCCGATATTGCCGATCCCGAGGCGGAGCTGATGGCCCTTGTCACCCGGGCAGGCGAAGCCGGCGCGCAGCTGCACTACCCCGTCCCGGAGGTCGAGCCGCGCCCGGCCGAGCCAGGTGCCTGCGCGCTTGTGGTGCCACGCTCGGTCAAGCTTCCGCCGGGCGGCGCGATTACCTCTCTGCTTGAAAAGGAGCCGATTTGGAGCGATGAGTGGTGTCGGATCTGGGAGCTCGCTGTAGATTCCCGCGCTTCCGGCGATCGGCGAGAGCAAGCTGGGGGAGACATGGGCGCGCTGGTTGAAATCGGAGAGGTATCGCGGGTGGAGCCGCCGCCCGAAGGCCTGGGCGGCTGTTTCATCGACGAACCGAAAGCAGGGGCCGTGCTTGATGCCAAGGCCGTCGACGTGATCGGCTGGGCGATCGGCTCCGACCGGCCGGCGGTGGCCGTGGAGTTCTCCTACGACGGCAAGCCCTTCTGGCGGGCGAATCTCCGATCCGAGCGGCCCGACCTGGCCGAGGCTTTTCCCGAGCGCAAGGAGGCGGCTCAGGCGGGCTTTCGAACCACCCTGAACCTGCTCGGCACTGCGGCGGAGTTCGAGGTCGGGGTGGCGGCGGTGTTGAAGGGCCAGCAGCGGGTTCCGATCGCGACCATCCGTGGTCGGCACAAGTGGCGCAGCGACCGCTCGCCCGCCTTCGCCGAGCTCGTTTCGGTGGTCATCCCCTGTTACCACCAGGCTCAGTACCTAGGGGAGGCGATCGAGAGCGTGCTCGCCCAGACCTATCCCCACCTGGAGATCGTCGTAGTCGACGACGGCTCGGGTGACAACGTCGGCGCGATCGCGTCCCGCTATCCGGGTGTTCGATGCATCCGGGAACCGAATTCGGGCGCGGCAGCGGCCCGCAACGCCGGAATTCGCAACAGCAACGGCGACTTCCTCGTCTTTCTCGACGCTGACGACTGTCTGCTGCCGAAGGGGGTAGAGGCCGGCTTGCGAGCACTCGAGGGAAGGCCGGAGTGCGCCGCAGCGGTCGGGACCTTTCGCCGCGCGACCTTCGACAACCGGCCGCTGAACACCCACGATCAGCCCCCCGTCGAGGAGCACCAGTACGAGGAGCTGATGCGAAGCAACTGGGCGGGTTTCCCCGCTCGCGCGATCTACCGACGCTCGCTGTTCGAGCACGTCCGTGGCTTCGACACGCGGATCGAAGGGGCTGCCGATTTCGACCTCAACCTTGCGGTTGCCCGCGAGTTCCCGATCTGCAGTCACGGGACTCTCGTTGCCGAGCACCGCGAACACTCCGACAACATGAGCGACGATGCCGGAAAGATGCTGGAGCAGACGCTGATCGCGATGCGCAAGCAGAAGCCCTACCTGCGGGGCGACCGCGAGCGCAAGCGCGCCTACCGGGAAGGCATGCGGAACTGGAAGCGCTATTGGGGCGACCTGCTGGCGGTTCAGGCAGCACACGCAAGGCGGGAGGGCCGCTGGGGGGATGCACTGCAAGCTGTGGCCAGGATCCTGCGGTACCGTCCTCGAGCGCTGCCGAACGTCTTTAATTCTGACGAGCAGACGCCTGACTGAGCCGAGCCGCCTCAATGGTTGTCGCCTCAGTCCAGCTATGAAAGGGTGTCAGCCATGGCAGGGAAGTTGCCGGATGAAGGTGCCGAGAATAGGTCCGAGAGGCAAAGCGATGCCGTGGTCCGTCGACGGAATTTCTTGGTCGGAGGCGCGGCAATCGGCGCCGCAGCGGTGCTCGGGAACTGGGTGGCCCAGGCGAAGGCAGAGCCCGTCTCTAAATACGGCGCAGTGGGCGACGGCGTTACCGATGACACGAAAGCGATCAACGAAGCGTTGAAAGAAGCTCGGGTTGTGTCGTTGGAGCCATCGAAAGGTGGCTATAAGGTCGAAGGAACTCTGGAAATACCTAGCGATACGGCGCTGCTGGGCTGTGGGTATCCAGGGCGGCTGATTAGGTCGGGCACCTACTCATACAACACGACCAAGCAATTCCTGAAAGGCGACAAATATGCCTCTGCCGAAAACAACAGCCGCATCAGCATTTCCGACGTGTGGTTCGAAGGCGGGGGCCCGCTGACCGGTTACAAAACGATCCAGGAATTGAAGACGCTGTGTATTGCTATCGGATCTAGCGCCGAAGGAGCAATCGGCCGCAACGTAATGATTCGCGGATGCACTTTCGACAACTGGCCCGGGCCGGCACTCCACCTATTGAACCAGCATGACTTTCTTGTCGAAGGCAACCGCCTCTTTCAAACTCAGCGAGGTGGCATTGTTGTGTGGTACGACTCCGGGCATGGCGTGATTTCGGGCAACGTACTGCGGGATGGCAGCGATGACTGTATTGCGCTCAACTCGGACGCTAACTCAAAAATCCCAGCGAATCCACCACGGGACATCGTCGTGATCGGCAACCAACTGTCCGAGAAGTTGGTTGAAGGGCAACTCGCCAACAAGCCGATCTGCTTGCGCGGCGCCCGAGATGTCTCGGTCATCGGGAACATGATCAGAGGAAGCGAAGCGGGGACGGGGGCCATCTCCCTCGAGGAGACGACGACTTCAGGGACGTTTCATAACGAACGAATACTTATCGAGGGAAACAAGATCACCGGCGCCAGTGGTTCTGGCGTCATGGTTAATGTTCCTCAGGCGGATCAGATTTCGATCGTCGATAACACGATCGATAGCTGTGGATCTTCTGGACTCCGAGTATTTCTAAATAAAGAAACCTCGGTCCTCACCGGCCTAGTTGTTGCTGGCAACCGCATCGCCGACGTGGGCCTGACGGACGCAACCTATAGGTCAGGGGTCACGCTGCAGTTTACGGCTGGGAGCAGAATTGAAGGCTTGAGAATATCCGAGAACTTCGTCGAACGCCCGGTCGGATCCGGGATCAGCTTCTTGGCAAACGCTAACGCCAAGTATGTGACGGTTGATCACAACACGATTCAGGACGCCAATCAGGCCCTGGCTTCTAGCATCGCCGCCATAAGCCTTCAAGGCCTCGATCGGTTTACCTCCCGTGGGAATTCAATCTTTGAGAAACCTGCCGGCACTCAGCGCTGCAAATGGGGACTCTGGGTATCAACCTCGACCAATGGTGTTATAAGCCGCACGTTTGCCTATAACACCGACTTCTCCAGCTTGGAAGCCGTCAGTTTCGCTAAAGCAGAATTACTCGTTGAGAATGGCGGCTCAATCACGAGTAGCCAGCAGAAAACCGATGGCACTAGCCGTGAGCCGAGCCCAGGGATGCTGCTCGCCGGGGCGAAGACTCGCTGGGCCAATGTCTCGACGACTTCAACTTCACAGGGAACGGACACTGCGGCGGTCACGGGCCGCATCTTCGTCACCGACGTCTACATCCCGGTCAGCTGCATGCTGACCGGGATCACCTGGCTGATTGGATCTGTCGGCGGCTCCGACAAAGTTATCGTTGCACTGTGGAACGCCAATAACGAAGTCTTGGCCACGTCGAATCTTGCCGGTGTCGCCGTCGGTGCTGCAGGTACTGCTCAAAATGTCAACTTCACCGCTCCGAAATCCGTCAGTGGCCCGACCATGGTGGCCGTCGGAGTTCAGCTGAGCGGGTCAACGGCAAAGCTTCGAACCGCAGCATTTCCCGCTGTCTGCTCGGCGACTGTCGAAGGAAGCTTTGGAACCATCGAACCGCTCATTTCATTTCCTTCTGGATTCTCTGGGAGCCAAGCGCCCATAGTGACTACCTACTGAAGCTTGGCACCCGCTTGTTGGATCCTCGCAGCGCTGGTGTGGTTCATGCTGTCCAAAATGTTTGGTGATCTCATGCAAAGGATCGGGAAGAACGAGGTCTTTCGCAAGATTCGGACTTCCTGCCTGCAACGATACCCCCTGCCTTCGTAGCGATGGCAGTCGCGATCGTCGCAGGAGCCCTTGCTAATAAGCCACACAGCGGCGGGGAGGCGTGGGTCCGGCTCTCATGGGTCCTCGGTCTGCGCCGCCTCGGCTTCGATGTCTTCTTCGTCGAGCGATTGCTCGGGGGCGAGGCGGTGGGTCGACGCTACTTCGAGCAGGTGGTCAGGGAGTTCGGTCTCGAGGATCGGGCGACTCTGCTCGGAGAGAGAGGGGAGGCGCTCGTCGGCAAGGGGCCGGAGTTAGTCGAGATCGCCGCGGAGGCGAGGGTTCTCTTCAACATCAGCGGCCACCTCGAAGACGGTCCGGTCCTGGCGGCGCCTCGGAACCGCGTCTACGTCGATCTCGACCCTGGCTTCACCCAGCTCTGGCACGCCGACCCGGCACTGTCATTCCACCTCAGCGGCCATGACAGCTACGTGACGGTCGGCCTCAACGTCGGCACCACCGCCTCCTCGATCCCTGCCGGCGAGATCGGGTGGATTCCGACGCTGCCGCCGGTAGTCCTCGACGAGTGGCCGGCCGCGACCACTCCGGAGGCGCCTCTGCGCTTCACGAGCGTCGCCACCTGGCGCAGTCCTTACGGGCAGGTGCAGATCGGCGACCGTCTCGCTGGCCTCAAGCACCACGAGTTCCGCCGCTTCCTGCATCTCCCGGAGCTGGTGCCGGAGGCGCGCTTCGAGCTGGCGCTCGACATCCACGAGGGCGACGACGCCGATCGCGAGGCGTTGCTGGCGCACGGTTGGAAGCTCGTCTCTCCGCTCAAGGCAGCCGCGAGTCCCGGTGCCTTCCGTACCTATCTACGCGAGTCGGCCGCCGAGTTCTCGGTCGCGCAGGGGGTCTACGTCGAGGGGAGGACCGGCTGGTTCAGCGACCGCACCGCCGCCTACCTGGCCTGCGGGCGTCCGGCACTGGTCCAGGACACCGGGTTGGGCGAGCAGTTGCCGATCGGGGACGGGTTGCTGACCTTTGCCGGGCCGGAGGAGGCCGCCGGGCTGGCGCGTCGCCTGGTCGCTGATCCCGCCTCGCACGCAGAGGCCGCCCGTCGTTTCGCCGAGCGCCACCTGGACTCAGATCGGGTCCAGGTGGCGCTCGGCGAAAGGGTGGGGTGAACGCTTGAGGGCAAAGCCGTTCACGGCCTGGGTGCTCCTGGCCCTCGTCGGGTCGGCCGGAGTTCTGCTCGGGAGATTCGCCACTTCGGGAAACGCCACGGACGCTCCGCCCGCAGCCGACGTCGTCGTCGCCGGGCGCCCTCAGCTTGTCTTCGACTGGAGCCAGGAATCCTGCTCTCCGCAGGAGGAGCCCGACCTGCCGGCGCGGGCTTTCCGCGACGCCGCCGGGCGGGTACAGCTGCTCCTCTCTCATTACGAGACCTACCGGATGGTGGGCCCCAGCCTCAACCGGCTTCGCCCGTCCTGCCGGCCCGTCATGACCTCGATCGAGGACGGGGATCCCCGGGACTTCCAGGATCGCCGCTGGATCGCCTCTCCCTTCACCCCCGACGGGCAGAGGGTATGGGCGCTCGTCCACGAGGAGTACCAGGGCAACCGGCACCCCGGGCACTGTCCCGAGCGGGCCTACTACCCCTGCTGGTACAACGCGATCACGCTTGCCCGCTCCTCCGACGGCGGCCGCTCCTACCGGCAGCTGCGGCCACCGCGGCAGCTCGTGGCGGCTTCGTCGCGCCGCTATCGGCACGGGATCGGGCCGACCGGGATCTTCGCGCCCAGCAACCTGGTCAAGCGCGGCAGGTACTTCTACGCTCTCGTGCGGGTGAGGGAACGAGGGGAGCCGTCGGGCGACTGCCTGCTGCGAACGAGCGAGATCGAGGCGCCGCGGTCGTGGCGCGCCTGGGACGGCTCGTCCTTCGACGTCGCGTTCGGGGATCCGTATCGAACCGGCGCGCGCGGTCCGCGGTGTCAGCGGATCGCTTCCGACCAGATCTCTGAAATGACCGAGAGTCTCACTTTCAGCACCGCGCTCGACCGCTGGCTCCTGGTCGGCATCGCCGGGCCGGTCGAGAAGGGTCGGGCGACCGAGCGGGGTGTCTACTTCTCGACCTCCGTCGACCTGCTCCACTGGTCGCCGCGCCGGCTCCTGCTCCCGGCCGTCACTCTGCACACCTACAAGTGCGGCGGGACCGCGCCGATTGCCTATCCGTCGGTGCTCGATCCAGCCTCCCGCGATCGGAACTTCGAGACGAGCGGCCGGCGTCCGTACCTCTACTTCACCAAGTTCCGCTACAGAGGTTGCCGCAAGACGCCGAACCGTGACCTGATGCGGGTGCGGCTCTCGATCTCGGGGCCGGAATGAACGGCCAAGACCGACTGCGGATCTTGCTCAGCGGGATGGTGGCCGGCGACCCCCACCAGGGCGGGGCCACCTGGGCGGTGCTGCAGTACGTACACGGGTTGCGGGACCTCGGCCACGACGTTGCCCTCGTGGAGCCGCTGCGGGGTCGGCCCGATCCGACGGTCGTCGACTATTTCCGCTCCCTGGCCCTGCCGGAGCATCGCTCGGCGCTTCTGCTCGGGCCCTCCAGGGAGACGATCGGGATGTCCTACGAGGAGATCGTCGACTTTGCCCGCAGTGCGGACCTCTTGCTCAACATCTCGGGGATGCTCAAGGACGAGCGGGTCCTCGAGGCCGTCCCCGTGCGCGCCTTCCTCGACCTCGATCCAGGCTTCAACCAGGTGTGGGAGCTGACCGGGGAGGAGATGGGCGTCGACCGGCACACCCACTTCGTCTCGGTCGGGCAGCTGCTGGGTCGCCCCGGTTGTCGGGTTCCGACCTGCGGCCGGGCCTGGATCGCCACCCTGCCCCCTGTGGTCCTCGATCGCTGGCCGGTGGCGGGTGCGTCCGGCTCGCAGGCCTTTACGACGATCGGGCACTGGCGCAGCTACGGCTCGATCGCCTACGGAGGCGTTGACTACGGCCAGCGTGCGCATTCCCTGCGGCGCTTCTTCGAGCTTCCCGGCCGGGTTTCGGCGCCGCTCGAGTTGGCGCTGGGGATCCATCCGGACGAGGAGGCCGACCTTTCGACGCTCCGCCGGAACGGCTGGCGGCTCGTCGACCCCGCGCAGATGGCGGGGACCCCCGACGCCTACGCAGGCTACGTGCGGGGTTCCTTTGCGGAGCTGGGGTTTGCCAAGAGCGGTTACGTCGAGTCCCACAGCGGCTGGTTCAGCGATCGCAGCGCCTGCTACCTGGCGAGCGGCAGGCCCGTGGTGGCGCAGGCGACCGGATTCGAGGAGGTGCTGCCGGCGGGCGAGGGCCTGCTCCGGTTCTCGACCGTCGACGAGGCCGCCGCCGCGATCGAAGCGGTAATGGCGGAGCCCGAGCTGCATCGCCGGCGGGCCAGGGAACTGGCGGAGGAGCGGTTCGATGCACAGATCGTGCTCTCGCGCCTGCTGGTCGAACTCGCGTCCAGCCCACCGGCGCCGTCGTCCGCCGCCGGGCCCTCCACATAAACTGCAGCGATGGTCATCGGGAAAGACTTCGCCTGGGCGCACCTCGCGAAGGCGGGGGGCGAAATGACGCACGCGCTGTTCCGGCTCTTCCCCGAGGTGATCGAGTTCGCCGATCCGGCGGAAACGGTCGAGCAGCACACCGCTTTCCAGGACCGGCCGGAGGAGGTGGAGGGGAAGCTGCGGGCCCTCAACATCAGGCGGCTGCCGAAGTGGATGCTGAGCTTTCACGTCTGGAAGTCCGTGGTCGGCGTCTTGCCCGACTTCGAGAAAGCGCCGATGCTCTCACCCCACCAGATTGCCGACTCGAACGTCGCCGACGCTTTCCTGATCCGCTACATGCAGCCGGAGGAACCGAAGGTCGATGTCTGGATCAGGACCGAGAACATGATCGACGACTTTCTCGCCTTCATCGGCAATTACGCCGAGTTGACCCCGGAGAAGGAAGAGGAAGTGCGAAATCTGCCACGGGTTAACGAGGTCGCCTACGACAAAGACCTCGACCACTGGTTCACCTCGGCCCACATCAGGCTGATGTACCTCCGCAATCCGATCTGGGCCGCGGTCGAGAGGACCGTCTACGGCGACACGGCTGACGGCGCGGAGCCGCTGGGCCCGGCTCCGGAGTGGCTGCGTCCGCTCGACCAGCTGGGCAAGGCAGCTGCCCTGTCCAGCTGAGCCGAGGCTCGACGGGGTGAGCGAGCCGATCCCCTTCAACCGGCCCTTCGTCGCCGGCAACGAGCTGGAGTACCTGGAGCAGGCGATCGCCGCCCGCGACCTCGCGGGGGGTGGTGAGTTCACGCGGCGCTGTCAGGAGTGGCTGCGGGAGGCGACCGGGTCGCCGCTGGCGCTGCTCTCGCACTCCGCCACCGGGGCGCTGGAGGCGGCGGCGATGCTGGCCGGGCTGGGGCCTGGGGACGAGGCGATCATGCCCTCGTTCGGCTACCCGACGATGGCGACGGCGGTGGTGCGGCAGGGAGCGACGCCGGTCTTCGTCGAGATCGATCCGCTGACGCTGAACGTCGATCCCGGGGCGGTCGCGGCGGCGGTCGGAGAGCGGACGCGGGCGGTCCTTGCCGTCCACTACGGCGGCGTCGCCTGCGACATGGAGCGCCTCGGCGAGATCGCCCGCCGCCACGAGCTGGCCCTGATCGAGGACGCCGCCCACTGCCTGCTCGCCTCCCAGGATGGCCGCGCGCTCGGCTCGATCGGCGACCTCGGCGCGATCAGCTTCCACGCGACCAAGAACGTCACCTGCGGCGAGGGCGGCGTGCTCCTGGTCAACGACCCGGCGCTGGCCGAGCGGGCGCAGGTGATCTGGGACAAGGGCACCAACCGCTCGCAGTTCCTCCGCGGCGAGGTCGACCGCTACACCTGGGTCGACGTCGGCTCCTCCTTCGGCGCCAGCGATCTCACTGCCGCCTTCCTCCTCGCCCAGCTGAAGGCCGCGGAGGCGGCGACGACGCGGCGGCGGGCGATCTGGGAGCGCTACCACGCTGCCTTCGAGGAGCTCGAACGCGAGGGGCTGGCGCAGCGCCCGCCGACCCCGCCGGGCAGCGTCCACAACGGCCACGTCTACTACCTGGTCCTGCCGAGCCCGCGGGCCCGCGCCGCCTTCATCGAGCGGCTGCGCGAGCAGGAGATCGCCACCGCCTTCCACTTCGTCCCGCTCCACAGCGCGCCCGCCGGAGAACGCTTCGGCCGCGTCGCCGGCCCGCTCGTGCACACCGAAGACCTCAGCGCCCGGCTCGTCCGCCTGCCGCTCTTCGCCGACCTCGACGACGGCTCGGTCGAGCGGGTGGTCGCGGCGACGCGGGCGGCGGTAGTCGAGCTGGCCCGGTGACGACGCCACCTTCCGACCAGGAGCTGCGCGAGGCGCTGGAGCGGGCGCTGGAGAGCGTCGGCCTCGAGCTTGCCGGCCCGGTCGAGCGGCGCCCGTCGCCCTACCGCACCAGCTTTCCGATCGAGGAGCTGCAGGTCGAGTTGCCCGGAAGGGGGCCGGTCCGCCTCGGCTTCAAGCGGCTCGACTGGGAGGAGCTGGAGCCGGCGGCGCAGCGTGCGAAGCCGCGGTTTCTCTATGACCCGGAGCGCGAGCCCGCGGTCTACCGCGCCCTCCTGCCGCAGGCGCCGCCCGGGCCGCCCGAGTTCTTCGGGGCAGTCGGCGACGATGCGCGCCACTGGCTCTTCGTCGAGTGGGTCGAGGGACGCGAGCTCTTCCAGGTCGGCGAGCGCGAGCTCTGGGAGGAGGCGGCACGCCGGCTCGCCCGCTTCCACGTCGCGATGGCACCCGAGCTCGACCGCCACCGGCAGGAGGGGCGGTTGATCGAGCACGAGGCGGGCTTCTACTGGGGTTGGGTCGAGCGGGCCCAGCGATTCGCCGCCGAGCGCGCAGACGGTTCGGCGAAGACGATCGCCTGGCTGCGCGAGCGCCACGATCAGGCGGTCGATGCGCTCCTCACCCAGCCGCGAACCGTCCTCCACGGCGAGTTCTACGCTTCCAACGTCTTGGTCGCCCCCCCGAACTGCATCAAATTTCCAACCCAGGAGGGAGGAAACTTGATGCAGTTCGGGGATGGGGTGCGGGTGGCGCCGGTGGATTGGGAGCTCGCGGCCGCCGGCGTGGGGCTGAGCGATCTTGCTGCTCTCGTCAGCGGCTGGCCGGCGGCCGACCGCGATGCGATCGCCGCCGCCTACGCGGTCGAGCCCGGGGTACCGCCCTTCACCGGCCGCGACCTCGACCTCGCCCGCCTCCAGGTGGCGATCCAGTGGCTCGGCTGGGCCCCGCCGGAGTGGGAGCCGCCGGAGGGGCAGCGGCACGACTGGCTCGGCGAGGCGGTCGCCTTGGCCGAGGAGCTGGAGCTATGAGCGAGCAGCGCTTCCTCGTCGTCAACGCCGACGACCTCGGCCTCTGCGCGGCGGTCAACGAGGGCATCTTCGCCGCCCACGCCGAGGGCATCGTCACCAGCGCCAGCTTGATGGTCCGCCAGGGGGCGGCCGCTGCCGCGGCGGAGCGCGCGCACGAGTTCCCCGAGCTGGCGATCGGCCTCCACCTCGACCTCGGCGAGTGGAACTACGAGGCCGGCGAGTGGACGCTCGCCTACTCGCACTGCGACGGCGACGACCCGGGCGCGGTCGAGGCCGAGTGTCGGGCGCAGGTCGAGCGCTTCCGGGCCCTGCTCGGTCGCGACCCGACCCACCTCGATTCCCACCAGCACGTCCACGAATCGGAGCCGGCGAAGGGGGTGGCGCAGGCGCTCGCGGCCGAGCTCGGGGTCCCACTGCGCAACCGGGCGACCCGCTACGAGGGCGGCTTCTACGGCCAGAGCGGCAAGGGCGAACCTTTCCCCGACGGGATCACTCCCGAGGCGCTGATGGAGCTGATCCGCACGCTCCCACCCGGCTGGAGCGAGATCGGCTGCCACCCCGCCGCCGGCCCTGTCCCGACCTCCTCCTACGACGCCGAGCGCCAGATCGAGCTAGCGACGCTTCGCGATCCGCAGGTGAAAAACCTGCTCAGTGTGATGCAGATCAATCTGTGTTCTTTTGCACAGGCAGAACCCAAATAACTGCCTAACTTCAGGGGCATGATTCGTTCCGCCCCACCCGCCCCGTTCAAGACGGCCCTGATCGCTTTCGCAATCGCGATCGTGCTTGCCGTCGCCGTCGCGGCAGCGCCCCACCCCTACTAGCTGCCGAGCACGATCTCGCAGTAGCCCGCCGCGATCTCGGCGGGGGAGAGGCGGCCCCCTGGCCGCACCCACTGCGGCGTGTAGTTGACCATCCCCAGCAGGGCGAGGAGCGAGAGGCGGCGGTCGGCAAAGGTCATCGAGCCGTCGGCCTCGCCTCGGGCCAGCACCTCGTCGAGGATCTTCTCGAAGGCTTTGCGCTGGGAGCGGACGTGGCGCCAGCGGGGCTGGCGCTCGATCGCCTGGCGCTCCTGGGTGAAGACGAGCATGTGATGGCGGTGGGCGACCACGTGGCCGACCCAGGCCTCGACCAGCTCGCGCAGCTGCTCGACCGGCGGCGCCCCGGCGGCGACGATCTCGCGGGCGCGGGCCAGCAGCGGCTCCAGCAGCTCGTCGCAGATCGCGATCAGCAGGTCGTCCTTGCCCTCGATGTAGTGGTAGAGGCCGCCGGCGGCGAGGCCGGTCGCCTCCGTCAGCTCGCTCATCGAGGTGCCGTCGTAGCCGCGCTCGGCAAAGAGCTTCGCCGCCGTCGCCACGACCTCGCTGCGCCGTGCCTCGTAGCGGGCGCGCAGGGCGGGCCGGGTCGGGGGGGAGGGCAGCGGCATCCTGGGAAGGGTAACCCAAAAACCGAACGATCCCTCTAACTCCGAACGTTGATTCGGTATATTCGACACATGGACTTCGAGCTAGGCGACGAGCACCGCCTGATCCAGCGCACCGTCCGCGAGTTCGCGACCCAGGAGGTGGCGCCGGTCGCCGAGGAGCTCGATCGCGAGAAGCGCTTCCCCTACGAGATCGTCCGCAAGCTCGCCGACCTGGGACTGATGGGGATTCCGTTCCCGCAGGAGTACGGCGGCGGCGGGGGCGACTCGCTGGCCTACGCGCTCGCGGTCGAGGAGCTGACCCGGGTCGACTCCTCGGTCGCGATCACGCTCTGCGCCCACACCTCGCTCGGCACGCAACCCATCTATCTCTTCGGCGACGAGGCGCAGAAACAGGAGTGGCTGCCGCGCCTCACCTCCGGCGAGATGCTCGGCGCCTTCGGCCTGACCGAGCCCGAGGCCGGCTCCGACGCCGGCAACGTCCGCACCAAGGCGCGGCTGGACAGCGGCGAATGGGTGATCGACGGCGCCAAGCAGTTCATCACCAACGCCGGCACCGAAATCTCCGGCGTCGTCTGCATCACCGCCCGCACCGGCGACGACGAGATCTCCAACCTGGTCGTCGCCAACGGCACTCCCGGCTACGAGCAGGGCGAGCCCTACCGCAAGATGGGCTGGAACGCCTCCGACACCCGCCCGCTCACCTTCACCGAATGCCGCGTCCCCGAAGAGAACTTGCTCGGCCCGCGCGGGATGGGCTTCCGCCAGTTCCTGCAGGTGCTCGACATCGGCCGCATCGGCGTCGCCGCGATGGGCGTCGGCCTCGCCCAGGGCGCGCTCGACGAGGCGCTCGCCTACGCCAAGGAGCGCCAGGCCTTCGGCCGGTCGATCTCCCGCTTCCAGTCGATCCAGGCCAAGCTCGCCGACATGGCGACCGAGATCGAGGCCACCCGCCTGCTCGTCTACAAAGCCGCCCGGATGAAGGACAAGGGCGAAAACTTCAGCCTCACCGCCGCCCAGGCGAAGCTGAAGAGCGGCCGCCTCGCCGTCCGCTGCTGCGAGGAGGCGGTGCAGATCCACGGCGGCTACGGCTACATCGAGGAGTACCCGGTCTGCCGCTTCTACCGCGACGCCAAGATCCTCACGATCGGCGAGGGCACCGACGAGGTCCAGCAGATGGTGATCGCGCGGGCGCTCGGAGCGTAGGGGAGTGATGGTGTGATCCCGAAAGTCGTCCGCATCCGCGAGGTCGGTCCGCGCGACGGCTTCCAGAACGAGCCGGAGACGATCGCCACCGAGGACAAGGTGCGGCTGGTCGAGATGCTCGCCCGCACCGGCCTCCGGCGGCTGGAGGTGACGAGCTTCGTCCGCGCCGACGTCGTCCCGCAGCTAGCCGACGGGCGCGAGGTGCTGGAACGGGCCGAGATCCCCGACGACGTCTCGGTCTCGGTCTTGGTCCCGAATGAGCGCGGGCTGGAAGCGGCGCTCGAGGTGCGCGACCGGATCGACGAGGTCAACGTCTTCCTCTCCGCCTCGGAGACCCACAACCGCAAGAACGTCAACCGCTCGGTCGAGGAGTCGCTGACCGGGCTCGAGCACGTGCTCGCCCGCGCGACCGAGGAGGGGCTGCGATGCGAGGGCGTGATCAGCACCAGCTTCGGCTGTCCTTACGAGGGCTACGTGCCGATCGAGCGCGTCTTCGAGATCGCCAAGCGCCTCTCGGCCGCCGGCGCGGTCGAGGTCGGCTTCGGCGACACCACCGGGATGGCGAACCCCGCCCAGGTCGGCGAGTTCTTCCGCCGCGCCGCCGAGGAGCTGCCCGAGGTCGAACGCACCGCCCACTTCCACGACACCCGCGGCCAAGCGCTGGCCAACGTGCTGGCGGCGCTGGAGGTCGGCGTCGACTCCTTCGAGTCGAGCTTCGGCCAGCTCGGCGGCTGCCCGGTCCCGCCGGGCGCCACCGGCAATGTCGCCAGCGAGGACCTGGTCTCGATGCTGCACGAGATGGGGGTCGAGACCGGGATCGACCTGCGCAAGCTGCTGGAAGCGGCGCGCACGGCCCAGGAGGTTCTCGGCCGGCCGCTCGCCTCCCACACCCTCGTCGCCGGCCCGGTCGAGTGGCACCCCGAGCACGACCCCTTCAGGGAGAACCCGCCGCGATGAGCACCGCTGTGGAGAGCGCTCGCGAGAAGCACCTGGCACTGATCGCCGAGCTGGAGGCCGAGCTCGAGCGCGTGCGCGCCGGCGGCGGCGAGAAGGCGACCGAGCGCCACCGCGGCCGCGGCAAGCTGACCGCGCGCGAGCGGGTCGCCGGCCTCTGCGACCCCGGCACCGAGTTCCTCGAGCTCTCGGCGCTCGCCGCACATGGGATGTACGACGGCGCCGCCCCGGGAGCGGGGATCGTGGCCGGCATCGGCACGGTCAGCGGCCGCCGCTGCGTCGTCGCCGCCAACGACGCCACCGTCAAAGGCGGCACCTACTACCCGATCACGGTGAAGAAGCACCTGCGAGCGCAGGAGGTGGCGCTGCAGAACCGGCTGCCCTGCATCTACCTGGTCGACTCCGGCGGCGCCTTCCTGCCGCTGCAGGACGAAGTCTTCCCCGACCGCGACCACTTCGGCCGCATCTTCTTCAACCAGGCGACGATGTCAGCGCAGGGGATCGCGCAGATCAGCGCCGTGATGGGCTCCTGCACGGCCGGCGGCGCCTACGTGCCGGCGATGAGCGACGAGACCGTGATCGTCCGCCACCAGGGGACGATCTTCCTCGGCGGCCCGCCGCTGGTGAAGGCGGCGACCGGGGAGGAGGTGACGGCGGAGGAGCTCGGCGGCGGCGACGTCCACGCCCGCAAGTCCGGCGTCGCCGACCACCTGGCCGCCGACGACGCCGAGGCGCTCCGGATCCTGCGCGAAATCGTCGCCACCCTGCCGCCGAGCCCGGCGCCGCCCTGGGAGCGGATCGAGCCGAGCCCGCCGGCCGGCGACCCGGAGGAGATCCTCGACGTCGTCCCGATCGGCTCCCGCGCCCCCTGGGACATCCGCGAGGTGATGCGGCGGATCGTCGACGGCGGCGAGCTGCGCGAGTTCAAGGAGAAGTACGGCAAAACGCTCGTCTGCGCCTTCGCCCGGCTCGACGGCCACCCGGTCGGGATCGTCGCCAACAACGGCATCCTCTTCAGCGAGAGCGCCCTCAAGGGCGCCCACTTCGTCGAGCTCTGCGACCAGCGCCGCATCCCCCTCGTCTTCCTCCAGAACGTCAACGGCTTCATGGTCGGCTCCAAGTACGAGCAGGGCGGGATCGCCAAGGACGGCGCGAAGATGGTCGCCGCCGTCTCCACCGCCCGCGTCCCCAAGCTCACCGTCATCGTCGGCGGCTCCTTCGGGGCGGGCAACTACGGCATGTGCGGCCGCGCCTACTCGCCCCGCTTCCTCTTCATGTGGCCCAACGCCCGGATCTCGGTGATGGGAGGCGAGATGGCCGCAGCGGTGATGAAAGAGGTGGGCCAGCCCGAGACCGCCGAGCTCCTCCACGACCAGTACGAAGAGCAGGGCAAGCCCTTCTACTCCACCGCCCGCCTCTGGGACGACGGCGTCATCGACCCCCGCGACACCCGCAAGGTCCTGAGCCAAGCCCTGGCCGCCTGCGCCAACGCCCCGTTGGCCGAGCGGGCGGCTGCCGTGTACCGGATGTGATCTCCGACCAGACCGGCTCCTACGGTCAGCACCAGATCCATGCGCTCGAACTGCACGTGGCGCCCTAGCGCTGCAAGACTCGCGGCGATGGAGCGCCGCTTCGCTCAGGTCGACGTCTTCGGCAGCGGGCCCTGCTCGGGGAACCCGGTCGCGGTGGTGCTCGATGCCGAGGGTCTCTCGACCGACGAGATGCAGCGGTTCGCCCGCTGGACCAACCTCTCGGAGACGACGTTCGTGCTGCCGGCGGACGATCCCGGGGCCGACTACCGCGTGCGCATCTTCACGCCTGAGCTGGAGGCTCCGTTCGCCGGTCACCCGACCCTGGGTAGCTGCCACGCCTGGCTCGAAGCGGGGGGAGAGGCTCGCGACCCGGACGAGGTCGTCCAGGAGTGCGGGGTCGGGTTGGTGCGGATCCGCCGGGAAGAGGGCCGGCTCGCGTTTGCCGCGCCGCCGCTGCGGCGCTCGGGTCCCGCTTCGCCGCAGGAGGCGGCGCGGGTCACGGCGGCGCTCGGCCTCGAACCGGACGAGATGCTCGCCGTCGAGTGGGTCGACAACGGCTTCAGCTGGATCGCGGTGCTGCTGCAGAGCGCCGAGCGGGTGCTGGAGCTGCGCCCGGGCCAGCTCGACTTCGACGTCGGCGCCGTCGGCTTCCACCCGCCAGGCTCGGAGGCGGCGATCGAGCTGCGGGCCTTCTTCCCGATCAACGGAGTCGCGGCGGAGGATCCGGTCACCGGCAGCCTCAACGCCGGCGTTGCGCAGTGGCTGCTCGGCAGCGACCGGCTCCGATCCCCGTACATCGCCGCCCAGGGCACCGCGATCGGGCGCGCTGGCCGCGTTCATGTCGACCAGGACAACGACGGCACGATCTGGGTCGGTGGCCGCTGCGAGACGGTGGTCGGCGGCAACCTGCTGATCCCTTGACGGGATTCCGCGAGGGCTTAGCCTCCGCGCAGATGTCGATGACCGTTCAACCTCGATCCCTCTTTGTCCTCATCGCCACCTTCCTCTCGCTGGCCGGGTCGGCCGGATGTGGGGGCGCCGGCGGAGCCCCCCTTTCCAGGGCAGAGTTCATCGAGCAGGGCAACACGATCTGCAGGCGGGCGGCTGCCGAACAGCGCGCGACGGCCCCCCCGACTTTGAAGACCATTCCGCTGGTCAATCGTTCGGCCTTCGTCAAACCGATTCTCGTGACGTCGATCGAGCGCGAGCTTCGACGGTTGAGAGCGGTCGGCCTCCCCTCCGGCGACGGGGGCCGGGCCCAGAAGATCTTGAGAGGGATTGAAAAGGGACTCGAAGATGCCAGGCGGGACCCGCTCGATCCGCTGGTCAAAGCGACGGATCCGTTCGCACCGGCGAACCGGCTCGCCCGGGATTACGGGCTCAAGGCCTGCGCCGAGAGCTCCCACGCGGTCATCCTCCCCGGCACGTTCGCGCAGCTGAACGGAGTCGGAAAATAGCGACCGCCTTGACATGTGACTAATTAGTCACCTATAGTCCCTCGCATGGACGAGGTCTTCAAGGCGCTGGCGGATCCCACCCGCCGCGAGCTGCTCGACCGGCTCTTCGAGCGGGACGGGCAGTCGCTCGGCGCCTTGGAAGTGGATCTGCCGATGTCCCGCTTCGGCGTGATGAAGCACCTGCGGGTGCTCGAGGAGGCGGGACTGGTGACTACGCGTAAGCGGGGTCGCGAGAAGCTGCACTTCCTCAACCCCGTCCCGATAAGGCTGATCCACGACAGGTGGGTGGGCAAGTACGCGGAGCCCTGGGCCTCGGCGCTCAGCGAGCTGAAAAGAGACATCGAGAGCGAGGACGAGAAATGAGCGAGGAGCAGGCTTATACGGTGGTGGGCGGGCGCGGCACGCTGACCGTGTTCGAGATCTACATCAAGACGACCCCGGAGCGCCTCTGGGAGGCGATCACCAGCGAGGAGATGCGGGCGCGCTACAGCTTCGGCGTCGGCACCGCGTCGGAGTGGACGCAGGGCTCGGAGTACCGGTCGGGGGTGCCGGGCGTGATCGACATCGCCAGCGGCGAGAACCTCGAGGTCGACCCGCCGCGGCGGCTGGTCCAGAGCTTCAACGCACTCTGGAGCGACGAGGTCAAGAGCGAAGGGACCTCGCGGGTGACCTGGGAGATCGAGCCGGTCGGCACCTCCTGCCGCCTGCGCGTCACCCACGACCAGCTCGGCGAGGACGCCAACAACGAACTCTACGGCGGCTGGCCGATGATCCTCTCCGGCCTGAAGACGCTACTGGAGACCGGGGAGGACCTCGACACCCCCGGCTCGCTGCGCTACTCGGGCTCCGCTGGCGCCTGATCGAGCTCGGCCACCAGCTCCTCGACGCGGGCGGCGATCTCGTCGCGGGTCGCCCGCACCGCGTCGAGCGGCCGGCCCTTCGGGTCCGGGAGGTCCCAGTCGAGGTAGCGGCGGCCGGGGATGTAAGGGCACTTGTCGCCGCAGCCCATCGTCACCACGACGTCGGCCCATTCGGCGTCCCCGGTGGTGAGCCGGTGCGGCACCCGGTCGCCGATCTCGATCCCCAGCTCCCGCATCGCCTCGGCGACCTCGGGGTGGACTCGATCGCCGGGGATGGTCCCGGCCGAGCGGGCGCCGTGGCGGCCGCCTGCGGCGCGTTCGAACAGCGCCTGGCTCATCTGCGAGCGGCCGGCGTTGTGGAGGCAGACGAAGAGCGCGTTGGCCATCAGGCGCGGCCGCAGTCGCAGGACTCGGGCGGGCAACAGCCCGGCAGCCAGGCGCCCAGGCCTTCGAGCGCGCTCGGGATCACGTAGTAGTAGGCCCAGAGACCTTTGCGCTCGGAGTCGACGATGCCGGCCTCGCGCAGGACCTTGAGGTGGTGGGAGACGGTCGGCTGCGAGAGGTCGAAGAGGGGAACGAGCTCGCAGACGCAGACCTTGCCGGCGTGCTTGCGCAGGACGTCGACCAGCTGCAGGCGGATCGGGTCGCCGAGCGCCTTGGCGATCGCCGCCATCCGCTCGGCCTGCTCGGAAGAGATGTCGGGATGGACCAGGGGCTCCGAGCAGCACTCG
>Ga0207704_10000088_pt1 | contig 53926 bp, 48 predicted proteins | sample KBSMisM12_FD_184308 | JGI IMG/M metagenome (GOLD analysis project Ga0207704, IMG submission 184308) | Miscanthus rhizosphere microbial communities from Kellogg Biological Station, Michigan, USA - KBS Miscanthus M1-2 (SPAdes) (version 2) | ecosystem: Host-associated > Plants > Roots >...
GCGATCGTGGCCACGGCGGAGTCGCCGTCGATTAACAAAGGCGGCGGGTGACCGGCGACGGCGAGCTGGACCGGCTGGGCGGGGTCTTCGGAGACGGCCATCGCGGCGACGCTGCAGAGCGCCATGCCCCGGCGCGCCAGCAGCTCACGGTTCAGCGTCCGCAGGGCGATCACCGGGTCGCCGGTGATCGCCGCCGCCGTCCTCAGCGTGTAGCGGGCGTGGGCGGTGACCGCGGCGGCGTGGGCGCCGCGCCCGGTGACGTCGCCGATTACCACCATCCAGCCGCCGGCGATCCGGAAGACATCGTAGAAGTCGCCGCCGATCTCGTTCTCGGCCCCCGCCGGCCGGTACATCGCGGCGACCGACCAGCCCGGAATGTGGGGCAGCGGCGGCGGCAGCAGGCCCCGCTGCAGCGTCTCGGCGATCTCCGCTCGTTCGCGCTCGGCCCGCGCCAGGTCGGTGAACAGTCCCGCGTTGTCGAGAGCGAGGGCGACGCGACCGGCGAGGATGGTCACGAAGTCGATGTCGGAGGAGTCGAAGCGGCGCCCCGAGGAGCCGACGCTGATCGTCAGCAACCCCGTCGGGCGCCCGCGGGCCCGCAGCTCGACGGTGACCCCGGAACGAACGCCGAGGCTGTGGAGGAACTCGAGATCCTTCTCGTCCTCGGCGAACTCGCGCAGATCCTCTTTGCCGCGCAACTCGAAGCGGATCGGCTCCTGCCGCGCGCGACTCGCGTCGGTGGCGATCTGCTCCTGCAGACGGGGGCCGCGCGCTTTCAGGCGAGCGGCGATCGCGGCGGCATCCGGACCGTCGGCTCGGAGCGCCGCGCGGCGGACGCTGTCGCCCTCGATCACGTCGATCGCGCAGATGTCGCCCAGCTCGGGGACGACGATCCCGGCGATCGCCTCCAGCGTCTCGTCGAGCATGCTGCCTTCGTCGGCGACGTGGGAGATTTCGTCGAGCATGAGGAAGCGGCGGTTGACCTGCCGGACCTTGCGCGTCGAGATCGTGGCGACGATGGCGACCACTACGAGCGCCGAGGCGACGATGATGTCCGCGAAGAGGGGCATCAGCCCGAGCCGGCGCCCTGGTCCCGTTCGCCGCCGGTGCTGGTCGTGAGGCCGGAGGCGGCGCCGCCGGAGAGGACGCGGCGGGTCAAGGACGGGAAGAGGATGCGGCTGTGGGCGGCCAGCGCGTAGGGGCGCGGGACGTAGCGCTCGGGCTTGCGGCCCGGGCCGCACTCGTAGATCGCCTCGGCCACCTTCGCCGGCTTCGAGACGATCCAGCCGGTGAGCGCTTTCTCCCGCAGCTCGGTGGCGGGAAAGCCCTCGGTCTGGATGAAGCCCGGCAGCACCAGGCCGACGTGGACGCCGTGCGGCTTCTCCTCCGCGTAGAGCGAGTCCGACCAGCCGATCAGGGCGAACTTGCTGGCGCTGTAGGCGCCGGTGCGGGCGCGGGAGACGCGGCCGGCGGTGCTGGCGACGTTGACGATCGCGCTCGGCGCCGCTTTGCGGAGCAGCGGCAGCAGCGCCTCGGTGAGGCGGACGGCGGCGTCGAAGTTGAGCTCCATGTGGCGCTTGACGTTCTCGTAGCCGCCCTCGGCGAACTCCGCCCGCCAGGAGGCGCCGGCGTTGTTGACGAGCAGGTGCAGCCGGCCGCCGTGCTCGGCTTCGAGATGGCCGCGGATCCGCTCCGGCGCGTCCTCATCGGTGAGATCGACGGCGACGTAGGTCGCCCGGCAGGGCAGCGAATCGGCCAGCTCGCGCAACCGGTCTCCCCGCCGTGCCACCAGGACCAGCTCGGTCCCGGGCTCGCGCGCGAGCCGGATCGCCGTCGCCTCGCCGATCCCCGTCGACGCTCCCGTTACAAGTGCGACTGCCACGTCCGCAACAGTATTCGAGATGGAGGCCTCAGCCGAACGGAATCACCGCATCCGTGGCATCCGCCGCGAAGGCGAGCGGGTGACGCCGCTGGAGCTCTTCTTCGACCTCGTCTTCGTCCTCGCGATCACCCAGTGCACCGGCCTGATGTCGCACGACCAGACCTGGTCGGGGCTGGCGCAGGGCCTGCTGATCCTCGCCGTCCTCTGGTGGGCCTGGGTCGGCTACGCCTGGCTGACCAGCGTCGTCGACCCCGAGGCGCTGGCGATCCGCGGGGTCATCTTCGTCGCGATGGCGGCGCTGCTGATCGTGGCGATCTGCGTGCAGGAGGCCTTCGGCAGCCTTGCCCTCGCCTTCGCCCTCGGGATCGGCGTCTTCCGCGCCGCCCACATCGCCCTCTTCATGCTCGCCGGCGCCGAGGCAGAGGACGAGGACCTGCGGCGCTCGGTGATCGGCCTTGCCGTCAGCACCGCGATCGCGGTGGCGATCCTGGTCCTCGCCTCCCTCTTCGACGGGCTCGCCCAGGGAGCGCTGTGGGCGCTGGCGATCTTCCTCGACATGGCCGGCCCTTACTTCTTCGGCAGCGAGGGCTGGAAGCTCGTCCCCGGCCACTTCGCCGAGCGCCACGGCCTGATCGTGATCATCGCCCTCGGCGAGAGCATCGTCGCGATCGGCGTCGGCGCCTCGGGCGCGCTCGACCTCGGGATCGGCACCGCCGCCGTGCTCGGCGTCTTTCTCGCCGCCGCGCTCTGGTGGACCTACTTCGACGTCGTCGCCCTGATCTCGGCGCGCCGACTGGCCGAAGCCGAGCCGGGCCGGACCCAGAACGCGCTCGCCCGCGACTCCTACTCCTACATCCACCTGCTGCTGGTCGCCGGCATCGTCCTCATGGCCTTCGGGATGAAGGTGACGATCGGCCATCACTCCGAGCACCTGCACGGCGTTCCGGCCTTCGCCCTGCTGGGCGGCTTGGCCGTCTACCTGCTCGGCCTGGTCGCCTTCCGCTACCGCCACGTCCACACGCTCAACCGGCATCGTCTCGGGCTGGCGATCGTCCTCCTCATCCTCGTTCCCGTCGCCACTGCGGTGCCGGCGCTGATCTCCCTGGCGACGGCCGTCGTATTGATCTGGGCGATGATCGCCTACGAGCACCGCGGCTACGGCCCGGGCCGGGACCAGCTCCGGCGCGAAGCAAGCGTCGCGTAACTCCGGGCACCCGCGGAAAGCCAGCCGACGAACATCCGTCCATATAGGCATACTCCCCCAACCTTTTGACTACTCCCGACCTTCTCGACAAGCTCCTTCGCACCGGCGCCCCCTCCGGCTACGAGGCGCCCGCCGCCGAGGTCTGGCGCGAGGCGGCCTCCTTCGCCGACATCAGCGTCGACGGAATCGGCTCGACGATCGCCCGCGTCGGCGAGGCCTCGCCGCTGGTCGCGATCGTCGGCCACATCGACGAGATCGGGCTCGTCGTCACCCATATCGACGAGCAGGGCTTCCTCTGGTTCGCGCCGATCGGCGGCTGGGACCCGCAGATCCTGGTCGGCCAGCGGGTCGAGGTCCGCGGCAAGGACGGGCTCGTCCCCGGCGTCGCCGGACGCAAGCCGATCCACCTGCTCGAGGCCGACCAGCGCAAGAAGGTCGTCGAGCTGAAGGGCATGCACATCGACATCGGCGCCGCCGACCGTGAGGAGGCCGAGGCGCTGGTCCGGGTCGGCGACCCGGTCGTGATCCGCACCGAGCCGATGCCGGTCGCCGGCGACCGGCTCGTCTCCCGTTCGATGGACAACCGGCTCGGCGCCTACGTCGCCCTGGAGAGCCTGCGCCGCTGCCACGAGGGCGACGGCCCGGGCGGCTCGATGGCCGCCGTCGCCGCGGTCCAGGAGGAGATCGGCCTCTTCGGCGCCCGCACCGCCTCCTTCCAGCTGCGACCCGACATCGCGATCGCCGTCGACGTCACCCACGCCACCGACGCCCCCGGCGTCGACGAGAAGGAGATCGGCCGCCATCCCTTCGGCTCCGGCCCGGCGATCGGCCGCGGCTCCACCCTCTCGCCGAAGGTCTTCGAGCTGCTGGTCGAGACCGCCGAGGCCGAGGGCATCGAGTACTCGGTCAGCGCCAGCGGCCGCGGCACCAGCACCGACGCCGACGTCCTGCAGATCTCCCGCGCCGGCATCCCCACCGGCCTCGTCTCGATCCCGCTGCGCTACATGCACTCGCCGGTCGAGATGGTCGATCTCCGCGACGTCGAGGCGACGGTCCAACTGCTCGCGGCATTCGGCGCGCGCCTTCGCGCGGATATCGACCTAAGTCGCTAACTGACAAGGCTCAGCGGTTCCCAGGCAAGGCCGCAGGGAGCCTGAATAGCAGCGCTATTTAGGCGACTGAGAACGCCGCCTGGGGATCGCTGAGGTCGTCAGCGTCTACGTGTATCCGGTCGCGGCCACTGGACTTGGCTGCATACAGAGAGGCGTCGGCGCGGGCGAGCAGGTCGGCGGTGTCGATCTTCTCCGGTTCGGCGACAGCGACGCCGATGCTGAGCGAGACGGTGACGCCGTTGGGACGACGCTCGCGGACGGCGACGCACAGCCGTTCGCCGATTTCGACCGCATCCTTGTGGCCGGCGCCGGGCAGGATCACCAGGATCTCCTCGCCGCCCACCCGGTAGATCGAGTCGCCGGCCCGCAGGGTTGCCCGCATCGTGTAGGCAACGTCCTGCAGGACGGCGTCGCCGGTGGCGTGGCCGAAGCGGTCGTTGACCTGCTTGAAGTGATCGAGGTCGCAGAGGAGGAAGGCGTGGGAGATGCCCTCGGCGGGGTCGCAGGGTTGGCCCTCGAGCTCCGAGAGGCGCTGCTCCAGCGCGTTGCGGTTGAAGAGCCCGGTCAGCGGATCGAGGGTCGAACGGTGGCGGTGCGCCCGGTCTGACTCGACCAGGGCGCCGGAGAGGATCACGGTGCTGAAGATCAGGGCCAGGATCGCGATCAGGAGCTGGCGTTCCTCCCAGGCGGCGTGCGGGTCGGGAGCAATCGCCCCGATCAGGAACATCGCGGCGACGTAGGCCGTGCCGATCACCATTCCGCGCGGCTCGAAGCGGAAGCCGAGCGTCACCGCCGGCAGCGCGAACCAGACCAGGGCGGGGCTGGTGGCACCGCCGGTGACGAGGACCGAGGCGAAGAGCAGGGCCGGCAGCGCCGCCCATGCTCCCGCCACCCAGATCGCGGGGTGGGTGCTGCTGCGCATGAAGCGGTCGGCGACCGCAAAGCCGGCGAGGCCGCCGACGAGCAGGGGGATCCACCAGTAGCCGACCTCGTTGCCCCCTCCGACGGCCAACGCCAGGGCGAGGATGCCGAAGCAGGCGAGCCGGTAGCGCCGGACCCGCTCCTCCATGTCGAGCAGGCGCTCGCGACGCGCCTCCTCGTGGATGGAGACGAGAGTCTCGGCGTTAGCGCTCATGTGCCGCTATCGGTCGGTACGCCCTCAGCCTTGAATATCAACCGACGATCTGCAGGTCCTTCGGTAGTGAGCTTAGGTTGCGGAGGCCGTCCTCGGTGACTACGACCAGGTCCTCGATCCGCACTCCGAGCTTCCCCGGCAGGTAGATCCCGGGCTCGACCGTCACCACTTCTCCCGGTGCGAGGACGTCGTCTGAGCGCAGCGAGAGCCGCGGCGCCTCGTGCAGCTCGAGGCCGACTCCGTGGCCGAGCCCATGGCCGAAGCGGTCGCCGTGACCGGCCGCCTCGATCACCTCGCGGGCGACCTTGTCGACGTCTTCGCCCTTGATTCCGGCTTCGACCGCCTCCAAGGAGGCCTGCTGGGCCCGGCGCACGACTTCGTAGACCTCGATCGCCTCCTCGCCCGGGTCGCCGGTGGCGAAGGTGCGGGTGCCGTCGGAGCAGTAGCCGTCGATCGCCGCCCCCATGTCGAAGACGACCAGCTCGCCGCGGCCGATCTCGCGCTCACCAGGCTCCGCGTGCGGCAGGGCTCCGTTGGGACCAGCGGCGACGATCGCCGGGAACGAGGGGTCGCCGCCGAGCTCACGGATCCGCGCTTCGAAGGCCCGCGCCACCTCGCGCTCGGACTTGCCGGCAAGCCCCTGTTCGGCGCTCCAGCTCAGCGCCTCGTCGGCCAGCTTCGCCGCCTCCTCGATCAGCGCCAGCTCGCCCTCGTCCTTGACCCGCCGCAGCTCCTCGACCTGGCCACCCGCGGCAACCGTCTCCACCCCGTCGGCCAGTTTCTCCTTCAGTTTCTCCAGCAGCCGCACCGACAGGTGGTCGTCCTCGAACCCGACCCGCCCCTGCAGGTGCTCGGCGATCCCGCCCAGCCAGTCGTTGGCGATCGTGTGGATCTCCCAGCCCTCGACCTCGGCTTCGGCCCGCTCGGTGTAGCGGAAGTCGGTAAAGAAGAGGCGGATGCCGGGACCGCAGACGCAGGCCCCGTTGGTGCCGGTGAAGCCGGTCAGGTAGCGGATGTTGATCAGGTCGAGGACCAGCATCCGGTCGAGCTCACGCTCAGCCAGCTGCCGCTCAAGCCGGTCACCGCGGCCGCGCATCAGGATGAGGCCCCGAGCTCGCGGGCGAGCAGGCCCAGCGCCTCGCGATAGCCGTCAGGGCCCTTGCCGGAGACCTTGGCGATCACGAGACCATCGAAGACCGAGAGCTTGCGCCACTCGTCGCGCGCCTCGACGTCGGAGAGGTGGACCTCGACCGCGGGCAGCCGGGTCAGCTCCAGCGCGTCGGCGATCGCGCGGCTGTAGTGGGTCCAGGCGCCGGCGTTGACGACGACCGAGTCGGCGAGGCCGTCGCCGGCGCGGTGCAGGTATTCGCAGAACTCGCCCTCGGCGTTGGTCTGAAAGAAGATCGGTTCGAGGTCGAGCTCGTGGGCCCAGTCGGAGATCTTGTGCTCCAGCTCGCTCAGCGAGAGCCCGCCGTAGATATGGGCGTCGCGCCGGTCGAGCACATCGAAGTTGACCCCGTGCAGGACGGCGACGCGGTTGCGCGAGACGGACATCAGTAGAGCTCCTCCACGGCTGCCCTGACCTTAGCCGGGTCGACCAGCTGCCCGGACCGGGGCTTGCCGGGCTCGGAGAGGAGGACGAAGCCGATCCCGGCGGCGGTCCGCTTCTTGTCGCGCTGCATCGCCGCCAGCACGTCCTCGATCGCGACCTCGGGATCGAGCCGGACCGGCAGGCCGTGGCGGGCGAGGATCGCCTCGCACTCGTCGCGCAGCTCCGGAGCGTCGGACAGGCGCAGAGCCGCCAGCAGCCCGATCGAGATCGCCTCGCCGTGGCGGTAGCGGCTGTAGTTGCTCGCGGCCTCGATCGCGTGCCCGACCGTGTGGCCGAGGTTGAGAACGTTGCGCAGCCCGGCGTCGCGCTCGTCGGCGGCGACGATCGCGCACTTGTAGCGGGCGCAGGCGAAGACGACGTCGGCGAGGTCCTCGGGGTCGATCTGCTCGATCTCCCGCACCCGTTCCCACAGCGGCCCGCCGGCCAGGAGGCCGGTCTTCAGCGCCTCCACAAACCCGGCCGCGAGCTCCGGCGGCGGCAGCGTCCCCAGGGTCGCGGTATCGGCGAGCACACCGACCGGCAGCTGGTAGGCGCCAGCGTAATTCTTGCCCTCCGGGAGGTCGACGCCGGTCTTGCCGCCGTAGGCGGAGTCGACCTGGGCGACCAGGGTCGTCGGCACGTGGACCACCCGGACGCCGCGCTGGTAGAGGTGGGCGCAGAAGCCTGCGAGGTCGCCGACGACGCCGCCGCCAAGGGCGACGACGTGGTCTTCACGGCTCATCCCCTGCTGGGCGAGGCCGCGGAGGACCGCCTCGGCCCAGCCCATCGTCTTCGCCCCCTCCCCCGGTTCGACCTCGACCGCCCCCGCCACCGGTTCGATCCGCTCGGCGAAGAGCGGCGCCACCTCGCGGTCGCTGACGCAGAAGCGGCGGCTCTCGAGCGGCCACCAGCCGGCCTCGAGGATCTCGGCGCCGACCAGGACCGGATAGTCGCCCGACGCGCTAGAAGCCCAGAGCAGCTTGGTCCCGTCGGGCATCTCCGCCAGCGCCTGGATCGCGGGGAGAGCGCGGGCGACCACGTCGAGGTCATGCGTCGGCACCACCGCGTCGGCGAGCTGTTCGTAGAGCGGCAGGCGCTCGGCCAGTAGGCGCGCGACGTCCTCCTCGCTCGTCGCCAGGGGCCGGTCGGTTCCCTCGATCCGCCGCCAGGCCTCCGGCGCGTCGATCTCCAGCCAGACGACGATGTGGCGGTCGAGCGCCTTGCGGATCCGCTCGGAGAGGACGCTGCCGCCGCCGAGGGCGATCGCGCCGCCGTCGGCGTTCTCCAGCAGCCCACCGACGACCTCGGCCTCGCGGGCCCGGAAGCCCTCCTCCCCGTCCTCTGCGAAGGCCTGCCGGATCGGCTTGCCGAGCTCGCGCTCCATCATCTCGTCGATCTCGACCGTGTCGAGGCCCGCCCGACGGGCTGCAGCCAGGGCGGTCGACTTCCCCGCCCCCATGAAGCCGATGAAGACGATCGCCGGGCGCACCGGCTCAGCCCCGGAAATCGATGCGCTGCTTGTAGGCCTCGAGCGCGGCGAGCACGTCGTCGATGTGGTCGCCGCCGAACTTCTCCCGGTAGGCCCGGGCGAGGGTCAACGCCACCATCGCCTCGGCGACGACGGCGCCGGCCGGAACCACGGTCGAGTCGGTGCGCTCGCGCAGCGCCTGCGCCGGCTGCTTGGTCTCGGTGTCGACCGAGCGCAGCGGCTTGGTCAGGGTCGAGATCGGCTTGATCGCCGCCCGCACCGAGAGCGGCATCCCGTTCGTCATCCCGCCCTCAAGACCGCCGGCGTGGTTGGTTTCGCGAAAGTAGCCGTCCTTCTCCGACCAGAAGATCTCGTCGTGCGCCTCGGAGCCCGGGCGCCCGGCGACGTCCCAGGCTTCGCCGATCGCCACCCCCTTGATCGACTGGATCGAGGCGACGGCGCCGGCCAGGCGTCCGTCGAGGCGGTCTTCCCAGGAGATGTGGGAGCCGATCCCGGGGACGAGGCCGAAGACGAGTACCTCGAAGCTGCCGCCGAGGCTCTCGTTCGCCTTGCGCAGGCGGTTGATCTCCTCGACCATCGCCTTGCTCGCCTCCGGGTCGAGGCAGCGGACCGGATCGTCGTCGACGTCGGCGAAGTCCTCCGGCCGCAGGTCGGTCCGCTCGGCGGCCTTGACCGAGGCGATCTGCAGGACGTGGCTGTAGATCCCGACCCCCAGCCGGGCAAGGAAGGCGCGGGCGATCGTGCCGGCGGCGACCCGGGCCGCGGTCTCGCGGGCGCTGGCCCGCTCGAGCACGTTGCGGATGTCGGCGTGGCCGTATTTCTGGGCGCCGACGAGGTCGGCGTGGCCGGGGCGCGGCAGGTGCACCTCGTCGGGCGAGAAGCCCTCGACCGGCCAGGGGTTCATCCGCTCCTCCCAGTTGGCGTAGTCGCGGTTGGCGACCAGCAGCGCGATCGGGCTGCCGAGGGTGCGGCCGTGGCGGACCCCGGAGCGGACCTCGACGGTGTCGGTCTCGATCTTCATCCGCCCGCCGCGGCCGTGGCCGAGCTGGCGCCGCGCCATGTCGCGGTCGAGCGCCTCGCGGTCGAGCTCCAGGCCCGCCGGCATCCCCTCGACGATCGCCACGAGCCCTGGCCCGTGCGACTCCCCGGCGGTGGTGAAACGGAACGTCGTCATCGCGCCAAGGCTATCGACGGAACGTTTGCTGAGTTTCGGGCGCCATGGCGCCCGAAACTCAGCGCTCGCGTACCGCCCTCCTCATCACGTCGAGGTCGGGCGCGCGGCCGGTCCAGATTTCCAGTGAGCGGGCGCCCTGCTGGACGAGGATCTCGAGCCCGTCGACGCCGGCGGCGCCGGCCGCCTCGGCCACCTCCAGCAGCGGGCTGCGGCGCTTGCCGTAGACCATGTCGACAACCGTCTGGCTCGCTGCGAAGAGGTCCGGCTCCAGCGGCAGGTGCTCGAACGGGTCCTCGCCCTTGAGCCCGGCGGCGCTGGTGTTGACGATCAGCTCAAAGGCGTCCTGTTGCGGGTCGGTGATCGCCGCCCCACCGAGCTCGGCACAGAGCGCCGCCGCTTTCTCCGGGGTCCGGTTCCAGACCTCGACCTCGGCCCCTTCCCACAGCAGCGCCCAGATCGCCGCCCGGGCGGCGCCCCCGGCGCCGAGGACCAGCGCTCGCCGCCCGCGCGGGGACTCGGGAAGCGAGGCGAGCAGGCCGTCGGCGTCGGTGTTATGGGCCTCGATCCGCTTGCCGTCGAAGACGAGCGTGTTGGCGGCGCCGATCTGCTGCGAGGCTTCGCTCGCCTCGTCGGCCAGCGCCAGCGCCGCCTCCTTGTGGGGGACGGTGACGTTGACCCCGGCGTAGTCGAGCGCGGCCAGCTCGCGCACCGTCATCTCGAAGGCGCCCGGGGCCGCGTCGATCGCCCGGTAGCTCCAGTCCTCCAGCTCCAGCGCCTCCAACGCCGCGTTCTGCATCGCCGGCGAGCGCGAGTGCGCGACCGGGTGCCCGATCACCGCCAGCTTCGCCATCTCCCTAGTCACCACTTGCTTCGGCGCAGCTGTCCGGCGAGTTGCCGCCGGCGGCTTCCCGCGCCGAGTTGTACTTGTTCACCGCGGCTTCGAATTCGGCTTCGGTCTTGGCGAAGGTCAGCTTGCCGCAGGCGCCCGGCGTCGTCACGTAGAAGAGGTAGTCGGTCTTCGCCGGGTGCGCGGCAGCCTCGATCGCCTTCAGCCCGGGGCTGTCGATCGGCCCCGGCGGCAGGCCGACGTTGGTGCGGCTGTTGTACGGCGAGTCGATCGCCAGTTCCGATTCGGTCAGCGGCTTCGTGTAGTTGCCGGTGGCGAAGCGGATCGTCGCGTCGATCCCCAGCGGCATCCCTTCGTGCAGGCGGTTGTAGATCACCGAGGCGACGTCGTCGTACTGGCTCGTCACCCCCGCCTCGCGCTCTACCATCGAGGCGATGATCAGGACGTCGTAGATCGTCAGGTTCTTCGACTTCGCGTACTTCATGTCCACGCCCTTGATCCGCCGCTTGAAGTCCTGCAGCTGCAGCTGGACGAGGTCGCCGACCGGCGCGTTCGGCTTCAGTTCGAAGGTGTCGGGGAAGAGGAAGCCCTCGAGGTCTTTCGCTCCCTTGCCGCCGTACCTTGCCGGGTTCAGGTACTTCGACTTCACCGTCGCCTTCGTGTAGCTGCCGGGGACGCCGTCTTCTTCGACCAGCTGCGCGGCCTGCGAGCGGGTGTAGCCCTCGGGGATCGTGACCGTCAGCGTCCGCTTCACCGGCGCCGTCGAGAGCGCGTCGATCGCGGCTGCGTAGCTCATCCCGTGAGCGAGGGTGAAGTGGCCCGAGTAGAGGTCCGAGCTCTTGCCTTCAAGCCGGGTGCGGATCTGGAAGAAGGTCGAGTTGTCGATCACGCCCTTCTCGTCCAGGAGGTCGCCGATTTCGCTGACACTGGCGCCCTTCGGGATCGTCACCGCCACTTGGCCGCTGCCGGTGCTGTGGAAGGGCTGGAAGAGCTCGATCAGGAACCAGGCGACGAAGAGCAGCGCGACGACGGCGAAGATCCGGAACGGGTGGCGGGCGAGCGCCCCCAGCGGTCCACCGCGACGCGAGCCGCCGTCGTCGCCGGGACGGCGGCCGTTGCGAGCGGCCCCGGCCATCGCCGGGTCTCCCTCGTCGTGGTACTCGGGCTCGATCGCCACCGGCGCTGCCACGGGCTCGGGCGCCGGGTCCTCGTCCCAGAACTCCTGCTCGGGCGTCCGCGGCGGCAGCGGCGGCTCTTCGACCGGAGGTGGCGGGGGTGCAACGGGCTCCCGCGCGGGGACGTCCTCGCGGCGCGGACTCTCTTTCGCTGCAGGCGGCGGTGGAGTTGCGGGCGCAGGCGGGGGCGGCGCCGCTTCCTTTGCCTTCGCGGCCTGCTTTTCAGCCCGCTGACGGTCCTTCTCTTCGCGCTGGCGACGCTTCTCCTCGCGTTCGCGCCGCCGCTGCTCGCGCTCGCGGGCGGCGGGGTCGTCGGGGTCGGCGAACGGGTCGCCGGCCAACCAGTCGTCGCTCATGCCCGGCTCTCCAGGTAGGACTCGAGCAGGTGCGCGGCCGCGAGCGAGTCGCGGGCCGCGCCGGCGCCGGCGCGGCGGCTGGCGTCGGCCATGCGGCTGGTCAGGCGCTCGTCGTAGGTCTCCACCGGGATCGAGAGCATCGCTTCGAGTTCGTGGGCGAAGCTGCGGGCAAGCCCGGCCTGACTGCCCTCCTCCCCGCTCAGGTGGACCGGCAGGCCGATCACCACCGTCTCGACGCCGTGCTCGTCGACCAGCTCGGCGACTGCGCTCGGCTCCGGCGGCTCGATCACCGGCAGCGGCGTCGCCAGGGTCCCGCTCGGGTCCGAGAGGGCGCAGCCGATGCGGACGGTGCCGTGGTCGAGGGCGAGCACCCGCATGCGCCTCAGCCGAGCTCCCGCTCGATCGCCGTACGCGCAGCCGCCAGCGCCTCCTCCAGCTTCGAGGGGTCTTTGCCGCCCGCCTGCGCCATGTCGTCCCGGCCGCCGCCCCCGCCGCCGACGATCGGGGCGATCTCGCGGATAATCGAGCCGGCGGAGATCCCGCGCTCGACCGCGTCTTTGGAGACGAGGGCGACGAGCCCGGCTTTGCCGCCGAACTCGCTGCCGAGCACGACCGCCGAAGGCTGGCCCAGCTTCGACTGCACGCGGTTGGCGAGGTCGAGGAGCTGTTTCGGGTTCGCCTGCAGGCTCTCCTTGACCTCGCCGACCACGAGCTGCCCGTTCATTTCCCGCGCTACGAGATCGACCGCCGCCCTGACAAGGACATCCGCTTCGGCGCCGAGCTGCTCGCGCTGCGCTTTCTCGGCCCCCGCGCCGGCCTCTTTCAGCCGCTCCGCCGCCCGCCGCGCCGCCGCGACCGGGTCCTGCGCGTTGCCCAGCAGCTCGCCGGTCTCGCACAGCTGCTCCTCGCGCTCGCGGAAGAAATCGATCGCGGCGGGACCGGTGATCGCCTCGACCCGGCGCACGTTGGCGGCGCTCGAGCCCTCGGAGACGATCTTGAAGATCCCGACCTCGGCCGTGTTGGCGACGTGGGTGCCGCCGCAGAGCTCGCGGGAGACGGCGTCGACCTCGACCACCCGCACCCACTCGCCGTATTTCTCGCCGAACAGGGCCATCGCGCCGAGCTTTTCGGCCTCGTCTCGGTTCATGTTCATCCAGCGCACCGGCCGGCTCGCCTTGACCCACTCGTTGACCCGGTCCTCGACGTCACGCAGCTCCTCCGGGGACAGCGCCTGGCCGTGGGTGAAGTCGAAACGCAGCTTGTCGGGACGGACCGCCGACCCGGCCTGGCGGACGTGGGTGCCAAGCCGCTCGCGCAGCGCCGCGTGGAGGAGGTGGGTGGCGGTGTGGTTGCGCATCGTCGCGAAGCGCGCCTCGTGGTCGACCTCGGCTTCGACCGGCACGCCGGGTTCGATCTTCGTCCCTGCCTCGACCTCCAGCGCCTGGTCCTCGCCGAGCCGGTAGACGTCCACCACCCGCGCCTCGCTGCCGTTCCAGCGCAGGACTCCTGAGTCGGCGACTTGTCCGCCGCCCTCGGCGTAGAAGGGACTCTCCTCCAGCTTCACCAACGCCTTGCCGCCGACCGGCTCGACCGCGGCGAGGCCGGTGGTCGCCCGCAGCGTCTCGTAGCCGACGAAGCGGGTCGGCGGTGCGGCGGCGGCGAAGGCGGCGACGCGCTCATGCGTGTTCTCGGAGCCGTGAGCGGTGGCGGCGCCCATGCGGGCGCGGGTCCGCTGCTCCTCCATCAGCTCCTCGAAGCCCTGGTCGTCGACCGAGAGCCCGCGTTCGGCCAATAGCTCCTTGGTCAGGTCGTAGGGGAAGCCGTAGGTGTCGTGCAATTTGAACGCCTCGGCGGCGTCGATCCAGGAGGTCTCCTGCCGTTCGGCCTCGGCGACCAACCGCTCAAGCAGCTCACTGCCGCGCTCCAGGGTGCGGCCGAAGCTCTCCTCCTCGTCGCCGACCCAGCGTTCGATCGTCTCCCGCTCGGCGACCAGCTCGGGATAGGCGTCGCCCATCAGCTCGATCGCCCGCTCGGCGAAGCGGCCGAGCCACGGCGCCTCGAGCCCGAGGGTGTTGCCCTGCTGGATTGCCCGCCGCATGATCCGCCGCAGGATGTAACCGCGGTCCTCGTTGGAGGGGACGACGCCGTCGGCGATCAGGAAGGCGGCGCCGCGGCTGTGGTCGGCGACGATCCGCATCGCCCGCGTCACCGCTCCGCCCTCGTCGTAGCGGCGGCCGGAGAGCTCTTCGGCCAGCGCGATCAGCGGCCGCACGTGGTCGGTCTCGAAGACCGAGGGGACGTCCTGGAGGATCGCCGCCATCCGGTCGAGCCCCATCCCGGTGTCGATGTTCTTCGTCGGCAGCTCGGCCAGGGTGCCGTCTTCGGCGAGGTCGTAGCTCATGAAGACGTGGTTCCAGAACTCGAGGAAGCGGTCGGTGTCGTCGCCGGGGCGCTCGCCCTCGGCCCCGAACTCCGGGCCGCGGTCGAGATAGAGCTCCGAGCACGGCCCGCAGGGCCCGGTGGGCCCCGCCTGCCAGAAGTTGTCCTCGCGGCCGAGGCGGACGATCCGCTCCTCCGGGACGCCGGTGGCGCGCCAGATCTCGATCGCCTCCTCGTCGGGCCCGAGCCCGAGTTCCTCGTCACCGCCGAAGACCGTCACCCAGATGCGCTCGGGGTCCATCCCGAAGCCCTGGGTCGAAAGCTCCCAGCCCCAGGGGATCGACTCGGCCTTGAAGTAGTCGCCGAAGCTCCAGTTGCCGAGCATCTCGAAGAAGGTCATGTGGCGGGCGGTGTTGCCGACCTCTTCGATGTCGGTAGTGCGGAAGCATTTCTGCACGTCGGCGAGGCGCGGCGCCGGCGGCTTTTCGCGCCCGAGGAAGTAGGGCTTGAACGGCTGCATCCCCGCCGTGGTCAGCAGAACCGAGGGATCGTGGACGCTCGGCACCAGCGAGGCGGAGGGCACGATCTTGTGCCCGCGCTCGGCGAAGAAAGACAGGTAGGTGTCGCGGATCTCCTTCGCTCTCATGTTAGGAAGCCTAAATATTTGTTCGATTCGGGGCGGCGAAGCCGAAAGTTCGGGCTTACACGGCGCTCCGGGCTGCGTTTAACAGGGGAACGACCAATCGACTCGCGGAAGGAGAACGAAGATGAAGATGCGTTCGAAGCTCGCAGCGGGCCTGGCAGTCATGGCCATGGGTGCCGTGCCGAGCGTGGCGGGGGCCACGGGTCCTGAATATGCGCCGGAACACCCCACGCACCCGACGACCACGCCCAAGGGGCACGCCTACGGCTACTACTGCAAAGGCAAAAGCAAGAAGCACGTCAAAGGCGAGAAGGGGACCGAATTCAGCCGCTGCGTAGCGACGCTGAAGCAGGCCGACAACCAGAACCTGACCCCGAAGCAGGCCTGCAAAGAAGAAAGCAAAAAGCACGTCAAAGGCGAGAAGGGAACCGCCTACAGCCGCTGCGTGACCACTGTTGCGCACATGCAGCGCGATCAGCGCCGCGAAGAACGGGAAGCCAAAGAAGGGACTTCCTGAGCTGCGCTAGGCGCTGATGGTGCCGTGGCCGACGATGCGATCGCCGGCCATCAGCACCGCCGTCTGGCCGGGTGCCACGCCAGGGAAGGCCTCGGCCAGCTTCACTTCCAGGGAGGAGTGCCGTCCTCTCCCCGCCGCCGACACGGTGGCGGGGAGGGCGCGGGATCGGTAGCGCAGCTTCACCGCGTCGACGTCGGCGGGGTCGCGGTGGAGGACGGCGTCGCGGACGCGGACGCTGCGCTTCTCAAGCTCGGCGCGGGTGCCGACGGTGACGGTGTTGGCGCCGGCGTCGGTGGCGAGCACGTAGAGCGCCCCGGGGGCGGAGACGCCGATGCCCCGGCGCTGGCCGACCGTGAAGTCGTGGTGGCCGCGATGGCGGCCGAGGGTGCGGCCGGCGCTGTCGAGGATCGCCCCGTCGCGCTCGCGCAGGCCGCCGTGGCGGCGCAGGAAGCCGCGCTTGCCCTGGCCGGCGAGGAAGCAGAGGTCCTGGCTCTCGGCCTTGCGGGCAACGGCGAGCCCGTGGCGGGCGGCGATCTCGCGGACCTCGGGCTTGGTCAGGTCGGTGAGCGGGAAGCCGAGGCGTCCGAGCAGCTCCGGCGGCAGCGCCGCCAGCATGTAGCTCTGGTCCTTGGCCTGGTCGGCGGCAGTAGCGAGCAGCGGCCCGTCGGCGTCGTCGACGATCCGCGCGTAGTGGCCGGTCAGCAGCCGCTCGGCGCCGAGCCGCTCGGCCAGGTCGACCATCGCCGCGAGCCTGACCTCGCCGTTACAGAGGATGCAGGGGTTGGGAGTCTGCCCCTCCGCGTAGCCACCGATGAAGCGAGCGACGACGCGGCGGCGGAAGTCCTCCTCGAGGTCGAGCGTGAAGTGCGGCATCCCGAGCTGGTGGGCGAGCCCGCGCGCGCCCAGCACGGCCTCGGGCGAGCAGCAGGCCTTGGCGCCGTCGGTGTCCGGGTCGGCCCAGAGCTTGACCGTGATCCCGACGACGTCTGCCCCTTCCTCGCGGGCGAGCAGGGCGGCGACCGCGCTGTCTACCCCGCCGGACATGGCTACGGCTACGCGCTTGGGGGGACGGGAGGCCTCCCTCCGTCGCGAATTTCCTGGAGGCTCCTCCGGGAGGCCTCCCGTCCCGGACGCGGGCGGCTCGGCGAGCGTCAGCGCTGACGACGCCGCGCCGGAGAGAGCCCGGTGCAGCGCGTCAGTCGCCAGCTGCGCCGCATGACGCTTCGCAGGCGTGAGGCCGCCGATCGCCTCATCAACAGTGTCTATATCGATCAGAGCAGCCTCGAGAACGGGAGAGCCATCGACCATTTCGGCTACAGCGGCGGTGGCTGCGCGAGTGGCGCCGCAGCCCTCGGCGTCGAAGGTGACGCTGGCGATGCGTCCGTGGTCGACGAGGAAGGAGATACGAGAGAGATCACCGCAGGCAGCCCCACCGGCGGCGCCCGTGAAGGCGCCTCCAGCCGCCGGACCAAGCCGGCTGTCATCAGTCAGGTAGTGCTCGAAAAGCTCCCGCTCCATAGGCACAGGGTAGACCGCAATGCTGGTCAGGCTTCGGTTGCTGCCGCCCTACCCAACGTGGGTGCCTCTCTTCCTCAAACGTCCCGTCAGGGCCATCACCCACACCTACTTGCCGGGTGGGTGTGGGTGATGGCCCTGCTCAAGCGCCGATGAAGTCCCCCGTAGCCCCATGGACTCCGGCTCGAGCGCAAGCTTCAGGTCGCCCGCAATGGCCCGTGGTTCCTCCTGCAACTGCCGCCAGGTGACGCGCATGGTTCGCCAGCCTTCGGCGACGAGGATGCGGTCGCGCTGCCGGTCGCTCTCGAACTTCTTGCGCGTGCCGTGGATGCCGCGGCTGTCGAGCTCCACCGCGACCCGCTCGCGCTGCCAAAGGGCGTCGACCTCGAAGAAGCGCCCGCGGATCGCGAGGTCGGCGTTCATCCGTGGCCGCGGGAGGCCATGGCGATCGACCAGCGCCACGAAAGCCTCCTCGAAGTCATTGCGCGTAATGCCCACGGGCTCCGGAGTCTCCAACAGCGCCCGCAGGTTCTTCGACCCACGGCGCCCTGGATACCGCTCCAACAGCATCGGCAGCGAGACCCGGTCCGTCACCTCACGCGCTTCCGCCTCATGAAACGCCCGCTCCAGCTCCCGCATCTTCAATTCGGCGGCGAGATCGAAGATCGTCCGAAAGGGCGAGGTCACCGGGACCCCGTCGTGCACCAGCCACTCGTCGTCAGCGAATGAAGCTTCGTGAACTACGAGTCCGGGGCGTCTCGCCCGACGCCCGTGTGGCGTAGTCAACTCAGGTCGTTCAGCCGCTTGCGGCATGAGGCGCCACAGCCGCGCTGCCGAGCGGTTGCTCAGGACGGCGCCCTCCCCAGCTGCCAAGACCGCCGCCATCCAACGTCCCTTCCGGCTGATCCGGCGGTAGCCGACCTTGTAGACGCCGCTGTGAAGACGATGCAGGTGCCCTCGGTCGATCCGCGAGGCGATCGCCCTTCTCCCCATGCCCATCTCGACCAACTGTCGCCGGCTCACGATCCCGTGCTGCTGCCGAGCCAACTCGGCGATCTCGCGGTCCCAACAGCGAGCCGGCGATTGTGCCCCCACCAGGGGCATTTCTGACGGTTCGTTCTTCACGCCGCTGATCGTGAAGCGATAGAACGCACGTGTGGCGCGCAGGATGTGCCGATTCGGTCACGACAGACGCGCGAACCAGTGACCGGCGCACGAAAAAAGGCCCCAACCCGCCGTTGCCGCCTCTGGCTTTGATCCCTTCAAGTGAAGGTGGGTGCCTGCTCCTGATCCCAAGAGACCCGGAGACTTGTCAGCTCCCGCGCCGTTTGTGTTGGGTCAAACGGTGAGACGGCTCTCGTACGGGCTCGAGCCTGGTCCAAAGTTACCACCGCTGGGCGCCTGTCAAACCCACTCGTCGTCGAGGTTGGACAGATGCCACTCGGCCTCGCTCCAGCGCTCGGCGGGTACCCGGAGGGCGATGTCGCCGCGGCCGAAGCGGTCGAGCGGCCAGTCGGCGGTGAGGACGGCCTCGATCTTGGCCTCGATCAAGGCCTGGTGCCAGGCGCGGGCGGTGCGGACGTCGCTGAAGTCGCGGACCACCTCCCAGCTGTCGTAGCTGGGGTCATCCACGTGGATCGGCGTCTGCCCGGGCCCCGGACCCGGCCGCCACCTGCGGGGGATCCAGTCCCGCAGGCCCATCTCAGATGACCAGCCGCCGGTTTGCGTGCGACCGGGGGTGCGCCTGACCGAGCAGATCAAGGACGCAGGGTGAAGCCTTTGGTGGTGCCAAAGGCGAACCCGAGGGCGCAGAGATGCGAAGTGTCAGGCGTGCCATCCGGGCGTGCGGAAGCCGGCGGCTGGTCATCTAATGGCCGGCGTGTTTGGGTTTGTGGATCGCGACGCCGAGCTCGCGCAGCTGCAGGTCGTCGACGGGAGCCGGTGCGCCGGTCAGCAGGTCGAAGCCGGAGGCAGTCTTGGGGAAGGCGATCACGTCGCGGATCGTCTCGGCGCCGGAGAGGCGCTGGACGATGCGGTCGACGCCGTAGGCGATGCCACCGTGCGGCGGGGCGCCGTAGCGCAGCGCCTCGAGCAGGAAGCCGAACCGCGCCTCTGCCGTCTCGCGGTCGATGCCGAGGGCGGCGAAGACCTGCTCCTGCACCTCGGCGCTATGGATACGGACCGAGCCGCCGCCGAGCTCCTGGCCGTTCCAGACGACGTCGTAGGCCTGCGCCCGCGCCGCGCCCGGATTCTCGGGGTCGAAGTCGCCGGCCGGGGCGGTGAACGGGTGGTGCATCGCGTCCCAGCGCTTGCCTTCCTCGTTCCACTCCATCAGCGGCCAGTCGACGATCCAGACCAGTCGGTGCTCGTTCTCGTCGATCAGGCCGAACTTCTCGCCGAGGTCGAGGCGCATCTGCCCCAGCACCGCATCGGTGACCGGGCGCTTGTCGGCGACCAGCAGCAGCAGGTCGCCCTCCTCTGCACCGAGGCGCTGATTGAGGTCGGCGAGCTCGGCGTCGCTGAGGAACTTCGCGGTCGGTGAGCGCCAGCCGTCGCCCTCGCGGAAAGCCCAGACCAACCCTTTCGCCCCCAGCTCCTGGGCGCGGGAGATCAGGCCGTCGAGCTCGGATCGAGGCACCTCCCGCCGGCCGGCGTTGAGGCCGCGGATCGAGCCGCCGCCCTCGAGGACCGAGCGGAAGACCTTGAACTCGGTCTCGCGGAGGGCGTCGCCGAGGTCGACCAGCTCGAGGCCGAAGCGCAGGTCGGGCCGGTCGGTCCCGAACCGCCCCATCGCCTCGTCGTAACACATGCGCTGCATCGGCACCTCGACCTCGGGGCCTCCGACGGCCTGGAAGACGTGCGCCAGCAGCCTTTCGTTGACCTCGATCACGTCCTCGCCGCCGACGAAGGACATCTCGATGTCGAGCTGGGTGAACTCGGCCTGGCGGTCGGCCCGGGTCGCCTCGTCGCGGAAGCAGCGCGCCACCTGGTAGTAGCGCTCGAAGCCGGACATCATCAGCAGCTGCTTGAACAGCTGCGGCGACTGCGGCAGCGCGTAGAAGGACCCCTGCTGCTGGCGGCTGGGGACGAGGAAGTCGCGCGCGCCCTCGGGAGTCGAGCGGGTGAGGACCGGGGTCTCGATGTCGAGGAAGCCCTCGCCGTCGAGGAACTCGCGCATCGCGTGGACGACGCGGTGACGCAGCGCCAGCGCCTCCTGCATCTGCTCGCGGCGCAGGTCGAGGTAGCGGTAGCGCAAGCGCGTGTCCTCGCCGACCTCGCCGGAGAAGCCCTCCACCTGGAATGGCGGCGTCTCGGCGTCGGCGAGCCGCTCGGCTTCGGTGATCAGCAGCTCGACCTCGCCGGTCGCCAGCTCGGCGTTGACGGTCTCGGGAGAGCGCTTGACGACGCTGCCGCTCGCCGTCAACACGTCCTCGGCCCGCAGCTGGTGCGCCAGCTCGAAGGAGGCGCCGGAGCTGTCGGGGTTGAAGACGAGCTGGACGATCCCGGTGCGGTCGCGCAGGTCGATGAAGATCAGCCCGCCGTGGTCGCGCCGGCGATGGACCCAGCCGGCGACCCGCGCCTGCGAGTCGACCCGGTCGGGCAGCACCTCGCCGCACCAGGCGTCCCGGTAGGCGTTGGCGCGCAGTGCCGGCACTTTGGTCTCGGTGGCGGTCTCGCTCACGCTTCTCCTCCCGTCATCTCCTCGACAAGGTTGCCGGGATCGGCGGGGCGCTGCTCTCCGGTCTCCATGTCGCGCAGCTGGGCACTGCCGTCGGCCTCGAGGATGAGGACGCGGCGGGCGCCGATCCGGTTCGCGTGTTTGAGCTGGCTCTTGAAGCTGCGCCCGGCGAGGTCGAGCTCGGCCGAGATCCCGGCGTGGCGCAGCTCGGCCGCCAGCGCCGTCGCCCGCTGCCGCTGCTCCGGGCCGGCGACGGCGATGAAGGCGTCGCGCCCCTCCTCCGCCACCTCCTCGTCCAGCGCCAGCAGGATCCGCTCGATCCCGGCGGCGAAGCCGACCGCGGGCGTCGGCTGCCCGCCGAGCTGCTCGATCAGGCCGTCGTAGCGGCCGCCGCCGCCGATCTCCGACTGCGCCCCGAGCCGGTCGCAGACGAAAGAGAAGATCGTCCGCGTGTAGTAGTCGAGGCCGCGGACCAGGGTCGGGTCGATCGTGTAACCGACCCCGGTGGCGTCGAGCAGCGCCCGCACCTCGGCGAAGTGCTCGGCGTCCTCGCCCTCCAGCTGCTCGACGATCGTCGGCGCGCTTGCCATCACCCCCCGCGTCCCCTCGTCGTCGGAGTCGAAGGCGCGCAGCGGGTTGATGTCGATCCGCTCGCGCACGTCCTTGGAGAGCTCGCCCTCGTGCGCGTGCAGGTGCGCCTTCAGGTCCTCGAGGTAGGCGCGCCGGGCCTCGAAGGAGCCGAGGCTGCCGAGCCGCAGCTCCACCCCGGGCACACCCAGCTCCGCCAGCAGGTCGGCGAGGAGCATGATCACCTCGGCGTCGGCGAGCGGCGAGTCGGTGCCGATGCACTCGACGCCGAGTTGGTGGAACTGGCGGTAGCGGCCGGCCTGCGGACGCTCGTGGCGGAAGAACGGGCCGAGGTAGTGGAGCTTCACCGGCTGCGCCAGTTTCTGCATCCCGTGCTCGAGGTAGGCGCGGCAGACCGAGGCAGTCCCCTCGGGCCGCAGGGTCAGGCTGCGCCCGCCCTTGTCCTCGAAGGTGAACATCTCCTTGCGGACGATGTCGGTCGACTTGCCGACGCCGCGCTCGAAGAGGTCGGTGTCCTCGAAGACCGGGGTCGCGATCGGCTCGTAGCCGGCGCGGCCGAAGACCTCGACGGCGGCCCGTTCGAGCCGGCGGCGTGGGCGCGCGGGCCCGGGGAGAATGTCGAAGGTCCCGCGGGGGGCCTGGAACTTGCTCGCCATCGTGCTCCTAGTGGGCCAGCGAGCCGAGGAAGGGGTTGGTCGCCCGCTCCGCCCCGAGCGTGGTCAGGCCCATGTGGCCGGGATGGACCACCGTCTCGTCCGGGTAGTCGTCGAGCAGCTTGCCGATCGAGGCGAGCAGGGTCGGGCCGTCGCCGCCGGGCAGGTCGACGCGGCCGACCGAGCCCTGGAAGAGGACGTCGCCGGAGAAGATCGCCCGCTCGCCTTTGACCGCGTAGGTGACGTGGCCGGGGCTGTGCCCCGGGGTGAAGATGACCTCGATCTCCATTCCGGCGAGCGCCAAGGTCTCGCCGCCGCGGACGACCTCGTCGGCCTCGTAGCTCTCGTACGGCCCGAAGCCCTCCCAGGGGACGAAGGCCATGATGTCGGCGAGCACCAGCACCTCGATCTCCGGGCAGTAGACCGGGGCGCCCGTCGCCCTTGCCACCGGCGCGACCGCGCCGATGTGGTCGAAGTGGCAGTGGGTGAGGAGGATCGCCTCGACCGTCGCCCCGCTCGCCTCGACCGCGGCGAGGATCCGCTCGGGCTCCTCCCCCGGGTCGACGATCAGCAGCCGCTCTCCCCCCTGCGGCCGGAACAGGAAGCAGTTCTCGCCGATCTGCCCCACCGTGAGCATCTCGACGTCGAGCGCCATCACTCCTCCTGGCCGCGCATGCGCGCTCGCTCGCGCCGGCGCCAGAGGACCATGTCGATGTAGTAACCGGAGGGGACGTAGAAGGCGAGCATGAAGGCGCCGAAGATCAGCGAGCCGGCGACCGGCTTTTTGAAGATCAGGATCAGCAGGACGATGAAGATGACGGCGGCGAAGAGGCCACGGACGAACGAGTTGCGCCAGGTCGGCGGCAGGTCCTGTTTCGGCGCCGGCTTGCGTTTGGAGCGCGCTTGGGCCTTAGCTTCCTCGCGGGTGCGAGGACGGCTGCGCCGCGCTTTGGTGTCGATCCGCCCGCCCTGGGTGCCACGGCGCTTGCGCTGTCGCTTTTTCCTCGTCTGAGCCATAAGAATCGAACTGCATCAAATTTCCGCTCTGCTGGGTCGGAAATTTGATGCAGTTTGAAATCTAGTCGGTCGCCTCTGCCAGGCGCGCCTCGATCACGTGTTGCTGCGGGTCGAAGGCGCGCATCGGGACGTCGACGGGATAGCCGGCGAGGGCGGCCTGGGGGATCAGGCCGACCAGCTCGGCCTCGACCGGGCGGGCGCCGAGCGGCGCCGCCAGCTCCCGCACCCGCTCCACCACCGCGCCGAGCGGGACCGCCAGCGGGTCGTGGATGTTGGTCGAAACCTGGGCGCGGCCGCTGGAGAGCAGCAGCCCGATCGCCCGCACCCCCGCGAGGCCGCCGCCGGTCTCCCGCAGTCCGGCGGCGACGGAGCGGGCGATCTCGACGTCGCCGCTGTCGAGCTCGACGTTGAACGCGGCCAGCGGCGGCCGCGCCGTCACCAGCGTCGCGCCGGCGGTCGGGTGCGGCAGCTCGGGGCCGAAGTCCGGCCGCAGCTCGCCCGACTCCATCCGCAGCCACAGCTCCGCCAGGCCGCCGTTGCGGAAGTAGGCGCGCTCGGCCCGCCCGGGATCGCGCGCCAGCTCGCCGTAGAGGAAGACGGGCACGCCGAGGCCGCCGATCTGTGCCGCGACCGCGACCGCCTCGGTGCGGGCGCGATCCCTGGTTGCCGGGTCGAACCAGACGACCGGGCAGACGTCGAGGGCGCCGATCGCCGGGTGGGCGCCACTGTAGCCGCGCATGTCGATGTTCTCGATCGCCTCCTCGGCGCCGGCGGCGAGCGCCTCGGTCAGGGATCCGGGCTCGCCCGCGAGGGTGAAGACGCTGCGGCCGTGGTCGGCGTCGCTGTGGCGGTCGAGCAGCCGCGCGCCGCGGGTGAAGGCGCCCTGCAGGAGGTCGAGCCGCCCCTCGTCGGTGCCCTCGGAGACGTTGGGGACGGCGAGCAGGGGCTGCATGCTCCCCGCTCCTCAGACGAGGAGCTCGCCGCCGCTGACGACGGTCTCGCCGTCGATCTCGACCGTCGGTTCGAGCACCACGCAGTCGAGGTGGACCGGGACCTGGACGGTGCCGCCGATCGCCGCCGAGGCGCCGAAGGCGACGTGGCAGGTACCGAGGATCTTCTCGTCCTCGAGGATGTTGCCGGTCAGCTCCGCCTCTTCGTTGGTCCCGATCCCGAGCTCGGCGACGCTGGTCGCCTCCTCGCCGTGGGTGCCCAGCAGCTCCAGCAGGCGGCTGCCGTCCGGGCCGGTCGCCTCGACCACGCGGCCTTCGCGGACGGTCAGCGCGGTCGGGGTGTCCAGCAATCCCACTTCGGCGATCGAGCCGTCGACCACGAGGACGCCCTCGGTGCCCTCGATCGTCGGCGCGATGAAGCCCTCGCCGCAGGGCAGGTTGCCGAAGGCGCCGCGGCTGCCGAGTTCGCCGGCGTCGACGATCCCCTGGCGGCCGTCGAGGCCGATCCGCAGGTCGCTGCCGTGGGGGCAGGTGATCCGCGCCTCTGAGGCGCGGTTCAGCGCCGTGACGAGCGCCCAGCCGCGGCGGCGGATCTCCTCCAGGTCGCTGGTCATCAGGCGGCCCAGCATGTCCTCGGTCACGCCCGGGAGGCTGCCGATCCGGGCGCCCGCCTCGCTGGCGACTTTGCGGGCGTGGGTGTGGGAGAGCGACTGGATCGTCGGCGCCAGGACCACGTCGGCCGCGGCCATCGCCGCCGCCACGGTGCGCGGCGGCTCGGCGGCAGCGGAGTCGCGCTCGGAGATCACGGCAAGCGTCGCGTCAGCGCCCTCGCCCTGCGCCTCGATCCTCATCAGGGCGCCGATCTCTTCGGTGACCGGGTTGCAGACCACCAGCACGTCCTCGCCCGGCTGGATCCCCATGCACTGACGGACGACCGTCTTCACCGCTCTGTCGAGATCCGCTGGCACGGAGCCAGCCTACCCGCGCAGCGCAAACGCTGCACCGTTTCCCCTGCAACCGACGCTCTCTCAGGCGACCGGGAGTCAGTCGTCGTCGTGCCGGTGCCGGATCGACCAGGCCTCGAACCAGACAAGGCCCACCAGCACCACAGAGAAAGCGGTAAACGGCGCCCACCAATCTTCCGGCCGCACGATCGCCAGGGACACAACCGCAAAAGCATCGACCACAAGCAGGCACGCCACCAGCACCGGCCGAATAGCCGCCCACCCCGTTTCAGGAGGCCCACCGGACCGCTGCACCATCGCTACCATCCCCCTCCCCGCCGGAGTAGCTCAGCTGGTTAGAGCAGCGGAATCATAATCCGCGTGTCGGGGGTTCGAGTCCCTCCTCCGGCATCAGGATTCCCCTTTGTAGAGCCAAAGTTTGCGGCTATCCGCCAGCTCCGCACGTTCCTACGGAAAATCCGCAGGTTGTGATTTTGGGTCAGGCCGAGTTTTCCCTGTCGCAGAGCCAAATCTTTTTGAAAGCCCGCCTAAACGTCTGACTTTCGGTGGACCGAACGGTGGACCGAGTTCGGCCCGAGTTTGATGTGACGACGTGTGCCTCGTCACCGCAGGTGATCACCGCATCATGGAGGTGATCTGAGTCGAAACTGGGACCTTCAGGTTCTGAGGTCTCTGGCGCTGGCTGACCACGCTGGTCTTTGGCTTGTTCAAGCGGTTCCAGTTGGGCCGAGTAAGGCGAACCGTGCGGCCATGCGACCAAGCTCTAGCCCGCCTCAAGCCAGTCGCACAACCGACGTGCGAGCTCGCGGTCGACGTCGCCCTCGACGGCCTCGAGCTCACGCGCGCGGTCTTCGAGTCGCCTCCAAATCCTGGTTCCCCGTCGGCGGACCCTCAGGTGCCACGCCGCAGACAACATGGAGCTCCGCGCCTCCAGCTCGGCTGCCGCTTTCTCCGCGTCCAGAAGAGCCTCGACGATCGTGCCAGAGGGTGTCGCCGGTAGCCCGTCGACGTCCATCAGTGCCTGCGCAAGCTCTGGTGCGCGTCCCGGGTAGTTGCGGATGCGGAAGGCCATCTGTTCGGCGAAGTACTCTTGGTCATCAGGCCCTAGCTCGCCGATGGTCCGAGCTACCAATGCAAGGACCGCTGGGGGCGGTGATTCATCGTCCGAGTTGATCCGCGGCAGGGCGTGATGGGCGGCCAATAAGCGCAGGCCTTTGCCCCCCGCCGGGAGCTCAAGCAATACGGCCTGGGCAGCTTCGGCAGGACCGGCGGCGAGCGCGTCCCCGAACCGACGCCCCAAGAAGTCGAGCTCTTCGGGGCTCAACATCGTGGCCAGACAGGAGAGAAGCTCAGGGGGACCCGGGTTGCCCTGATCAAGGCGATCGCCGAGGGCGGCGGCGACGACCTGGGTGAACATTTCACCGGACGCGCGCAGGACGTCTCCGTACGAGTCGAGCAAAGCATGCACGGGGTCCACCTCTCCGGCACGAAGAAGCTGGTCGAAGGCGCCGATCAGGCGAGGTGCGAATCCGTCGGGGTCGATGCGCTCGAGTTGCGCGAGGGCGTCCGACCAGAACTCGACGGCATTCTTCAGCGCGTCGATCCTCTCGATGAACGGCGCGCGAAAGGTGTGCGGCACTGGGTCGAGCTCGGCCGCGACCCGCAACGCGTGCGCCGGCGCCTCGAAGAGACGCGCGGTAATCGCAGGCGCCAGCTCGTCGACCACCGGCTGCTCACATTGAGCGAAGACGTCCCCCGCGAATTCGATGACTTCTCTCTGGCGGATCTCCACCACGGCGCCCCACAGCTCAAAGATCGACCGGGCGAGAACCGAGGACTCCTCGGGGAGCGGCTGCGCAACCGACGTGAGGAGATCGCGCAGGGCTGGGAGGTCGGCCTCCAGATCCCCTTGGGACGGCGCGACGACATTGAAGACCGAGTTGATCGTGACGAGGAGACGGCGTTCGAGCGCCTCGCCCGGCCCTTGTCGCATGCCGACCTTCACCACCTCGATCGCAGAAGGAGAGCGTTCGTGAAGCGGCCTGACCAGGTCAGGCCGCTCCCCTTCTCCGCGCTCCGCAGCCAGTGAATCGAGGGCGGAGCTCAGGGCGGCAGGAGCAAGGAGCGAGTCGTCGACCTCGACGAAGGGCAGGAAAAGATCAGGCTGGTCGCGGAGGCCTCCGGCAATCGCGGTCCGCAGAGTCGTCAGCTGCGTGGAAGAGAACTGATCGACGTAGGGCGCGAGCGCGTGCGCCATCACGATTCGTTCGTCGTCGGCCATGTCCGTGCTGTGAAAGACGTCTAAGAAGGGCTCGAAAAGTCTCCGTCGCCCGGCAGGCTCGAGCAGCTCGCCGGTCCGCAGTACCGCCACCGGATCGAGCTTCGACATTTCCCGCTTCAGGTCCGGCTCGTCGGCCGCCCTCTCGATCACGGCCCGCCGGACCTCATCGTCCGACAGGAAGGCATCTGAGCTGCAGACGACGTCGACGATCGACCGCGCGGCGTCAAGGTGCCCGCGCTCCAGCTCCTCCCCAAGGATCGTCGTGATGCGACCGGCCAACCTGCCCCGCTCGGCCTCCGATACGGCTGCCAACACCTCGGAGACATGCTCGCGTTCGCCAGCGGTCAACGAGTCGTGGAATTCGAAGTAGCTAGGCAGCTCGACCTCGATCCGCGCCTGCTTGAGGCTGAGGAAGGCGCGCAGGTGCGTCGATTCAACGCGCGCAGACACGCGGAGGAAGGTGGCAAGTCGCCGACGATCGGAGAGGAGCGCGGCATTGGGTTGCTCGGCCTCATCGGGCTTGACGCCCTGGCCGCCAACCTCAAGATGTGCCGTCGTCCAGTCGACCGTATCGTCGCGACGCGCTTCGATCATCCAGCGCTCGAGAACAAGGGGATCGGCCTGGAGGCGGGCGAACGCCGCAGGCCACTCACGCTCGATTAACGCGAGCTTCGCGACCATCGCCACCTCACCGCTGATCGGCGGCGAGATCCCGGGTGCGCCGGAGGCCTTGGCCTTCTCGCGCTCTTCAAGCAGGCGCAGGCGCACCTCGAGGTCGTTGTGGAACTGCTTCACACCGCGGGGATTGCCGCGAAGGCCGGCGTTCACCACAGTGATCAGATCGCGTTCGGCATCCGGTCCGAGTTCTCGGGCCGCGGCCAACGGCTTCATGTAGCGGGCGACATAGTCGCGCATGTCGTCGTCGAGGAGACGGCGGATCGGCAGTCTGGCGCCGAAGAACTTGGCGAGGTATTCCTCGACATAACGACCTGCGGCGACCTCGTCGAAGCGATCGCTGCGCGCACGCTCCTGGGCGACAAGGTGGCGGCGGAGTGCCTCGTCGTCGACGGCGATGACGAAGACGATCTTCTTGTCGGCGGTGGGGCGCCCGCTCGATCGGGGAGCGGCATCTGGGGAGACGATCGGCTCCAGGTAGGTCTTGATAGTTGCCAGCACCTCGATCGCCTTGGCCGGAGAGCTTCGATCGAGATTGTCGATCGCGATCACCAGGCGCTTCGGCTTGAGGGCTTGGAGAACCTCCGCGAACTTGGCCGCGAAACGGTCGGGGTCCTCAAGCCTTCGCCTGCTCAAGCTAACGGCGTCGATCGAGATCGACTGCGCGACGGCTGCGGCGAGTCCGGCGACGACTGCCGTGACGAGGGCGACGAGCACCTTTTTTCCGAGGCTTCCGGAAGAGAGGGAATTCACTACCCCGAGAAGGATGAGAGCGAGCGCGACGAGCCCGAAAATCCCGGCGATAATCAGTAGCCGGGCGATCCGCGGCCAGTGCCAGCCGAGCGACTCCTCGATCTCCTGGGTCTCGTATTCGACGTCGCGGAGATTTCTCTTTGGGTCGAACTTTCCGAGATGGCCGTCCTTCTTCAGGTCGCTCGCCACGTCGAGCAGGAACTGGCGCCGCAGCGAATCCTCCTCATACCGCCAAGCGTCGAAGTAGACGAAGGCGGTGCCTGAGCCGTCGAGCCTTCCTTGCAGGGCGCCGATGATCGAGGACTTGCCAACCCCCCAGGGCCCGAAGAGACCAACGGCGAGCGGCGGCGAAGAATCGGTGACGATCGAATGCAGGGCATCGGCATAGTCACCGTGACCGAAGGCATCGCTCGAGAGCGGATCAGGTTCGTCGGTGAGGAAGGGAGCATGCGGGGTCACCGCGATCGATGCTTTCGTGAATGCGGTTCCTCCGAGGAAATGAGCACAGGAGGAGTCCCCGGCAGCCCGGCACACATGTCACTCAAGCCCTCCACCATCGCCGTCGCCAACCTATCCCACCGGAGTTGAAGGCGCGCAACGCGCCCTACCTTCCTAAACAACGACTACCAGCGCGGGCCGGCGTCAGCCCCGCAGACGCCCGACGATGTCCTTCGCTTCGGTCTTGTTAATTGCCGCCCCCTTGACCCGCTTGCCGGCGGCAATCTTCCCAACCAGCTGCGCAAGGTCCTCGGCTTGACGGGGCTGCCATCCGTGCGCGATCGCCCAGGCCCGAACCTCAGTCTCGTCCAATTCCTCGCCGGTGATGTAGAGAGCCTTGAACAATCTCGTCGCCGTACGCTGATCGGAGGGGTGATGTATGCCCGTGGATAGATTCACGGTCGCGGTCAGCGAAACGAGCGCGCGCTCGAGGAGCGGGCTCTGCGCGATCGGAGGCGCCCCGACCGGCTCGCCGGTCTGCAGATCAATCGGATTCCAAGCCCGCTTCCATTCGGCGAGGTCGTCCTCCGCCCAGGGGATGGCGCAGATCGCCGGTGGCAAAAGTTCCTCGGCGGCATTAACCATCGCGTCGTTGGACCAAGGCACGAGAAGTGGGCCGTCGAAGCGGCCGGGCTTCGTCCTGTCGGTGAAGACCTGGATTTGGGCAGTACCCGCCGTGAAGTAGCGATTCGTCTTGGCGAAGTCGGCTGCACCGGCTCCGATGGCCCGGGCAAGATTCGAGATCGAATCGACGACCGGGACGACGATGACACCAGCGATTCCGCGTCTGACGACTTCCTCGGCGAGCCACGCGACGCCACGTCGCTCTGCCTCGTGATCAGGCCCGTAGGCATCAATGAAGAACCGATCCACATCTCAAAGCTAGGGGCGCGCTTCGACGGAAAAGCAGCTTGGCCCGCTGACGGCCAGGCGCTAATTGAGCAGCCGCCTGAGATCCTCGGCGCTAAGGTCGGCATCACGCAGGATGCCGGCGAGGGTGCCGCGCCGGAGTTCCCGGTGCAGGGGGACGACGAGCGCGTGTCGGCGCCCGGCCTTCTTCAAGCGGACGTGGCTGCCGCGTTGACGGACGACTTCCCAGCCCTCCTTGCGCAGCGCCTTGATTAGGCGCTCGCCGGAGACGACCGGCTGGCGCGGACTCACGCGGGCAGGGGAATCGAGCGGCGGATCACGCCGCTGTCGAGCGGCTCGCCGTCTTCGCGCAGGCCCTCGACGTAGAGGGCAACCGCCTCGCTGGCGTTCGCCATCGCGTCGTCCATGTCCTCGCCCTGGGTGTGGAGACCGGGAAGGTCGGGCGCGTAGACGTGGTAGCCCCCCTCGTCCTGGGGCTCGAAGACAAGCTCGATTTCTCGTGCATCTGCCATAGCCGCTCCTCTCTAGCTTACGCCAGCGTTCGGGCCGCCGACCTATCTAGACATCAAGGGGCGAGAGCGATCAGTTTCTCCCCTCTTTCCGTTCCGGGCGCGGCGGGAACGGTGGACCGGGCGGTGGACCGAACTCAAGAGTTCCGGCAGAACGGAGAGCATCCGGCAGAACGAGGGGCGGCGGAGAGACCGCATCTGCCCTCAACTGGCGCGAATCATAATCCGCGTGTCGGGGGTTCGAGTCCCTCCTCCGGCACTGGGTGTCAGCATCGTTGGCGCTGGGAAGTACGTATGCGGCGCGCTAGGCGCCCCACCCCTCGAACGGAGCGCGGGCGCCGTCGAGGTCGAACCAGTACTCCCTGAAGCGGTTACATACCCCTGCCTCGTCGAGGTGGGCAATTAGGCATCCGGCAATCGACGCATCGTCCGCTGCGACGACCCAGAACTCCACGGCCACCCGGTCGCCATCGAAGAAAGGTGTCCCCATTCGAACCTGGACCGAGCCTTGCTCCTTCTTCTCCTTTTCGAGGTAGCGCCTAAGCGCCGGCGCACCCACGACGACTTCGTCCGGGTGAGCGACGTAGGTGACGTCCTGGCTGAAGAGAGCGATGAAGCCGTCCAGATCCCAGGTCTCCCAAGTTTCGCCGTAGCGCCTGACGAAATGCTCGGCGTTGGCGGCAGCTTCGGACACCTTGCGATCCTACTGCCGCCCCCTGCGTACTCGCTCAGTAAGGCCATGACGGTGAAGCCCAGCCCCGCGAAGAATCCGATCGCCGTGACCTAAGGCGCCAGCAGCGCGCAGACGGCGGTTTCCTGGACCCTTCGCAGCTGAGCCAAGAGCTTGCCGGTTGGGGCGGGGATGTTGAGGGTCGTGGTCACTGCTCGGGTGCCGTCGGCGGTGGCGGCTGCGAACTGGACGTAGCCGGGGAAGTTGCCGGTGTGGCCGTAGACGGTGCCGCACCTGGTCTTGTAGCGGAAGAGGGCCAGGCCGGCGGAGTTCTGGCCGGGGCCGGGTGGGCTCGACTCGCCGCCGGGGACGAAGTGCATCTGCTCTTCCTGCTGGGCGGCGGAGAAGAACTTGAGGCCGAGGTCGGCGCGGATGAAGGCGTTGAGGTCAGTAGGGGTGGAGACGATCGCCCCGGAGGCCCAGGCCCCGCTCGGGCTGAGGAAGGTCGAGACATCGGTGGGCGGCTCGCCCGCCTCGGTCACGTAGCCGTGGATGAACGGCTTCGGCAGCGCCGGCTTGGTCGGGAAGGTGGTCTCGCTCAGCCCCGCCGGGGCGAAGACGATCGCCTCGAGGTTCTTGGCATAGGAGCGGCCGGTGACGGCTTCGACGATCAGGCCGACGACGATGTTGTCGGTGTTCGAGTACTCGTAGTCCGAGCCGGGGGCGAACCGGAGCGGTTCGCGGCGGACCCAACCGATGATCTTCTGCGGTGAGACGAAGCCGCGCGGATCCCTTTTCGCCTGTTCGGCGAAGCCATTCGACAGCGTGTAGTCGGGAAGCCCGCTGGTGTGGTCGAGCATCTGGCGCACCGTCACCGAACTCCAGGCGGCGGGCATCCCACTGAGGCGCTGCCCGATCGTGTCGTCGAGCCCGAGCAGTCCTTCGCCGACCAGGTGCAGCGCCACGGCGCCGTTGAAAGCCTTCGCCACACTGGCGATCCGCATGTGGTCGGTCGACTTCGGTGCTCCCGACCTCTTGACGTTGGCCCGGCCCGCGCGCAGGACGGTCAAGCGACCGTCGCGGTAGATCGTCGCGATCGCTCCCGGAGGTCCGCCGGTCGCGGCAACCAGGCGCTTGAGCCCACGCTGCACGTCGGCGGGGGCGGTGGCAGCGGCGGCCGATGCCGCGAAGCCCAGGCAGAGGAGAAGCACGCCGAAACAGACCTGGAGCCGTCGCGCCTTCATCGCCGCATCCTACGCCCGAGGGTCTGCCCGCACCGCCGGATGCCGTATTCCGGCCGCCGCCAGCTACGGCACCGCGAGCTGAAAATACGGTGATTTCGCTGATGCGAGCGAACCTCGGCAGGCGTACGGTCGTAGAGCAACTGAAACCGAAAACGGAGGTAGTTGAAAAATGCAGCTCTACGGAATTCTTCGCCGCAACGGATGGCGGACCGGCGAGGACCTCGAGGCCGCCGCGAAAAAATCGGCTGAAGTCGGCGACGAGCCGGGTTCGGGCGTCCGCTGGATCCGCAGCTACGTGCTGAGCGAGGAGAGCGGCGAGTTGGGCACCTTCTGCGTCTACGAAGGCGACAGCCCGGAGACGATCCGCGCCCACGCCGAGACCGCCGGCCTCCCCGCCGACGAGATCATCCCGATCGCCGACACGGTGATCGTCCGCCCGGACCCCGCTCCGGTCGCTTAATAACCGCCGCCCACCCACCGACGGGACGAAAACCGCTCCATCTAACCGGTTTTCGTCCCGTCGGCATGGCGGACCTAGACTGATTCGTGATGGGAACCGGGACTCCGCTGGTCGGCCGGGAGGGTGAGCTCGCCAGGCTCGCCGCCGCTCTGGAGCGAGCAGAGGAAGGCTCGGGCGGAATCGTCCTGCTCTGCGGCGAGGCCGGGATCGGCAAGAGCCGACTCGCCGCCGCGGCCACCGCTGAGGCGGGAACTGTCCTGCGGGGGGCCGCGAGCGAGGGCTCGGCTGTCCCCTACGGGCCGATCGTCGACGCCTTGCGCTCACGCCTGCGGACCGACCCGGAGGCCCTCGAAGATTGTGGGCCCCTCCTCCCCCACCTCGCCCTCCTGCTCCCCGAGCTCGGCGAGCCCGCTGCCGAGACCGAGCGGGCGACGATCTTCGAGGCGGTCCGCTGCGCCCTTGCCCACCTCGCCGCCGAGCAGCCGGTGGCGATCCTGCTCGACGACCTGCAGTGGTCCGACGAGACCACCCTGGAACTGATCGCCGCCCTCGCCGGGCCGTTGCAGGAGATGCCCGTGCTGATCATCGGCGCCTACCGCTCCGACGGCCTCCCCCGCGGCCACCGCCTGCGCTGGCTGCGCAACGAGCTGCGGCGCGGGGGCGGGCTCGACGAGCTCTCGCTCGACCCGCTCGACCGCGATGGCGTCGCCGCCCTGCTCGAGGCGCTGCTGCCGGAGTCACCCTCCCCCGCCCTCACCCGCGCGATCCACGACCGCACGATGGGCTCGCCGTTCTTCGTCGAGGAGCTGGTCGCCGCGCTGCAGCTGCGCGAGGCGCTGCGGCCCGGCCGCCGCGGGCTCGAGCTGGCCGATGCCGACGACGTGCCGCTGCCGGACACCGTGCGCGAAGCGGTCCTCGTCGCCACCTCGACGCTCTCCGAAGAGGGGCGGGCGGCGGCCGAGGCGGCGGCGGTCGCCGGGCAGCAGCTCGACCTCGGCCTCGTCGCCGAGCTGAGCAGCGCCGCCGGCCTCGCCGAGCTGATCGAGCAGGGCCTGCTCGAAGAGCGGGAGCCGGGGCGGGCGACGTTCCGCCACGCCCTCGCGCAGGAGGCCCTCTACGCAGAGGTGCCCTGGATGCGCCGTCGCGAGCTGCACCGGCGCCTCGCCGAAGCGCTCGCGGCAGCCGAGGCCTCACGCTTCGAGGTAGCCACCCACTGGCTCGGCGCCGCCGAGGAGCAGGCCGCCCGCGAGGCCTTGATCGAGGCAGCCTGCCGCTCCGAGCAGCTGCAGGCGCATCGCGACGCCGCCCGCGCCGCTGCCAGGGCGCTCGAGCTCTGGCCCGACGAGGAAGAAGGCGAGCCACGGCTGGAGACGCTGGAGCGCTTCGCCCGCTGCGCCGAGCTGGCCGGAGAGATGGCCGAGGCGGCGAAAGGGTGGCGCGAGCTGGCCGCGAGCTGCAACGAGCGCGAGGACGGCCTCGGCTACGCCCAGGCGCAGCGTCGCCTCGCGGCCGTCCAGGACCTGCTCGGCGAGCGCGACGCCGCCTTCGCCTCCCGCCGCCTCGCCGCCGAGGCCTTCGCCGCCGCCGAGCAGCTCACCGAGGCGGCGCTGGAGCGGTTGGCGATGGCCGACCACCACCGACGCGGCGGCCGCTACAGCGAGGCGATCGAGCTGGCCGAGGTCGCCGTCGGCGAGGCCACCGCCGCCGGGCGCAACGATCTGCGCGCGCGCCTGCTCGGCCTGCAGGGCGTGGCAGAGGCGAAGGGCGGCGACTACGACCGAGGGCTCGCCTCGGTGCGGGCCGGGCTGGCGCTTGCCCTAGAGGAAGACCTCACCCCCGTCGCCGCCGAGCTTTACCAGCGGCTCAGCCTCGTCCTCTACGACGGCGCCGACTACCGCCAGGCCGAGGAGGCGCTCGACACCGCCCTCGACCTCTGCCGGACCGACGGCTCCCCGGACACCGAGGTCGCCTGCGTCACCTGCCTTGCCTACGTCCTGCGCGAGCGCGGCGAGTGGTCGCGGGCCGAGACGCTGAGCCGCGACCTGATCGCCGACGACACCGCGGTCTGGGTCGCCGAGGGGCTGATCGGGGCGATCCATGCCTTCCGCGGCAAGCTCGCTTCGGCGCGCCGCCTGCTCACCCCCTCGCGCGCGGTCGCCATCTCGGTCGGCCACTACAACATGTTCATCGACACGACCACGAGCCTGGCGATCGTCGCCGCCGCCGAAGGGCTCGACGACGAGGCGACGCTCCTCTGCCGCGAGCTGCTCGCCCGCTGGGAGCGCAGCGAAGACCACCATTACGCGGTCTGGGGGATGCGCTGGGGCTCGACCTTCATGGCGGGCCACGGCGACCGCGACGGCCTCGCCGCCTGCACCGAGGCGCTCAGCCGCATGGCGGCCGACGGCGGCCACCCGGACGCCCTGGCGGCGCTGGCGCAGGCGCTGGGAGAGCTAGCCCTGCTCGAAGGCGAGGAGGCGACCGCCGCCGAGCACATGGCGCGCGCCGTCGAGCTGCACCGCACGCTGGCGATCCCGCACGAGCGGGCGCAGGTCGAACTCCGCGCCGGGGTCGCCCTGGCCGCCGCCGGCGAGCGTGAGGCGGCGCTGGAGCGGCTCTCCGACTCCTACCGCTGCGCCCGCAAGCTCGGCGCCGGGCCGCTCGCCTCCGCGGCGGCGCAGCAGGTGGCGGCGCTCGGCGAGTCGGTCGCGCAACGCCTGGGCAGCCGGGCGGCGGCAGCGGCCGACGACGGCGCCCGGCTGACCCGGCGCGAGCTCGAGGTGCTGCGGCACGTCGCCGTCGGCCGCACCAACAAGGAGATCGCCCAGGAGCTCTTCATCAGCCGGCGGACGGTCGACATGCACGTCCGCAACCTGCTCGGCAAGCTCGATTGCCGCTCCCGGGTCGAGGCGAGCCACCGGGCCGGCGAGCTCGGCCTGCTCGATGCCTAGATCTCGACTCGCGCTCCTGCTGCTCGGTCTCGCGCTCGCCCTCGCCGGGTGCGGAGGCAAGGACGACTCCTCGACCTCAACCTCGGGCGCCGGCTCCGGCAACCGCTACTTCGGCGAGCACCGCGGTGAAGCGGAAACCTCGCTCCACATCAGCGCCGCCGACTGCGCTGCCCTGGCGACGACCGTGCGCCGGCAGACGGACGTCCCGCTACAGCGCCGGTCGGAGCCGACGCCGCCGAACTCCCGCTGCCAGGTCCACGGGCCCGGGGTCCACGTCTCGATCTCGCTCGATACCGCCTATGCCGCCCGCACCCGCTACTCGAACCGGATCGACGAGCAGGTCCAGTTCAACGCCGCCGACCCGGCCAAGGTCCCGCACGCGGTCCCCGGCGTCGGCGACAAGGGGGCCTACAACCAGAACGCAAGCTGGATCCCCGCCTACAGCACCCTCTGGGCGGTCCGCGGCAACCGCTGGCTCACGGTCGTGTACTCGGCTGCGGGCATGACCCGGCCGCAGCGGTTGGCCGCGGTCGCGCCGCTCGCCCGCCAGGCCTTCAGGCTGACCGCTCGCTAAGCGGAGGCACCTCGACCATCAGGGTCACCGGCCCGTCGTTGATCAGCGCCACCCCCATGCAGGCGCCGAAGACGCCCTTCTTCGCCCCCAGGCGCTCGCAGAAGCGGTCGTACAACGGCTCGGCGACCTCGGGCCGGGCGGCTTCCACGTAGCTCGGGCGGTTGCCGCGCCGCGCGTCGCCGTAGAGGGTGAACTGGCTGACGCACAGGACCTCGCGCCCGCCCAGGGGCTCGTTCATCCGCCCCTCCTCGTCGTCGAAGATCCTCAGCTTGCGCACCTTCTCGGCGAGCCGGTCCGCCTCCTCGGCGCCGTCGCCGACGCCCACCCCGAGCAGGACCAGCATCCCCGCCCCGATCTGCGCCACCCGCTCGCCCTCGACGTCGACCGCCGCCTGACTGACCCGCTGCACCAGCGCCTTCATCGGCGCCGAGCCTAGCTAGGGACGGGAGCGATGACGTGGGCGGTGGCGGTGGTGCTTGCGAACACAGCGCTTATTGCCTTTGACGAGCTTGCGGTGGAAGCCCTTGCGGCACTTCGACAGCGGAGCCTGGCCGATCACCGGCAGCTTCTGGATCTGGAGCGGCGGCAGCGGCGACGCCATCGTTTCTTCGCCGATGGTCGGACCGGGCTCGCTCCCCGGCAGCGGCGAGCCGTACCACCCGGGCAAGGCACCGTCGATGCCGCTCCGGGATTCCGGAGGCGCGATATCGATCGGGTCGGCTTCCTCGATCGAAGAGGCGCCATCCCACCACTGGCCGGCGCTGGTGGTGAAAGGCCCACTGAAGGTCCCGAAGGCCATCAGGTAGGAGCCGGCGGGAAGACCCCTGATCGCGTAGTCGCCGGAAGTGTCGGTCCAGTTGCAGTCTCCCGCGTGGGGTGGGTCGACTTCGGCGGCGCACACCATCACCCCGTACAGGGGCGCCCCGGTTTCGACATTGCTGACGTGTCCGAGCATCTCCGCGCCTTTTGCCAGCTCCGCGTCGACGCCTTCAGTCACGTCGGGCGCCGTCACCGTTACCCGCGTCGCCTGCGCCCAGGCATCCTCGTCTTCGTAGAACTCGCGCATGTAGTTCGCCTGGTTCCAGCTTTCGTACCAGACGCTGTATTCGCCGCTCGGCAATCCGTTGATCTGGTAGTGCCCGGCGCTGTCAGACTTGGTGCAGCGCTCGTAGACGGCGGAGTTGTCCATCGCGCAGGCGGCCATGTTCGCCACCGGCGCCCCGCCGTCCTCGTCGCTGAGCACGCCGCCGATCGAGCCACCCTGGGCGAGTTCGATGTCGAGCTGACGGACTTCTTCGGACGAGCCCAGCGTCACCAGGTCGGCGCCGATGTTGTTCGGCTTGTCGTCGTAGAACTCGCTGACGTAGGGCAGGTTGTTCACCCAGGCCGAGAAGGAGAGCATGTACTGCGTAGCGGGGAGACCGCCGACGAAGTAGTGGCCGCTGGAGTCGGTCTGGACGCAGTCGACTTCGAAGCTGTAGGGCTGCGGGGTCGGACAGACTTCGACCCCGGCGATTCCGGCATGGGTGGTTTCGTCGCTGACGGTGCCGGTGATGGCTGCTGCCTGCGCGGCGGCGGGCGATATCGCCATCACCGTCGCGATCGCCATGACCGATACGAAGCTGCGTGCCGAACTCATCCGGCCCCGGCTCGATCGCGCCTTCATCGACTTCGGTGGTGGTGGTGCTTCTTGGGCTTGACGCAGCGGTACTTGCCTTTGACCTTCTTCCGCTTCAGGCCTCTGCGACAGGTCTTCCGCCTCCCATGGCTCGAGCTGGTCGCAGAAGCCTTCACCGAGACCGCGGGCGCGGGCGCAGGTGGCACATTTATCGTCACCGGCGGAGCACTTTCGCCGGACGGCGGTGAGGAGCCCAGCCGGGCATCGATCCCCGACGCTTCTTGACCCCCCGCGAGGGAGATCACGCTCGCGGCGGCAAGGGTGGCCTGGCCGTTCCAGAACTGGGTCGGAAACCCATCGGCGTCTTCGAACGATTCCCCGCCGAACCATTCGTCGCGGTCGAGCGAGAATGCGACCTTGTACTGACCTGCGGGGAGGAAGGAAAGTTCGTAATCCCCCGAGTCGGAGGTGTAGGTGCAGTGCGCGAGGTCTTCCGTCACCGTATCGATCGCGCACACAAGAATTTCTTCCAGAGCGCTGCCGGCCTCCGAGGTCACACGACCGGTGATGTTCGCACCCGGATCAAGTCGAGCGTCGATGCCTTCTACGACTTCTCCTTCTTCGGCAAGGACCGGATCGGCTTCGCTCCAGCGAGGGTGCTGGTCGAAGTACTGAAGGGCCAGGTCCTGACCGGTCCATTCGGGCCAGAATTCGATTTTCCATTCACCGGGCGGTACCAGCAGTTCGTAGGTGCCGTCGGTGTCGGTGCCGGTACAGCCGGCGAATCCCTCCCCGTCGATGCTGAAAGCGCAGACTTCGAGTTCTTCGACCGGCGCTTCGTCAACACTTCTGACGGCCGTACCTTCGATCGTCGCGCCGAGGCTGAGTTCGACATCGATGCCGGTGACCGGGTCGGCTTCGACAATCACCAGATCGAAGTAGGACTGGCTGAGATAACCCGTTTCGCCTGCTTCGAATTCGACTTCGTATTCGCCGGCCGGAACCTCTTCGATCGCGTAAGTCCCGTCGGAGCCGGTGGTTTCGCAGCTGAACCAAAAATCCCCTTCGGCTTCGGAGCCGGAGGCACAGACTTCGACTCCTTCGATTCCTTCGTGGGTGTCGGCTCCGGTAACTCTCCCCTCGATCGAGCCGGTCGGAGCGCCCGAAGCGATGGTCGGCACCAGAGCCCCAGCGCAGAGGATGATCGTCAGCCCTAGAAGCCCACGTCCCGCCGCCCTGCCGCTGAATCTCCCCCCCAAGCTCAAGAGCATTCAAGTATATGCGTGCTGAAGCGGTGTTCGCTCAGGCTTCCAATGCCTCGACCAACGAGGAGGCGTCGTAGGCGCCGTAGAAGCGCTTACCGTTGACGAAGAAGGTCGGCGTCCCGGTGGCGCCGCTCGCCTCGGCTGAGGCGAGGTCGCGGGCGATGCGGTCGCGGTGTGCCCCCGCGTCGAGCTCTGAAGCGATCCGCTCCGCGTCGAGTCCGAGGTCACTACCCACTGCCAGCATCGTCTCCCGGGAGAGTTTCGGCTGCGAGGCGTAGAGCGCGTCGTGGTAGTCCCAGAACCGCCCCTGCGCCGCGGCCGCCTCGCTCGCTTCGGCGGCAAGCATCGCCAGCGGGTGCTTCTCGGGGATCGGCAGGTGGCGGAAGCCGAACAGCAGCCGCTCCCCCAGCCGCTCGCGCACGCGCCGCAGGCTCTTCTGCGCGCCGAGGCAGAAGGGGCACTGGAAGTCGCCGAACATCACCAGCTCGAGCGGCGCCCCCGGCTCGCCGCGGACGTGGTCGATCTCCTCCAGCGGGGGTGAAAGCAGTTCCGCCACCGAACCCGATGTTATGTGGTCGATGAACAACATCGAGTCGGTCTTCGTCCTCCTGCTCGCCGCCGCCCTGTTGGTGCGGCTGGCGGACTTCGGCAAGATCCCGGCGCCGATCGTCCTCGTCCTCGGCGGCCTCGGGATCGCCTTCCTGCCGGGGCTGCCGACGGTCGAACTCGACCCGGACACGGTCTTCCTCGTCTTCCTGCCGCCGCTGGTCTACGCCGCCGGCTGGCGCACCTCGCCGCAGGAGCTGCGGGCGGTGATGCGGCCGCTGGCCCTGCTCGCGGTCGGGCTCGTCTTCGTCGCCGCCGCCGCGGTCGCGGTCGTCGCCCACGCCCTGGTGCCGGAGCTGAGCTGGGCCGAGGCGGCGATCCTCGGCGCCGTCCTCGCCCCCACCGACGCCGTCGCCGCGACCTCGATCTTCCGCCGCCTCGGCGCCCCCGAGCGGGTGCGGCTGCTGGTCGAAGGCGAGTCGATGATCAACGACGGCACCGCCCTGGTCCTCTACCGGATCGCGGTCGGGGTGGCGACCGGCAGCGCTTTCAGCTTCGGCGGCGCTGTGCTCGAGTTCGTCGGCGTCTCGCTCGGCGGCATCGTCGTCGGCCTCGCGGTCGGCGTCGTCTCCGACCGCATCGTCCGCCGCCAGACCGACTCCGGCTTCTCGATCGTCCTCACCCTGCTCACCGCCTACGGCGCCTACATCGGCGCCGAGGAGCTCCACGTCTCCGGCATCCTCGCCGCGGTCGTCGGCGGCATCTACGCGGGCTACCAGTCCCCGCGCTCGCTCGACGCCGACATCCGCCTCAGCGCCGTCGCCTTCTGGAACGTGCTCGTCTTCGGCCTCGAGATCACCCTCTTCGTCCTCCTCGGCATCCAGCTGCCGGAGATCGTCGACACCCTCAACGAAACCTCCTCCGGCGTCGCCGAGCTGCTGCTGCCGGCGGCGGCGCTCGCCGCCACCTCGATCCTCGTCCGCCTCGGCTTCGTCTTCGCGATGCGCGGCGACGCCGGCGACACCCTCGGCCAGCGCTTCGCGGTCGGCTGGAGCGGGATGCGCGGCGCCGTTCCCTCGCCGCCGCCCTGGCGGTGCCGCTCAGCGTCAGCGCCCGGCCGCAGATCATCTTCCTCACCTTCGCCCTGATCCTCGTCACCCTGGTCGGCCAGGGGCTCTCGCTGCCGTTCATCGTCCGGGCGCTGGGGCTGGAGGAGCCGCGGCGCTGGTCAGACGAAGAGGCCGTGGCGCGGATGGAGGCGGCGCAGTCGGCCCTCGACCGGCTCGACGAGATGGAGGACGAAGAGCGCGCCTCGGAGAGCCAGCTGAAGCGGCTGCGGGACCTCTACCGGGCCCGCTTCCGGATGTGCCAGGCGGTGCTCGGCGGCGAGGATCCCGACGCTGCCGCGCGCGAACAGCGGATCGCCGACTACGGCGAGCTGCGGCGGGAGCTGATCGGGATCGAGCGGGACGAGCTGCTCAGCTTGCGTGGGGCGGGGCGGTTGCGGAACGAAACCATGCGGCAGATCGAGCGGGACCTGGACCTCGAGGAGGCTCGGATCAGGGCTTGATTACGGGGGTCCTGGGGGGCCGTGGGTGAGGGTCGGCGGACAACAGCGGGGAGGGTCCGGCGACCCTCACCCACGGCCCCATCCTGGCGGCGGAAATGCAATCCCCCTTGGAGCTAGTGGGAAGAAGGGCGCCTATTCGGCGAAGAACCCCCTGGCCCTTTCGGCGACGAGGTCTGGCAGCTCGTCGGCTATGAAGTGGCCGCAGTTGTCCACTTTCTCGACGGTCATCTCGTCGGCGTGGCGCTCGTAGCCGGCCAGGAGGTTGTGGTTGAGGGCGGTGTCGCCGGTTCCGAAGAGGAGCTTGGTCGGGACGGTCAGATGGGCCTTGGCGTAGCGGCCGCGGGCTATCTCGGGGACCTCGCGGAGGTTGAAGACGCGGTACATCTGCACCGCGGCGCGGGCGCGGTCCGGCTCCTTGAAGGTGTCGGAGAAGGCGGCGAGGGTCTCTTCATCCCAGACCTCTTTGCGGACCGAGGCACCGACCAGGCCTTTCGGGATGAACTTGCCGCTGCGGTGGAGCTGGTACCCGAGTCCGGGACTGAGAACGACCCACTGGTACCAGAAGCGCCAGAGGTGCGGCGCCATCGCCCGCAGGCTGGTCCAGGGCGGCAGGATGTTGAGCGAGAGGTATCGCTCGAAGCGCTGCGGCTCCCGCAGGCAGAGGAGGAAGCCGATCCAGCCGCCCCAGTCATGGCCGACCAGCTTCACCCGCTCGATCCCCAGCTGGTCGAGCACCGCGAGGACGTCGTCGGCCAGGTCCTCCTTCTCGTAGCCGTCCTTCGGCGCCTCCGACCAGCCGAACCCGCGCTGGTCGAGCGCGATCACCCGGTAGCGGTCGGCCAGCGCCGGCATCAGGTGCCGCCACTCGTACCAGTGCTGCGGCCAGCCGTGCAGGCAGAGCACCACGTCGTCGCCCGAGCCCGCTTCGGCGTAGTGGAACTCGACCCCTCGCGCCCGCACCCAGTGGTGCGTGACCCCCTCGACATGCGGCAGCTCGCTCACACCAAGCACCCTAGGCGAACTGCATCAGATTTTGGCTCTATAACGACCACAATTTGATGCAGTTCGGCGGGCGTGCGGGCGCGGCGACCGGCTGCGCGCCGGGTTCCGCGCCGGTCGCCCGCCCCTTTTCCGCTCAGCGCAGCGCGGCCGCCGCTGCCTGGCGGAAGTCGTTGAGGACCTCCTCCATCGCCCCGACCTCGCAGGGGACGCCTTCCGGCCAGGGCTTGTCCGGGTGCTCCTGCAGAGTCTTCAGGCCGTTGCCGCTGATCACCGCGACGACGACCTCGTCGGGACCGAGTTTGCCTTCCTGAGCCAGCTTCGCGGTCGAGGCGATCGTGGTGCCGCCGGCGGGCTCGGTGAGGATGCCCTCGGTCTGGCCGAGCAGGTCGATCGCGCCCCAGATTTCCTCGTCGGAGACCGCCGCCGCCGAACCGCCGCGGCTGCGGACCGCGTCGACGACGAGGTTGCCGTCGCCGGGGGCGCCGATCGCCAGCGAGTGCGCCGCCGTCTCCGGCGTCTGGGTGACGATCTCGCCACCGCCGGTGATCGCGGTCGCGATCGGCGAGCAGCCGGACGCCTGGGCGATGTTGATCTTCGTCTCGGCGGTCTCGGCCAAGCCGACTTTCTCCAGCTCGACGAGCCCCTTGTGGACGCGCGAGGAGAGGGTGCCGCCGGCGGCCGGGATCACGAAGTGGTCGGGCGACTTCCAGTCCAGCTCCTCGACGACCTCGAAGCCCATCGTCTTCGCCCCCTCGGCGTAGAACGGCCGCAGGGTGATGTTGGCGAACTCCATCCCGGTCGCCAGCGCCAGCTCACGGCAGGCGCGGTTGGCGCCGTCGTAGTTGGCGTCGAGCTGGACCACCTGGGCGCCCATCGCCCGGCAGGCCTTCGCCTTGCCCTTCTCCATGTTGCCCGGGTAGAAGATGTAGGGGCGGGCACCGGCCTGGGCCGCCAGGGCCGCGACCGCGGTGCCGACGTTGCCGGTCGAGACGCAGCCGACCTCGTCCTTGCCGAGCTCCAGCAGGCGGGCGATCGCCATCCCGACGACCCGGTCCTTGTAGGAGAGCGAGGGCCGGTTGGTCGAATCGTCCTTCAGATAGAGGTTGCTGAGCCCGAGCTCGGCGCCGAGCCGCTCGGCGTGGATCAGCGGCGTTTTGCCGGCGAACTGGGCGACCCGCTGCTGGGCGCGGCGGTTGAGGATCGGCAGCAGCTCCTCGAAGCGCCAGATGTTCCAGGGCCGCTCGGCGAGACCGCGCGCGGCGATCCGCTCCTTGGCGAGGTCGTAGTCGTAATCGACGTCGAGCCCTTCGCCGCAGGCCGGACACTTGAAGGCTTTGTCGAGAAGCGGGGTCCGGTAGCCGCAGTCGCGGCAGGTGAGTTCGGTGGCACAGGAGCGGGTCCGGAGCCCGTAAGGCTCGGTGAGATGCGGATCGACCGCGTCACTCATGACTCCTCCTTTGCCGCCGATCCCTCGGCGCTAGTCCAATTGGAAGCAGGGATATAACACATGGGTAGCTGCTGCTCAACACTTTCTGCGTAAAACTGCCGTGATCTGCTGCACTTCGGGTGCCGGGTCCCTGACAGCAAGGTAGCGGAACCGACAGCGCATGCAACCGGCTGGAGCGGTATTGTCTGTAGAGCTTCTGTCAGCAGATGCAGATCATTCCCAGCCGATGACCCCGCAAGAGCGCTTCGCCGTCAACCTCCGCCGCATCCGCGCCGCCGCCGGCGTCTCCCAGGAAGAACTCGGCTACCTCTGCGACCTGCACCGCACCGAGGTCTCGCTGCTCGAGCGGGCAGGGCGCGAGCCACGCCTGGCAACGATCGTCAAGCTCGCCGGGGCGCTGAAAACGACGCCCGCGGAACTCTGCGAGGGCATCTCCTACGTCCCCAAATCGCACCGCTTCGACGTAAAAAAACCGCCGAAGCAGTAGTCGCCCTGTCCAGGGGCCTGGCGTTTCCAGACCAAGCAGTGCAAGGAACTCGCGCTAGCGCGCTCACACCCCCGCCTTCGGCGGGGGGTCGCCTCGAATAGCAGCGCTATTTGGGCGACCGAGGACGCCGCAATGCGCAGTGTCTGGGAACGCCAGGAGGGGCGGGTGCCACCCCAATAGGCCCCGCCCCTCAAATGCGATCAGAAAAGGTGATGAAGGGAGGCGGGGCGACATCGGCCGTGCCGACGTGATCCAGGATCCGTCATGACGATTTAGATCCTGGCTCAGGATTTGGTCCTCCTTTGCCACCCCAAGGCGGTTTCCCTAATCCGAGGGCCCCGCCTCCTTCACCGGTTGATCGCCCGGCAGGGCAATTCATAACACAGCGTCGGTGAAGCAGTCAAGGGTGTTTGCACAATGGAGCGAACTTTTGTCTAGACGCCCCGCCTAGTTAGAGCGCAGCTGCCTCAACCGGTATCTCGGCGGCCTCCGGCCAGACCTCGAGCGTCTCCAGCGAGTCCGCCACCCCGAGGGCAACCAGCAGCTCCTCGGCGGTGTGCGGCGCGAACGGCAGCAGCGTCCGGGTGAGCAGGACCAGGGCCGCGAGCTGAGCCTCGGCGTCCGCCCGGTCGAGTTGACCACGGCGCTGGATCACCCGCTTCTCGAAGTCCTGGATCCGCTCGAAGAGGCGGGTGATGTTGCGGACCGACTTGTGCATCTGCAGCTCGGCGGTGTCCTCGGTGATCCGCGAGAGCCCGTTCTCGCACCATTTGCGCAGGCGGTCGCGCATGTGCTCGGTATCGGCCGCCGCGGCGGCGTCGTGCTCGAGCCCCTCGAGGGCGGCCACCCGCTCGTGGGTGTAGTTCCAGAGGTGGCGCAGGAAGCGGCTCGCGAATTTGACCGCCCCCTCGCTCCAGTTCAGCGTCTTCGCCGGCCCGGCCGCGTAGAGGACCGCCAGCCGCACCGTATCGGCACCGTGCTGGGCGACCAACTCGTCGGGATTGACGACGTTGCCGAGGTGCTTGCTCATCTTGCGGCCGTCGGCGATCACCATCTCGTGGAAGAGGCAGCCCGCGAACGGCTCCCCCTCCGCCATGAAGGCGAAGGGACCGATGTCGCGCAGGGCCTTGGTGACGACCCGCTGGTCGAAGACGAAGCCGCCGCTGTCGTTGCCGGCGACCAGCCGCTCGGAGGGCAGCCACTTCTGCAGGTCAGGGTGGGTGAACATCTGCTCGTCTCGCGCCTCGGGCGGGACCGCGGCGGGGACCCAGAGCCAGAGGGCGTCGAAGTGGCAGTCGAGGGTGTCGGTCTCGCGCCGGGCGGCGCCGCCGCACTTCGGGCACTCGACCTCGACGAAGTCGGCGCGCTCGGCGAGCGGATTTCCTTCACCGGTCGGCTGCAGATCGCGCGGCAGCACGACCGGCAACTCCTCGTCGCGCACCGGTTGCGGGCCGCACTCCTCGCAGAGGACCACCGGGATCGGGCAGCCCCAGGCGCGCTGGCGGGAGATCGAGAAGTCGTTGGCGCGGTAGCGGGTCGCCTCGCGGGCGCCCTCTACCGGAGCGGGCCCGGGGCCCTCCTCCCCCTCCGCGGGCGCCGACGGCACCTCGACCCGCTCCAGGCGCTCGGCGAGGTCGCGGTCGGCCTCGTCGATCACCGGGATCCCCAGCGCCGCGGTCGGCCCGAAGCGGGCGTCGACCAGCGGCGAAATCGCGACCGGGATCTGCTCGCCGCCCGGCCCGGCAATCGAGGCGCCGGTGTCGACCAACGGCACCGAGCGGGCGTCGCGGGCGCTGCGCTCCCAGCCGCCGGAGCGCATCCGCTCCAGCTCCTCGCGGGCGGCGTCGGTGATCCAGGCGTCGACCTCGGGGTGCCGCGGCGAGAGCAGGACGAAGCTCGCCAGACCGGCGAACTTGCGGTGCGGGGTGAAGACGGTCAGCGAGCGACCGGCGTCACCCCGGAGGTCGAGCTCGACCCCGTCGGCGCGGCCGAGGATGTAGCGCTGGGTGGCGAGCGAGAGCTCGTCCCACTTGCCTCCCTCCTCCAGCCGCGGCGTGTTGCGGTCGTTCTCCTCCAGGTAGGGGGTGATGCGCAGGAACCAGGTCGGCCGCCGGATCAGCCGCACCTCGTTGTGGCAGCGCCAGCAGCGCCCGTCCTCGACCTGGATCGAGGCCAGGGTCGTCTGGCAGGTGTCGCACCAGTCGACGGTGGCGTCGTCGCGGTAGATCAGGTCCCGGTTCCAGAGCGTGTTGAAGAGCCACTGCGACCAGCGGTACTGGCCCTCGTCGGAGCTGTAGAAGACGCGGTCGTAGTCGAAGGAGAAGCCGAGCCGCTTCATCTGGCCGAGCATCCGCTCGCCGCACTGCGCGACCCACTCGGCGGGCGGCTCCTGGCGCTCGATCGCCGCCAGCTCGGCCGGCAGCCCGAAGGCGTCGAAGCCGAAGCCGAAGAGGACCGCGTCGCCGCGACCGCGGCGGAAGCGGGCGTAGGCGTCGCCGATCGAGTAGTCGCGGACGTGGCCCATGTGCAGGTTGCCCGAGGTGAACGGGCTCGAGGGCTTGACGTAGACGTGCTCCTGGCCCTCTTTGGGGTTGGGCGCGTCGAAGTCGCCGCGCTCTTGCCAGGTCTGCTGGCGGGCGGGCTCGATCTCCTGCGGGTCGTATTTGCGTCGCTCGGTCATCTCTCTAGATCATGCCTGAGACGTCTAGCGCCTCGCGGGGAGAGGGGCGGGTGACCCTCTCCCAGAGACCGTCGCGCAGCTGGGGACAGGAAGGTCCGGTCACCCTCTCCCGAAGACCGTCGCGCAGCTGAAGCCGCACGTAGGCGCCATCGTGGTCTCTTGAGCCTTCGGGAGAAGGGTGACCGGACCTTCTACGTAAACGTCCAGAGCTTGTTGCCCAGGAAGTTGAAGGGCATGGCGACGGCGACGGCGATGGCCTGGGCGACGAGGTCTCCCGTGGCGTGGTTCGAGACGAGGAGCTCTAGGACGGCGATGTTGAGGCCTAGAGAGGCGAGGCTTACGGTGAAGAAGCGGGCTGCCTGGAAGTGGGTCGGGCCCTCGCCGGGGCCGAAGGTCCAGTAGCGGTTGAGGACGAAGTTGTTGGTCACCGCGACGCAGAAGGCGCCGACGGCGGCGAGGACGTGGTGGACGCCGAGGCTGTCGGCGAGCAGCGCGAAGACCGCGAGGTTGATCAGGTAGCCGGAGCCGCCGACGAGGCCGAATTTGAGCAGCTGAATCCAGCTGGCGGGGCGGCGGGCGGCGGCGCCGATCCGGTAGGCAAGCTCGGTGGCGGGGCTCATCGGGAACGGGCAGGTTAGCGAGAGCGCCGGGCGCGCCTGGCGATTCCACGTAGGCTTCCCGCTTCGATGCGGGCAAGGACTGCAACCGTCGCGGCCGTGGCGCTGGCCGCCGCCGCCGTCGCCCTGGCCGTGGCCTTCGGCGGCTCGGAGAGCTCGGAACCGGCGCAGGCAGAAAGCCTGGTGCCGGGCGAACCGGCGATCGAGATCATCTCGCCCCGCAACGGCGCCCGCCAGACCGCCCGCGCCGTGGTGGTCAAGGTCGCGGTCGAAAACTTCCAGCTGGCGCCGCGGCAGCTCGGCGCCGAACCGCAGCTCGGCGAGGGCCACCTCCGCTTCAGCCTCAACCGCGTCCCCGACTGCGTCGACCCGAAGAAGCTCCAGGACGCGATCAACAGCCCACTCGGCAAAGGCCGCCTGGTCGGCAGCTCCTTCGACTACGCCAGGTACGCGGGGGCGAACGGGGTCCTGGCGGAGCGGATCGGCAGCGCCGGCAGCTACTCGCCCGCGACCCGGCCGGAGATCTACTACCACGGCCTCCCCCCCGGCTTCTACCGCCTGATCGTCAACCTCGCCCAGAACAACGGCGCCCCCACCCGCTTCCACGACGTCACCAACTTCCAGATCCTGCAGCCGCCCGGCCACCACGCGAAAAAGTGCGAAGACGGCAAAGTGCCGAGCGCCAAGGCCGCGGCTCGCCTCGAATAAGGCCGTTCAGACTTCGAGGCTGCAGACTTCGCCGTCGGATTCGCTGGAGACGCCGATCGCGGAGGCGCCGCGCCAGACGATCCTCACAGTGGTCCCGATCGGCTCGAGCGATTCTCCCGACGACCCCCCGCCCCTCACGGTCACCCGATAGGAGGTGGCGCAGATGCTGAGGACCAGTTCTCTTTCCGCCGGGCGGTGAAAGAGCTGCCGGCGGGCGCGGCGGCCCAAGGGGTGCCATTCGCTGAAGATCTTCCCGTCCACTTCTGCCCGAACCGGGCAGGGCCCGTCCCGATTGCAGAAATAGTTGAACGCCATCCGCTGTCCTAGCAGGCTTTCGCAGGCGGAAGACCCGCTGCGCTGGTCGAAGAGCCCGCCTTCGACGCGCGGGATTATCACCGTCACGGGGATGACCTCGCCGAACTTGCAGCTCGCCTGCTGAGCGAACGAGACTTCGGCCAGCGCCGCTGACCCGACGACCACCCGCACCCTGGCCGCAAGGCGGACGGGCCGTTGGCGACGGATGTCCTTCTTGCCGACTTCGACCTCGCCGTAGCGACGACAGAGCCAGTCGGAGATTCCATCCCCGTTGCACTCCGCGGCCGAGGCAGCAACCGCGGACGGCGGCGGTCGGAGGCCCACGAGTCCGGTCGGTAGAACAAGCAGGGCGGCGATGAGCAAAACCCGTGCGAGATGTCTACGCATCGGCCTTCTCCCCTCCGAACCAGGCCCGTAGCGTCGCTCCGACCGCGGCCAGCCAAAATGCGAGGAAGATCCCGAACAGCGCCCGCCATTCGCCTTCCAGGCCTTCAAAGCGGCTTGGCAGTTCCTCCTCGCCGTCGACAATTGCCGCCTCTACCGCGGGCGCCGTCACCGTCAGTTCGTCATCCGAAGGGCGAGCAGATCCGGCCATCGTGACCCCGAGATCAGAGGACGACGCGCGCAGGTTCACGACTTCACGGCTGTGCCGGATCTCTCGGCTTTCCCCCGCGACCGAAAGCAGGCCGTCATCGACCGCGGCCTTCATCTCCCTGCTGCCGCCGATTCGGAGGAAAAAGCCCTTGGTGCCGTCGAAGACCAGACGCGGGGCATCCCCGGCCGGGGCCTCGACCCGCAGCCTGATCCTTCGTCCGCCGGACGCGCAAGACCCCGATATCGGACCCGAAGGGACGACGAGGTCGAAGTGGTTCTGCTGCAGACACGGGACCAGGATCCGGGCTTCGTCCGCGCCCGGCTCAAGCGTCCAGACCGGCAGACGCTGCGGACCGTTCGCCGAAGCCCCCGCCTGCCACGAAAGCGAGACAGGCTCCGAAAAGCCGACCTGGAATGAGGCCGCCCGCCCCCAGTCCACCGACATGCCCGTGACAGAAAGCGGGCGTCGGCTCCGGCAGATCCCCGCGGTGGTGCTTTTGACCGCTCGGCAGGTCGACGCCGAGACCGGGATGAGGAGGGTGACCGACGGTATGGGCCGCTGCCCGCGACGGGGCGGAAAGGAGTCGATTTTCAGCGTCCTGGCTTGGACCTTCAGCCGGTGAGCTCTTTTATCGGCGATGCCGCGGACCAGAAACCTTTCCCCGGCGCTCGGGAGGCCGCTCTGAAGAGATGCTTCATTCGTGGGCCGCTCTTCTTCCGTTCGTCCGCGAAAGATGCAGAAAGCCACCAGCACCAGCGTCAGCCCGACCGTACTCGTCTCCTGCCAGGTCAGCGGCCACCTCGGCAACCGCCCGCGAAGACGGGAAATCGACCCCCGCCAAGCCGAAATCATGGCAGCCAGTTTAGTTTCCCCTTGCAAACCGCGGTGAACCGCGGTGTGCGAAGCGGCAATACTTCACTTTGTATAGTGAGTGGGATGCGTACCTACCGTCGTTTGATGGGCTATCTGCGCCCTTACCGCCTGCAGTTATGGGGGTCGCTGGTCTTCGCCTGGGCGGCGATGGGGATGACGGTGCTGATCCCGTGGCTGATCGGCAAGGCCGTCAACGCGATCGAGGACGGGAACAAGCCGGACCTGCTGCCGTTAGCGCTGGCGATCGTCGGCGCCGGGATCCTGCGGCTGGGGCTGACGGTGGTGCGGCGGCTGGTCGCCGGCAAAGTCTCGCTGGCGGTCGAATTCGACCTACGCCAGCAGTTCTACGCCCACCTGCAGCGGCTCGACCTCGGCTTCTTCGACGGGCAGCAGACCGGGCAGCTGATGTCGCGGGCGACGGTCGACCTGCAGTCGATCCGCTTCTTCCTCGGCTACGGGCTGATCTTCATCACCCAGAACCTGCTGACGATCACCCTGGCGGCGGTGGTGATGCTGGCGATCAACCCGGTGCTGGCGCTGGTGGCGCTGATCCCGGCTCCGTTCGTAATCGTCACCGCGACGAAATACAGCCAGATCTCCCGCCCCGCCCAACAGGAGGTCCAGCAGCGGATCGCCGAGCTGACCGCGGAGGCGGAGGAGAACGTCTCCGGAATCCGCATCGTCAAGGCCTTCGCCCGCGAGGAACACCAGCTCCACCGCTTCCAGCGTGCCGTCTCCCGGGTCTTCGACCAGAGCATCTACACGACCAAAGTGCAGGCCTTCTTCTCGCCGCTGATCGGGCTGCTGCCGCAGATCGGGATCGCCCTGGTGCTGCTGGTCGGCGGCCGCGAGGTGATCGACGGCAGCCTCAGCCTCGGCGCTTTCGTCGCCTTCTACACCTACGTCGGCATGCTCGCCGGGCCGATGCGCTCGCTCGGCATGGCGCTCGGGATGGCGCAGCGCGCGGTCGCCAGCGGCAACCGCATGTTCGAAGTCCTCGACCGCGAACCGGCAATCCAGAGCCCCCCGGGCGCCCCGGCCCTGCCGGCGGGCGGCGGCGCGGTCGAGCTGCGCGACGTCACCCTGCGCTACAACGGCGGCTCCCCCTCGCTGCAGAACCTCGACCTGGCCGTGGAGGCCGGGAGGACGGTGGCGCTGGTCGGGCCTTCCGGCTCGGGGAAGACGAGCCTGGTCGGGCTGATCGCGCGGCTCTACGACCCGAGCGAGGGAGCGGTGCTGGTCGACGGGGCCGACGTGCGCGACGTCGACGTCGAGTCGCTGCGCTCGCAGATCGCCTTCGTCGGCGACGACAGCTTCCTCTTCACCGCCTCGGTCGCCGAGAACATCGCCTACGCCCACCAGGACGCGACGATGGCGGAGATCGAAGCCGCCGCCCGTCGCGCCCAGGCCGACGGCTTCATCCGCGAACTGCCCGACGGCTACGAGACCCGGGTCGGCGAGCGCGGCCTCACCCTCTCCGGCGGCCAGCGCCAGCGGGTGGCAATCGCCCGCGCCCTGCTCGCCGACCCGCGCATCCTCATCCTCGACGACGCCACCTCCTCTGTTGACGCGACCACCGAGGCGGCGATCAAAGCGGGCCTGCGGGAGGCGATGGCCGGACGGACGACTTTCATCATCGCCCACCGCCTCTCCACCGTCGCCCTCGCCGACGAGATCGTGGTGATGGACGGCGGCACGATCGTCGACCGCGGCAGCCACGAGGAGCTGATGAGCGGCTGTGGCTTCTACCGCGAGATCGCCGAGCACGGCCTCGCCGACTCGGTCTTCCTCCAGCGCGACCTCGAGGAGCGCGAGGAGGTGGCGCGCCTGTGAGCAACGCCGGGCGGCTCCTCGCCGACCTCTGGCGCCTCGTCCGCGGCGAGGACCAGCGGGCGCGCAAGGTGCGCTGGATGATCGGTCTGCTGCGCCCCTACCGCCGGCGCCTGATCCTGATGTTCACCGCGCTGCTGCTGGAGACCGGCGCCGCCCTCGCTCCCCCCTACCTGCTCGGCAAGGCGATCGACAGCGGCATCCGGACGGGCGACGTCGCCACCCTCGACTGGATCGTCGGCGCCTTCGTCCTCGCCACCCTCCTCTATGCCGTCGCCACCTACTGGGAGACCTACCTGGTCGGCTGGATCGGGACGCGGGCGCTGCAGGACCTGCGCGAGCGGATCTTCTCCCACCTGCAGGCGATGTCGATCGGCTTCTTCACCCGCCGCAGCCCCGGCGTCCTGATCTCGCGGATGACCAACGACGTCGAAGCACTGAACCAGCTGGTGACGAGCGGCTTCGTGACGATCTTCTCCAGCACCCTGACCCTGGTCGGGATCGTCGCGATCATGCTCGCCCTCGACGTCAAACTGGCGCTGATCACCTTCGTCACCTTCCCGCTGCTGGCGGTGGCGAGCGTCGTCTTCCGGATCGTCTCCGCCGGCACCTACCGCGCCACCCGCGAGCGCATCGCCGCCGTCACCGCCTACCTGCAGGAAACCCTCAGCGGCGTGCGGATCGTCCGCAGCTTCGGCCAGGAGCCGCGCCACGTGCAGCAGATGACGGCGCTGAACGAAGAGAACCGTGACGTCAACATGAAGACCGTCTACCTCAACGCCTCCTACTTCCCCGCGGTCGAAATGCTGGCGGCGGTGGGGACGGCGGTGATCCTGCTCTACGGCGGCAGCCAGGCGGTCAACGGCGCGATCGAAGTCGGCGTCGTCGTCGCCTTCGTCGGCTACCTGACCCGCTTCTTCGAACCGATCCAGGAACTCTCCCAGCTCTACACGACCTACCAGCAGGGGATGGCGGCGCTCGACAAGATCTTCGACCTGCTGGACACGGCGCCGGACATGGTCGACGCGCCCGGCGCGATCGACCCGGGGACGCTGCGCGGCGAGATCGAGCTCGACGGCGTCTGGTTTTCCTACTCCGACGACGCCAAGCCAGGGGGCGCCGAGCATGCCGACCAAGACGGAGCGGCTCCCGACGCGATCGGTCCAACCGAAGACCTTTGGGCCCTGCGGGGCGTCGATCTGCACGTACCGCCAGGCCAGACCCTTGCCTTGGTCGGCGCCACCGGCGCCGGCAAGTCGACCTTCGCCAAGCTCGTCGCCCGCTTCTACGACCCGCAGAAGGGCACGGTCCGCGTCGACGGCCACGACCTGCGCGGGGTGCAGCAGCAGGCGCTGCGGCGCCAGCTCGGGATCGTGCCGCAGGAGGGCTTCCTGTTCAGCGGCAGCGTCCGCGAAAACGTCGCCTTCGGCCGACCGGAGGCATCCGCGCAGGAGATCGAAGCGGCGCTGGCCGCCGTCGGCGCCACCGACTTCGTCGGCAAGCTTCCGCAGGGCCTCGACACCGAAGTCGGCGAGCGCGGCATCCAGCTCTCGGCGGGCCAGCGCCAGCTGGTCGCCTTCGCCCGCGCCCTCCTCGCCGAGCCCCGCATCCTCATCCTCGACGAGGCCACCTCCAACGTCGACGTCCGCACCGAGAAAACGATCGAGCGAGGCCTGGAGCGCCTCCTCCACGGGCGCACCGCGATAGTCATAGCCCACCGCCTCTCCACGATCCGCCGAGCAGGCAAGATCGTCGTCCTCGAACACGGCCAGATCGCCGAGCAAGGCACCCACGGCGACCTGATCAACGCCGAGGGCCCCTACGCCAAGCTCTACGGCGCCTGGTCCGAGTCCTCAGCGGCCTGATTTACACAAGGCGGGACCAAGCTCTTCCGGTACAGGGGTCCGGGGGTCCTCTGAGTGAATTTGTCGCGCCCCTTCGGGGCCGGCTCCGGATGATGCTGTCCTCCTATGGAGGACAGAAATCAGATTGCATATCGCCTGGGACATTCCCTCAG
>Ga0207704_10000090_pt1 | contig 53065 bp, 57 predicted proteins | sample KBSMisM12_FD_184308 | JGI IMG/M metagenome (GOLD analysis project Ga0207704, IMG submission 184308) | Miscanthus rhizosphere microbial communities from Kellogg Biological Station, Michigan, USA - KBS Miscanthus M1-2 (SPAdes) (version 2) | ecosystem: Host-associated > Plants > Roots >...
GCGGTTTGCGGTGGAGGCGACTGCCCGATGCGGATTGGAGCGGGATGCGGATGTGCGGGCCGAATGGGAGAGTCCGGATTGCTTCGCTGCAACGGAGGGCGGGGCCCAAGTCGTTGGGTTCTAGCGTGGTATGTCCGCCCAGGCTGGAAAGCCGACTTGTGTCAGCGCAGATAGTACATATCGCTGATCCTGCCTGAGCAGCGGTCTATGTGCATCCTGAGGCCACCACCGCCGAAGGTCGCAACCATATGCCCGTTTCGGTCGCTGGGCGCCGGAGCGGATTGAGCCGCACTCCAGCCCGAGTTTCCATCCCGCTGGACGTGGAGTACGTACCCCTCTCGCTTTGACGGGCCAGGATGAGCGGCAATGATCGCCTCCGCAATCGCGCGCGCCGTCCGAATGTCCGGAACAGCCGCGCCCAATGGAGACGCACAGGCCCTGTTCTTTGCGTCAGCGACTGCCGGACAAGCCAGCACCAACAGGATCATCCATCGCCCAGGCACACGCCAATGTTGAACTGGTTGTCAAATGTCCGCTAGTGGGTCGTAAGCCGACTTTGGCGGGACGGCATGGCACCGGCCTTGTCCGGTCTGAACCCGTGTCATGGGCCGCCGCTATTTCTCCTTTCCGAAGCGCGCGTTGATCCACATCGCCATGCGGTCGAGCGCGATCGGTGCGACCGTCTCCTCGATCTCGGCATATTCGCCGACGGCGCCTGTCTTCGCGGTCTGGAAGAGGTGGTTGAGACCGGGCAGCTCGACGATGGTGGCGTCCTTATTGGACTTGAGCGCGGCCCTGATGGCGGCCAGATTTTCGGTCGGCGGCACCTGCCGATCGAGGCTGCCGTTCATGGCGAGAACCGGAACCTGGATCGCGCGCAAATTGGGCGCGGGATCATATCGGAAGAAATAGCGGAACCAGGGCGTCGCAAGCTGGGCGAGAATGATCTGCCTGTCGGCGGTCGGCGGCGCGCCGAGCGCGGTCATCGCTTCGGGCGTCAGTACGGCGCGCGCCGCCGCGAGGCCGTCCGCGTAGGTCGCGCCGCTGGCCACCGCCCTGATAAGAGCGGCGATGACCGGCTCCGACCGGTCCATTTCCGCCTCGCTCCGCCCCATGGACGCGCCGATCAGCCGGCGCTGGGTCAGCAGCAGCTGGTCGAGCGCGGTGCCGGGGCCCGCCATCATGATCAGGAAAGCGACCTGCCCGTTGGTGGCCATGGCGATCGGACCGATCATTCCGCCTTCGCTATGGCCGATGAAGCCGATCGCGTTGGGGCGGATGTCCTTGCGGGTCCTCAAATAGGCGAATGCGGCATTGCTATCGGTGGCGAAATCGGCCGATGTCGCATTGGCCACGTCGCCGGTCGACTTGCCCATGCCACGGTCGTCGACGCGCAGCACGGCGATGCCCCGGCGCGAGAGGTAATCGGCGATTACCCAGAAGGGCTTGTGACCCAGCAACGTCTCGTCGCGGTCCTGCTGGCCCGATCCGGTGATGAGGATCGCCGCGGGGAAGGGGCCTTTCCCGGCGGGCAAGGTCAGCGTGCCGGCGAGATGGACCCCGCTTTCCACGGGGTTGTCGAACGCAACCTCCTCAGCGGCATAAGGAAAAGGCGGCTGCGGCGTTTGCGGCCGTCTGGGCGGCATTTGCTCGCCCGTGACCTGGCCGCGTGAGAAATCGACGGGCGCGTCCGGCCGGTTGGGCGCGGTCAGAATACCCGCAATGTGCGCGTTGTCCTCCGACAGCGTGCCTTGATAGCTCGCCCCGCTCGCAGCGATCCTGAAGCTGACGTGCCGCCCTTCGCGCGCCAGGCTCTGGACGGCCACGCCATTGGCCATCTGGTCAGGCGAATCGAGCAATACGGCCGTGCCCTGCGGGGTCGTATGGATATGCAGGATGAGGCGCAGCGCTACGCCGTTGCGTGTGACTGTCCCGGTCCAGGTGCCGTCGAGTCCGGCGACCACCGGTTTGGCCAGCGGCAGGCCCTTGACCAGCGTGAGCGGCAGGTCGACGCCCTGTTTGAAAATGCCGCTCCAGCTTTGCTCCGCGGGAACCCAGTGACCTTCGAACGCGGCGCCGATCTGCGCTATCTCGACCGCAAGCTGGTCATCCTTCGCGGAGATGCCCGATGCCGGTATCTTGACGCCGGGCGCCTGATCCACGCTTTCGAGCGCGGCCTTGAGCGATCCGTCGGGTGCCCGGCTTATCGTCAGAACGAGCGTAAGCGGCCCCACCGGCGTCTGCAATGCGCCATGCCAGTCGCCGACCGGATCGGGTGCGGTCGCCTGGGTAAAACCGGCCTGCGGGATGGCGAGACCGACGAGCAACAGCAAGGCGAGGAACATTCTAGGCATGGTTTTCCCCTTCGGCAGCCAGATTCGCATGTATTGGTCGGCGGCGGATCAGGCGAGGGTCCGCCTGTGGCGCAGCATCCAGCAATAGAAGATTGTCACCGCGAGCCCCGACAGGATCACGGCGGTCCCCGCGACATTCGCCACCCGCAGCGGCGCGAAGGCGAACAAGGCGGCATAGATCAGCCCGCTCAGCGCCATCGACCAGCCGCCGACCCTTTTGGCTTGGCGTGCGCACGCGCTGGGGACGAAAGCCTTGGGCATGCGGTTGCCCCACCAGGCGAGCATCAGGCCGATCGTCCCGGTGACGATCCGGGTGATGGTGTCGGGATCGACATAGCCCGCCTTGCGCGCGGCAGCCCCGGCGCAAGCGAGCAGGATCATCGCGCCGGCCAAAGCGAGGCCGCCGAGCATGCCGTTTCTGTTGGTGTTCATCGTGTCGTTTCCTTCCTGGGTTCCGGCGACTCCGCGCCGAGGCCGAACGAATGCGCGAAGCCCAGCAGTGCCTCTTCGAGCACTGACAGCTTCAGGTGATAGATGATCGATTTTCCGGCTTTCTCGGCGTGCACCAGATCCGCCTCCTTCAACACCGTGAAGTGTGCCGACATGGTCGGCTTGGAGACGTCGAACTGGTCGCTGAGCTCGCCCGCGCTCATCGGCCCCTTGCGCAGCAACTGGAGCACGCGCCGGCGGGTCGGATCGGAAAGGGCCTTGAACACCTGGCTCATGATTCGACAATTAGCTAATCGTCTAAATGAGTCAAGCCTGCACTTCCGGGCTGCTTATTGCCTCGGCCCGGCATCGCGACCGCGCAAATTGGTTCTTCCTACGTGTCCGCGCGAGAGTTACGGTACGATCGTTTCGCCTGCGGCACCGTGGTGAACCGTGCGCGTGGGGCTGTGATCTCGCGCGCCGGAGTGTGAAGATGGGTTTGCTTTACGCCATACCCGCCCCAATTCTGTTGCTCATGGCCTTGGCCGCATCGATCCCTGGCGCCCTGGTCGCGCAACGTTTTGTCCATCGGCACTTCAACGGGTCCGCCTTTGTCTCCCATAATGAGGTTGGCGGGATCATCGTCGTGGTGGTCGCATCGCTCTACGCGGTTTTGCTGGGTTTCATGACGGTCGTCGCCTGGGAGCATTTTCAGGAATCCCGTGCGATCGTCGTGACAGAGGCCGATGCCTGCATCGACGCCTGGCATACGGCCGTCGGACTTCCCGAACCCGTCCGCCAGACCGTGCGCAAAGATATGATCCGCTATGCCGAAACCATGGTCTCGCGCGAATGGACCGCGATGAAGGCCGGAAAATCGGACCCTGACGCGGCGATGATCAGTATGGACGCGATGAATGCGGTGGGCGGTTTCGTGCCGGCCGATTGGCGCGAAGCCAACGCGCAGAACGCAACGATGCAGCAACTTGACGTCATGCACGACGCGCGGCAGCGCCGCGTCGCCAGCAACGAGGCCGGTCTGTCCGGGTTTGAATGGCTCGTGCTTGCATCAGGTGCCGGCACCATCATCGCATTTTGCTGGTTGTTCGGGGGCAGCAAGCCCACCGTCCAGATGATCATGACCGCGACCGTGGTCCTGATGCTGGTCTCTATGCTCGTGCTGCTGTTCGAGCTGCAATTTCCCTTCCGAAGCGGGATAGGGATCGATGCGGCGACCTGGGTCGGGGCGCTTCGGCATATACAGGAAATGATGCATGGCCCGATGCAGGGCATGCGAATGTGACCTGACTGATAGCGGCTATAGCCCGGCACGCGAGGGGATGTGGCGGCCAGACACATTGGCCGCCGTCAAACTACGCAAATCTACGGAGGGACGGCCGGTCGTTACGGCGGCATGCAGGCGGCATGAATGACGCCAGGCCTTGCGCGGATTGCTCGGTCCGCAATCGCGCCCTCTGCGGGACGCTTTCGGATGCCGAGCTGGTCGCACTTCATCGCATCGGCCGCAGAAGGCGGCTGGCGGCAGGCGAGATGCTCGTTCTGGCGGGCGAACGGGCCGATGCGTGCGGCAATGTACAGAGCGGCGCGCTCAAGCTTACCGCCGCCACAGCCGACGGGCGTGAGCAAATTGTCGGAACGCTCTACCCCGCCGATTTCATCGGACGTCCTTATGCCGAGCGGGTGGAATTCACCGTCACCGCGCTGATGGAGAGCGAAATTTGCGCCTTCCCGCGCGGGCCGTTCGAGCGGCTGATGGAGGAGCATGCCGGGCTCGAACGCGAATTGCTCAACCACGCTTTCAGCGTGGTCACGGCCGCTCGAACGCAGATGCTTACGCTTGCTCGCCGCAGCGCGCGCGAAAAGGTGGCAGGCTTCCTGCTCGACATGGCGAGCAGGAGCGACAGCCATGTCAGCCGCGCGACTTCGGACGGTCCGATCACGTTCGCCTTGCCGCTTAATCGCGGGCAGATCGCCGACCTGCTCGGCCTCACGATCGAGACCGTCAGCCGCCAGCTCACGAAGCTGAAGGCGGCCGGGCTGATCGCACTGCCGAGCGTGCGCGGGGTCACGATACGCAATGAAGCGGCCTTGCGTGCGATTGCCGGTTAGCCGGCTATTTTTCCTCCCTTAAAGGCGTGTGCCGATGCCGACACCCAGCACGAGAGGATCGAGATGGACGCGCTCGCGATTGACGAGGGCGCCGGTCGTCAGCGTGGCATGCGTGCGGATGCGGATATATTTGGCGTCGAAATTGACGAACAACTTCTTCGTCACGTCAATGTCGATGCCTGCCTGGCCCGCCCAGCCGACACTGTCCGACAGGCCGACCTTGGTCATGCCGATCGCACTGTCGAGCGCGTCGGTCGATTTGGTGTTGTAGAAGATGGTGTAATTGACGCCCGCGCCGACATAGGGCCGCGCCGCGCCGTCGGGCAGGAAATGATATTGCGCGGTCAGCGTCGGCGGCAGCACCCAGGTGCCGGCAAGACGGCCGACGCCGGCCAGCGCACCCTCGCCCGAGACGTGATGTTTGGTGGTCGCCAGGATCAGTTCCGCGCCGAAATATTTGGTCGCCATGTAGGTGAAATCCAGTTCCGGCGTGACCGCATTGTCGACCGATGTGTGGCCGGTCGGAAAGCTCGGCAGGACCGGGCCGGTCTTCTCGTTCGGCGCGACCAGAATGGCGCGGGCGCGAACGATCCACTGGCCGGCTTGGGCATAAGCGGGCGCTCCGGCCAGCGTGGCGGCGAGGGCGGGTACGGCAACGAACAAGCTACGCATATATACTCCCTGGTGCGAGATGCGCTGCGCTAGGAGCATTGTGCAGGTGCAACATTGACCGCGGTCAAAGCTTTGCGTCCGACGAGGTCCACCGGCACGGTCGGGCGCTTCGTGGAGGGAGCAAACTTGACCGCTTCCACCCGGCGCGATCCGGTTCTACAGGCTCGCCCATGAGCACAGCGGCGATCAGCCTTCAGGGCCTCTCCAAAACCTACAAGGGCGGGAAGCAGGCGTTGACCGACGTTACGCTCGACGTGCCGCAAGGGCAGATATTCGGTCTGCTCGGGCCCAATGGCGCGGGCAAATCGACTACGATCAATATCCTCGCCGGGCTGGTGATGAAGACGTCGGGCAAGGCCTCGATCTGGGGCTTCGACATTGACGAGCATCCGCGCAATGCCAAGGCGTCGATCGGGATCGTGCCGCAGGAGATCGTGTTCGATCCCTTCTTCACGCCGTTCGAGATGCTCGAACTCTATGCCGGCCTCTATGGCGTGCCCAAGAGCCAGCGGCGGTCGATGGAATTGCTGCGCGCGGTCTATCTCGACGACAAGGCCAATGCTTATGCGCGGTCGCTTTCGGGCGGCATGAAAAGGCGGCTGCTGGTAGCGAAGGCGCTGGTCCACAATCCGCCGGTACTGGTGCTGGACGAGCCGACCGCGGGCGTGGACGTCGAATTGCGCCAGCAGCTCTGGGAATATGTGCGCAAGTTGAACGCGGACGGCGTGACCGTGGTGCTGACCACGCATTATCTGGAAGAAGCGGAGGAGCTTTGTGACCGGATCGCGATCATCAACCACGGCCAGGTGATCGCCAACCGTCCGACGCGCGAATTGCTGGCGATGGCGCAGGAGAAAGCGGTGACGGTGACAGTCGACCGCGATCTCGCCGCGCCGCCGCAGGCGGCCTGTTTCGAGAAGATCGAACTCAAGAACGAACGCTCGGTCGTGATCACCTATTCCAAGGACAAGGTGAATGCAGGCGAGGTTCTCGCGGCGCTGCAGGGGGCGGGGCTGGGCATCGTCGACGTCTCGACCCACGAGGCCGACCTGGAGGACGTGTTCCTCAACCTGACGCGGGCGCCGGCGACAGCTGATGGCCACGCATAATTACGACGTTCTGATTATCGGCTCGGGTGCGGCCGGGCTGACCGCAGCGCTCAATTTGGCCGACCATCTCAAGGTCGGCGTGCTCGCCAAGGCCGGCCTGTCCGAAGGCTCGACCGCGCATGCGCAAGGCGGGATCGCGGCGGTGTTGGAGCCGGGCGATACGTTCGAGAGCCATATCGAGGATACGATGGTGGCGGGGGCGGGGCTCAATGATCGCAAGACCGTCGAGTTCGTGGTCGAGAACGCGCCCGCCGCGATCGAGCGGCTGGCGGAACTGGGTGTGCCCTTCAATCCGACCGAGGGGGCCAAAGGAGAAGGTGGCCATGACCGCTGGCATCTGACGCGCGAGGGTGGGCATAGCCATCGGCGCATCGTCCATGTCGACGACGCCACCGGCTGGGCGGTGCAGCAGGCGCTACAAAAGGCGGCCGAGGCGCATCCCAATATCAGCCTGATCACCGATATGGTCGCGATCGACCTCGTGACCGGGCGGCATGCGGTGCGTTATTCGGGCGATGGACGGGTGCGCGGCGTTTATGCGCTGCATCGCGCGACCGGGCATGTCGCGCTCTTCACCGCGCGCGCGACCATCCTGGCGACGGGCGGGGCGGGGCGGGTCTATCAATATTCCACCGCGCCGCGCGGCGCATCGGGTGACGGCATCGCGATGGCGTGGCGCGCAGGGTGCCGCGTGTCGAATATGGAATTCAACCAGTTCCACCCGACCTGTCTCTACAATCTGGAGGTCAAGAATTTCCTGATCACGGAGGCGATGCGGGGCGAGGGCGGACTGCTCAAGCTGCCGACAAATGGTCATCGCTTCATGCCCGATTTCGATCCGCGCGCCGAATTGGCCCCGCGCGATATCGTCGCGCGTGCGATCGACCATGAGATCAAGCGGCTCGGGCTGGATTATGTCCATCTCGATATCAGCCATAAATCGCCCGAGTTCATCGAGCAGCATTTCCCCACGATCCGCGCGAAGCTTGCAGGGTTGGGCATCGACATCACCAAGGAGCCGATTCCGGTCGTACCCGCGATGCATTACACCTGCGGCGGGGTGATGATCGATCTGGACGGGCGGACCGATCTCCCCGGTCTCTATGCCGCGGGCGAGGTGACGCAATCGGGGCTGCATGGCGCCAACCGGTTGGCGTCAAACTCGCTGCTCGAATGCTTCGTGTTCGGCGAGGCTGCGGCGAAGCATATCCTCGCCAATTTTGCAGACCTGCCCGAGTCCGACGCGATCCGTCCGTGGGACGAAAGCCGTGTGCGCGATTCGGACGAGGACATCGTCGTCCAACACAATTGGCGCGAGATCCGCCGGTTCATGTGGGACTATGTCGGCATCGTCCGCACCACGAAGAGGCTGGAGCGCGCGCTCCACCGCGCCAACCTGCTCGCGCAGGAGGTCGAGGATTATTACGGCAATTATCGCATCACGCCCGACCTGATCGAGCTCAGGAACCTGATCGTGGTTGCGACCCTGATCGTGAAATCCGCGCTGCGCCGCAGGGAGAGCCGGGGACTGCACTACACGCTCGATTATCCCGAGACGAAGGCGCGGGCGGTGGATACGGTTTTGGTGCCCTGACTAGTCTCCCCTCCCGCAAGCGGGAGGGGAGACTAGTCAGCGCGGCTTCACGAAGCGCAAGGTCATGCGGTCGCTCTCGCCGATCGCGAGATATTTGGCGCGATCCTGATCCTTCAAGATCAGCGTCGGCGGCAAGGTCCAGACGCCGCTGGGCCAGTCGGCGGTGTCCCTGGGATTGGCATTGATCTCGCTTTTGCCCGCCAGCCTGAAGCCGGCGGCGGTCGCGAGGCGGATCACGGTCGAAACCTTGACGTAGCCGCTGCTATTCTCGCGCGCGGCATCCGCGCTTTCGGGCAGGCGATGGTCCTCGACGCCAAGCACGCCGCCCGGCTTCAGGGCTTTGTAGGCTGCCTGGAAGAAAGCGCGCGCGACCGCGCCATCCTTGGTGCCGCCATCCTCGGGCATAAGCAGATTATGGACGTTGCGGAAGGTGAGCACGCGGTCGGCGCTGCCCGGTTTCGCCATAGTGGCGGTGGCGGGATCGAAGCTCGATGCCTCGGACCGGGGGGCGCCGGGAAGGGTGGCGATCAGCTTGCGCGCGTTGCTCAGGGAGCGGGGGTCGTTCGACACCACCGCGACATAATGGCCTGACTTGGCCAGCAACGGCATCAGGATGCGCGTATACCAACCTCCGCCCGGGCTATATTCGATCACGGTCTGGCCGGGTTCGACGCCGAAGAAGCTCAGGGTTTCGGCCGGATGGCGATATTTGTCGCGCGGCCGCTCCGAGTCCAGGCGCGCGGGATTGGCGACGGCGGCCCTGATCGCGGCGCCCGGCGCGGCATGGCCCGACGCCGCGAGCAGGATCGTGACGGCAAAGGCTGCGAAACTGACGGACCGCATCGGGGCATCCTTCTTATGGTGGTTGCGGACCCATATCCTTTTTGGCCGCTGCGCACGAAGCGGAAACGGGAGTCCGTTCAGCCGTGGTGCGCGGGCGCTTCCACGATCGGGTGAGAGGTTATAGAACGGCCCCCGCATGGCTTCCAACCACCTCTATCTGGTCGACGGCTCGGGTTATATTTTCCGGGCTTATCATCGGCTTCCGCCGCTCACCAACAAGCATGGCCAGCCTGCGGGCGCGGTCTATGGCTTTACCACCATGATGTGGAAGCTGGTCGAGGAGCTTCACGCCGCCGACGGCCCGACGCACATGGCGGTGATTTTCGACGCTTCGTCGAAGACGTTCCGCAACGACATGTACGACAAGTACAAGGCGCACCGCCCGCCGCCGCCCGAGGATCTGGTCCCGCAATTCCCGATGATCCGCGACGCGACGCGCGCTTTCTCGCTGCCGTGCATCGAGGAAGAGGGCCTTGAGGCGGACGATATCATCGCCTGCTACGCCAAGGCGGCGCTGGGCGAGGGCTGGAAGGTCACGATCGTCAGTTCGGACAAGGATCTGATGCAGCTGATCGAACCGGGGCTCGATCTGCTCGACACCATGAACAATCGCCGGCTCGGGCGCGAACATGTGCTCGAGAAATTCGGGGTCGAGCCCGAGCAATTGGGCGACGTGCTGGCGCTGATGGGGGACGCGGTCGACAATGTACCGGGCGTTCCCGGCGTCGGCCCCAAGACGGCGAGCGAGCTGATCCGCGCATATGGCGATCTGGAAGGCGTGCTCGCCGCCGCGCCCGACATCAAGAAGCCCAAGCTCAGCCAGAATCTGATCGAGTTTGCCGACGATGCGCGCCTGAGCCGCGAACTGGTGCGGCTGGTATGTGACCGGCCTTTGGCGCAGCCGCTGGATGAGCTGGTGCTCAAGGGCCTGGTGCGCGAACCGCTGCAGGAATTCCTGATGCATCAGGGCTTCCGCTCCCTGCTGACCAAATTGGGCGGGGAAGAGACCAGCGCGCAATTGCCGGCGCGGGTCGAAGATGCGCTGCCGTTCCACCACAAGGACTATGAGACGGTCATCACCGAGGCCGACCTCGACCGCTGGATCGCCGACGCTTTTGCGGTGGGCGTGGTCGCGGTCGATACCGAGACCGACGATGTCGATTGCATCCGCGCCAATCTGGTCGGGATCAGCCTGTCCACCGCACCGGGCAAGGCCTGTTACATTCCGGTCGGCCATGGCCGCGGCGGTGAGGATCTGTTGACCGAGCGGCCCGAGCAATTGCCGCATCCGCTCGTGCTGGCGAAACTGAAGCCTCTGCTGGAGGATCCGGCGGTCCTGAAGGTCGGGCAGAATCTCAAATATGACCTGATCATGTTCCGGCGCTCAGGCATCGACGTGACGCCCTATGACGACACGATGCTCCTGTCCTACGATCTCGACGCTGGGCTGGGCGGGCATGGCATGGATGAGCTTGCCAGGCGCCATCTCGACCATGCCTGCATCGAGTTCAAGGACGTGTGCGGCACGGGCAAGAACCAGATCAAGTTCGACGCGGTGCCGATCGATCGCGCGACCGAATATGCGGCCGAGGATGCCGACGTCACCTTGCGGCTTTGGCAGCGGCTGAAGCCGCGCCTCGTGCCCGAGGCGGCGAACCGGGTCTACGAACTGGTCGATCGTCCGCTCGTGCCCGTGGTGGCCGAGATGGAGCGTGCGGGCATCCTGGTCGACCGCGGCGAATTGCATAAGCTTTCGACCGAGTTCGGGCAGGAGATACTCAAGCTCGAGGCGCGGGTGCATGAAGCGGCGGGCGGCCCCTTCACGATCGGCAGCCCCAAGCAACTGGGCGAAGTGCTGTACGACCGGCTCGGCCTGGCCGGCGGGCGCAAGGGCAAGTCGGGCGTCTATTCGACCGACGTCAACGAGATGGAGCGGCTAGCGGCGGAGGGCGTCGAGGTCGCCAGACTGGTGCTCGACTGGCGCCAGCTGACCAAGCTCAAATCGACCTATACCGACGCGCTGCAGGAGCAGATCAACCCCGCCACCAGCCGCGTCCATACCTGTTTCAGCCTGGCAGTGGCGCAGACCGGGCGGCTTTCGTCGACCGACCCCAACCTGCAGAATATCCCTATCCGCAGCGAGCATGGCCGGCGTATCCGCCATGCCTTCGTGGCGCCTCCAGGCCATGTCCTGCTCGCAGCCGATTATTCGCAGATCGAATTGCGGCTGGCGGCGCACATGGCCGACGTCCCGCAATTGCGCGAGGCGTTTGCGCGTGGGGACGACATCCACAACCTGACTGCGCAGGAATTGTTCGGCGCGGTCGACCGCGACACGCGCGGCAAGGCCAAGACGATCAATTTCGCGATCCTCTACGGGATTTCCTCTTGGGGACTGGCCGGACGGCTGGGCGTGGATCGCGGCGAGGCGCAGGCGATCATCGACCGCTATTTCGAGCGCTTCCCAGGCGTGAAGAATTATATGGCGGAGACGATCAACCAGTTGCGCGAAAAGGGCTTCGTGACCACCCTGTTCGGCCGCAAGACGCATCTGCCGGGGATCAAAGGCAAGACCGTCGGCGAGCGCCAGAGCGCCGAGCGTCAGGCGATCAACGCGCCGATCCAGGGCACCAGCGCGGATATCATCAAGCGCGCGATGGTGCGGATGAACCCGGCGCTCGAAGCGGTGGGTTTGGGCCACGTGCGCATGCTGCTCCAGGTCCATGACGAGCTCGTGTTCGAGCTGCCCGAAGGCGATGTGGATGCGGCGAAGCCGGTAATCGGAAAGGTCATGGCCGAGGCCGCCGCGCCGCACGTCAATCTGTCCGTCCCGCTGGGAATAGAAATCGGCACCGGCCACAGCTGGGGCGACGCGCATTGAGCAACCAAAGCGGGCTCGACGCGACCGGCCCGGGCGATATCGAGGCGCTGGCCAAGGGTGGGCGCACCAATTTCTTCGGTTTCCTGTTGCGGCTGGCCGCGCGCCTGCCGTTCCTGTTCGTTGCCGGCCGCTGGTACGGTGCCGACGCGCTCGGGCGCTTTGCCTACGCGACGATCATCGTCGAATTCGCCGGCCAGCTGGCGACGATGGGGCTGAAGCGCGGGCTGGCGCAGCAGCTTTCGACCACCAAACGCGATCATAGCGCGGTGGTCTGGGACGGGCTGCTGGTGGGAATGCTGGGCTCGCTGGTCGCGGCGGCGATCCTGATGCTGGTGCCCGAGTTGATGTTTCCCAATTCGGAGATCAATCAGCGGGATTATCTGTTGCCGCTCACCATCTTCGGTTGGGCCGGGTCGGACATCGCGCTCGCGGCTTTGGCCTATCGCGGTGATATCGGCGCGACTGTCAAGGCGCGCTCGCTCGTGGAGCCCTGGGCGATCAGCATCGCGGCCTTCGCGCTCTCCTGGTATTCGCTGCGCGACGGCCTGATCCTGTCCTATGCTATCTCCGCCATCGCGGCGCTGGCGGCGTCGCTCTACCCCTTGTTCAAGACCTATGGCCGTCCGCGCGGCTGGCGGCCCGAACCGATCCAATTGTCGCGCACCGCGCTTCGCAATCTGCCGCTCGCAGGCGCGGATGCGATCGAATGGGGTTCGCGCCGGCTGGATATCGCGATGCTCGGCCTGTTCTTCGCGCCCACGATCGTCGGCATCTATTATGTCGCGCAGCAGGTCGCCTCGCTGCCGCAGAAATTGAAGACCAGCTTCGATCCGATATTGGGCCCGGTTATTACGCAGAACCTGGCCGAGGATAATCGCAAGGCGGTCGCCAAGCAGGTACGTCAGGTTGGGTTCTGGATCATCGCCGCACAGGTCGGGATAGCGCTGGCTTTGTCGATCCCGGGCAAGGCGGTGATGGGGCTGGTCGGCCCGACCTTCGTTGGCGGCACCGGCGCGCTGGCAGTCCTGCTCGCGGCCGAGGCGATTGCCGCGACCGCGGTCGTGAGCGAAGCCGCGCTGGTCTATCTCGCGCCGTGGCGCAATCTCGCCATCTCACTGGTAACGATTTTGATCCAGGCCGCTTTGTCGGTGGTGTTCGTCTATCTGTTCCGAGCGGTATTGCCGGCCTTCGCCGACGCGGGCTGGGTCGATCCGCGCCCGGCACCCAATGAAGATGTCGTCGCGGCGGCCGGGCCGGCGGTAGCGCTGATCCTGTCGCTCGGCCTTGCCGCGGTCGCCAAGGCGCTGCTGCTGCGCAAGTTGCTGGGCGCGCGCGTCAATGGCTGGCGCTGGTCGTTAGTATGGGCCGCGCTGGTCGCCGGCACGATCGGCTGGAGCATGACGCGGCTGCCGCACAGTTTCGAATGGTTCGAACTGGTGGTCGGCGTGCCGTTGATCCTGGGCACGTTCGGCGGGTTCGTGTGGTATTGGGGGTTCAATCAGGACGACCGTGCACTGTTCCGCAAGAACGAGGTGGCCGCCGCCTGATGGGCTGACGGAATGGATCGGCAGGGGACTTCAGTGCAAGACGCAGATATCATCATTCTCGGCGGCGGGCTGGTTGGGCTGACGCTCGCGATCGCGCTCGACGCGCATGGCGTGTCGAGCATCGTGATCGATCCGGCCGAACCGGTGGCTGTGCTGGCCAAGGGCTTCGATGGACGTGCATCGGCGGTCGCAAGCGCGAGCCACGCAATGCTGGACGCGATCGGGGTCGGCGCGCGGCTGGCGGGGCAGGGATGTCCGATCGGCTCGATCCGGGTGAGCGATGGCCTGGCGCCGCGTGGCCTGATGTTCGACCCGGAGCCCGGTTCGGGCCCGCTGGGTTACATGTATGAGAACCGGCTGCTGCGGCGCGCGCTGCACGAGACCGCGGCCGAGGCGGCGAACATCACGCTGCTGATGCCGGCGCGCGCGGCCGGGGTCGAGCGTGACGGAACTTCGGTCCGCGTGACTCTTGAGGATGGGCGGCTTTTTTCCGCGGCTTTGCTGGTGGGCGCGGAGGGGCGCAATTCACCCACGCGCGCGGCTGCGGGGATCAATGTAGCGCGCTGGAGCTACCATCATCACGCGATCATCGCGACGCTGGGGCATGAACTGCCCCACGACGGGATCGCCTATGAGATTTTCTATCCAAGTGGTCCCTTCGCCTTGCTGCCGATGCTGGACGATGCCGATGGACATCGTTCGGCGATCGTGTGGACGGTGGCGGAGGCGCATGGGCCGGCCATGCTCGGCCTGCCCGATCGGGCCTTCCTGGCCGAAGCGAAGAAACGGATGGGGGGGATGCTCGGCGATCTGCGTTCGGTCAGCCCGCGTTCCTCCTATCCGCTCGGCTTCCACCATACGGCACGGATCACCGACACGCGGCTGGCGCTGGTCGGCGACGCGGCCCACGGCATCCACCCGATCGCGGGGCAGGGGCTCAATCTCGGCTTTCGCGACGTGGCGGCGCTGGCCGAAGTTCTGGTGGAGGGTGCGCGGCTGGGCCTGGATCCGGGCGATGCGCAATTGCTCGCGCGCTATGAACGCTGGCGCGCGCTCGACAGCTTCGTGGTCGCGGCCACCACCGACGCGCTCACCAGATTGTTTGGCCTGCCCGGCAAGGCGCCGCGCGCGATCCGCCGCTTCGGCCTGGACATGGTGTCGCGCATCCCACCGCTCCAGCGCCGCTTCATGGCGGAGGCCAGGGGGGAGAGCGGCAAACTGCCGAAGTTGCTGCGGGGGCTGGAGGTCTGATTGTCGCCCCGGCGGAGGCCGGGGCCGTTTGAGATCGGCTGTATCACTTGCCTCTTGTGGCCCCGGCGTCCGCCGGGCGACGGACTATTGCAGCGTGGCATCCCCGTCGTCGCCGGCGGCCGAGAAGCGGAGGAGTTCCGCGAGCAGATCGGCGCGGTCTTCCAGCGTCTCCGCTTCGAGCAGGGCCTGCTTCGCCGCGATATCGAACGGGATTGCCTGGGCGAGGCCGTTGACCAAAGCCTGGTCGTCGAGCCGGCCGACTTCCTTCCAGTCGATCGCATAGCCCTGGGCATCGGCGAAGCGGCGCGCCTCATGTTCGATCGCCGCGCGCGCGACGCTGGGCAGGACCAGTTCCTCCTCGAGATCCTCCTCGAAGCTGTCGATGTCCGCCACGATCTGGCGGAAGGGGGTGGCGACATCCAGCTCGCGCAGCAGGCGGAAGCGGGTCAGGCCTTCGAGCAGGATGTTGAAGCGCCCGTCTTCCAGCGCATCGACATGATCGATCCGGCCGACGCAGCCAATCTCGAACAGAGCCGGGCGCTCGTCGCCTTCGCCGGGCAAGGGCTGTATCATCGCGATCTTGCGGTCGCGTGCAAGCGCGTCGCTCACCAGCGCCTTGTAGCGCGGCTCGAAGATGTGAAGCGGCAGATAGGAACGGGGCAGGAGCAGTGCCTGCCCGAGCGGGAAGATCGAGAGCCGGGTACCGGCGCGGACCATCAGCCGAACAGGACCGCCGACAGGCGGCGGCGTTGCGCGGCTACCCAGGGGTCCTCCAGACCGGTCGCCTCGAACAAGGTGAGCAGCCGCTTGCGCGCCGCGCCCTCATTCCATTCGCGGTCGCGCTCGATCGAGCCGAGCAACAGATCGGCGGCGGCATCGCGGTCGCCGACCGCCATCAACCCGCCTGCGAGCTCGTAGCGCGCATCCTGATCGTCGGGACTGGCGGCAACGCGCGCCTTGAGGCCGGCCAGGTCGTCGACCGCTCCGGCTTCGCCAGCCAATGCTAACGCGGCCCTGGCGCGCGCAATGCCGGCATCCTTGGCCTTGTCCTCGGGCACGGCATCGAGGACCGCCTGCGCTTCGTCGTTGCGGCCAGCGGCGAGCAGGGCGCGGGCGTGACCGGCGATCACCTGCAAATCCTCGGGTGCCATCTCGGCAAGCTGCGAGAAGATTCCGACCGCGCGTTCGGCATCGCCGCCGTCCAGCATCTCTTCGCCCATCGCGATCAAAGGCGCGATATCGTCGTGGAGCGCGGCGTCGCTGCCCTGGATGGGCAATTGACGCAGAATCTGGTCGAGCATCTGCCCAATCTGGCTTTCGCTGCGCGCGGGCGTGAGGTCGGCGACCAATTGCCCCTGGAATACGGCATAGACGGTCGGGATCGACTGGACGCGGAACTGGGCCGCGATCAATTTCTGCTCGTCGACGTTGATCTTGACCAGCTTCACGCCCTTGCCGGCATAAGCCTCGGCGACTTTTTCGAGCAGGGGCGTGAGCGCCTTGCACGGGCCACACCATTCTGCCCAGAAATCGAGGATGACGAGCGCGTCCATCGACGGCTCGATCACATCGCGCTTGAACGTCTCGATCGCCTCTTGGTCGGCCGCGCTCATTCCCAGGGTCGCCAAAGTCCGTCTCTCCGAATTGAATGCGCCCTATGTGGGTCTTGTGCTATTCGACACAAGGCCAAACTCTTTCCGGTTTGGGGGTTGCGGGCCTGCCAAACCGTTGCTAACAGCCGCGCCTCACCCGCCGGGTCCGTCCCGGCAGAAACGCCGAGCGGGCGTAGCTCAGGGGTAGAGCACGACCTTGCCAAGGTCGGGGTCGAGGGTTCGAATCCCTTCGCCCGCTCCAGTTTCCCAGCCGGATCGATGAACTTCTCTCGATCCGGCGTGCAGAAACCTCGAAATCTTTGTTGCGCTGTCGCCGAAGGCCTGCGCTGTGGGTTCGAATCCCTTCGCTCGTGTCAGCGTTTGAAGTCGAGAGGCTGGACGTCAGTGTCGGGTCGGCTTGGGGGCAGGCTTTGACCGCGGCCTGGCGGCCGGCTTGCGCCTTGCGGCGGCAGGCTTGGCCGCGGCCGGTTTCATCGTTGCCGGCTTGGTAACAGCCGTCTTCGTCGTGGTGCGCTTTGCTGCGGCGGGCTTAGCGGCAGGCTTGGCTGGTGCGCGCTTGGCCACGGGCTTGCGCACCGCGGGTTCGGCGGCTGCGGGTTTCGCGTCTGTTGCAGGCCTGTCCGCGGGCTTGAGCAGCGCGTTCACGAACGAGTTGATCCCCTGCGAGATCATGTTGCCGATTTCCTGGCTTTGCGCGATCAAAGCGCTGAGTTCGCTGTTCGGCTTCCTGGCTTCCGCCGCCGCATTCTTGTCGGTGATCTTGCGCTTCGCGAGCGCGGCGGCGCCCGCGGCCATCGCGGCCGAGACCAGTTCACGCGCGATCGGGTTTTGCGCGATCTGGAGCGCGCTCTTCGCGCTTTTGCGCAATTGCTTGGGTACCTTAACCCCGCCGACCTTCTTGGGCAGCTTGGGTGATTTGTCCTTCTTTGCCATGCGTACCTCCGACTCCGAAAGACTCGTTTCGGCCGTGCCGCCTGCACTGGCAAGAGGCTCCTTTTTCCTATTGTCCCTATAGGGATTGCCGGGAGGGCGACGGGCCTCTATCCTAGGCGCGGGTTCAACAGGAGAAACATCCCATGAAGAAGCTTATCGCCCTGCCGCTGATCGCCGCAACCGTGCTCGGCCTGTCCGCTTGCTCGAAGACGCAGACCACCGAAAACGTCACCGTCAACGACACCAGCGTGAACGCAGTCGACACCAACGCGACTGACAACGCTTCGCTCGAAACGATCGACAATGGTTCGAACGCTTCGGAAGCGCTGACCAACGGCTAAGGCGAAGCGAGGGGAAAGCCGGACTATCGGCCCCTCAAGCAGCTTTCTATTTCCTATTTTTTAAGTAGGGAATATGGATCGGGACGCGCCATGATTTGACTCCCTGGCGTTTCCCCTGGGCCCGGCAGCGAAAGCTGCCGGGCCTTTCTTTCGCGCAGCGCCCGCCCGGTTCAAGTCTGATTTCTGTTCCGCTGAAACGGCACCGGCCCGTACCCCCGCCCGGCCCCCCAACAGGTTATTCTATGGGAGGCCGGGTGGGGGTGCGGGCCGGTGCCTTCGGGTTCAGTTTCCGCCGAACCCGACCCTAGAGTCCCTCTCCACCGACCCAATGCGCATTGGAGAGCTTGCGCGCTACTGCCCAGGTCTGGCGGCGGATGTCGGGCACGGCCACAATCTCCCAAAACGTGCCGCGCGTCATCGGGCCGAGCGCGAGCAGGGTGGGGAAGGGCTCGCCATCGGCAGACACCACTTCGGATTGGTGGGTCACGTCGATTCCGATGCGTAAGGGATCGGGTCGGATGAGGCCGCGTTCGAGCAGCCTTCGCAACAATGGCTCTTCCGTGCGAAGCAGATCGCCTTGCGGGCCGCTGGCGTTGACGATCCGGCGTACGGGCAGCGCCGCGATGTCGGGCCGCCCTCGTGGATGATAGCGAAGCTGAGCCCCATCGCCATAGGGCATCGCGTCAATGAGCTTTCCCGCCACGATTTGGAGCCGTCCCGCCGCCCGCATCGCCTCGATCTTCTCGCCAACCTGCGGCGCGATACGATGGCGGTGCACGTCCCACCAGGCGCGCAGATGGCGCAAGAAGCGCTGGCGCTGTTCGAGATCGGCGGCCGCCCAGAGGCCCTCCGTATAGGGACGCAACTCGTCCACCGCCGCACGCCAGCCGATCTCGTCCGCGCGTGCACGCATGTGGCGCAACAGCGCGACCGCTTCGGGCAGGGGCCGCTCCTCGAGTGTTGACGGCGTGACCGGGGCGTGGGCGCGCGGGGTCAGTCCACGCCGCGACACGGCAATGATCCGTCCGCCAAAGCCGCGCGCGTCGAGCAGTAGCGCGATATCGATCATGGTCAGGCCAGTGCCGATTACCAGCACCTGATCGGCGTCGGTTAATCCCTCGGCGATATCGCCGCTCCACGGTTCGGCTGCGAAGCAGCCAAGGGGTAGCGCATCCGGATCGAGGCCCGCGGGAATATGCGGCGGCAAATTACCGGGGGCGAGGATGACCGCGTCGGCCGCGATCGAACGGCCATCGCCGAGCGCGATACGCCAGCCTTCGCCATTGCGCGCGAGGTCGACCGCCTCACCCTGGACCAGCGCGAGCCGCTCGGGCGCGGCGCCGCGGGCCTCGTCCAGCAGTTCGGCGAGATAGTCGCCATAGACCAAGCGGGGTGCGAAGCCGCCCGCGAGGCGTGGATGGCGCTGCTCCAACCAGCGCGCGAAATGGTCCGGATCCTGCGGCAGCGCGCTCATATTGTTGGCGCGGACGTTGAGCAGATGGTCGGGGTGCGCGGCGGAATAGGCCACGCCGCGCGCCGCCACGTCGCGCCGTTCGATCAAGGTCGCACGCGGGCCCTGATGCTTGAGCAGGTTGATCGCCTGCAGCGCGCCCGAAAAGCCGCCGCCGATGATCGCGACATGCTGGATGGTCAAAAGTGGGTGCTCCCCGGGATTCGGACCTTTCTAGCGTAGCCGCTCGAAAGGATAATGGTCCCGGATCGCGTCGTTGAAAAATTCTCCCTTGGAAAAGGCCCTGCGGAAGTCATTGGCGACGTCCTCGGGCACTTTCAGGTAGGCGTAGCGGCGCCCCGTGACGAAGGTGACGGCGAGCCGGTGTGCGGCTGGGTCGTAGTCGAACTTACGGATTACGGAGGAGGGCATATTGGAGGGAACGCGTGGCGTTCGCTTCTTTTCCTCTCCAACGAGAGAGGGGTTTTGATTTTACCGCATCGACACGTACCGCCCGGGCGCGTCCTCGATCGGCTTGAGTTTGCCCTGACCGGGGATGCGTGCACCCTCGGCTGGTACCTGCCCACCTGAACGCGCGCTGATCCAGGCGAGCCAGTCGGGCCACCAGCTGCCCTTATGCTCGGTCGCGGTGGCCACGAACTGATCGAGCGTCTCGGCGGCCTGGTCGTTGGTCCAATATTGATATTTGCCCGCGGCGGGCGGATTGACCACGCCGGCAATATGGCCCGACCCGGCCAGTACGAACCGCAGCGGTCCGGTGAAATAATGGGTCAGCTTCCATACGCTTTCGGGCGGGGCGATATGATCCTCGCGGCCCGCCTGGACATAAGACGGCGTTCTGATCGCCTTGAGGTCGAGGGGCACGTCGTCGACCGTCATCTCGCCCTTAACCAGCTTATTGTCGCGATAGAAATCGGCGAGATAGGCGCGATGCCAATTGGCGGGCAGGTTGGTGACGTCGCTGTTCCAGTGGAGCAGGTCGAACGCCTTGTAGGGATCGGCCAGCAGGTAATTGTTGACGACATAATTCCAGATCAGGTCGCGGCCGCGCAGCAGGTTGAAGGTCGCGCCCATATAGCGGCCGTCGAGATAGCCGTCGGTGGCGAGGCTCTCGATCAAGGCGAGCTGCGCGTCGTCCACGAACAAGGTGAGGTCGCCCGCCTCGCTGAAATCCACCTGCGCGGTGAAGAAGGTCGCGCTTGCGACCTTGTCGGCCTCGCCCTTCGCGGCGAGCCAGGCGAGCAGCATCGACAATGCGGTGCCCGCGACGCAATAGCCGACGACGTGGACGCTTGGGGTCCCGAGCAGATCGCGCACCGTGTCGATCGCATCGAGTTCTCCGCGCAGGACATAATCGTCCATCCTGATCCCGGCCATGTCGGCGTCCGCCGACTTCCATGAGACCATGAACACCGACAGGCCCTGGTCGACCGCCCATTTGACGAAGCTTTTCTCGGGCCCCAAATCTAGGATGTAGAAGCGGTTGATCCAGGGCGGGAAGATGACGAGCGGTGCGGCCTGCACATTGGGCGTGGTCGGCGCATAATGGATTAGCTGGTAGAGCGGTGTTTCGTGGATCACCTTGCCCGGTGTGGTCGCCAGGCTCTTGCCCACCTCGAACGCATTCTCGCCGACATGACGGATCTGGCCTGCGCCCATGTCGGCCAGCATCCGCTCCAGCCCGGTGATGAGGTTTGCGCCGCGCGTTTCGAAGATGCGGTTGAGCACTTCGGGGTTGGTCAACGCGAAATTGGCCGGGCTCATTGCCTCGACGAAGCTTTGCGTGGCGAAGCGGAGCTGCTCCTTCTGCCGGGGGTCGATCCCCTCGATCGCGCCGACGCCCTTGAGCAACTGATCGGAGATCGCGGCATAGGATTGGCGGATCATGTCGAAGATCGGCTCTTCCCAGCGCGCGCCCTTGAAACGGCGATCGGCGGTGGCGGTCTTGCCGGCGTCGGGCAGCATCGCCTGCCATTGCGCCATCGCATCCTTCCACCAGGCGGCCTGTTGTTCCGCGATCCTGGCGGGATCGAACGCGCCTTTGGTCATCAGCTCGGCGGTATCGTCGGCCATCTTGAGCGCGGCCGAGGCTCCATGCTCCATCAGCATCTGTTGCATCCGGCCGGCGACCCCGGTCCAATGTGCCATTTCACCGAGCAAATTTTCGTTGTCTGCCATGCGTCCTCTTGGGTGCCATTGAGGGACAAAGCCGGTATAGGTGGCTCGGTCTTGCTAGATGGGCGATCCGCGCGCTTTGGCAAAGACTTGTTTCAACCCGAGGATATGATGACCGAGGATTTCTACCGCATTCGCCGTTTGCCCCCTTACGTGTTCGCCGAAGTGAACGCGATGAAGGCGGCGGCGCGCGCGGCGGGCGAGGACATCATCGACCTCGGCATGGGCAATCCCGACGGCGCGCCCGCGCCGCACGTGATTGAGAAATTGTGCGAGGTCGCGCGCAATCCCAACGCGCACGGCTATTCGGCTTCGTCCGGCATTCCCGGCCTGAAGAAGGCGCAGGCGGCTTATTATGCGCGCCGCTTCGGGGTCGAGCTCGATCCCGCCAAGGAAGTGGTCGTGACGTTGGGCTCCAAGGAGGGGCTCGCCAACCTCGCCCAGGCGATCACCGCGCCGGGCGACGTCGTGCTTGCGCCCAACCCGTCTTACCCGATCCACACGTTCGGCTTCATCATCGCGGGCGCCGCGATCCGATCGATCCCGGCAGCGCCCGGTCCCGATTTTTTCGAGCGGCTGAAATATGCGATGGCGTACACCGTGCCGAAGCCGTCGGTGCTGGTGATCGGCTATCCGTCCAACCCGACAGCGTATGTCGCCGACCTCGCTTTCTACGAGCAGGTGGTCGCGTTCGCGAAGGAGCATAAGCTCTGGGTGCTGAGCGACCTTGCTTATGCCGAGATCTATTTCGGCGACACGCCGACGCCCTCAATCCTGCAGGTGCCGGGCGCCAAGGACGTGGCGATCGAGTTCACCTCCATGTCCAAGACCTATTCGATGGCGGGCTGGCGGATCGGCTTCGCGGTCGGCAACCAGCAATTGATCGGCGCCCTGACGCGGGTGAAGTCCTACCTCGATTATGGCGCCTTCACGCCGATCCAGGCGGCGGCGGTCGCGGCGCTCAACGGCCCGCAGGACATCGTCGATGCCAATCGCAAGCTCTACAAGGGGCGCCGCGACGTGCTGGTCGAGAGTTTCGGCCGGGCCGGATGGGATATCCCGTCGCCCGAAGCGTCGATGTTCGCCTGGGCGCCGATCCCACCCGCATTGAAGCATCTCGGCGCGCTCGAATTCTCGAAGCAATTGCTGACCGAGGCGCAGGTCGCGGTCGCGCCGGGCGTCGGCTTCGGCGAGGAAGGCGAGGGCTATGTCCGCATCGCCCTGGTCGAGAATGAGCATCGCATTCGCCAGGCGGCGCGCAATGTGAAGAAATATCTCGCGTCGATGGGCGTCAATGCAGCCAAGGCGGCCCAGGCAGGCTGATGCACGCAGCGTTCGACGACATCTTCCAGGTCTCGAGTCTTTCGGGGCTGTCGCACACGATCCAGCTGGCGCTGGCCCCGGCCTTCCTGTTGAGCGCGATGGGGATCATCCTCAACATGCTCACGGGAAGGCTGACGCGCATCGTCGACCGCGCGCGCGCGGTCGAACGCGAGTTCACGCCGCGCGACCACCCCGACCATGACCATCAGGTGCGCGAATTGCGCCTGCTCGATCGGCGGATGCGGATCGTCAACAACGCCATCTTCCTCGCGACCGCGAGCGCGGTCGTATTGTGTACGGTCGTCGCGGTGATGTTCCTGGCGGAGCTGATCGGGTTCAGCTTTGCCCGCACATTGGCAACGATGTTCGCATCCTCGCTGCTGCTGCTGATCGCGAGCCTTGTCCTGTTCCTGGTCGAGGTGCGTGTGGCAGTGCGTGCGATCCGGATCCGCGACGAGCTGCTGGAGTTGAGTTAGAGCGATCTTAAGCCGGAGGCCGCCGTTCGCGGCGGCCTCCGATAGCCTTTCAGCCTGCGGACCTTGGTCAGGCCGCGGAAGAGTTCAGTCGCCAATAGGTCGCATAGCGATCGTGCGCGATGCGATGGTAAGGGATCAGGCGTACCGGCGTCTGCTCGGCCGACATGATCGTGAACTCCAGCGGCTTGCCATTGGCGCGGATCGATTCCGCCAGCGCCGCAGGATCGCCGGTCAGCGTGGGCGGGGCGAAGGGCGCATCGTTGTAGCTGCCATATTTGCGCTCGTTGACAATGATATCGGAGCCGGGCGCGAGGCCATCGCGACCCAGCGCGCCCGCCAGCACAAGCGGGCCGTAGGTGAAGGCGACGATGTCCGGTGCGGCCGGCTGGTGCTCGACCGACGGCTGCATTTCCAGGCGCAATTCCACCCTGTCGCCGTCCTGCCAGGTGCGGGACAGCTCGACATAGCGTCCCGGGCTGGCCGAACGGGCAATCTCCGCGCCGTTGACCAGCACGGTCGCGGTTCGGCTCCAGCGTGGATGGCGCAGCTTGAGCGCGAGGTTGGCGGGCCGCTTCAGCCCCCAGCGGAAGCTGGTCGATGGTTCTTCGGGAAATGCGGTGGTCTGGGTCAGCACCGCATCCTGCGCCGCCCAGCGCACCGATGAAGGAATGAAGAGGTTCACGTAAAGCGTGCGATCATCGTGGAAGTAGATGGAGTCACGATATTTGACGTGATTTTCCATGCCCGTCCCGGTGCAGCACCAGAAGGAGTCTTCCGGCGTGTGGTACAGCTTCATGTAACCCGGCCGGGCGCCCTGGAAATAGGTCGCCATGCCGCTGTCGGGATCCTGCGATGCGAGGATGCCATTATAGAGGGTGCGCTCGTAATAATCGGCATAGTCCGCCTGCGGATCCTGCAGGAACAGTGCGCGGGTAAGCTTGAGCATATTGTGCTGGCAGCAGGTTTCCGATCCCTTGGCCGAGAAGACGTGCTTGTCGAACTCGGCCATTGGGAAGAAATGTTCGTTATCGCCATGGCCGCCGGTCGCGAAGGAGCGGGTCAACGCGACGGTTTTCCAGAAGAACATCGCGGCATTGCGATAATTGGTATCGCCGGTTGCCTCATAAACCCGCTCGAAGCCGACGATCTTGGGGATCTGCGTGTTGGCATGAAGGCCGTCGAGCCGATCGCGTTCCTGCGCAAGCGGCTCCAATATCGCCTTGTGCGAAAAGCGCTCGGCCAAGACGCGATAGTCCGGGTTGCCGGTCATGAAATAGAGATCGGCGAGGATCTCGTTCATGCCGCCATGCTCGGTATTGAGCATCGCCTCGAACTGCTGGTCGGATAGAGGCCTGGTCGCCACCACCGCCCAATCGGCCAGGCGTATCAGCACCTGGCGCGAAATATCGCTGTCGGCGAGCTGCGCACCGTCGCGCAAGCCTGCGAAAACCTTATGCAAGGTGTACCAGGGTACCCCAGAAATCTTCTCGCCGCGCAGGTGCGCCGCCACTAGGGCAGGCCCCTTGGGGAAAGCACAGATGAGGCCGGTGCCTGACGCTTTCTGGCATTCGGCCAGCTCGGCGGCGATATAGTCCACACGCTGTTTGAAGCGGCGGTCGCGGGTCGAACGCCAGGCGAGCGCACAGGCGGACAGATAATGGCCGAGCGTATGGCCATGACAATTTATGTCTTCCCAGGTGGCCTCGGATTCCCAGCCGCCATAAATCGCGGCCTTCTGCTGAAGCCCTGCATTCACGCGGAAATTGTGGAGCATCCGGTCGGGCTGCAGCCTGAGCAGATAGGCTTCCGTCATGCGCTGCGCGTGCAGGAAGGGGCTTTCGCCAAGCTCGACATCCGCCAGATCGAACGGACGAAGCCGAGACGGGGCCGCTGCCGGTACGGGCTGCTGCGGTGCGGCAGCCATGGCTGGCGTCAGCGCCATCGGCGCTGTGCCTGCGGCCAATGTCGCCTTCCCGGCCGAGGCCAGGAAATTCCGCCTGGAACGACCGGTGCAGCAAGTGTCGCCTGACAAGGCTCTCTCCAATTTTCATAGGCCCCAGTGAACGGAGCTTCGGTCAACTAGCAGCAAGCAGGGAGGGGGCCAATATTCCGCGGCCGCTCAGATGGCGACAGAACGAAAGAAGGGCCGCCCGGCCATCGTCGGGCGACCCTTCCAACATGGGTCAGCGGCCGGATGTTCGGCCCGGGAGACCCCTCGCATTCCTAACGATGGTTAGAAATGCGTCTCCCGAACGGACAGAACCGACCTCCCAGCTGAACCATGAGACATCGGTCACCTCCTTTCGCTAAGTTGAAGAGCAGGATCGAGTGTGAGTCATTCGGGCCATGCGAACAAGACTTGAAATCAAATATTTTCGCGTCAGGATACTTTGCTTCGCGTCGGCTGCTTCCCGAACAGGGTGCGCAGTTCGTCCTTCGCGCGTTCCAGTACCTTCTTCTGCGGCGCATCCAGATCGCGCCCGGAACGATTGATGTAGAAGGTCAGCATCGACATGGCCGACTGAAAGGCTGTCCCCTTGCGGCGCTTGCTGTGCTCGGCCGATCGCTTGAGCGACAAAGCGATTTCATGCGGATCGTTCTTCTTGAAGACTTCGGGCTCAAGGTCGAGCGCGGTCGAATGCGCGGTCACGTTTTGTGACCAGTGCCGCACCGCCATCGTCTAATGCTTCTTGAAATATTGGACGTCGCGCTCGTGCTTTTCGGCTGCCTCCCGCGTGTCGAACGTGCCGAGATTTCTGCGTTTGCCGTCCGCACCCTTCTTGCGCGAATAGAGCCGATATTCCCCGGATTTTAGCTTGCGGATCACCGCCGCCTCCTGCGCAGTCTGAATGCGCGCTAAACGGAGCTTACGGGGGCTGGTTCCTGATTTAAATCAACCCCGGCAATCTTCGATCACCCGGCTCGGTTCGGCCCAGGCGGGAATGTCGAGTTCCGGGAGGCCGGGCCCGCTCACCGAGAAGCGTCCGCGGCTGAACGCGATTTGGTCGAGCTGCGGGTCGGCGGGCGCGAAGCTTGCCTCGCTCTGACCATCCGGATTGGCCCGGGCGGGCCAGTCGCGCTGGGCGTAGGACGTGCGGATCGTGAGGAGGGTCGAGCTGCCCGCGACCGACAGCACCACCAGCCGGCGGGCAAGGTCGCATCGCATCGTCAGCAAGGGTTGCGAACCTTCGGGTCCATAGGCCGCGACATGGTCGGCATAATGCCAGGCGCCGGGCGAATAAGGCCGGTCGCGCCAGTCGGTCGGGGGCACCGGTTTGGGCGGCACCACCACCGGCGGCGGGGGTGGGGTGGCAACCCGGGGGGCGGGGGCTGGCGCGGTGGTGCAGGCCGCCGCAAGCAGCGGCAGCGTGAGTACCAGTCGCTTCATACCGCGACCGGCGCGGCGATATGCGCCTGCGGCGCGTAATCGCTGACCTCGATATCCTCGATCCGATAGTCGAAGATGCTGGACGGCTTGCGCAGCAATGTGAGCCGCGGTTCGCCTTCCGGCGTGCGCGCGAGTTGCTCTTCCACCAAATGCTGGTGGTTGAGGTAGACATGGACGTCGCCGCCGCTCCAGATGAGCTCGCCCGGCTCCAGATCGCATTGCTGCGCCAGAATCGCGATCAGCAACGAGGCTGAAAAGACGTTGAAGGCGAAGCCGAGGCCGAGATCGCACGAACGCTGCCACAGCATGCCCGACAGGCGGTTGCCCGAGACATGATATTGATAGGTCATGTGGCAGGGCGGCAGCGCCATGCCGTCGAGCTCTGCGACGTTCCAGCCGGTAAAGATGTGGCGGCGCGAGGCCGGGTCGTTGCGCAGCGAGTCGATCAGCGCCTGGATCTGATTGATGCCCGGACCTCGCTTGTAGAGGCCCGGCTCTTCCGCCGCTTCGTAGCGCGGCCAATCGACCCATTGCTTGCCATAGACGGGCCCCAGCTCACCCCATTCGGCGGCGAAATTATCGTCGGCGAGTATGCGCGTCTCGAACGCGTCGCGGTCGATCTGCTCGCCGGTCGCGCGGCGATATTTGTCGAGCGGCCAGTCGGTCCAGATATGGACCTTCTCAGCCACCAAAGGCCGGATGTTGGTCGATCCGCTCAGGAACCAGAAAAGCTCGCGCGCGGCGGTTTTCCACGCGACGCGCTTGGTGGTGAGCAGCGGGATACGATTGTCCGAAAGATCGAATCGCATCTGCGCGCCGAACAGGCTGCGCGTACCGACGCCGGTGCGGTCGCGCCGCTCGTCGCCATGCTCCCAGACCTGGCGGAGCAGGTCGAGATATTGCTGTTCGTAATGCATGTGCGTGGTCTAGCGGGGGCAACGGTCGGAGCCAACCAGCTTCCGTCATGCCGGACTTGTTCCGGCATCCACCGGGCCCAAAACGAGCTGGTCGAGGATGAGGGGTGGACTCCGGAACGAGTCCGGGGTGACCGTGAATTTCAGCCTTGCCCGTCCCGTACTCTTTCATGGTGTCGGATCACCTCGTCGATCACGAAGCGCAGGAACTTTTCCGAGAAATCGGGATCGAGATGCGCGCTCTGGGCGAGCGTGCGCAGGCGCGTGATCTGCTCGGTCTCGCGGCTGGGGTCGGCTGGGGGGAGGCCCGCCTTGGCCTTGTAGGCGCCGACCGCCTTGGTGACCTTGAACCGCTCCGCAAGCAGGAAGATCAGGGCCGCGTCGATATTGTCAATGCTCTGGCGATATTCGGCGAGCTGCGCGTCGGCCACGTCGTGAATCTCCTCGGATTAGTCGCTCTCATGCGGGCGCTCGTTCCCGCGCGCAAGCGCCTGTCTCGCGCCCGACTTGCGTTTGTTCGCGTCAGGGGCCAAAGGGCGCGCGCAATGGCCGCCACGGTTACGCCGCTCCACCGCTCGAACGCGCCCTCGCTCGATCCGATGATCCAGCTGGTGGCCGCCGACATGAATCAGGTCAACAGCGTCATCCTGACGCGGATGCAGTCGGACGTGCCGCTGATTCCGGAGCTCGCCGGTCACCTGATTGCGGGCGGTGGCAAGCGCATGCGGCCGATGCTGACTTTGGCCTGCGCGCGGCTGCTCGATTACCCGGGCGTGCGCCACCACAAGCTCGCCGCCGCGGTGGAGTTCATCCACACCGCGACCTTGCTGCACGACGATGTGGTCGATGGATCGGGTCTGCGCCGCGGGCGCCGCACCGCCAACATCATCTGGGGCAATAGCGCGAGCGTGCTGGTCGGCGACTTCCTGTTCAGCCGTGCCTTCGAATTGATGGTCGAGGACGGTAGCCTGCGCGTCCTCAAGATATTGTCCAACGCGAGCGCGGTGATCGCCGAGGGCGAGGTCAACCAGCTGACCGCGCAGCGCCGGATCGAGACGAGCGAGGAACGCTATCTCGACATTATCGGCGCCAAGACCGCCGCCTTGTTCGCTGCTGCCTGCCGCATCGCCGCGGTGGTGGCGGAGCGCGATTCCGGCGTCGAGGAGGCTCTTGATTCCTGCGGCCGCTATCTCGGCATCGCCTTCCAGCTCGTCGACGACGCGATCGACTATGCGTCGGACGGGGCGACGATGGGCAAGGATGCGGGCGACGATTTCCGCGACGGCAAGGTCACCTTGCCCGTGATCCTGGCGCATGCGCGTGGCGACGAGGCGGAACGCCGCTTCTGGCGCGAAGCGATGGAGGGGCACCGCACCTCCGACGAGGATTTGGCGCATGCCACAAGCCTGCTGACCAACAGCGACGCAATTTCCGACACGCTCGAACGCGCCCGCCATTACGGCCAGCGCGCGATCGACGCGCTGGCGGGCGTCGGCAGCGGCCCGGCCAAAGCGGCTCTGGTCGAAGCGGTCGAATTCGCGGTCGCCCGCGCTTACTGAGGCCGGGTCCTTAGCGGCTCCTCGGGTGGCGCTGGAATGGCGCCGCGCTCTATGCAAGAGATCGGTGCATGAGTCTGGCACTGAAGGCGATCCACACCCACGCGCTCGATTTCTGGCTGGCCCGGCTTTCGGTCCTGGTGATCGTCGGCCTGCAATTGCTGATGATCAACGATCTGGTGGTGGGGCCGCGCTGGTTCGCGCCCGTGGTGGAGCTGGCCCTGCTGGTGCCGCTGTCCGTCGCGACCGTCTGGACGCAGATGAGCGCGCGCGAGGCGCAGACGCACGCGCATTGGCAATTGATCGCGCGCGCCCGTTACATGATCCGGCTGCTGGCGCTGTTCATGACCGCGATCATCACGCTGATCAATTTCGAAGCGCTGATCCAGCTCGTTCATGCGCTTCTGCTCGGCCAGGCGACCAAGGTCGGCCAGACTTTGCTGCTCGATGCGCTGAACATCTGGATCACCAACGTGCTAATCTTTGCGCTGTGGTTCTGGTCGATCGACCGCGGCGGCCCGGCCTCGCACGGCGTGGTCAACAATTGCCGGTGCGACTTCCTGTTTCCGCACATGACGATGAACACGCCCGAGGCGGAAGGGTGGCGCCCGGGTTTCATCGACTATCTCTATCTGGCCTTCACCAACGCGACCGCCTTCTCGCCGACCGACACGCTGCCGCTGTCGCGCCGCGCGAAGCTGCTGATGATGTTCGAATCCCTGGTTTCGCTGCTGACGATCGCACTGGTCGCGGCGCGCGCGGTCAATATCCTGGCCTGAGACTTATTCTTGCCTAACCTCGATGGAGAAGCGGTCGGGATAGAAAGCCAGGTGGCCGGCAATCTCCGCGACCGCAACATAGGGGTGTTCGTAGCTCCAGACGGCATTGGTAAGCCGCGCGTCGCCGCCGCGCACGCTGAGGTAGGAAGCATCACCCTTGTAGGGGCAGTAAGTCTGGTGCGCGCAGGCCTCCAGCAGCGCCATGTCCGCATCGGCGCGCGGGATATAATGGACTGGCGGATAGTTCGCTTCGCGCAGGATGAGCGCGTTGCGGCTGTCCGCCACAATCGCGTCGCCCAGTTTTACCACCACGCGGCCTGGATGACGCTCGATCGCAATGGGATGGTCCGGGCCTGGAATGCGGATCGGCTTGCTGCTCATCGGATGCTCCCGAAATGAAGCCGCAAGGTGGGGATGGGATTGCAGGCCGCAAGGGTAAAGCGGGCGAATCCTAAAGATGCCATTCCTCGACATAGAGATAGGCGGGATCGAATTCGCCGACCCGGGCGAGCCTGTCCCAGTCGTGGATTGTGACGCGGCCACCCTTGAACTGGACCAGTCCGCGCTCGCGGAGTTCCTTGAGTGTGCGGTTGACGTGTATCGGGGTCAGCCCGACGCATTCGGCAAGGTCGGTCTGGGTCAGATTGAAATCGTAACTCATCCCTTCGGTCAGTCCGACGATCTCGAGCCTGACCTTTATCTCGCAGAACAGAGCCGCGATCCGGGACAGAGCGGTGCGCCGGCCGAGCGAAACCTCCCATTCGCGGTGGATGGCCGCGTCGATATTGGTGGTGAACCAATAGAGACGGGTCAAATGCGGGAAGCGCTCGGTTATCTGTTCGAGCTTTTCGTGAGGAACCAGTGCGGCGCGGCACGGCGTTAGCGTCATCACGCTGTGATCGAGCCGCTTGAGCGTGAAGCTGTGCAGGTCGGCAAAATCCCCCGGAACATGCAGTTCGGTGATCTGGCGCTGTCCGTCGCTCAGATCCTTGTAGCGGCACAGGATTCCGTCGAGCAGCATGACGCTGTAGGTCATGACCCGGCCCGCATGGACGATGATCTCGTCGGCCCGAAAGGAGCGCACCTCGGCGATCGAATCCCGAATGGCCTGCTCCTCTTCAGGGCTGACCATATCGCGCGCCCTGAGCTTCAGGAGGTGGCGTTCAATCACAGTCGCTGCTCGTCCCGCCGCAGTTCCACCGCGTCGCAGAACGGTACGACAAGCAGTATGTTTCCACTGCCGTCAGCGATCTCGATCCTTCCCGACAAATCGAGCCGGCCCTGGCGGGCTTCCTCGCTGAGCAGTGAGCGCACGCCTTCGATCGCGGCGGCGCGCGCGGCTTCCAGATCGGGCAGCTCCTGACCTTCGAGGTCTTCCGAGTAACCGCCGCCGTTATTTATATGGAGATAGTAACGAGTCATCCGCCGTGAACGCACGGCGGGCTTTGCAGTTCTATCGGTTTTACCGTTTCCCTTGCAAAACCAGTCAGCTGTGACGGCTCGTTATGTAGCGATCGACGACGCGCGCGAGTGTGGTGAGCGGCATGTTGCCACCGAGCACGATCGCATCGTCGAAGGTGCGCAGGTCGAATCTCGTGCCCAGCGCTTTCTGCGCGCGCGTGCGCTGCCGGTTGATCTCATTGTGACCCATTTTGTAACCGCACGCCTGGCCGGGCCAGGAGCAATAGCGGTTGAGTTCGGCGCGCAATTGCTCGCGCGGCTGGCCGGTGCCCTGCGCAAACCAGTCGAGCGCCTGATCGAAGCTCCAGCGCTTGGCGTGGATGCCGCTGTCCACCACCAGGCGGCAGGCGCGGAAGTTGATCGACTGGAGATAGCCGATCCGGCCGAGCGGATCGTCGGCATAGCAGCCAAGCTCGTCGCCCAGTTGCTCCGAATAGAGCGCCCACCCCTCCGAATAAGCGTTGAACGCCAGCAACGAGCGGATCAGCGGAAGCTTGTAGCTATATTCGCCCTGCCAGACATGGCCGGGAATGCCCTCGTGATAGCAGAGTGTGGGCAGTGCGTAGCGCGGCCAGTTCGATGTGTCTTTGAGGTTGATATAATAGATGCCGGGCGTGCTGCCGTCGATCGAGCCGGGGCCGGCATAGCCGTCGGGCATGCCATCCTGGATCGCGGGCGGCACCCGCTTGATGACGAGGTTCCCCCGCACCATCGTCGCGAAAGCGCGCGGCAGGCGGGTGCGGATGTCGGCGATGCGGCCGTTGAGATAGGCCAGCAATTTGGCGCGGCCGGCATCGTCGTTCGAGAAGAGGAGGTCGGGTCGTTTGGAGAGGGCGGTCAGCCGCTCGCCGACGCTGCCTTTGGTGATGCCCTGTTTGTTCAGCAGGGTGTCGATCTCGGCATTGAGCGCCTTGTTCTGCTCGACGCCCAACGTGTGGAGCTGGTCGGGGGTGATGTCGGCGGTGGTGCCCGCCTTGATCAGCCAGGCATAATAAGCCTCGCCATCGGGGCGCGCCCACACGCCCGGCACGTCGCTCGCCTTGGCGCGACCGAGGGCGAAGGCGTCGATCTGGCGATTGAGCGCGGGGGCGACCAGGCCAGAGCAGACTTTCTCGGCTTTGTCGGCCCAGGATGTGGCCAGCCCTGCCTTCGCGCATTTCGCGGCGAAGCTTTCGACGATGCTCCATTGCTTGACCGGCTGGTCGCGCATGCCGGCCAATTGCCGGGTCGCGATATCGATCAGGAAACCGGGCAGGATCGCGCCCTGGGCCTGATCGGTGATCAGCCGCCCGGTCTCGCCATTGAGCGCGAGCGCATAGCCTTCGAGGCGCGCGAGATAGGCGTCGGCATCCTCTTCATTCGCCACGTCATGATGGTTTTCGAGCGTATCCGGCAGTTCGACATAGGCGCCCGTATTCTGCGACACGACATAGGGCGTGCTGCGGTAGCTGTTGTTGGCGTTGAAGATCGCATTGTCGCCGACTGGCATCGTCTTCCAGCCGGCATTGGCTAGTTCGTGCGCGCTTTCGCAGACGTCGAGATCGAGCGCGGTCGCAGGGGAAAGACCGCGACGGTCGAATGCACGGAGTTCGGCGAGCCGCGCGGCACAGCGTTGCGCGCGCTTCGCGTCAGCCTCATGACTGCGGTCCCCGAAGCGGCTGCGCAGCGCGGCGCGCGGGCCGGTGTCGATGCCCAGCCCGGCCGCTGTCTCCGGGAAGTCGGTGAGCAGCTCGCTCGCGATCGTATCGAGCAGCAGGGTCGCTTGGCGATCGCCGGGGGCGGTCTGCGCCCAGGCCGGCATCGCGGCTGCGATGCCCAATGCGCCGGCGCCGGCGAGAAGGTCGCGACGGGTGGTGAGCATAAGGGACGAAGACTCCTGACGTTGCCGCAACGGTAGGACGATCAGCGATAGTCGGGAAGCATCCCGTCACGAAGCGCCATCACGAAGTGACGACGGCACATGGCGACATAGCGGTCGTTTCCGCCAATCTGCGTTTGCTCGCCTTCGCGCGCGACGCGGCCCTCGGCATCGACGCGCAGGTTCATGATCGATTTGCGCCCGCAGCCGCACACCGCCTTGATCTCGTTGAGGCTGTCGGCGAGCGCGAGCAGATATTGGGAGCCTTCGAACAATTCGGCCTGGAAGTCGGTGCGCAGGCCGTAGGCGATGACGGGGATGCCGTGCGTGTCGCAGATGCGGGCAAGCGCGAACACCTGCGCGCGGGTGAGGAATTGGGCCTCGTCGACCAGCACGCAGTTTAACGGAGTACGGCCATGTTCGTCCAGGATCGCGGCTTCGAGATCGGTATCGCGATCGAACAGATTGGCCTCGCGCTCGAGCCCGATGCGCGAGGTGATCGTGCCTTCGCGAAAACGCGTATCGATCGCGGCGGTCCACAGCATCGTCGCCATGCCGCGCTCGCGATAGTTGAAGTCGGCCTGGAGCAGGGTGGTCGACTTCCCGGCATTCATCGAGGCGTAGTAGAAATAGAGCTTGGCCATAAGCTGCAGGCTATGGCGCATCGCTTCGTGAGTTTGAAGATATAGCCGTCACCCCAGCGCAAGCTGGGGTCTCAGGCGGACGTGCCTGGCCTCATGAGATGCCAGCTTTCGCTGGCATGACGGGGTGGGCTAAGCGCAGTCCTGTGATCAATCTGCCGATCCATGTTGTGCTGCCGGAGCTGCTCGCCGCGCTCGATGCGGGGGCGGGCGCGGTGCTGGTGGCGCCGCCGGGGGCGGGCAAGACGACGGCGGTGGCGCCGGCGTTGCTTGGGCGGGACTGGTGCACGGGGCGCGTACTGCTGCTGTCGCCGCGCCGGGTGGCAGCGCGGGCGGCGGCGGAGCGGATCGCGGAGCTGGCGGGCGAGCCGGTCGGCGGGCGGATCGGCTATGCGACGCGGCTCGACAGCCGCCAATCTGCCGCGACGCGGCTGCTGGTGGTGACGCAGGGCATCTTCGTCGCGATGGTCCAGGCCGATCCCGAACTGGTGGGGATCAGCGCGGTGCTGTTCGACGAGGTGCATGAGCGCAGCCTTGATGGCGATTTCGGGCTGGCGCTCGCGCTCGACGTGCAGGCGGCTTTGCGGCCCGAGCTGCGGCTGATCGCCATGTCGGCGACGCTGGAGGGCGAGCGTTTCTCGCGGCTGCTCGGCGGCGCGCCCGTGATCGAGAGCGCGGGGCGCTCCTTCCCGACCGAGCATGTCTATCTCGGCCGCCGCGAGAGCCGGATCGAGGACGATATGGCGCCCGCGATCCGCCGCGCGCTGGCCGAAACTGAGGGCGGTGTGCTCGCTTTCCTGCCGGGCGTGGCGGAGATCGAGCGGACCGCCGAGCGGCTGGCCGGCCTTGCGCCCGAGATCAACCTGCACCGTCTGCATGGCCAGATCGACCCGGGCGCGCAGCGGACAGCGATCCGGGCCGAGCCCGCGGGCAAGCGCAAGCTGGTTCTGGCGACCGCGATCGCGGAGACGAGCCTGACGCTGGATGGCGTTTCGACGGTGGTCGATTCAGGACTGGCGCGGCGGCCGCGCTACGACCGCGCGGCGGGGATGACCCGGCTCTCGACCGAACGCGTCAGCCAGGCGGCGGCGACGCAGCGCGCAGGGCGCTCGGGGCGGCAGGGGCCGGGGATCGTCTATCGTTTGTGGGAAGAGGCGGCGACGGCCGGGCTCGCGCCTTACGATCCGCCCGAGATCGCCGAAGCCGATCTGTCGGGACTCGTGCTGGCCTGCGCGATCTGGGGGGTGACCGATCCCACCACATTGCGTTGGATCGATCCGCCGAGCACGGCAGCGGTCGCCGAGGCGAAGAGGCGGCTCGCCAGCTTCGGCCTGATCGATGCGGACGGGCGCCCGACGTCGCACGGGCAGAAGGTAGCGCGCCTGCCGGTCTCGCCCCGGCTCGGCCATATGCTGGTCGCGGCGGGGGATCATGGCTGGGGTAGGACGGCGGCCGAGGTCGCGGTTTTGCTGTCCGAGCAAGGGCTGGGCGGCAATGACCCCGATCTGGAGACGCGGATCCGGCGCTGGCGGAGCGAGAGTGGGCGACGGGCCGAGGCCGGTCGGGGGCTTGCCCAGCGCTGGGCCAAACTGGCAGGCGGCGGGAACGGCGAGGGGCCGGTCGGCGGGTGCGTCGCTCTGGCCTTCCCGGACCGGGTATCGAGGCGGCGCGGTGCCGACGGGGCGGACTGGATCGCGGTCGGGGGGCGGGGCTTCCGGCTCGATCCCGCTTCGTCGCTGGCGCGCGAGGAGTGGCTGGCGGTGGCCGAGACGCAAGGCGCGGCGGCAGGGGCTCGTATCCTGTCCGGCGCCAGAGTTACCAGATCGGAACTGGAGGACCTGTTTCGGACTCGTATCGAAAATCGGCGGTCGGTGGAGTTCGATCCGGCGAGCGGCGCGGTGCGCGCGATACGCGAACAAAGGCTGGGCGCGATCCGGCTGGTATCGGGGCCGGACAGCAATGCCGATCCGGCGGAGGTGGCGACGGCTTTGGTCGAGGGGGTGCGTACGCACGGGCTGACGTTCCTGCCCTGGCCCGAGGCGGCGACTGCATTGCGCCAGCGCGCGCAGTTTGTGGGTGGGGCGGATCTGTCCGACGAGGCGCTGATCGCGCGGCTCGACGAATGGCTGCCGGCGCTGGTTGAGGGCAAACGCAAGCTGGGCGACATCAATCAGGGCGCGCTGTTCCAGGCGATCGAAAACCTGATCGGGTGGGAGGGGAAATCGGCGATCGACCGGCAGGCGCCGTCGCACTTCACCTCGCCGCTCGGGACTGCCCATCTGATCGATTATGGCGCGGAGGGCGGCCCCGCGGTCGAGCTGCGCGTGCAGGCTCTGTTCGGCCTTTCCGAGCATCCGATGATCGGGAGCACGCCTCTGGTGCTGCGGCTGACCTCACCCGCGGGGCGGCCGATCCAGACGACGCGCGACCTGCCTGGCTTCTGGAAAGGGAGTTGGGCAGCGGTCGCGAAGGAAATGCGCGGGCGCTATCCCCGGCACCCCTGGCCGGACGATCCGATCCAGGCGGACCCGACGCTCCGGACCAAGAAAGCGACGCAAAGGCAGGGATAGTTTGAATCGTAATCCCCGCTTTCGCTGGAACGACGCGTGAATACTTGATTCCCGCCGCCCACGCGGTATCGGGGCAACATGGTTCAGGCCCGCATCCGTCAGCGCATCAAGAGCAGCATGCAATCGGGCCGTGCGCTCGAGGGCAAGTGGATCCTAGAATATGAGCCGGCGGAGGCCAAGAGGCCCGATCCGCTGACTGGCTGGGCAGGATCGGGCGATACGCGCGAGCAGGTGCGGCTGGGCTTTCCGACGCTGGAAGCGGCCAAGGCCTATGCCGAGCAGAACGGCATCGGCTACCATGTCAGCGTGGCGGGCGTGGAGCGCAATCTGAAGCTCCAGACCTATGCCGACAATTTCAAGGGTCCCGATATCTCGCTATGAGCGCGGCGGCCGATCCCCGGATCGACGCTTTCATCGCCGGGGCCCAGCCGTTCGCGCAGCCGATATTGTCGCATTTGCGCGCGGTGATCCATCGCGCCTGTCCGCAGGTGGAAGAGGCGATCAAATGGGGCCGCCCGTCCTTCGTGCATGAAGGGCGAATCCTCGCCGTGTTCGGCGCGTTCAAGGCGCATGCATCGCTCACCTTGTGGAAGATGGGTGAAGCGACGGGGCGAGAAGAAGATGGCATGGGCCAGTTCGGCCGGCTGACCAGCCTGGCCGACCTGCCCGACGCCGCCGAATTGATCCGGCTGATTCAGGAAACGGCGAGCGCGCGTGCGAGTGCGCCGCCCAAGGCGAAGACGCCGCCCCGGCCAGATCTGCCGGTGCCCGAGGAGCTGGCGACCGCGCTGGCCGCGTCGCCCGAAGCGCAAGCGGTATGGGACGGCTTCGCGCCCAGCCATCGCCGCGAATATTCCGAATGGGTCAGTGAGGCGAAGCGCGCCGAAACACGCGCCGCGCGCGTGGCGCAGAGTGTCGAGTGGATCGCCGAGGGCAAGCAGCGCAACTGGAAATATCAGGGCTGATCTGGCCGACCACATATTGTGGCGTCATCGCCTCGCCGCCGTGCGGTTCGCAATGGCGGGGGCGGCTCCTTTATGCCGCACATTGGGCGAGCTCGCGTAAACAGCAGTGGGAGTTAAGTCAGACTAGGCTTGCTGGGAAACAGGCCGTGAGGCCTGCGATCGAAGACGGCGCGCATAGGCCTCGGCAAACTGGTGATGGATTTGCTGCACGGCCGGGTCGCCCGCTTTCTGGGCCATTTCGCGGCAGTGTCGCTCGCGTTCCCGGTAGTAAATTTCGTCGTCATTATCGGCGCGCATCGTCACGCCTCCATCCGTTCTACAAGCGGCAGCTTTCCTGCGCTGTCGGTCGGAGCCTGCTTGCATGTGAGTCGGCCCCGATGCGGGTAAATATACGCCCGTTTCGGCGGCGCGCCTAATCACATGGATCAAGCGCCGCACGGCGACCGATCTGCTGATCGGATGCTCTGCGGACCGGCCGCGATGCCGGTATTTTGGGCGTCAGTGGTGCCGTCGTGTCGGGGCTTCATCGACACGCAATGCGGCGCTTTCCAGCGCGCTCGCCATGCGCGTTTCGTAGAATTTGGCGAGCTGGAGATGCGCGACCCGCGCGCTGGGGTCCGTCGCCAGTTCGGCCGCCTTGCGGCAATGCTCCGCACGGTCCCGATAGTAATGAAGATCATCCAACGAACGCGAAGCAACCATCATCGTGGCGAAACGGATTAGTCGGGCCCCGCGTTCCCGGCAAAATGGCTAACATGGGTTTGAAGTCGCTGCGTTATTTTCCGACGGCGGCCTGCTTGCGTTCGCGGATGATCGCATCCAGTTCGGCGATGCGGTCGCGCTGCGGCGTGCCCGCGGGCAGCCCCTTGAGCCGCGCCTCGGCCCACAGCCGGTTGCGCTCGCCTTGCAGTTCCTTGATCGATGGCTCGGCCATGTCGGCTCCTTGTTGTGGGCGGATATAGGCGGCGTCGCGCGCGAAGGCGACCCGGCTATTGCCGCATCGGCAATCGCGCTCCATGCTGGAAGGAACCCGGCTAAACGGGGCTTGCGAGGGAGGACAGATTGAGGCTGGTCGGACGGATGGCGGCGTTGACCGCTTTGGCGGGGTTGCTCTGCGCGGCGCCCGTGCTGGCGCGGGTCGAGAAGGTCGTGGTCCACGGGTCCTCGCTCGAAGGCAATCTGGAGGGCAATAGCGCCGACCGCACCGTCTTCGTCCTGCTCCCGCCCAGCTACGACACCGCCAAGGCGCATCGCTACCCGGTCGTCTATTTCCTCCACGGCTATCAGACCAAGGCGGAAGGGATCATGGGCTGGGGGCCGATGGAGCAGCGCTACGAGGCGGCGATCAAGGCGACGGGACGCGAGTTCATCGTCGTGGTGCCGGACAGCTTCACCAAGCAGAGCGGCAGCATGTATTCGGATTCGGTGACGGTCGGCAATTTCGAGACCTTCACCGCGCACGATCTGGTCGCTTATGTCGACAGCCATTACCGGACGATCGCAAAGCGCGAGAGCCGCGGCCTCGCGGGCCATTCGATGGGCGGATACGGCACGCTCCGCCTCGGCATGAAGCATCCGGACGTCTATTCCGCGCTCTACGCGATGGACCCCTGCTGCCTGCGGCCGCGCGGCATCACCGGCGAGGAGGGGCGCAAATATGAAGGCGTGACGGCGGAGCAGGTCGAGAAGGGCGATTTCGGGATCCGCACCAATTATGCGGTCGCCGCCGCCTGGTCGCCCGACCCGAACAAGCCGCCTTTCTTCGTCGATCTCGCCACCAATGACGGCAAGGTCGACGATCTCGTCGTGGCGAAATGGGCCGCCAACGCTCCGATCGCGATGCTCCCGCAATATGTGCTGGCATTGAAGTCCATGACCGCGATCGGGCTCGACACGGGCGACAAGGACTTCGTCCGCGCCGACGACGAGGCGATGCATGCCGAACTCCAGCGCTTCCACATCGCGCATGACTTCGAACTGTTCGAGGGCGACCATGGTAACCGGTTCCCTGAGCGGTTGGAGAAGGTCACGTTGCCCTTCTTCGCGAAGCATCTGGTGTTCCAGGGTAAATAAAAGCAGGGGTCCATCTCCTGTCCGTCTCCCGGGTCCGGCAGGCCGGAAATGGATTCCGGCTTCCGCTGGAAGGACGAGGGAGGGGGAGGCTGCGCCCCCTCGGAGCCCGCCGGCGAACAGGTCCGCTTTGCCGATCGGGACGCCGTGGGCCCGCAGGATTCCGTAAAGGGTCGACAGGTGGAAATGGATGTTGGTGGTCGCGAAGCTCGACAGCCACTGGCCGGCGGGCAAGGTCGGTTCCAGCCCCTCGGTGATCTGGACGGTGAGCGGAACATCGTCGCGGCCCGCAAACTGTTCGGGCTTCAGCGCGGCGAGATACTCGCGCGCCTCGGCGATCGCCTTCCTGAATCCGGCCGCGTCGAGATCGGGACTGATCCGATCCGGCACGGGCAGGCCGGCAACGCGTGCGGCCCATTGGCATGAGAAAGAGGCCACCACCATCAGCTGGAAGCCGAGAGGCTGCATGTCGTCGATCAGGCGCCAGCCCAGCATGTCGCGCTCGCTGATGCCGTTGGCGGCGGCATGCGCGAGGCCCTTGTCAAGCAGGTGTGACGCCGCGACCAGCGCGCGATCGTACAGGTTCAGGAAGGTGTAGAGATTGACTGCCACGGACGCCTCGCCATGTTGGACATGGAAGCCCTCTGCCATTCGCGGCGTGGGCGCGCCAGCCCGGGCGGAGCGCCCGAGCGCCCCGGTGTCTCCGAAAAAATTATGTCCGCGTTTCGCCCCCATTCGGTAGCGGGATCGTGGCCTGGCGAACCCCCGCCACGAAGGGAAAAACAAAAAAACATCAGATTCGAACTTAATGATTTTGGGCTCGCGGCGATGGGCCAGTGCGGCGGTGCGCGGCACCGTGCGCGACAAAGCGGCGGGTCGCGGCAGCCCGACGCGCGCGCTTCAGAACGCGATCCTTTGTCGAATTTGAGAAAGAGCAAAGACGCCTTCGTGTACGCTATAAGCGTACAAATGTCAAGCCGCTCTTGCTGATGTGCCAGATCGGCAGGGCATTCCCGCCGGCATCCTGGTTCGCGAACCAGTTCGCGAGCCTGAATGCACCGCAACGAAAAGGACTACCCTATCCTGCGATAGAAAAACGCGGCGCTATATCATTCGCCGGTCGCCACCTTCGGCTTCCGTCCGCGTCGGGCAGGCCCGAGCGGCACGCCGACGCAGGCACAGGCCCATCAAGGCGAAGCCCGCCACCATGGTCAGCCAGCTTTCCGGCTCCGGCACCGCTTCCGGATCCCGGATCAGGTTGAACGCGATCTTGCCGGGCGTGCCCGTGGCCGTGTTGCCGAGATTGCTGCCGCCCCACCCAAGCGCGTCGAGCACGGTGAAGTCGACCGCCAGCAGGTTCTTGCGCTGACCCGGTGAGATGAAAGCGTCCTGCACGTCGCTGGTGGTGCTGGTGGTCGCCCAATCGCCGCGATCGCCCCCGCTCGTGCTGTAGTTGAAGCGGCCGAGCGCCGTCTTGCCGCCATCGATCGAGAAATAGGATGGGGAATTATAGGAATAGCTCAGTGTGCCGGGCGCGCTGTACCGGAAAAGATCGAAAGGCGTGCGGTAGGATCCTTGCGAATCCACGCCGCTGATGCGGCCGAGCACCTCGTCCAGCTCGTGCGCCGCGACGGCGGAAAAATCATATTTGCCCGACGTCACGCTGCCTGGCGAAAAGGCGTAGGACGACGCACTGCCCGCAAAGCCGATCGAACCGTCGAGCGAGGATTGGCTGCCCGATATCAATCCGAGCGCTTTCGCCTCCGACGAGGCAACGAGATATCTGGTTACGCCCGAGGGCGCGGTTGATGGCAGATAGTTCAGCGCGGTTGCCAACGCCGTGTTCGTGGGATTGCCGGCGGACGAAGAGGTAAGGAAGCCCTTCACCTGGGAATAGGTGAAATAGCCATAGAGACTGTCGATGCTGGCCCCGACTGCGGAACTGGGCAGCGACTGGCCACCGACCGATCCCCAGCTCACGCCGACATTCACGGTCACCGGCGCCGCCAGCGACGAGGCATAATCCTTCGCGACTGCGTTGAACGCCGCCTCGATCTGCGCGGCGTTCGACAAACTCGTGATGCTGCTGTCGTAAACCGGATGGATGACCACCGCATGGGCGGCGCCGGTCCAGGCAAAGCCCGATACGGCCAGGATGGCGCGCGCAGTCACGGTGCGGCTGAGCGCCGCACGAATTGGAAAGGTCATGTTGGTTCTCCCGCTCTCGAACGGCGAGATATCGATCCCCGCGTCGCAGAAAAGCGCCCGTGCCGAAACGAACCCCGGCTATGGCGAGGTTATGCGACGAGATGTTCTAAGATCATGATAAAACATGATAATCCGCCACAGCGCAGCGATGCCTCAGTAGGAAGTCGGGATTGGCGTCTCCGAGACACGTCGAGGCCAATTCGGCGAAGCTAATTCGGGGACACTATACTAATTTCCGCCGTCCGCCGCCCCCTTCGCCTTCCGCCCGCGCTTTGCCGCGCCGAGCCTGCGATCGAGCGCTGCCTCCCGCTCCGCGATCCATTCCTCCGCAGCGAGCGGGCGGCCGGTGCGCAGGCGCGCCTCGATCGCCTCGGTCACGGCCTCGCCTTCGGGCCCAAGGTCGCGTGCTTCCAGGCCGTGGCGGAGCATCGCCTTCCAGTTGCGCACATGCGTGCCCAGCGCCGCGACATTGGTGAGCGGATCGCCCGCCATGCGCCGGCCGGACACGTGGCTGCGCGCGCTCGACCAGCGCCAATCCTCGGCGCGCGCGACGATCCCCGCCGCAACCGGGTTCAACTCGACATAGCGCACCGCCGCCATCAGGTGCGCGTCGTCCATCGGATAGGAGGCGAAACGGCCCTGGAAGAGATAGCCGGTCCAGCCCTCGCGCGCGTTGATGCGGCTGCTGTAGCGGCGATGCGCCTCGGCGAGCGCGGCGCGCAGGCCGTCCGCGGTGGCGGGCACGAGGATGAGGTGGACGTGATTGTCCATCAGGCACCAGGCGAGACACTCCACCCGCGCCGCCGCGCAACCCTCGCGCAGCAGGTCCAGATAGAGGAGGCGGTCGGCGTCGGAGAAGAAGATCGGTAGGCGGCGATTGCCGCGCTGTGTGACGTGATGCGGAACGCCGGGGATGACGATACGGGCGAGGCGGGCCATGCTGGCCAGCGTATCAGGAAATTAGTATAGTGTCCCCGAATTTTGGTGTCCCCGAACTTCAGGGTTTGCCGGCGGGCTCGTGGCTGTAGCTGAGCACGCGTTTGACCCGCCAGACATTGTCCTCGCCCAGTTGCCAAAGCTGGACGAAATGGGCCTTGCCGGTGAGCTGCTCGGGTCCGTTGCCCTGGCGGATGTAGAAGAGGTGGTCGCCTTCCTCGATCGCGCCGAAGCCGGGGATCGCTTCGACATTCAGGCTGCCCGGCACCAGCTCGCGGCGGACGCGGACGGTATCGGGCTTGCCGTAATCGGCGCATTTCCTGGCATAATCGGCGACGAACTCCCTGGCGTTGTGCGCGTCGAAGCCGGTCTTGTCGTGGTAGAATTCGAGGTCGGGCGTGAGGAAGCTTTCCATCGCCGCCGGATCGCACATGTCGAAATAGGTGTCGAACAAGGCCGCATCGCGCGCGGCGATCGCCTGGGTGAGCGCGGGGCCGTTGGCGGGTATCTGGACGGCGGCGGCGAGGGCGAGAAGGGGGATCATGGCGTGTCTCGATCAGCTGTATTATACATATAATACAGCTACAGGTACCGCCATGCAAGTGCGCCGCTTATCCGGGCGGCGCGGCCGGTGCGGGCCAGGCGGACTCGGCGAAGCCTTCCGGTTGTTCGACGATCCGCGCCTGCGCGACCGTCTTGCCGTGACCGACGACATAATCGTTGCTGCGCGCACACAGATAAGGGCGGCCGGGACCATTGTCGGCGTCGCGGACGATCACCGGCCAGCGCCCGCGGCAATCCGCCGTAGGCGTAGCGCCCACGTCGGAGCGACACCCGGTGGGTTCGGAGGTCTTGGCCTATTCCTCTGGCGATCACGACCATGTCGGCGCTATCTTGGGACAGGCGACTCATTTCCAAGCGCAGGACTGGGCGTGATGCGGACGGCGGCTTCGGTATGTTTGGCGATGGCCTTTCTCGCGACTGTGGCTGAAGGGAGGACAGCGCCCCCTTCTGGAGACGCGCTCGAAGCCGCCGTGCTTTACGCAGCGAGCGATCTGGATGCGGCCACCGCTTGTGTGAGCCTGGACGTGTTGCCTTCGATTGCAGCGTCAGGAAGCAGCGCCGACCCTCTGCGTGAACTGGATTCGAATGGATCCGGTGCCATCGCGGCGGTGAGGGGCGATCTCTGGTCGACGGATCGCACCCGAGCGTCGCTCAGGGCGATCGCGAAGAGCCGCCGAATGCGGCTCGCGGACGCTGGCTGCGCTGAAACGCTGCGCGTCGAAGTGCCCCGGAGTGCGGGCGACAGTGTCGCGGTTCGTGTGGCAGTGCTGCATAGAGGTGGCGCGACGCGCGAGCGCACCTACCTCCTGCGGCAATCCGGCCCAGTCTATGGGGTAGTCGCCAAGACGGCCGACCATATTATCGTCAGCTGAGGTCTCCACTATTGATCGACTGGCGGCGATTGCCGCGCTGGGTGACGTAGTGCGTGACACAGTGGGTGATGATGCGGGAGAGGCAGGCTACGCGGCGGCCGGCACGTAGAAATTAGTATAGTGTCCCCGAATTTCTGCGGCGGCGCAATTCGGGGCGGCGAAGGAAGGAGAGGCCTGCTTAGCGGTGCGCCTTGCGCGGCGGCGGGCCGCTCGCGGTGAGGCTGTCGAGCTGGCATTTGCGGCCCTCGGCCAGGATCGAGGAGAAGCGATCGAACCTGTCGGACGAATCCGTCACGAAGCCGATGCGCGTGGCGAAGTTCAGATTCTGGCAGGGCGCCATCAGTTTGGCGACATACCAATGCCGGCCGCGATCCTGGATATAGACCGTCTCGCGATCGACGACTTCCCAATCGAAGATGCCGCCATGGCGGACAAAGGGAATGCTGGCCTCTTTGGGCCTGGGGGCTTCGGTCTGCGCGGAAAAAGCGGGGGCAGCGATGGCCGCGAGCAAGGCAAGGGCGAGATGCTGTTTCATCGTGGTGGTTTAGCGGGTGGGAGATGAATGTGGTATGGATTTGCTGCCCTCCGTCGAAAGCGGGGCGCAGCTTGAACTAGGGTTAATGCACTGTCGCAGTAATTGAATTTTCCGTGACCTCGAATTTCTCGCCGACAATCAGTCAGGATCAGCCATGACTGTGGGGAGCGGGACCTCGCGTTTTCCTCTGCGGTCGCGCCAACGAAACTTGCTTTGATATTCGCGCCTCTGCTTGGCGACCTCATAGAGGACGATGCCGGAGCTTGTCCCAAGGTTCAGGCTTTCGATGAACCCGAACATCGGGATGGAGACGCACATGTCGCTTCGCTCCACGGCGCGATCGCTGATGCCGACCGCCTCGCTTCCAAACCAGACCGCAAGCTTGTGATGGACCGTATAGTCGCCCTCGTGGAGAAATATGCTCTCCTTGCCCTTCACGTGCGGTGAGGTGACGATCGAGTGGAAGTTCTTGCTTTCCAGATAGTCAAAGCACGCATCCGTGCTGTCGAAGCGCCGTACGAAGGTCCATTTCACGGCAGAGACCGACGTTTTCGAAACGGCTTTCTGCCCACGCAGTTCATGCCAATCATCCGGCAAAAGCCGGCGCGGATCGACAACATAGACCTTCTCGACGCCCAAGGCGTTTACGTTGCGGATGACCGTTCCGATATTTTGCACATCGGTGGGGCATTCAAGCACCGCGATCAGGTTCTTGCAGCGAAAATCTCTGATGGCCTTGGCGCGCTCACGTACGGAAGGTTTCGACTTAGCGGTCCCTGTCGCATCCATGGTGTTAGGTTAGCGGGCGGGAGGCTTTCCGGCTACCACTCACGAACGGCCGCCCGCGAGAATTAGTGTTGTGTCCCCGAATTTCTAGCGTCTCCGAATTTCAAGCCTTAGCAGGGTCGCCTTGAGCGGAGGGCCATTCCTTCGCTAGTTTGGCCAACGTTGTCACACCCGTGGCCGCTGCCTGCTCCAACATCTTAGTTGTGCGCTCATCCTTTACCGCGTCGGAAATCATTCGGGCGTAACGTGCGGCAGTCAAATTGAGGTGATGTTCGGCCCAATCCGGCACTTCTCCGAGTGGCAGGCCATCGACTGGCTTAGTTTCTTGCGGCGGCGCCCCAGGCCCGAACGGAACTCGGGGTTGGGACGTAACGACATGCGCGAAGCAGCCGACAGAGTGACTGGGGAAAGATGCGCCTGCGACGAGCAAGTCGATGTTGAAGGCTCTAAAGGGTGCGCGAAACGCCTCAAAGTGTAGGCTATTCGGGATCTGACCCATTTGGTCGGCAGCACTTACGATGAGCGCGTAGATCAAGCTATCACGGACCTGATCGAAATCTCCGACGCAAATAACTTGGTCACCGCCGTTCGGCTCCAGTCCCCACCTTCTATCCATACGGGCCACAGCGCGAATATAAATCGGTTGGAAGGTCTTTGATTTCATTGCTAGCGTATAGCAGCCGAGATCAACCTTAAGGTGTTTCCCATTCTCGTTCTTTTCCCGAAGCAGCTGACTGTGGTGAATGAACTTTCCTCCGTCCTTGCTCCGACTGCTCATATGAACCGTGTGCTTGTGGACGATCGCCTCGCTCTTATGTTCGGGCGTTGCGCCTCCCCAGACTGTCGAAGGGGCGTGAGTCGTGATGATGAGCTCGTCACTAGGGAGCTGCAAGATGGACAGTAACTTATAGAGCTTGCCGCTGATCCGCACCGCGAAGTGGGTCTGTGGATCTTTGTCTGTCACTTGAATCGATTACCATGACCTTGCGACTTGTCATAGACCGCGTCGATGCAGCGAGTCAGCCGTTCGGATTTCGAGTAAAGCGACGCTTTAGGGCATATATCTTGAAGTAGGCTGTGGAAGCTCTCGGCCAAGAGCGCTGGGCTCTAGGGTAATTGGTATTGTTTTCCGGAATTATACAATCGTTGGAAATTTTGATGAAATATCTAGATAAAACGTCGTATCCATATCAAAAATTATGAGGTAATCCAGATCGAGGCTATGCCTTATGCGCTTGCGACTTGAATTATACTATTTCTTTAAAGCATGAATGTCAGGTCTTCCGGTAATAGTTCTCTGGTGGGCCGAAAATTCCCGGCGATTATTTTTTGCTGTGCTCGGCGTACTCTTGACCAAGTCAATATATGCGGGACCGCCGCTGGTTGTTCTACCATCTGGGGCCACAAACTGCGCAGTCCGTACCGCGACTGGAATTCTGGGTACGACCCGATTCCACGCCATACATCCCAAGGCGCTCCCGCCGCAAACACATGAAATACAGCATTTCCGATGGTAATCCACGAAGAAACAAGAAATGATTCAGAATCAGATTGCCTAGGTTCCCAGTGTTGTGAGTTAACTTGGAGGGTACAATTTAAACGACTACTGCCGCAGCGTGCGTACGAGAAAAGCCATTGTGGAGATAAGCTCCCTTCTACGAGCATGGATCGTTGAAACTGAGGAATATTCCTCAGGCCTACATAATATTCGGATCCGGAAGCTATGACGCCCAACCATCGCGCAAGTACATACCTTGACATTCCGTCAAGCTTAGGATGATGCCCCGAAATAAAGGGGCGAGCCAATGGCTGAGCCTGGTCGTTAAGACGCTTCATCCAGCCGCCGTTGCAGTTCTCGCAAGCAATCGGGGCCCACTGGCCTCCCGCTGTCTTCCGTTTAAAAAGGCGGCCTCGACCGTATACCATCTCCGATTGAAAGTCGCTTGGATCGCGAAGACGTCCAATGGTGTGCTGAAAATTTGTATCAAGAACGCCGGCATGTTTGAACGTCCATTGTGGTATAACATGTTCTTTGGTTAGTGCACCATCTTGGGTGCAAAACCAGCATTCCCCACTGAATTTATCTTTTACTTGCTCTGCGCGTAGATCTAGACCGCATCGGCAAAACGGATCGGTTGGAGCATTAAACCTTCGGCAGCGGGGGCACTTAATGTTCATATAGTCACGACTATAAATGCCCGCTGGCAAACTCTACTCCGCCGCCACCCCGGCATGCCCGAACAGCCCGTCCTCGCCGCTGCCGGCATCCTCGTTCGCCACCTCGGCCGTCTTCTTGGCCTTCTTGCGGGCGTCGAAGCTGTCCCACACGTCGCTCCAGTCGCCACGCGTCGCCGCCTTCGAATATTCGGTCGCGCGGGTTTCGAAGAAGTTGGCGTGCTCGACGCCGTTCAGGAGCGGCGCGAGCCAGGGGAGGGGGTGATCCTCGATCATGTAGATCGGCTTGAGGCCGAGCTGGCCCAGGCGCCAGTCGGCGATGTAGCGGACGTAGCGCTTGATGTCCTTGGGCGTCATGCCGTTGACCGGCCCCATCTCGAACACGAGATCGATGAAGGCGTCCTCGATCCGCACCGTCTTCTGGCACATGTCGAGGATGTCGTCGCGCACCTGCGCGGTCATCACGTTGCGTTCCTTGCAGAAGGCATGGAACAGCTTGATGATCCCCTCGCAATGAAGCGTCTCGTCGCGGATCGACCAGGTGACGATCTGGCCCATGCCCTTCATCTTGTTGAAGCGCGGGAAGTTCATCAGCATCGCGAAGCTGGCGAAGAGCTGCAGCCCCTCGGTGAAGCCGCCGAACATGGCGAGCGTCTTGGCGATATCCTCGTCGGTATCGACGCCGAACGTGCTGAGGTAATCATGCTTGTCCTTCATCTCCTTGTACTGGAGGAAGGCCGAATATTCGGTCTCGGGCATGCCGATCGTGTCGAGCAAATGGCTGTAGGCGGCGATGTGGACCGTCTCCATGTTGCTGAACGCGGTCAGCATCATCTTGACCTCGGTCGGCTTGAACACGCGGCCATATTTTTCGTGGTAGCAATCCTGCACCTCGACATCGGCCTGCGTGAAGAAGCGGAAGATCTGCGTGAGCAGGTTGCGCTCGTGATCCGAGAGCTTCTGCGCCCAGTCGCGGCAATCCTCGCCCAGCGGCACTTCCTCGGGCAGCCAGTGGAGCTGCTGCTGGCGCTTCCAATATTCATAGGCCCACGGATATTCGAAGGGCTTGTAGGAGCGGGAAGCCTGGAGAAGGGACATGACGCGTCTTCCTTAGTGAAGCTTGATCGGTTGAATGTCTGCCGCCGGGATCAATCCGAAGGCCAAAGCGGCTAAAAACAGAAAAATGACGACCGCGCCGATGCGGAGCATGGCGACGATCGCAGCAGGAGAACCCTGCCGGCTGCCCTCGATCGGCGGCATTGCGGCGCGTTCGCGGATCTTGCGCGCGGCGACCTGGGCGATCACCAGATCCGCCGCGGCGACGCTCGTGCCGATCGCCAGGAATACCGATCCGCTGGTCATCCGATCACCTCCGCGTCTGGCTGGCGCCGCCGGCAAAGCCGCCGATGCCGAGCACGAAGCCGAAATTGTACCAGGCGCCATTGTTGGGCACGGAATAGACCGCCACGTCGTGCTGGAAGAGCGAGATGATGAAGGTCACGGGCGCGATGAAGCCCTGGACCAGCCCGAACAGAAAGCCGGGCGCCTCGGGCTTGACCGTGCCCGCCATCTGCGTCGCGCAGCCCGCGAGCAGCAAAGGCAGAAGCAGCAGAATCACCTGCCTTATATAGGCGTTCCGGGGCCGAATTGTGAGTCGGCCGGGGTTTTGCGAGGTGCGGTCAGACGCCATGGCGGGTCGCCAGGAAGAGGCACATACCGGCGATGACCATCAGCACCAAAGCGAACACAATCGCCGCCGGACGGCGGTGGAACGGAACGCCCATCGCATCCCGGCGCGAGGCGAGCGTGCCGACGATCACCACGACCGCCAGCACCACCATGATTGCGACTGATTGGGTGATATACACGCGCCCGACCCTGCCCCCTGCTCATGCCTTGTCCCGCCAGATCAGAACGGGAACAAACCGACATATAGGGTGAGGCTACGCTCATTCGGCACAATGTCTAGACTTGACTATCGATTTATCCACCGTTTCGGCGGGGCCTGTGGGAGTCTCTGAAAAGAGACGGGGAATCGGCTCGCCGAAGACTCCGGCTTTCCCTGAGGCGAGACTGACCGCGCGCCACATATCCCCCCGTTCGGGCTGAGCTTTGTCGAAGCCCTGCCCTTTCTTTTGAGAAGAAGGACAGCCCTTCGACAGGCTCAGGGCGAACGGGAAGAGTGATGGCCATCAGGATCAACCGTCCCGCCCGCGCGACGTCGGCGCGGCCTGAAGGGGGCTCGCATGCTCGTATGCTGCGCTCTGCGCTGCAGTGCGGCATTTACCCCCGCGATCCGCTTTGCTACGGCCGGGGCCGATCCGCGCTCGAACGTTTTTGGGGGACTTGATGAACGGGACACGCGGACGCACCCCGGCCCTGATCACGCTGGGCTGTTGCCTGCTATTCCTGGCCTGTGCGGTCCATTTCGCGATGGCGCAGAATCTGTGGATCGACGAATCGACGCAATTGTCGGGGGCGACGCTGCCGATCGGGCGGCTGTTCGCCTGGCTGACGGGCATGCGCGAACCGAGCTTCGGCGTGCCGGCGGACCGGATGCCGCCAATCTCCTACCTGATCGATGCTGCCTGCTACCGCAGTTTCTGTGTCGCGCCGTTCGGCTACCGGCTGCTCCATCTGGCATTCGCGACGGCGGGGCTGGCGACGGCGATCTGGACGGTGGCGCGGCGTTATGGCGCGATAGCGGGGCTGGTGACGGGGCTGATGCTGGCGCTGTCGCCCAAGCTGACCGAGCTGGGCGTGGAGGTGCGCGCCTATCCGATCTTCTTCGCGATCACCTGCGCGCAGATCGCGATGCTGTTCCGGATGATCGAGGCCAGGCGGCTTACGCCCGGCGCGATCGGCCTGTTCCTGCTGCTGGGGCTGGCGTCGGCCTACACGCATTTCTTCGGGCTGGTATCGAGCATGGCCCTGTTCACCGGCCTGTTCGTGGCGCGCGCGACGACGATGCGCGAGGCGGCGTGGATCGCAAGCGGGGCGATCCTGCTGGCGCTGCTGTGCGCCGGCCTTGCGCCCTTCATCATGACCGCGAGCGCGATGAGCGGGGTCGAGAATGTCGGCAGCGGCGGCCAGGCGATCATTGCCTATTTCCTGCGGCTGGTGGGGCATGCCGCCAATGTGGTGTCGCCGATCGGGATGGTGCTGTTCCTGCTGCCGCTGGCGGGGCTGGCGGCAGCCGGCGCGGTCCGGATCGCGCGCGGGTTCGGCCGCGAAGGGATCGCGCACCGGCATGACCCGGCGGTGGCGCTGGCGGTGGCGCTGGTGAGCGGGATCGGGGTGACGTTGCTCGCCTCGTTCGTGGCGAAGGGCTTCAATCCGCTCAAGCCGACCTACAGCCTGTGGGTGCTGCCGGTGCTGGCCACCTTCCTGGGCGCGATCTGCGCGCCGCGGGGAGGCAAAGCGGGATGGACGACGCGGATCGCGCGCGGGCTGGCGCTGCTGATGCTGCTGGGCGCGGCATCGGGCGAGGCGATGATCGTGCGCCATGCCGGCTGGTTCGTGCACGGCCCGTCGAGCGCGATCCGCGCCGCGGTGGGCGACAGCCCGGCCGATACGGCGGTCGTTTACGAGGGGGATTGGGGCTACGGCTTCTTCCCGACTTATTATTATTACCACCAGGCGCTCGACCAGTGGCGGATCGCGCCCGACGGGGAATTGCAGAAGATCGGCCTGGGCGGCGACCCCGCCGCGGCCGATCCCGCGGCGCTCGCGGCGAAGCGGCGGATCATTCTGGTGCGGATAACGTTGCGCGACTATCATGACCTGCGCGCATTGCGGGCCGGGGGACCGGGTCAGGTGGGGGCGGAGGCGGCGACGCTGACGCCGCCGGCGGATCAGCCCGCCTTCACCCATTTGACCGCAACCGCGCGGACGACCCAACCGGGCCTCTATTGGGCCGATATCGCTAGCTTTGAACGGACCTTGCGTTGACAGACTTCCAGCCTGCCGAACTCAGCATTGTTACGCCCACTTTCTGCGAGGCGGCGAACGTCCAGCTTCTGGTGGATGCGGTGGCGGCGGCGCTGCCCGACATCCGCTGGGAAATCATCTTCGTCGACGACAATTCGCCCGACGGCACATCAGACAAGGTGCGCGAGATCGCGCAGCGCGACCCGCGCGTGCGCATCGTCCACCGCTATGGCCGGCGCGGCCTGTCGAGCGCGTGCATCGAAGGGATCATGAGCAGCTCCGCGCCCTATGTCGCGGTGATGGATTCGGACATGCAGCATGACGAGGCGATTCTCGGGCAGATGTTCCGGCGGATCCGCCAGGGCGACGTCGATCTGGTGGTGGGCAGCCGCTATGTCGAGGGCGGCGGCACGGGCGACTGGAGCAAGCACCGGCTGTGGGCGAGCAAGCTCGCGACACGGCTCGCCGGGCGGCTCACGCGCACGCACATCAACGATCCGATGAGCGGATTCTTCATGGTCCGGCGCGAGACGGTGCTGACCGCCTTGCCCAATTTGTCGTCGGTCGGGTTCAAGATCCTGCTCGATCTGGCGGCGAGCACGCCGGAGCCGATGCGCGTGGCGGAGGTGCCCTACACGTTCCGCACGCGCCAGCATGGCGAGAGCAAGCTCGATAGCCTGGTCTTGTGGGAATATCTGCAGCTGCTGCTCGACAAGATGTTCGGGCATGTGATTCCGGTGCGGTTCATCAGCTTCGCGCTGGTCGGCGGCTTCGGCGTGGTGGTCCATTTCGCGGTGCTGACGCTGCTGTTCGCGGGGCTGGGCGAGGGCTTCGGGCTGGCGCAGCTGGTCGCGACGATGGTCGCCACCTCGAACAACTTCTTCCTCAACAATATGCTGACCTATCGCGACCAGCGGCTGAAGGGGCGGCGGCTGTTCTTCGGCTGGGTGACCTTCAACCTGGTCTGCCTTACCGGCGCGCTCGCCAATGTCGGCGTGGCGCGCTGGCTGTTCGCGCATCACAATTACTGGCAGATCGCGGCGCTCGCGGGGATCGCGGTCACGACCGTGTGGAATTACGCGATGTCCTCGATCTTCACCTGGAAGAGCCGGAAATAGAGTCTGTTTCGGCAAGGCTGAAACAGACGCGGCACCGGCCCGCTCCCCCACCCGGATTTTTTGGGAGCCGTCGGCGGCGTTCGTGCGTTGCGGGTACGCAATATTCCAGCGAGGGAGACGACCATGGCTGACCTGTCCCAGATCAAGGAACATATGGAAGTGATCGGCGCCGACGGCGTGCATGTCGGCACGGTCGACCATGTCGACGGCGATCGCATCAAGCTGACCAAGAAGGATTCGAGCGCCGAGGTCGACGGCGCGGAAGGCGGCCATTCCGGCCATCATCATTATGTCTCGATCGGCCTGGTCGCGGACGTCGAGGGCGACAAGGTGCGCCTGTCGGCGACCGGCGCCAATGCGGTGCTGTTCGAGGAAGAGGCTTAATCCCCGCTTCCCATTTGAAGACGAATTAAGGAAAGCGCGCGGCCGCTCGTCGGCCTGGATGGTCGCGCGCCCTTTCCGGCTTGCCAGGCGCGGCTTGCCGGCGGCGGCCAGGTCGCGCCTTGAAGCCTCACCATCGTAACGCGGGGCGCGAGAATCCCATTCGTGCGCGGGCGGTGAGAAGCCTGATCATGAACCTCGGCGGGAAGGACGAAT
>Ga0207704_10000093_pt1 | contig 52224 bp, 42 predicted proteins | sample KBSMisM12_FD_184308 | JGI IMG/M metagenome (GOLD analysis project Ga0207704, IMG submission 184308) | Miscanthus rhizosphere microbial communities from Kellogg Biological Station, Michigan, USA - KBS Miscanthus M1-2 (SPAdes) (version 2) | ecosystem: Host-associated > Plants > Roots >...
TGAGGTCGCGGGTTCGACCCCCGTCGTCCGCTTACTAGAGCCGCATGATCTCTAGCGGCGCCGGATCGCCTCGATCATGTAGACGAGCGGAATCCCGAGCTCTATAACCAGGCAGAGGGCGAAGGCGGTCCTGTAGAGCCAGAGAGCCCGTCGATAGGGGCCGATCTCCGTGTAATACCCCCAGGCACCGGGATCCCTCCGCCCCCGATCATCCTTATCGACGAGCTCGGGAGGCCGCGGCAGCACAGAGATCAGTGGCTCACCGGACATTCGGGAGATTTTACACGGCCAAAATCAGAGCAATCGTCTCTACGCAGATAGCAAGGCACGCGAGTCGGGCGAAGAGCTGAAGCTGCAGTAGGACGGTTTCGTTGACGGCGTGATGGTGCTCCAGCGTTCTGGCCAAAGTCGCGGTGACATCCGCAACATCGACGTCCCCCTTCGCGTAGTCGTCGAGGATTACGTCAGCCCTCAATCGGAAAATGAACTGGCGGGGCCACAGGATCGCCAGTACCAGCCCCATGACCATCACAAGTGCGGCGACACCCACCGCGAGCCAGTCCGACAGAGTTCCACCGTTTGATTCGATGGCATCCGGGCCGATAAAGGCTGCCACCAATGCCGCAACCGAAAGTAGCGTCGCGGATCTCGCCCGCAGGTCCGTTAGCGACGCATATTGTCTATCCAATGCAGCGATTGCTGCTGCATAGGCCAAGCCCTCTACCCGATCCTCCATAGCCGAGAAGCTAGCGGGAGGACACAGTGCTCCTTACCGCCTAGGTGCCCTGGCGTCCGTACAGCCGGTCCTTCGCGGCGAGCAGCACCCGGTCGGCGGCGGCGAAGAGGGTGTCGCTGTCGCGGTTGGTGCTGGCGGCGATGCCGTAGGAGGCGCCGATGGCGCCGTCGCCTAGGTTGGCCGAGCGGATCTGGGCGGCGATGCGTTCGGCCGCGGTGCGGGCGTAGATGGCTTCGGTCTCCGGCATCAGGATCGCGAACTCGTCGCCGCCGATGCGGAAGCAGTCGTCGGCGGCGCGGGATTCGTCGAGGATGCGGGCGACGGCGCGGAGGACCTCGTCGCCGGCCGGGTGGCCGAGGCGGTCGTTGACCCCCTTGAAGCCGTCGAGGTCGAGGAGGACGAGGGCGAGGGGCTTGCCGGAGCGGGCGGCGCGGGCGAGCTCGGTCGGCAGCCGCTCCTCGAAGGCGCGCCGGTTGCAGAGGCCGGTGAGGGCGTCGCGGCGGCTGTCGCGGCTCTCGGCCTCGTAGAGGTTGGCGTGGGAGAGGTGGGCGGCGATCAGCTCGCTCAGCAGTTTGAGGGTCTCGACGTCGCCGTCGTCGAAGTGGTCGACCTCCGGCGCGTAGACCTTCAGCACGCCGACCGTCTCGCCGCGGTGGGAGAGCGGCACGCAGATCATCGAGCCGGCGTTGACGCGGCGGCAGGCCTCGGCATCGACCCGCTCGTCATCACTCGTGTTGTCACTGCGCAGCACCCGACCCTCGATCACCGAGCGGCCGGAGAGGCTGGCCCCTTTCCGCAACCTCATCCCGAGGTAGGGGGTGGCCTCGCCGGTGGTCACCGAATAGACCATCTCGTCGCCCTCGGCCAACTCGATCAGGCCGGCGCTGGCGCGGGTCAGCTCCTGCGCGCGCTCGGCGATCAATTGCATGATCGCTTCGGGGTCGAGGGCGCCGGAGACGACTTCGGTCTGGGTGCGGATGATCGCCCGCAGCTGCTCGGTCGAACGTGAGGGACTCATCGACTCAGCTATCGGTCTTAGGGCCGCGTCGATTTAGTTTCGGCGACAGGGAGCCGCCAAGCTTCATCCTCAATCTGAGGTTGAGTTATGCAGCGGCAGCGAGCGGGGGTCGCGCCTCCTCCTCGGCCTCGGCCTCCGCTTCGCTGTCGCTCTCTGCTTCTCCACCTTCGGCCTCTGCCGGCAGGCGGTAGAAGTGCTCGGTCGCCCCGCGCACCTGGCGCTCGCGCACGAGCTCGATCAAGCCTGATTTCGCCAGCTCGGTGACGTGGTAGTTCGTGTTGCTGAGAGGGATCTGCAGCTCGTGGCTGAGATCGCTGGGGGAGAGGACGCGGCCGCCGTCGAGGCCGAGGATTTCGAGGATCGAGACTCGGAGCGGGTGGGCCGTAGCCCGCGCCAGGCGCTCCCAGTCGACCGGGATCGAGGGGCCGCCTGGTCGCCCGTTTTCCGCTGCATTGACCGGGATTTCGCGGCTCCCGGAGTGACCGTTGAGGGAGTGTCCGTTGTGGGTTGGCATAGGGCTACATTACCCAAAAATGTTGATTCAACTCATGATTTTCGGGTAGAACATCCGACGAGTACTTCTATCGGGAGCTTCTTGGGAGGAAACTTCGATGAGAGACAGCGCCGCACGCGCGGCTTTTGCTTTTTGCCTTTGCCTGTTCCTGTCGATGACCGCGGCCTCCGCGGCCTCAGGCGACACCGGCGACATCATCGCCCCGAGCGACGTCACCCATCCCTCGGTCGATTCCGGCTGGCAGGCCGGCACCTGCAAGGACGAACCGGCCGGCGAACCCTGCTCGATCGCGACTCCCGAGCTCTTCTTCGAAACCGCCGGTGCACACCCGAACTTCGGGTTCACCCAGTTCATCATCAAGAACGAACCACCCGGGGAAACTCCGGTCGACGAACTGAAGACGGTGCGGGTCGACCTCCCGGTCGGCCTCAGCGTCAACCCCGGGGCGACGCCGCGCTGCAAACTCTCGACCTTCGAAGCCGGCGCTTCAGGTTGTCCGCCCGGCTCGAAAGTCGGCAAAAGCGAGGTAACTACCTCCTTGCCGCCGCTTGGGATCCCGTCCCCGCCGACCGCGCCGGTGACCGAAGTCCCCGTCTACAACGTCGAACCGAAACCCGGCGAGGCAGCCCGTTTCGGCCTCGAACTCGCCGGCAACGAAGTCTTCCTCGAAGGCGACGTCGCCTGGTCGACCGACTACCACGAGGGGTTCACGATCCACGTCCCCGCGGCGCTGCCGGAAGACCTCGGCGGCGTGCTCGGCCTGCTCGGCGGCCAAAAAGGCCTGGTCCTGAAAAACCGCCTCGTCTTCGACGGGCGGGCCGGCGACGGGACCTTCCTGACCACCCCGACCACCTGCTTCGGCCCCGCCTACAAGGACAACTGGAAACCCGGCGAACTCCCGGGCGGGCCCTCCGGTCACATCTATTCCACCTTCCTCCGCGCCGACTCGGTCCACGATCCGGACCCCAGCTTCCCCGCCGGCTCTTCCTTTTTCGAGTCGCCGATTCCGCCGAAAAGCGAAACGAGCGGCCCGGGGACGTCGCCGAAAGCCTGCAACACGATCCCCTACAAACCCGAACTCGGCGTCGAACCGGGGACGACGAAGGTCAACTCACCCGCCGCCGCCACGGTCAGCGTCGACGTCCCGCACCTGAAAGAAGCCGCGGGCCAGGACAGCTCGCACACCCGCAGCGCCACGGTCGCGCTGCCGCGGGGATTCGGCCTCAATCCTTCCGCCGCCGACGGGCTGCAGACCTGCACCGACGAGCAGTTCGGCAAGGGGACCCGCAACCCGGTCGCCTGCCCGCCGCAGTCGGTGGTCGGTCACGCAAGGATCGAATCGCCGCCGCTGGTCGACCAGACCAACCCGCAGCCAGAAGAAGTGCTCGAAGGCAACGTCTACGCCGGCAAGCAGCTGAGCCGCGACCCGGCCTCCGGCGACGAGTACCGGATCTTCATCGAGGCGAAGTCCGATCGCTACGGGATCTCGGTGCGGCTGGTCGGCAACGTGCACGCCGACCCGGCGACCGGGCAGCTGACGACGACGATCGCCGAAACCCCGCAGGTGCCCTTCACCTCGTTCGACCTCACCTTCAACGGCGGCGCCCACGCGGTCCTCAGCAGCCCGCCGACCTGCGGGCCGAACAAAGGCACCGCGGTGATGAACCCATGGTCGGGCACCGCCCCGGCGACCCCGAGCGACAGCTTCACCCTCGACAGCAACCCCGCCGGCGGCTCCTGCCCGAAGACGATGGCCGAGCGCCCGTTCGGCCCCGCCTTCGCCGCCGGCCCGGCCAGCTCGAAGGCGGGCGCCTTCAGCCCGGTCTCGATCCGGATCGCCCGGCCCGACGGTCAGCAGGAGCTGAAAGGCGCGGACCTCGTCCTGCCGCCGGGGATGACCGGCAAGCTCCGCGGTATCCCCTACTGCCCGGAGGACGCGCTTGCCGCAGCTGCCTTGAGGTCGGGCGCAGAGGAGAAGGCGGCCTCGAGCTGCCCGAGCGCGAGTCAGGTCGGCACCGCCACGGTCGCTGCCGGCACCGGTCCCACCCCCTACAAGATCGACGGCAAGGTCTTCCTCTCAGGCCCCTACCGCGGGGCCCCTCTCTCCCTCGCAGTGGTCACCCCGGCCACGGCCGGTCCGTATGACCTCGGCACGGTCGTAGTCAGGGTGGCGCTGTTCGTCGATCCGGAAACGGCCCAGATCCACGCCGTCTCCGACCCGATCCCCGACGTCTTCGGCGGCGTCCAGCTGAGCATCCGCTCGGTCGATCTGAAGATGGACCGGCCGGACTTCACCCTCAATCCGACCAGTTGCGAACCGTTCGTGACCGCTGGCTCGCTCGCCGGGGGCGGGGGAGACCCGACCAACCCGGCGGCCTTCAGTGCCTTCGGGGTCAGCGTCCCGTTCCAGGCGAGCGACTGCGACAAGCTCGACTTCAAGCCGAGGTTGTTCACGAAGCTGATCGGCGGCCGCAAGTCGCTGCGGCGCAACGGCCACCCGGCCTTCCGCGCGATCCTCGTCGCCCGCGAAGGCGACGCCAACATCAAGCGCGCGGCGCTGACCCTGCCGCATTCGCAGTTTCTAGACCAGGGCCACATCGGGACGATCTGCACCCGGGTCCAGCTCGCCGCCTCCGCCTGCCCCGCCCGCTCTATATATGGATACGCGCGAGCGCAGTCGCCGCTGCTCGACGACGAAGTCGCCGGGCCGGTCTACCTGGTCTCCTCCGACCACGAACTGCCGGACCTGCTGGCTGACCTGCACGGCCAGGTCAACGTGCGGCTGCGCGGCGTCATCAGCTCGGCCAAGGCGCGGATGCGGACGGTCTTCTATCCCGTGCCCGACGTGCCGGTGAGCAAGTTCACCCTGCAGATGAAGGGCGGCAAGAAGGGGCTGCTGGTCAACTCGCGCGACCTCTGCAAAGGCCGCAACCGCTCCTTCCTCAACTTCAAGGCTCAGAACGGCAAGAGCCTGAAGGTGAAGAAGCTGCCGCTGCGGACGCCGGGCTGCCACCACACGCACAAGAAGAAGCACGGGCATGACCGCAAGCGCGGGGCCTGAGGCGATTAACAGCGCGTCCAGATGGGTACGGACCTGCAACAGGTGAGGAAACGAGCTGCACAGCTGCTGTTGCTCGCCGCTTTCTGCGGGCTTCTTTTCGTGCCCGCGGCGCAGGCGGGCGAAGTCCCCTTCGCGCCGCAGGACAACGCGCACCCCACCGCGAACGACGGCTGGCAGGCAGGCACCTGCAACGTCCCGACCTGCACCCCTGTCAGCCCCAGCTCCGAGTTCTACGAAAAAGCCGCCGGGCATCCGCCGTACGGGATGACCCAGTTCATCATCAAGCACCACAGCTCCGGCCTGCCGGGGCACGAAGAACCGGACGTGAACCTGAAAGACATCCGGGTCGACCTGCCGGTCGGGCTCAGCGTCAATCCGGGCGCGGTGCCGCGGTGCCCTTATGAAGCGGATCACCTCGCACACGTGAGCGACTGCGCCACCGCCGCGCCGCTCAGCATGGTCGGGGAAAGCTGGGTCTTCGTCTCGGACGAACTCGGGCTGCTGCCGCCGATCGAAGTCAAAGCCGATGTCTACAACCTCGACCCCAAGCCCGGCCAACCGGCCCGCTTCGGCTTCACCGTCGAAGCGATCCCCGGCATCCCGGCGGTGCCGCCGAGCGACATCTTCCTCGAAGCCGACGTCGACTGGTCAGGCGACTTCCATGAGGGGTTCACGATCGCCGTGCCCAAGGTGGAATTCGTAAAACTGCTGAAAAACCGCCTCGTCTTCAACGGCAAAGCGCATGCGCCCGGAGGGCAGGGCTTCTTTCTGACGACGCCGAGCACCTGCTGGAACCCCAACACCGACCCCTCCCACCAGCACACCTACTCGACCTACGCCCGCGGCGACTCGATCGAAAACCCGGATCCGAACTTCCCCGCCGGCTCGCCCTTCGTCGAGTCCCCGCTGCCGCCCGGGACCTTCCCCAAGAGCTGCGACTCGATCCCGTTCGAACCGACGATCCACGTCGACGGCGGGACCAACGCCGTCGACTCGCCGGCCGCGGTCAACACCGAAGTGCACGTGCCGATCAAGGAAGGGGACGCGAACGGCCAGGAAACCTCGACGGTGCGGACCGCGAAGGTGACGTTGCCGCAGGGGATGGGCCTGAACCCGTCGGCGGCCAACGGCCTCGCCGCCTGCACGCCGGAGCAGTTCGGCAAGGGGACGCGCAACCCGGTCGCCTGCCCGGACAACTCGAAGATCGGGACCGCGACCATCGTCAGCGAGGCGCTTCCCGACCAGCCGTTGACCGGCGACGTCTACGTCGGCAAACAGGAAAGCCGGGATCCGGAATCGGGCAAGGAGTTCCAGATCTACGTCCACGCGGTGACCGACCGCTACGGCGTCGACGTCCGCCTGGTCGGCAATGTCTTCGCCAACGCGAAAACCGGCCAGCTGACTGCCTACTTCGACGATCCCGCCAAGAACGTGACCCGCGGTGGCAACGCCGACAACATTCCGCACGGCCTGCCGCAGGTCCCCTTCACCAACTTCAAGATCTCCATCAACGGCGGGCAGAAGGCGGCGCTCAGCAGCCCGCCCACCTGCGGGCCGAACAAGACGACCAGCGACATCACCCCTTGGTCGGCGGAATTCGGCGACAAATCGGCGAGCCCGGGTGACGAGTTCACCCTCGCCAAACTGCCCGGCGGGGGCAACTGCCCGAAAACGCTGGGGGAGCGGCCCTTCAGCCCCGGCTTCAGCGCCCAGCCGAAAAGCGACGAAGCCAAAGCCTTCACCCCGTTCATGGCGCACGTCACCCGCCCGCCCGGCCAGCAGGAGCTGAAAGGCCTCGACATCACCCTGTCGCCCGGGGCGACGGCGAAGCTCGCGGGCGTCTCCTATTGCCCGCCAGCCGCGATCGCCGCCGCCGGCTCCCGTTCCGGGACGGAGGAGAAGAGCAACCCGAGCTGCCCCGACGACAGCAAGATCGGTGTCGCCAACGTCGAAGCCGGCACCGGCGACTCACCGCTGAAGATCAGCGGCACCGCCTACCTCGCCGGTCCCTACGAAGGCGCGCCGCTGTCGGTCGTCGTCGTCACCCCGGCGATCGCCGGGCCCTTCGACCTCGGCAACGTCGTCGTCCGCGTGCCGCTCTTCGTCGACCCGGAAACCGCCCAGGTCCACACCAGGACCGACGCCCTGCCCGACGTCTACGGCGGCACCAAACTCGACATCCGTTCGGTCTTCCTCAACCTCAACCGCAAAGAATTCACCCTCAACGGGACCAACTGCGACAAAGCCGCGACCGCCGGCGTGATCAAGGGCGGCGGATCGGATCCGACCAACCCGGCGGCCTACTCGTCGTTCGCCGTCAGCGATGCCTTCCAGGCGAAGAACTGCGACAAGCTCGCCTTCAAGCCGAAGCTGAAGATCCGCCTCTTCGGCAAAACCCAGCGGGCCAAGCACCCGAAACTGCGGGCGATCCTGACCGCGCGGCCGGGAGACGCCAACATCGCCCGCGCCTCGGTCGCCCTGCCCCACGCGCTCTTCCTCGACCAGGCCAGCCTCGGCAGCGTCTGCACCCGGGTCCAGTTCGCCGCCAACCAGTGCCCGAAGAAATCGATCTACGGCCACGCCCGCGCGATCACGCCGCTGCTCGGCAAACCGCTGGAAGGACCTGTCTACCTGCGCTCGTCTAACAACACGCTGCCCGACATGGTCGCCCACCTGCAGGGCCAGGTGGACATCGACCTGGTCGGCCGCATCGACAGCTTCAAGGGCGGCATCCGCACCACCTTCGACCGCGTCCCCGACGTGCCGGTTACCAAGTTCGTGATGACCCTGCCCGGCGGCAAGAAGGGCCTGCTGGTCAACTCACGCAGCCTCTGCGCCAAGCCGGTCAAAGCGATCATCCGGATCAAAGGCCAGAACGGCAAGAAGGCCAACCGCAAGCCGAAGCTGCGCACCCCGTGCAAGAAGAAGCGAGGCAAGAAACACGGGCGTCATCACAAACACTGACACCGAAAAGTGTTACGTCACCAAACGGTGACACGTTTATCCGGATGGGTACACGGGCAGATACTTGAAAGACCCGTACCGATGTGTAATGTCTTTCGCGGGAGGGTTGTTCTGGGCGCTCACAGGGGGGGCGTCCTCGTAAGGGAAAACGAGGAGGAAATTGATGGCGAAGCGCTCGCTAGCGTTGTTGCTTTTGTGTCTCGGAGCTCTGCTCACGCTACCCGTGGTTGCGGCAGCGGACACCGGGGATGTGATCGAACCGCAGAACGAACCGCCCACGTCGAAAAACGGCTGGCAGTCGGGAACCTGCTACGAAAACCAGGTGGGGGAAGTGCCGGAAACCTCTCCCCCTACCAAACCGACGGATATGACCAAACCGTTCTGCTCTCCGGAAACCCCGGAAATCTTCTTCACGCAGGCTGGCGGGCATCCTCCGTTTGGGTTCGACCAGTACATCATCAGGCACGAAACCCTCGTTCCTGGTGTGGTCGAACCGATCATCGAAGACAACGATGCCGAAGGGCTGCCGTTCGAAGACCGGACGCTGAAAACGGAGCGAGTCGATCTTCCCCCGGGGTTCACCGAGAACCCGCAGAGCAGCCCGAAGTGCTCGCAGGAAGATTTCGAACGGGTTGTCGTCATCGAAGGGCAGCCTCGGCGTGTGCCGGCCTGCGACCCGAGCACCATCGTCGGCCGCGAGGAAGTCTGGCTCGTGGTCAACACGGCGAATGCGGTGCCGGCTCCGTCGCCTCCTGCCCCGCCCGGCACCTTCCTTCCAAAAGGGTTTGTAATCAATCCGGACCCGGCGAAAGGGACTAGGGTCGCTGTCTACAACCTCGAGCCGAACGAGGGAGAACCGGCTCGGCTCGGCTTCGTCATCGCCTTCAGCAAAGTCATCGAACTCCATGGCGGGGTTGCCTGGGAGAACGATTTCCACGAGTACTTCACGATCCACCTGCCGGAACCCTCGGTTCCGTTCTCGACCCTGAAAAGCCGTTTGGTCGCCTTCGGGCAGTCAGGGGACGGCACGCATATCACGACGCCGACCACCTGCTTCGATCCACGCGATCCGGCGACCGAACATCTGTACTCGACCTGGTTCCGGGGCGAGTCCTGGGGGGAACCCAATCCGACTTTCCCGGAAGGATCGGGCGCCTTCGAGAGCAAATTGCCGCCGGGTGTTGCTCCTACCGGTTGCGACAAAGTGCCGTTCGACCCGAGCGTCAAAGTCAACCCCGGCACGGACAAAGTGGATTCTCCGTCTGCGGCGACGGTGACGACGGAACTTCCGTTCGATCCCGCCAAAGAAGGCGGCGAAGTTCGGAACGAAGGCAAAGAAGGGATCTCCCAGTCCCACGTGCGCAAAGCGGAACTGACCCTGCCTCAGGGCATGGGCCTGAATCCGTCCGGCGCGCAAGGCCTTGTTGCCTGCACGAATGAGCAGTTCAAGAAGGGCGTGCGGGACTACAACAATGCCTGCCCTGCCGGGTCGAATATCGGCACGGTCGAAGTCGATTCGCCGCCGCTGGCGGAGACGCTGAAAGGCAACGTTTACGTTGGGACCCAGAACAGCAACGAGCCGGAATCGGGCGAAGAGTTCCGGATCCTGCTCGAAGCCAAGAGCGAAAAAGAGGGCATCGACGCCCGTCTCGAAGGCCATGTCAAGGCCAACGCGAAATCGGGCCAGCTGACGGCTGTCCTCACCGACAAGCTGACCGGCCAGTTCGCCGGACAACTGCCGGAAGGCCTCCCTCAGGTTCCGTTCCAGTCGATTCGGGTTCATTTCGACGGGGACAAGCAGATTCTGACCAGCCCGCCGGTTTGCTCGGCTGAGGGCACGAGCCACTTCGAACCGTGGGCGCGCCCTGGCGAAAACAAGCCCGTCACCAGCTCGGTCAGCCTCACGGACGACCCGACCGGCGGTGCTTGCCCGAAATCGATGGCTGAACGGAAGTTCACGCCCAGCTACAACGCCAAAACCGACAGCACCAAAGCCGGCGCCTACAGCCCCTTCCACGTTCTGATCGCGAAACGGAACGGGGAACAGGAGCTGAAGGTGGTCAACGTCACCCTGCCGAAGGGGCTGACCGGCAAACTCGCCGGGATCCCCTACTGCTCGGATGAAGCGATCGCGGCCGCTGTCGGTAAGTCCGGCAAGGCCGAGGAAGCCAGCGCGAGCTGCCCGGCGGCGAGCCAGATCGGCAACGTCACCACCAACTCGGGCACCGGCACGCCGCTGAAACTCAGCGGCAAGGCATACCTGGCCGGCCCCTACAAGGGGGCGGCACTGTCGATGGTCACCATCACCCCGGCTGTTGCCGGTCCGTTCGACCTCGGCACCGTGGTCGTCCGGGTGGCCCTCAACGTCGAACCGGAAACCGCCCAGATCCACGCGGTCTCCGACGTCATCCCTGACGTGTTCGGCGGGGTGAAGCTGGACCTGCGATCGATCAATCTCGACATCGATCGCAACCAGTTCATGATCAACCCGACCAACTGCGCCGCTCAGGCGACGACCGGGGCGATCAACGGCGGCGGAGCCGATCCGACCAACTCGGCGACGTTCAGCTCCTACGCCGTCAACGACCCGTTCCAGGCCGCTGAATGCAACAAGCTCGGCTTCAAGCCGAAGCTGAAGGTGACGCTGAACGGGCCGACCCAGCGGGCGAAGAACCCGCGTCTGACGGCGGTTCTGAACGCCAAGAAGGGGCAGGCGAACGTCCTCCGGACGGCGCTGACGATGCCGCACTCGCTGTTCCTCGACCAGGGCCACATCGGGACCGTGTGCACGAGGCCGCAACTGGCCTCCCACAGCTGCCCGAAGAAGTCGGTCTACGGACAGGCGGAAGCGAAATCGCCTCTGCTCGACAAGAAGTTGAAGGGGAAGGTGTTCCTCGTCTCCTCCAACCACGAATTGCCCGACCTGCTGGTCGACCTGCGCGGTCAGGTGGAGATCTACCTCCGCGGGGTCATCAGCTCGAAACACGGAGGCCTGAAGACGGTCTTCAACAACGTCCCCGATGTTCCGGTCAGCCGGTTCGCGTTGAAGATGAAGGGCGGGAAGAAGAGCCTGCTCGTCAACTCGACCAACACCTGCGCGAAGCCGCAGCGGGCGAAGTTGAACATCAAGGGTCAGAACGGCAAGAAGGTGAAGAACAACAAGTTCAAGTTGAACATCGCCTCTTGCAAGCACCACAAGAAGCACAAGAAGTAATCAGTAGTCGCGAGTAAGCCCGGTCGCGAGCACCGGCGCGGAGGTCCAATAGCCTCCGCGCCGGTGCGACCGACGCTCTCAGTCCTGATCGTCGCCTACGAGAGCCGCGACGATCTCAGGAAGACCCTCCCCGCCCTGCTGGGCGAGCTGGATGGCGCCGACGAGCTGATCGTCGTCGACAACAAGCCCGGCGACGGCAGCGTCGAGCTCGTGCGCGAGCTGGCGCCGGGAGCGCGGATCGTCAGCCCCGGCCGCAACACCGGCTTCGCCGGCGGCGCCGACGCCGGAGCCGAGGCGGCGCACGGCGATCTGCTCGTCCTCCTCAACCCCGACGCGGCGCCGCAGCCCGGCTGGGGAGAGGCGATCCGCCGTCCCTGGATCGAGGGGCGGGGCTGGGCCGCCTGGCAGGCGCTGGTCGCCGACGGGGCGGGGGAGACGATCAACTCGGTCGGCAACCCGATCCACTTCACCGGCATCGTCTGGGCCGGAGGACACGGCCGGCCGCTGAGCGAGGCACCGCCTGCCGGTGAGGTCGCCGCCGCCTCCGGCGCCTGCCTGGCGATCCCGCTTGAGCGCTGGCGCCGCCTCGGCGGCTTCCCGCCCGAGTTCTTCATGTACCACGAGGACGTCGACCTCTCGGTGCGGCTGCGGATGGAAGGCGGGACCGTCGGGATCGAGCCGACGGCGATCGTCGCCCACGACTACGACTTCAGCGCCGGCGGCGACAAGTGGCGCCGGCTTGAGCGCAACCGCCTCGCCTTCCTCGTCCGCACCTACCCCGGGGCGCTGCTGGCGCTGCTGGCGCCGGCGCTGCTCGCCACCGAGCTGGCGCTGCTGCCGGTCGCCGCCGCGGGCGGCTGGGGGCGCCAGAAGCTGCGAGCCGACCGCGAAGCGATCGCCTGGCTGCCGCGGCTGCTGCGCGAGCGCCGCGCCCTCCAGCGCCGCCGCGCGATCGGCGCCGCCGAGTTCGCCGCCGCGCTCACCCCGGACCTCGACTCCGAGCTGATCTCACCGCTGGTCCGCTCCCGGCCGGCACGCCTGCTGCTGCGAGGCTACTGGCGCCTGGTCCGGCTGCTGCTGCGTTAGCTCGACTGGGTGATCGGGCGGATCAGGATCTCGTTGACGTCGACGCCCTCGGGCTGGTCGAGCGCGTAGGCCACCGCACCCGCGATGTCCTCGTCCTGCAGCGCAGATCTGCCCGGTCGGTTCTCGAAGAAGTCGGTGTCGACCATCCCCGGCTCGATCAGGGTGACCTTGACCCCGTGGTTGTCGTGCATCTGCCGCAGCTCCTGGCGCAGCGACTCGCCGATCGCCGTCGCCGCCCACTTCGTCGCCGAGTAGAGCGAGCCCGGCAGCGCCCGCCGGCCGGCGACCGAGCTGGTGATCAGGAAGTGGCCGTCGCCGCGCTCGAGCAGGTGGGGGAGGGTGGCGCGGATCGTCAGCGCGACTCCGTAGACGTTGGTCAGCACCATCGAGCGCCAGTGCTCGGGCGACTCCTCGAGGAAGCCGCGGGTAGCGCCGAAGCCGGCGTTGGCGAACACCGCATCGATGCGGCCGAAGCGATCCAGCGCCGCCTGCGCCAGCGCCTGCACCTGGTCCCACTCGGTGACGTCGCAGCGCACCGCGACCGCCCGCTCCTCGCCGCCCAGCTCCGCGGCGAGCTCTTCCAGCTCCTCCATCCGCCGCGCCGCCAGCACCAACCGGTACCTGCCGGCCACCGCCCGCGCGGTGGCAGCACCGATCCCGCTGCTGGCGCCGGTGATCAGGAGGACGCGGTCATCGGTCACGCAGCCATTGTCCCATGTCCGCAGTTGCGATAATCCCGGGTGCCTGTGGATCCCCAGCGGAAGCGGAAGATTCGGCTTGTCGTCGCGCTCAGCGTTGCCGTGCTGCTCGCGGTGGCGCTGATCTACACCTCGTTCTCGGCCTCGACCGAGGCGAAGGAGCCCTCCGAACTCCTCAACGCAACGCCCGGTACCAGCTACGACATGACCGGGGAAGTCGTCAAGGGCTCGATCCACCACATCGGCAACGGGATCGCCTTCCGCGTCGTCGACCGCGAAGCCCACGGCAAGGGGAAGGCCCTGCCGGTGACCTACCAGGGGACGGTCCCCGACCCCTTCCGCGGCGGCCGCGAGATCGTCCTCACCGGCAGCCTCGAGAACGGCACCTTCGTCGGGGAACCGGAAACGCTGATCACCAAGTGCCCGTCGAAGTTCACGACTAAGAGCAATGGCTAGCTTCGGCAGCGCCCTGCTGGCGCTCGCCTTCGTCACCGCGTTGGCCGCGGGGGCGTTGGCGCTCTGGGGCCGCCAGGGCGACCGCCGCCGCGTCGACCTCTCGCGCCGCACCGTCTACGCCTTCTGCGGTCTGCTGACCGCCTGCGTTCTGATTATCGAGCTGGCCTTCGCCTCAGACGACTTCGGCTTCAAAATCGTCCAGGAACACTCCTCTCTGGAGACGCCGACCTTCTACAAGCTGGCGGCGATGTGGTCGAGCCAGGAAGGCTCGCTGCTGCTCTGGGCCTGGGTCCTCTCGATCGCCGCCGCGCTCTCGCTCTGGTCGACCCGCAACAAGCTGCGGGAGATCGTCCCCTACGCGACCGCGGTGATGATGGGGGTGGCCGCGTTCTTCACCGGGCTGATGCTGTTCGCGCCCGACGTCCAGCCCTTCGCGACGACCACCGGCGCCACCGACGGGGTCGGCCTCAACCCCTTGCTGCAGCACCCGAGCATGATGATCCACCCGCCGATGCTCTACTCGGGCTACGTGGCGATGACGGTCCCGTTCGCCTTCGCGATCGGGGCGCTGATCACCCGCCGCCTCGACGCCGAGTGGATCCGCGCCACCCGCCGTTTCGCCCTGATCGCCTGGACCTTCCTCGGCTTCGGCCTCCTGCTCGGCGCCCGCTGGTCCTACACCGAGCTCGGCTGGGGCGGCTACTGGGCCTGGGACCCGGTCGAGAACGCGGCGCTGATGCCGTGGCTCCTCAGCACCGCCTTCCTGCACTCGATCATGGTCCAGGAGAAGCGAGGGATGCTGAAAGTCTGGAACGCCTGCCTCGTCGTCGGCACCTTCTCGATGGCGCTGCTCGGCACCTTCCTCGTCCGCTCCGGGGTGCTGCAGTCGATCCACGCCTTCGGCGACAACACCGTCGGCCCCTACATCCTCGGCCTGATCGGGGTCGTGGTGATCGGCTCGACCCTGCTGATCGTCAGCCGCCTCGACGACCTGCGCTCGCCGAAGAGGATCGACTCGCTGGTCTCGCGCGAGGCGATCTTCCTCGTCAACAACCTGCTCCTCGTCGGGCTGACCGCGGTGATCTTCTGGGGCACCTTCTTCCCGCTGATCTCCGAACTCTTCACCGGCGAGAAGGCCTCGCTCGCCGCGCCTTGGTTCGACCGCTACACGACGCCGCTGGCGATTCTGCTCGTCCTCTTCACCGGGATCGGGCCGCTGCTCGCCTGGCGCCGGGTCAGTTGGGAGTCGGCGAAGCGCGTCTTCCGGCTGCCGCTGGTGGTGGCCGGGGTCACGCTGGTGGCGCTGGCGCTCTTCACCGACGCCTCCCACAAGCCGTGGGCCCTGGCGCTTTTCGTCTTCGCCGCTTTCGCCCTGACCGGCCTGGCGCAGGAGTTCTGGGCCGGCGCGACGGCGCGGCGGAAGGTCTCTGACGAGTCGATGCCCGCGGCGCTGGTCGGCCTCGTCACCCGCAACCGGCGCCGCTACGGCGGCTACATCGTCCACGCCGGCGTCGCCGTCCTGCTGATCGGGATCGCCGCCTCCTCGAGCTTCCAGACCAACCGCGACGTCAACCTCAAGCCCGGCGAAAGCACCGTCGTCGACGGCCGCAGGATCACCTACGTGAAGCCGATCGTCGAAGTCGACAGCGAGAAGTTCACCTTCGCCCAGAAAGTGCGGGTCGAAGAAGGCGGCGACGTCAGCTACCTGCGCTCCAGCCAGCGCTTCTTCAAGCCGACCGGGGTTCCGGTCGGGACGATCGGCAGCTACTTCGCCGGCGAGTCGACCAGCGAGGTCGGCCTCGAACCGGGGCCGAAGCAGGATCTCTGGATCGCGCCGCGGGTCGACGTCGCCGACGTGCAGCGGCGCGCGCGGGCGGCCGACAAGGGTTTCGCGGCCTGCGTCAAAGGCGTCCCTGGGACGCCGCCGCAGTGCAAAGCGCTGGGGGCGCTGATGCGCGCCTCCGCCGCCAACCCGGCGCTGCGCTCCCAAGCGCTGGCGCAGGTCTCGAAACTGCAGGGGCTGGCGGCCGAAAACGTCGCCGAGTCCTACCTCGGCGACAACGCGCCGGTCACCTTCAAGGTGATCGTCAACCCGCTCGTCACCTGGATGTGGATCGGCGGCCTGATCGCCCTGGCGGGGGCGCTGATCGCGATCTGGCCGACGCGGGGGAGGCGCCGCGGCGCCCTCGTCCGCACCGAGGCCGACGCCCGCAAGGAAGCCAAGTACCGCGAGATCCGCGACGCCGAGCTCGATCACGCGGTAGGCAAGCTCTCCGACGAGGACTTCGCCGCCGTCGACGCCGAGCTGCGCGAAGAAGCGCTGGAGATCCTCGACGACGAGAACGGCGCAAAGGTTCCGGTCGGCGTAAACGGCAACGGAAACGGCACCAACGGGAACGGCGCCCATGTCCACGACCCGGAAAAAGTCGAGCAGGGCTAGACTTCCCTGACCATGTTCGCGTTCTTCAGCATCCTCCAGGTGATCGTCGCCGTCGTGCTGATCTTCCTGATCCTGCTCCACTCGGGCAAAGACGCCGGCCTTTCCGGCGCCTTCGGGATCGGCGGCGGCGGCAGCTCGATCGGCGGCGGCTCGATGGTCGAGCGCAACCTCGACCGCGCGACGGTCTTCTTCGCCGTGGTCTTCGCCATTAACACGTTCATCCTGCTGAAGATCTAGAACGGATCTATCGCGGCCCGGATAGGGCCCATGACGCTGCGCGCTGCGGCCCCTCCCCGGCATCCACGTGGCGCCGCTACGCGGATGCCGTCTCGTGACCGCATCGCTTGGTCATGGACCCTCCCGGTTCCACGCTAGCTCCGTCCTAGACTTTCTGGCATCTTTTGTAGCGCTCCTTGACAAATCCAATATCCATGTAAAACTGCCCGACTGAACGCAGGGATTTGACAAGGAGGGGGCTGTGGAGGCGCACGCGGAGCACATTCATCACCATCACCACCACGACGATGTCGAGATCAATCCGGCGGCGTGGACGGACGGCAAGCGCTACGCCTGGCTGTTGGGGATCATCGTCCCGCTCTCGCCCTTCTTCGCCGGCCTCTACTGGTACCTGAGCGGGTTCGGCGGCTTCTGGTTCATCGGCCCCGTCCTCGTCTTCATCGTCTTCCCGCTGCTCGACATGGCGATCGGGCTGGATCCGACCAATCCGCCCGACAGCGTCCTCAAGTTTCTCGAGCAGGACCGCTACTACCGCTGGTGCACCTACCTCTTCATCCCGATCCAGTACGCGGGCCTCGTCTTCGCCTGCTGGATGTGGTCGAGCGGCGACCTCGACGTCGTCGAATCGATCGGCCTGGCGCTGACCATGGGGGTGGTCGGCGGGATCGCGATCAACACCGCCCATGAGCTCGGCCACAAGCGCGCCAGCTCGGAGAAGTGGCTCAGCCGCATCGCCCTCGCGCAGACCGGTTACGGCCACTTCTTCATCGAGCACAACCGCGGCCACCACGTCAAAGTTGCCACTCCCGAGGATCCCGCCAGCTCGCGTCTGGGGGAGAGCTTCTGGGCCTTCCTGCCGCGGACGGTCGTCGGCAGCCTGCGCTCGGCCTGGGGGATCGAGGTGGCGCGGCTCGACCGCCTCGGCGAGCGCCACCTCAGCCGCCACAACGACATCCTCACCGCCTGGGCGATGACCGTCGCCCTCTTCGCGGTCCTCGTCGTCGCCTTCGGCCCGATCGTCCTGCCGTACCTGATCGCGCAGGCGGTGATCGGGTTCTCGCTGCTGGAGGTCGTCAACTACCTCGAGCACTACGGCCTGCTGCGCCAGAAGAAAGAGGACGGCCGCTACGAGCGCTGCCGGCCCGAGCACAGCTGGAACAGCAACAACGTCGCGTCCAACGTCCTCCTCTACCACCTGCAGCGCCACTCCGACCACCACGCCAACCCGACCCGGCGCTACCAGGCGCTGCGCCACATGGAAGAGGCGCCGCAGCTGCCGACGGGGTACGCGGGGATGATCGTCCTCGCCTGGTTCCCGCCGCTCTGGCGCCGGGTGATGGACCCGATCCTGCTCGACCACTACGAGGGCGACATCACCCGCTGCAACATCCACCCGCGCAAGCTCGGCCGGGTGCTGGAGCGCTACGGGCGGGCCGCATGAGCGCCTTCCGTTGCCCCGCCTGCGGCTACGTCTACGACGAGGCGGCGGGCCACCCTCGCGAGGGTTTTCCGGCGGGGACGCCCTGGGCGCAGGTGCCCGACGACTGGGCCTGCCCCGACTGCGGCGTCCGCGACAAGGTGGACTTCGAGCCGGCCGCGGGAGACGCCTGAGCCTCTAGCCGGCACGATACGGGGGGTGGCCACTCAACGCACCCCCTACCAGGAGGCGGCGCGCGAGCTGCTGCGCAAGACCGTCTTCGACGCCGCCCGCGACCAGCTCAGCGGGCGCACCTGGTCGGAGATCACGATGGCCGACATCGCCAGCGGCGCCGGCGTCAGCCGTCAGACCCTCTACAACGAGTTCGGCAACCGCAACGAGTTCGGCTTCGCCTTCGTCATCCACGAGGCCGAACGGTTCATGGACGACGTCGAGCGCGCGGTCCTAGAGCACCGCGACGACCCCCGCGCCGCCGTCCTGGCCGCCCTTGAGCACTTCCTCAGCGCCGCCGGGGGCGACCCTCTGATCCGCATCCTCCTCAGCGACGACGGCACGGGGGGGATGCTCCCCTTCGTCACCACCCAGGGCCTTCCCGTCGTCCAGTGGGCGACGGCCCGCCTGACCTCGGTGATCGAAGAGGGCTGGCCGGAGGCGCCGGGCGATGACGTGAAGACGCTGTCCGAGACCCTGGTACGCCTGGGTATCAGCTACGTGACGACCCCGGGCGGATCGGCCGAGGACACCGCCCAGGCGGTGGCGGGCCTGATGGGCCCGTTCATCGACAAGGCGCTGGGAACCACCGCGGTCGAGTGACGGCGCGATCCACAACGCGAGGACCCGCCGCCGCCGGATGACGGCAGCGGGTCGAGTGGATCAGCCGAATTCGACGACCGTCACCCGCAGCGAACCCGTGGTGGCGGAGGTGCAGTTTCTATCTCCGAACGCCAGTGCGGAGATGGTCTGCGGTTGACCGGCCTCCTGGAGGCCGACCGCGGTAGAGCTGGTTCCGACCGGTTCGTTGTTAAAGGGGGGCGTGCCTTCGTTGCTGTTGTAGATGCCGGTACCGGTGAACGGAACCCCGTTGACGAGCACGGTCACGAACGGGAAGCACGGCCCGCCTTCTTCCCCGCTCGTTCCGTCGGTGGGCGTGCCCTTCAGCTCGACCAGCAGCTCATAGGACTTGCCCGCGGCCGGCGTGAAGCTGGTCGTGCCGCTCAGCGGGATCGGGGTTCCGCCCCCTTTTTCTTCCGTCAGCCCTGGAACCGACGAGGCGCCTGCGTCGAGGACCTGAAGGCCCGCCAACGTGCCGGCCGCGAGATCGGTTCGCGTCAGCGCCCCGGCCTTCACCTTCGCACCGGTGATCGCTTCCTTCTTCACCTTGGCAGTGGTAACGGCGTTTGCAGCCAAGTTTCCCTTCTTTACGGCGTTCTTGGCGAGGTTCCGGTTCTTCACCGCGTGGCTTGCAATGTTCTTCGACTTCACGGCGTTACGACCCAGCGTTGAGGCGGCATAGACCACTCCACCGCTGATCGCCAAGAACAAAGCCATGGTGGCGACGACGTTGGAGTAGGTGAATGCACTGCGGAGACGCTTCATCTAGTTGACCCTTCCTTGCCGGACCTGGTCACGCAGACCAAGTGTTTGCGAGGCGGCACGCTATCTACGCGCAGAACATCGACACCTAAGTACCTAAAGCTATCTCTATTTTTTAGTATTTGAACCTCTACGAAATTTGCAGAGGTTGTCGAAATTTTCGATTTATCTTCATCAACCACTGTAGGTTGCCGCCGAACTTCGACGGGAGGTCGACTGGTGGAAGCAAGGCTGGATGTGTTCTCGCTCAGCGGAAGTTTCCGCACGAAATGGGCGGCAATCGGGATTCTGTTAGTGCTCTGTGCGCTTGCGGCCAGTGGGCCGACGGAGGCGCGGGCGGACAGTCCTTGCACCGATGTGGAAATCGTCGGCCTGCGGGGATCAAGCGAGGAAGCGCTGGGTTCTGAGCACGACATGGGTTCGTTGCTCGGCCCTGTCGCCGACACCATTGTCACGCAGCTTTCGGGCTCGGTCACTTTCTCTGTCTACGGCATTCCCTATCCGGCGGCCGACGCGATCACCGGCGTACTCACCGGCGACTATTTCACCAGCAAGGAAATCGGCAGCGAAATGCTCGAGGACTACCTTTACGCCAGGGCGAGCCTGTGTCCGGCGACGAAGTTCGTGGTGATGGGCTATTCGCAGGGCGCTCACGCAGCCGGCGACCAGTTGGCCGACGCCGGCTCCTATATCACCGATCGGATCGCAGCTTTGGTGATGTTCGGCGACCCGCGCTTTAATCCGCAGGCCTCCTACGTCTGGGGAAGCTTTGACCCGCGCGATCACGGCCTTGCGGGAGCTCGTTCCCTGTCGGACTTCGACGGTTGGAGCAATCGCGTTTTTTCGTTCTGCCGCCACAACGACCTCGTGTGCCAGGGCTTTGGCTGGGGCCACACGACGGGGGAGCACGATCAGCAGAAGTACATAGACGACTATGCCGACCTGGTGGCCGGCCTTGTACGACGGCGCCTGGGGTTGACCCAGCTACCACGGATTCCGCTGGACCTCGCCTTCGTCATCGACAGCACCGGCTCGATGTGGAGCAGCATCGATGAAGTTCGGGAAGGGGTTTCGAGCATGGTCGACAAACTTGAAGAGAACGAGAGCGATTATCGGATCGGTCTGGTGGATTACAAGGACACCGACCAGGGAGATCCCTACGCCTCGAATCTCGACCTCGATCTGACTCCTGACGTCCCCAGCTTCAGGAGCGCCCTCGCAGGCATCTCCGCGTACGGCGGCGGCGACTATCCCGAGGCTGTCTTCTCGGGACTGATGACGGCCTTCAGGGACCTGAGCTGGCGCTCCGGGTCACGCAAGGCTGTGATTCTCATGGGCGACGCTCCCGGTAAGGATCCCGAGCCGATCACCGGGTACACGCACGAGTCCGTTCTAACCGCGGCGCATTCATTGTCGCCCGTCGCCCCAGCCGCCTTCTCCCGAAACGGTGCCATATCTGCGGCGACGAGCGGAGAAGAAGACTCGGCCGTGATCTATCCCCTCGCCGTCGGCGGGGGGCCACTGGAAACCTTCGAACCTCTTGCCGACGGAACCGGCGGCAAGGTGTTCTTTGCCTCGGGCTCCTCGGAGGTCGGGGAAGAGATCCTGGCTGCCGTCGATAACGCAGCGGCGCCCGTCGAAGTAGCGCTTTCGAGCGTCGCCCCGGCCCGCCCGGGCGAACCGGTCGTCTTCGATGCCGCGGCAGCGTACGCAGGCGGAGACATCGCCGAATATGCCTGGGACTTCGACGGGGACGGCTGGATCGACCAGACGACGACGACCGGCCATGTGAGCCATGTGTATGAATTCCCGTTTGAAGGGTTTGCCGAGGTGACGGCGATCAGTGAAGACGGTCACGAAGGAAGTGCAGTCTCACCTGTGGTGATTTCCGAAGACGCCCCGGTGATGGCGGCCGCGCCTCGCAATCTCACCCTGCACTCTTCGCCGACTTCGCTTGAAGTCACCTGGGAACCGCCCATGGATCTCGGCGGCGGAGCGCTGGCTGGGTATCAGGTAGAGGTCGAGAACCTGGATACGCACCAGGTCAAGCTTGCCGGCGGCCTGGACGCAGAGACCGAACGGATGGCGCTCGGAGATCTCACCTCCGGTACCTATAGAGCGACCGTGGCCGCAGTCACCGACGCCGGTCCTGGCGTGGCGGCAATCGACAGCGCCTTTGTCGGCGCCTCCCCGCCGCCGCCCGCTCCGTCATTCACGCCGCCGCCCTCACCTCCGGCTTCGAGGACCGCCGGTGGCGCTGCGTCGGCGACGCGGAAGTCACGATTGCATCGGAAGTGTAAGGAGGGGCAACGGGTCAGGAAGGCACATGGCAAGGTGAAGTGCCTCAAGCCGAAGCACCGCCGCCATAAGTCGAGACGCTGAAGCGTGCGAGCGTGCCGCCCGCTGAACGTTGATGCGGCTGAGAGGAGTCGAACCTCCACGGGTGTTTCCACCCAAAAGGCCCTCAAGCTGAAAACGGGCCGCTTGCTGAGCGGATTCCGCACTCCAGAGCGAAATCTAGCCCGGTTGTCTCCGGCTGTTTCCGATGATTTCGGAGTCCCACTGGCGCACGACTGGTGCACGAGGCAAGGAGTCCGAGGGCGAATCTAGGGTGCGCAGCCGTGAGCCCCTTCCCGTCAATGAAGGCCAAACAGCTGCTGGCGATCCTAGAACGGAAGCCTCTCGCCTACCGCGTGGCGCGGCAGTCCGGCTCGCATCGGCGTATGGAGTCGCTGGCCTACCCGCCCTTGACCTTCGCCTTTCACGACAAGGCGACGATCCCGGCTGGCCTCGTCCGCAAGATCCTTGTCCGAGACGTTGGACTTGCCGAAGACGAGGCCCGGAAGGTACTCTGAATCGGAGCAATCATGGAGATCGTCCGCGTCATCTATCACCACGAAAGCGACGGCTGGTGGGCCGAGTCCCCCGACGTCGAGGGCTGGTCTGCCGCGGGCGACAGCTATGCCGAGGTCGTGAAGTTGGCCGAAGAGGGCATCCCGTTTGCCCTTGAGCATGAGGCCAAGCTGGAGCATTTCGTCCCGGCAGGCGAGCACGTCGCCGCCTGAGCAGCATTGCTTTAGAACGCCCTTAGCGGGCTGCGTTGGTCGGACTGGGGTTTAGGTACAGCTGACCCCGTTCGTGGTTGAGATCGGGCGTGAGTTGGTCGATGCCTTATGGCAGCGGCCAACGACCTGCGTAGCCCGTTTTTCCGCAGGGGCACCGCCTAGGCTCAGGCGAGTGGAAACCTTAGAAGCCATCGCCATAGGTCGGTATTTCTGGCCACGCCTCTTTGCGGTCCTGCTCTTCGTGGGGCTCGTCTTCTTCCAGAAGCCCGCCATTGGCCTGATCGAAGCGGAGGCGAAGCACCGCGCTCGGGAGTACACCGCGCTCCTTATGGAAGCTGTGTTCCCAGATGCCAAGCCGCAGGGCGACAAACGTGGACGGAGGGGCGACCTGACTGGCGCACCGACTGGCGCACGGGCGGCCAACCGCAACACGCCCGCTCACCCCTAGAAAACGCAAAACCCCCGACTTGCGGGGGCTTTCCGATGCGGCTGAATGGAGTCGAACCATCACGGGTGTTTCCACCCACAAGGCCCTCAACCTCGGGGTTGGGGGCGATTTCAGTTCCATTCAGCGCTCTCAGGTCTTCTGAGGTGCTATGAAGTTACGCAGGTTACTGATTTGGAGGTCCGCAAAAAGGTCCGCGGAATTGAGCTGAGAGGCGCGAGCGCCGAATCATCTGGCTCGACAGAGCCCAAACGCCATATCGTGGGCCTGTGGTGGCGAGCGGGTCTCTGCGAGCGTGGATTATTCGATGGGAATGGGCTGGGTCGCACGCTGCGGTAGATCAGCCCGTGGCCGCTGTTCTTCGGCCTCAGATTGGCGGTGGCCAACTCTTGCGGGTCGTCGAGACGCTCTACGCGGCCCGCGAATATGCACCCGACGAGATGCTCGAGGCCATTCGGCAGAAAGGCCACAATCCGTATAGGGCTGAGTGGAGCACCATCGCAGTAGAACACGGCGAGGACGGCCGACCGCCACCACGGGTTCCGTGGCTCGGAGAAGTCATTTGCGGACACAATCCCTTTCTCATCGCTCGCCTTGGACGCGCTTGGCCCACGGCGGATGGATCCGGTGGGATCGAATGGGAGGACGATCCTAGGCCGGAGAAGTGAAGGGCCACGAAGAGTTATTTCAGCCCGCGCTCGACTATTGAGCTGGAAGAGCCTTGAGCTGGAATAGCGATCGGCGTTTCGGGAAAGATGATCCGTAGGGCCGCGCGGCTGGGTGGATCCGAACCCCTCGCTCAGCGTGGGAAAGCTGCGTTAAACGGTCCGCAGTCTTTGCGCCGGATATCGTCGGGGCCGTGCGGGGGAAGGTGATCGAATTTTGGCGAGCCGTCGAGATGTTCAGCCCGCCGGCGATACCGGCGGCTCGGCAGTCCCAGAATGTGTTCGACATTGAGCCCGATCAGCCGCTCCCATGGGAGGCAGGCCACCCGCTTCGTCGCCAGCGACTGCCGAAGGACCGGGCTTGGCGCCATACGGTCTACCTCGGACTCTTTCCGCGCGAGAATGTCTTCCAGGTGCTGAAGGGCGTCTTTCCCGCTGACTCCGACAGCTTCGAGGAGAGGCCTTCGGGATCCAGTGCATTGCTCGCCTTCGCGGTCTCCGATGGGGGCATCATGTTGGAGAGTTCCGTGGTGCTCTCGGCATGCGCGTGGGCAACCGGGCGCGCGCTCGATCCCGGTCCGACAGCCGCCGACTGGCTCGACGGGTTCGTCGACATCGAAGGCCAATTCGCCCTGCGCCTCGAAGAGATCTACCTCGGCTGGGAAGACGGGAAGAAGCATCCCACCGTGCTCCGGCAGTCATCTCTCGCGGAGTGTCTCGCCGCCGCCGCTAAGGAGCTCGGGGTGGCTGAAGCGCTTGGGGCCGAGGGCGTGCGCGTTCGCAGCGAAATTGTCGCAGCACGGAACGCCGAGACGGTCGAGCACGACTTCCTGAACAGCTTCATCGCCGACGACCTCGCTCGTGTGGCAAGCTCCGTAGATCGGGGAGACGTCGGACCGGCGCTGGGGGAGTACTTAAGGCCCAACGCCGAGATCGAGACCGACGCCCGGATCGATGTGCGGACCGAGCTGAACGAGGTCCGGCTCGCGACTGCTCCCGAGCATGTTCCGCTTGGCCGCTGGCCCGCGAGCCCAGATCACCCACTTGCCCTCGGCCAGCAGCTTGCCGTCAACGAGGCGGTGGCGTCAAAGGATCGGGGCGGCGGCCTCTTTGCCGTCAACGGTCCGCCGGGAACCGGGAAGACGACCATGCTCCGGGATCTGGTCGCCGGGCTGGTGACCGAACGAGCAGAACGACTGGCGATGCTGCGCGATCCCGCAGACGCTTTCGTCGAGGAGCCCGAGCGCTGGAAGACCACGCACTATCAGCGCACCGTCCACCGCCTGCGCCCCGAGCTCACCGGATTCGAGATGGTCGTGGCCTCGAGCAACAACGGCGCGGTCGAGAACGTCACCCTCGAGATGCCCTCCGATAAGGCGATCGACACCGTCTGGGGCGAGCGCGCCCAGGAAATCGACTACTTCCCGACACTCGCCGGCAGGGCGATGGGGACAGGAGACAGGAAGAGCGCCCGGCGAGGATTACCCGAGCCAGAGGCCTGGGCTCTGGTCGCGGCGCGACTGGGCAACAGCAAAAACCGGAAGGACTTCGTCAACGCCGTCTGGTGGACCGAACGCAATGAGCGTGGGGATCGCCCGCCCCCGCCCACCGGTCTCCGTGATCTCCTCAAGGGATGGGAGGTCGATCCCGAGGGGCCTTCCTGGGCCGATGCCGTTGCGGCCTTCGGGCGGGCTCGCGAGCGTGCAGCTTCGATTCGCGATAGGCGCCAGCACGTGCACAGGCAGCTCGAGTGCCTGAGGGAGCTGGAGTCAGAGCTTGAAATCGCACTCCAGGTCGAGCGGAAGGCTGCCGAGCGCGTCGAGTCCTCGCGCCCGCGCCACGAGCAGATCACGCTCTCGTTGCAGGCCAATGAGGAGGAGCGCGAGCGCCGGGTCGGCGAGCGCGAGGAGTTGCGCCGACTTCGACCCTCGGTATTCAGGCTGCGGGCGCGCGCCGAGTGGCGCGAGCACGATCGTCGGCTTGCCGCCGAGGTCTCGAAGCTCGACGCGAGGCTGGCGGAGGGTCGCGAGGAGTTGCGGCCGCTGGAAGACGAGGTGCGAGAAGTCGCCGAAGCGAAGGCCGCGGTTGTCGCCGCCGAACGCGAACACGATGAGTGCCAGGAGGCCGTGGCGCGCTACCGCGAACAGTTGGGTGCCTCGTTGCCAGACGACGAGTGGCTCGAGGACCGCCGGGCACGCGAGCTGCGGGCGCCGTGGAGCGACAACGAATGGAACGAGGCGCGCAGCGAGCTTTTCCTGGCTGCGCTCGCCTTGCACAAGGCATTCCTCGTCCACGCTGCCCAGCCCATGCGCGAGAGCCTCGACGGGGCGATGGAGCTCCTCTCCGGAAACGCCCCTTCGGACCTATCGGCCGACGCGGCGCTCGCCGCCTGGCAGGCTCTCTTCCTGCTGGTTCCGGTGATCTCGACGACCTTTGCCTCGGTCTCGCGCCTCCTCGGCCCCCTCGGTCCCGAGGCGCTCGGCTGGCTCTTAGTCGACGAGGCCGGCCAGGCCACCCCGCAGAACGTGGTCGGGGCGCTCTGGCGCTCGAAGCGTGCGGTGATCGTCGGTGATCCCCTGCAGCTGGAGCCGATCACCTCGATTCCCTTCCGGGCCGAGCAGGCGATCCGCGGGCACTACGGGGTGGGGGAGGAGTGGCTGACGGGGCGGGGCTCGGTTCAGAGCCTCGCCGACCGCCTGAACCGGCTGGGCACGAGCCTGCCAGGACCGGAAGGGCAGGTGTGGGTCGGGGCCCCGCTGAGCGTTCATCGCCGCTGCGACCGTCCGATGTTCGAGATCTCCAACGAGATCGCCTACGACGGGCTGATGGTCGACGCCACCGACCCTGCCCTGGCTGAGGCGTTCGCGGAGCGCTACCCGACGCTTCCGAAGAGCAAGTGGATCGATGTCCGCTCCGATACCTCACGCGGCCACTGGATCCCGGCTGAGGGAGAGGCGGTAGACCGGATCCTCGCCCACCTCGGAAAGATCGGGTTCAGCTTCTCCCAGGTGATGGCGATAGCGCCCTTCCGGGACGTCGCCACGCAACTCAGTGAACGCGCCCGCTCGCATCCGGGTTTGAGGGCGGGAACGATCCACACCGCGCAGGGCAAGGAGGCCGACATCGTGATTTTCGTGCTCGGATCAGACCCATCTCGCGAGGGGGCGCGGGCCTGGGCGGCTAGTAGGCCCAATCTGCTGAACGTCGCGGTCAGCCGCGCCAAGCGCCGGCTGTACGTGATCGGCGACCGCGAGGCATGGATGCGGCAGCGGTACTTCGACCTGCTCGCCGATCGTCTTCCACACGATGGATCCAGGATCTGAGTAGGTAACCGGGTTGCGGGACGGCCTTCGGGCACGATAGACCTGCAAAATGGCTCAGAGGAAGACGCTGACCCAGGCCCAGATCGACCTTCTGCAGTGGGTTGCTGATGGGTGTCCAGGCGGTGTCTTCGAGGGCTTCGACCACCACGTCTCTGCTGCGGCCCTGCGCCGTCGAGGCCTCCTTCGAACCTCGGGCCATGGAGAGCAATGGAAGGCCGCCGTAACCGAGGCAGGCCAGGAGTATCTGCAACGGTCGAAGGAACCGGGCGCCGAACTTCCTCGACAACCAAACGTGTCGGTAACCGAGGAACTGATCCAAAACGTGGAAGCTGCCGGCGACGCGTTGCGGGTCAAACACGAGCGCGGGCCCGGGTCAGTCAACTGGCCGGCCCGAGTTCGAGCGACGATCGAACGGGGGAAGGTCCCCGCCGGCAAGAAGCTCTCCTGCCGCTGGAGCGAGGATGAGTATGAGATCAGTCTCGAGGATCTAGCGCCCAACCTCGACTCCCGACTCATCAGCGTGCCGGTCCCCGAGCGTGTGGCGCGGTACCACCCGGTTGTCAAGCGCTTCCGCGATGCCAGTGAGCACATGGAAGTCTCACGGGCGCAGCTCGGCAGGGCATCGCGCATCCTGCAAGCGCTGGTTACTGCAGCAGAGGAGCGGGGGTGGGGTGTGAGCAGCGCTCAGAAAGGCGATGGATCTGGTCGTTCGGCTGGTCGGGCCTGGACCGGCGCCAACCACGGTCATCTTCTTGTCTCGGTTGGAGATTTCACCCAGGCGATTCGGATTCGGGAGGAAGGGCTTCCCAGTCGAGCCCAGTGGGAGAAGAAGTTGCGCGATTCGCGTCCCTTCGGGGCCGGGGAGCCGCGCCAAAAACCGGTTGCCGACTATGAGGAGAATGCCACTGGAAAGCTGGCGATTGACCTTGTGCCGAGCTTCGGCGGGCGCAAGTGGGCTGACCGCAGGTCCTGGACGCTTGAGGAGAAACTGCCGGAGGTCATCCAGGAGATCGAGATCTCCGCGGCGGCGGATCTCCACAGGCGAGAAGAGGCCGAGAGGGCGAAGGAGCGGCGTCAAGGGGAATGGGAGGCGGCGATGGAGGCTGCCAAGGAGCGGTATATCGAGGACTGGAGAGCAGACAAGCTGGTGAGATGGGCGGAGACCTGGCGGCAGGTCGAGGAGATCAAGGCCTACTGCGAGGCGACCGAGGCTCGTTTTCCCCTCGATCAGAACCCCGAGACTGCCGAGTGGATCAGGTGGGCGCGAAGCTATATTGAGCGGGTTGATCCGCTTGGCAAGGCTCCCCAAATGCCGCCGGACCCCGAGCGCATCACGGGCGAGGATTTAAGGCCATATCTCGGTCGCTGGAGTCCCTATGGGCCCGATGGTTGGCGCTAAAGGTAGGCCGTTGCGAGCGTTTGACGATTTGAGGAAACGACAGGAGCGCTCGTAGGCTCTCTATAACGCAATGTCCTCAGAGGAGGCAGAGAAGCTCCGCCGCGAAGTAGCCCGCCTGGAGGCGGAGAACGAAGAGCTGAGAAGTCACTTCAGAGTGAGTCCCGAAGAGGGAGACTCAGACGAAGGGGGTAAGACCCGGGCGGTGGCTGTCCTGCTGGCTCCGGACCCGCTTCGCCTCCCCGAGGGGTCGGCCCTCGGGCCGGAGGCGATCGCCGCGACGGCCCGCGTCCTCATCGAGGTGATGCGTGAGCGGCGACCCGATTTAGAGTGGCGGGCCGAGCACGATCTCGACCGGGTGCCCGACGGTGCTCTCTGCTTTCAGATGGGAGATGTCGTGAAGCGGGGATTCGGTGGGAGTCGGATTCCACCGACCTACCGGGTAGAGCGAGGTGACGATGAGCCGACGAAGCTTCGCCGATGCATTGTCGACGGAGAGCCCGAGAGCGAGCGGCTTCTCGAGGGCCTGCGCGAGTTGAGCCAGGATTTCGATGACCTGGCCGCTGAAGGTGAAGCTGCCATCGCCGCCGGCGAGCAACACCATGCGGGTTGGGTTTTGAAGGCACTCGATCTGATTGTGGCTCAGATCAACCTCGCTCGCGTGCAGTTCGAAACCGATGGTGATTGGCGGGACACGTTGAGCAGGCCCCGGCCGGAGTATTTGCTTCCCCGGGGCATTCGGATCGCCTCGACGCCGCTTGTCGAGTCTCCATAAGACGGGGTTATCGGGCGTTGGGGTGTTGACAGTTGGCTTATAGCTCGAAGGCCGACGTTCGAAGTTGGCCCCGCCGCGAAAGATCCGCTCACGAGTTCTTGGGCCTCGGCTAGTGCTGGTTCCCCACAGGTACCCACTGAGTATTAGGTTTCAGGTCAATGGGCGACCATCATGATCCGCGCAAAGAGATCGAGAAGCTACGCGAGAGCCTCGGCTCCCACGACAAGCCCCTCGCCTTCTTGATCGGCGCCGGGGCCTCCTGCGCGGCGAAGGGATCAGACGGGGCCCCCCTGATCCCTGCTTTGGCGGAGCTCGCCCGCCGCTGCAACGAGGCAGTTGCATCGCTCGGCGACGAGCACCACGCTGCCTACGAGTTGATTGGCGATGAGCTGAAAGAGAAGAACGGGCGCGGGGCGACCGTCGAGGACCTGCTCTCAAGTGTGCGAGAGAAGATCGCCGCAATGACCGATGCCGACAGGCTCTCCGGTGTCAGTCGCGCCAAGTTGGTCGCGATCGAGGCGGAGTTGCGCAAAACGATCGCCACCGCCGCTAACCCGAAAGAGAGTCGCTTTTCCGGAGAATTGCCGCACCGGGCTTTTGGCCGCTGGCTGACGCGAATTGAGCGTAAGGTCGCGGTCGAGGTCTTCACGACCAACTACGACACGTTGCTCGAGCGTGGCTTCGAGGAAGAGCGCGCGCCGGTCTTTGACGGATTCGTCGGCTCCAGGCAGCCGTTCTTCTCTACGGCCAGCCTGCTCCATCCCGAGGCTGCGGGCCCGCAACTCTGGACCCGGCTGTGGAAGATCCACGGCTCAGTCAACTGGCACTGGGAGGAGGACAGTGACGAAGGCAAGCGGATCGTCCGCGGCGCCGAAGGCACCGAGGGCGAGCTGATCTTCCCTTCGGACCATAAGTACGACGAGTCGCGCAAGCAGCCTTACGTCGCGATCCTTGAGCACCTTCGCCACGTTCTCGATCGAGACACCGAGACCCTGCTGGTCACCACTGGATACTCATTTGGCGACGAGCACATCAACGAGGTGATCTTCGACGCCCTCGAGGCCCGGGATCGCACCCACGTAGTTGCTCTGCAATTCAAGGAGGTGGGCGATGAGCACGATTTGATCAAAGCGGCGACTCGCCACCACAATTTGATCGTCCACGGGCCCGAGACTGCTGTCGTGAGGGGGAGGCGGGCTGGCTGGCAGCTGAACGAGCCGGTTGCTGACCGAACCAGACATCTGCTTGACATTCCCTTCGACTCAGACGCGGAGCCCGACAAAGACAAGGTCTCGCTGACTGGGCGCATGCGACTCGGCGACTTTGCTGTTCTCGCCCGCTTTCTAGACTCGATCACGGGGCACGATGGCTGAGCGGAACGGCACCGCCCCGACCTTCATCGGCCGGGTCGCTTCGGTCCGAGGCGCCATCGTGCGGGTGCGCTTGCAAGGGCTGCCGACGACGCTGGTCTTGGTTGAGGGCGAGTCCTACCGCGTCGGCCAGCTCGGGGCCTTCGTTCGAATCCCCCTCGGCTATACGGACCTCTATGCGATCTGTACCCAGGTGGGCGCGGATGCGGCCCCACCGCAGCCCACGGAGGAACCGGCACCGATCCCTGCTCCGGAAGAAGACGCTGATGCGGACAGCTATCGCTGGATGAGCGTCTCTCTCTTCGGGGAGGCGGTTGGGGGCTATTTCGATCGTGGCGTCGGCCAGTACCCGACGATCGGGGATGAGGTCCATCTCGTCACCTCTGACGATCTTGAAACCGTTTACCGTGGCAGCGGCGGGGAGGACGCGATCGTCGTCGGCCGCATCGCCAGCTCAAGCGGACTGCCGGCACGCCTGCAGCTCTCGACCCTGGTCAGTCGCCACTCGTCGATCGTTGGCTCTACCGGTAGCGGCAAGTCGAACCTCGTAGCGGTGGTCCTCGATGCGCTCTCCTCGGGCGACCTTCCCAACTCTCGAACCCTCGTGATAGACGCCCATGGCGAGTACGGATCTTCTGTCGGAGACAGGGGGCGGGTTATTCACACCGGCGCGAGCCCGCCCGAAGGCGCCGAGATCTTGCGTGTGCCGTACTGGGCGTTGCCCTTCGACGAGTTGGTGGAGCTTGCGATGGGGGAGATGCAACCCTTGGCGCTCGAAGCTTTGCGCGACCGGGTGGCGCAGATGAAGCGCGAAGCGACCCAACACCTCGATGAGCCGCCACCTCCCGAGGCGATCACTGCCGACACGCCGGTGCCCTTCAGTATTCGCAAGCTCTGGCTCGAACTGGAGACCGAACAGCGCGCGAGCTACAAGAAGAGCGGTCAGCAGACCGAGGCTGATCGCGAAGATCCCCTTGATTCCGGCGACGCCGAAGCGTTGCGGCCACCCCGGTTCCCCGATGTGGCAATGGGTTCGGTTGCCCCTTACGCGCCAGCCAAAAAGCTTCCAATCTCCCGACAACTCGACCTCCTAAACAGCCGCCTGCGCGACAGTCGTTTCAACTTCATGTTCGATCGCGACGACCCGCTTCACCCAGATCTCGACGGCAAGGCCGAAAAGGACATCGACACTCTCCTCGCTCAGTGGGTGGGCGGCGACAAGCCGGTCACCGTCCTCGATGTTTCCGGGATCCCCCCGGAGGTGCTCGGCACCGTCGTCGGCACCATGCTGCGTCTTGTCTATGACGCCCTCTTCTGGGCGATGGATCTCGATGTCGGCGGCCGCAAGCAGCCGCTGCTCGTGGTCCTCGACGAGGCCCATCGCTTCCTGCCCGACGATGGCCAAGGTCCCGCGAATCGGGTTGTATCGCGGATCGCCAAGGAGGGCCGCAAGTATGGGGTCGGCCTGATGGTGGTCACCCAGCGGCCGTCGGATGTCGACTCGGCCGTCCTCAGTCAGTGCGGGACGATGATCGCCTTGCGGGTCACTAACCAGCGCGATCGCGCCGCCGTCGCCTCGACCATTCCCGACGACCTCGGCGACCTTTCCGAGCTCCTACCGGCCCTGCGAACCGGCGAGGCGCTTGTGCTCGGTGACGCGCTCCAAGTCCCCTCGCGGATCCGCGTCGATAAAGCAATCCGCAAGCCCGTCGGCGAGGACCCACCGCTACCTGCCGCCTGGCTTTCGGGCGACCGACCTGACTCCAATCTCTATCGCGCGGCCGTCAGGAACTGGCGCCGTGAATCTACCTCAGTTACCGAGACCTGAAAGGAAATATGTCTGAGCCCGAGATGCAGATGGTCGACTCCTCAAATGTCGAAGCCGTCGGGTACGACGCTGACAATGGTGCGATCTATGTCCGCTTCCTGGGCGGCGACACCTATGTCTACTCCGGTGCCGACCAGGGTGCTTTCGAAGAGCTGCTCAATGCCGAGTCGGTGGGTAGTTATTTCAACAGGGTGATTAAGCCGAACTACGAGTGTGCCAAGCTCTGAGTGTTCGCCGAGTCCTCTGCCATCCCGGGTGCCGCCGACGCGGAGCCCCCTCCACTTTCTGCTATCCGCAGCATGGGGATCGACTATGAGCTTGGTCTGGTGCGGGTTGAATCCAATAGTGGAGAGGTTCTCGAAGAGCGCTTAGAGAGCGAGGCCCGAGCACCGGAGGTCGGGGTTAGCGCGTCTTTGTACTTGCCCGCCGCTAGGGAGTTGCGTCTTGCCTTGCGCCATGGTGACACTGCAAGAATTCGGCTGCCCGACCGCAAGGCGCCGAATGAGACTCCGAGTGGTCCTGTGGTCTATCTCGACCAGCTGCACTGGATCGCCGTTGCCCAATACTTGCACTCCCCCGAGAAGCTGGAAAAGGGCGAGCAAGAGGCGGTCGAGCGACTGCTTGGATGGACGAGGGCCAGCGCAATCATCTTGCCGCTCTCCGCAGCAAACATGGTCGAGACGGCCAAGTTGGATGGCCCTCAGCGCCGCGACCTTGGCACCGTGATGCTGCAGCTCTCAGCGGGCTGGCAAATGCGGAGTCCGGTCGCAGTTCGCAGCGCCGAGTTGCGGAGATCCCTTAAGGGCGGTGAGCCTGTGGCCGACGGAGTGGTCACCCTTGAGCCAGGTGTAGCCGCCGCCACTCCGCCCGAGCCGCTGCAAGTCGTCGAGGGTGTACCCGTCGAGTGGGCGCAGTGGTTTCAGGACATCACCACCGCGAGTGCCATCGCTTCGACTCTGGTGGACGAGGAGGCCTTGCCCATGGTCGAGGGATTACGGATGGCCACCGGCTGGGGCGAGAAGCATCAGCGGCTCGCTGAGTTTATGCGCGATCATCGCGTGCCGAAAGAGCATGCTCGCATCAACACCCGAGCAATGTTGATCGCGGATTTGCACAAGGAGATTGCCGCTGCGGCCGCGATGGTCGATGCTGGAGATGAGGCATTTCAACTCTGGCTCGCCGAAGGGCTTGAGCGAGATCTTTCACGGATGCCGTACCTCGGTCGCCAGCATGAGGTGATCTATCACCGCTTGAGGAACGCCCAGGATCGTTGGGAGCCCAACGACTTGTTCGACCTCAATTTTCTCTCCTGCGCGGCAGGCTACGTCGACCTTGTCGTTACTGAGAACAAGTTCTCCCACTACCTCCAGAGAGCCCAATCCCGGGTTCCGGCGGGAGCGACGGTCGTTGCCAAGCTTCCGGACGCTGTGGAGCACATCGAGACCCTGTTGGCCAACCGGGTCGACCGCTAGCCGGTCCATCGGCCGGGGGTAGGGCCCACAGGCCTTACCATCTCACCATGTAGCTGCTAAAATGTCATTATGACGCTACATCCGTCCGAGAGCGAAGTCGGGGTCCGTGAGCTCCATGATCGCCTCAGCGAGTACCTGGAGCGAGTGGAGGGGGGCGGTGAGATCGTCGTCACCCGCCGGGGGCGACCTGTTGCGCGCCTCAGCGGCCTCGGTGAGCGGCCGCTCGATGCGCTCGCGCGGCGCGGGCTGGTGCGGATGCCCAACGGGGCGCGCTCGGCTCGGTCCGCGCAGGTGAAGGGCGCCGGTTCGGTTTCCGACCTCGTCTCCGAGCAGCGGGCCTGATCTTCTACTTCGACACCTCGGCGCTGGTGAAGCTCGTCGTCGTCGAGGACGGCTCGGAGATGGCGGCCGAGCTGTGGGGGAGTGCGTACCCGGCGGCGTCGAGCATCCTCGCCTACCCGGAGGGCCGTGCCGCTCTCGCAGCCGCACGACGGCTCGACCGGCTGGGGAAGGAGGAGCACCGAGAGGCGCTCGCGGTCTTCGAGCAGCTCTATGGGGAGTTGGTCACGGTTGGTGTCGACCAGGAACTCGCAGCTCGCGCCGGCGAGCACGCCGAAAGCCTGGGACTGCGTGGCTACGACGCGGTCCACCTTGCCACTGCGCTTGAGCTCGGCGATCCGGAAACCGTCCTCGTCACCTGGGATTGGGATCTTGGTCGGGCTGCTGAACGTGTCGGGCTCGGAGTCGCTGGTCTCGACTAGCTCCGCGAGCAGGGAGGAATCTCCGCAAGCGCGACAGGCGCTGGCTGGCGCGAGGTCGTGCTCGCTCTGCCCGGTCGGCCGGAGGCTTGCTCGCGAAGGCGGCGTCCACCAGTGCACTCTCCCTGCCTCCGGGTTCGTAGTCGGCGTAGAGCAGCGTCGTCCGGTAGTCGCGGTGCCCCATCCACTCCTGAACTTTGCGCATCGGCACGTCGGGGGAAGCGGCCATCCTCGTGCCGAAGGTGTGGCGAAGGTCATGGAAGCGGACTTTGCGTACGCCCGCTGCCTTCAGCGCCTTCCTGAACCGCTGCACGAGCGGGCCGTGGGGAAGCACCTCACCGCTAAGCGGATTGGCGAAGACGAGGTCGTCCTCGCCCGAAAATCGGGAGCGCAGCTGATGGGCTCGCAGCTCGCCCGCGACGCGACTTGCAAGAGGGGTCGAGCGTTCGCCGCTGCGCGACTTCGGCGTTGACCAGTGGCCGCGGCTGTAGTTGCGGCGCACGCGGATCCGCTCCGCCTCCCAGTCGACGTCCCGCCAGCGCAGTGCGAGGAGCTCCCCCTGGCGCATCCCGGTCATCGCCGCGGTCAGGAAGATCGCCCGGTCGGTCGATCCGAAGGGCTCCTCGGAGATGTCGACGGCGGCGATCAGCGCCTCGAGATCCGGTTGGCTGAGGTACCGGATCTCTGAGCATTCCCGCACCCTGGGCCGCCGCACGGAGTGACACGGATTCTGCTCGCACCAGCCCTGGCGCTCGGCGAAGGTAAAGACCTGTGAGAGGAGCTTGAAGATGCCCGAGCGCGTCCTCTCCGCTTTGCCGGCCGCGGCGAGCGCAGTCATGAAGCTTTCGACGTCGCTCTTCCTCACCCGGCTGACCATGAGCTCGCCGAAGCTGGGCAGCAGGTGAGCGCGAAGGATCGCCCGGTAGTTGTCGAGCGTCGTCGCCTTGCGCCCGAGTGATTCGAGTTCGCGTAGCATCAATTCCGCGGCACTCGCGAAGGAAACGCTCGCGCCGGCCTCGGGTGGGCGCTCGCGAACCATTAGCCGCCGTAGCTCGGCCTCGGCCTGAATGCGGTTCAGCCCCTTTCCGGTGCTGCGGCGCAGCTTGGGACCCAGGCGACGGTTGACCCGCCGGCCGCCCAGATACCAGCGTCCGTACCAGACCTCCCGGCCGTTCGCTCTCGCTTGGACATAAAGGGTGCCGGTCCCATGTGGGCGGCGCATGCTGGCCTTGTCTTCCATTGTTCCTCCTTGAGGCATGCCCCTGACGGGATGGATGTCGAGCCTCAGAGCACCCGCATCGACCCTTCTCGCGCACAAAACCGGCGGTTTTCCCCTGCGTGGGGAATTGACTCGCCTACGCCTGGAGACTCCGGAGGAGTCGCAGTGGTAGGTGGCATTGCTGCCAAAACGGTCCGCAATGGACCGTAGGCAGCAATGCCGGAATTCGTGGTTTTGATTGAAATACTCCTATTTGCAGGAGCTTTTGATGCGGCTGAATGGAGTCGAACCATCACGGGTGTTTCCACCCACAAGGCCCTCAACCTTGCGCGTCTACCAGTTCCGCCACAGCCGCTTGAGGGGAAGGCGATTCTAGATGTTTGCGTGCAGGGGGAGGTCGGACGTTGCGGTCGTCCGAGGGGGCCGGTACTCTACGAACAAGTGTTCGAAGGCAATTTGGGAGAGCAAGCTGCCCTCTTTGAGATTCGCGACCTGGCACCGGAGGAAAGCGGGAAGACGATGGATTTGGACCTGACCAAGCGGCAGAAGGAGATCTTCGACTTCATCGGCAAGTACGCCGCTAAGACCGGCTACCCGCCAACCGTGCGGGAGATCGGTAAAGCGGTGGGATTGCACTCGTCGAGCACGGTGCACGCGCACCTGGCGAACCTGGAGAAGCTGGGGCTGGTGCGGCGCGATCCCTCTAAGCCGCGAGCGATCGAGCTGCTGATCGACAAGGCCAAGAGCGCGATTCAGCCAGGCAGCGGCCTGCCCTTGGTCGGTCAGGTTGCCGCGGGCGCGCCGATCCTGGCCGAAGAGAACATCGAGGAGTACCTCGAAATCCCGGACGTGATCGGCGGCGAGGACGGCGACTACATCCTCCAGATCCGCGGCGAAAGTATGAAGGACGCCGGCATCCTCGAAAGCGACTACGTGGTCGTGCGGCCGAGCGATACGGCCAACGATGGCGAGATCGTCGTCGCCTTGATCGGCGAGGAGGCGACGGTGAAGCGGATCTTCCACGAGAAGGACCACATCCGGCTCCAGCCCGAAAACGAGGAAATGGAGCCGATCCTGACGACCGAGGCCAAGGTGTTGGGCAAAGTGGTCGGCGTCTTCCGCGCCGTCTGACCTGACGGCCCCAGACGCCGCTATGCGGGGTCCTCAGTCGCCCGAATAGCGCTGCTATTCGGGCTCCTTGCGTCCTTGCCTACCGACGTCTGGACCTCGTCAGGAGCGCTACTCTCTCTGGGCGGGCTGAGCGGACCGCGGGGGGAGAGAAAACCCCTCGAGGAAAGTCCGGACACCACAGGGCAGGGCGGTGGGTAACGCCCACCCGGGGAAACCCGCGGGAAAGTGCCACAGAAATGACACGGCCGATGGCGCGACTGCAGCTGCGTCGCGTACAGGCAAAGGTGAAATGGTGCGGTAAGAGCGCACCGGCGTTGCGGTGACGTAACGGCCAGGCAAACCCCGCCCGGTGCAAGGCCAAGCAGGACCGTCGACCCGGCTCGGCGAGGTCCAGGTAGGCCGCAGAGATAGATGGCCGCTCACGACAGGATCCGGCTTACAGGCCCGCTACGGAAGAGGCCCCGCGAGGGGCCTCTTCTATTTGCCGTGTCGACTTTTTGCGTCCATATGGAGGCAAAAAGAGACACGGCGTCCATTGCACCGTTTTCTGTCTTAGCAGTTGCTAACATGCCGCACAACTTCCGCTGAATCTTCGCCACATATCGCGAGGAGCGGGGGACCCAAGCAGTTGGGGCGAATCGCGGCCGGTTGCCGCGTAGCGCAGCTCTTTCAGCGCGAGCCCGTCAGCTAACCCCGTAAGCGTCGCCAAAGAGATGACGACGATCAGACAAAACACCCTGCGCTGGGCGCTGCTCCTGGCGGCCTTGCTGGCCATGATGGCCGGCGCCGCTACCGGCGCCAAGGCCTCGACCGGCGGCGCCTCGAGCCCCACCGCCGGCTCCGGCGGCGACCTCGCCTTCAGCCCCTTCCGCTACGCCGGCGCCAGCTGGTACGGCGGGCCAAGCATGTGGGGGCGGACGACCGCCTGCGGCAGGACTTTGCGACCGAGCACCCTCGGGGTAGCCCACAAGACGCTCCCCTGCGGCACCACCGTCAAGTTCCTCTACCACGGTCGCACCCTCGTCACCCAGGTGATCGACCGCGGCCCGTACGTCAAGGGCCGCGCCTTCGACCTCACCCAGGCCGCCAGCGAAGCCCTCGGCTTCGAAGGCGTGGGGCGCCTCCGCTACGCGGTCGCGCTCAGCTACGCCCGCCCGCGCTAGACCTTTGTCCGAGCCGGATTCTCCGGCCGCTCCCATGGCTAGGCTGCCGTGTTCGAGCAGTGCAAGCTACGAGAGGAGCAGCTTCTATGTCGGGGTCTTCGTCAGCAGTCGTGGCCGTCGCGGGTGACCGCAGGGCGCGCTGGCTTGTTCTCGGCCTGCTCGCCTGCTCTCTGGCGCTGCTCGTCGGCCTCAGCGCCGAAAGCGATGCCGCCAAGGCGCCGCGGACGCGGGTCATCCTCGGTCAGACCTCGACCGTTCCGGACCCCTCCTGCCCTGATCTGCCCTGCCAAGCGGTCGGCAGCGTCACCGGCTTCCAGGTCAACAACGGACAGACGTCGCTGCCGTTTCTGGTGCCCCACGACGGCACGATCAAGGCCTGGACCCTGACCCTGGCGCAACCGACGGGCAGCCAGCGCTCCTTCTTCAACGGCTTCTTCGGCACCCCGCCCGAGGCGCGACTGGCGATCCTCCGCCGCGTCCCCGGCACGACCCCGCCCCGCTACACCCTGCGCAGCCAGGGCTCGATCAAGGTGCTCTCGCCCTACCTCGGCCAGACGGTCGAATTCAGCTCCAACCTCAAGGTCGAAAAGGGCGACATCGTCGGCCTCACCGTCCCCACCTGGGCCCCGACCTTCGCCCAGGACCTAAGCACCACCAACGTCTGGCGCGCCAGCCGCGAACCGGGAACCTGCAAAAACGCCACCGACATCCGCCAAGGCGAACCCCAGGAGAAAGTCGGCCGCCGAGCCACCTACGGCTGCAAATACACCACCGCCCGCCTGCTCTACACGGCCACTCTCGTAGAGGGCCGCTAACCGAGCCTGTCGAGGCGGGGGCGGTACCCCCTCCCCAGACACTCGACAACGAGCCATAGCGAGCTTGTGTCTGGGGAGGGGGTACCGCCCCCAGCCGCCTAAGCAGCCGAGGGAAGTACCCGGGGCCCGGCCTGATCCTTGGGCAGCGCCGCAGCGCTGGCAATCAGGCTCTGGAACTCGTTCAGCGCCAGGTGCCCGACCGCCTCGAGGATCTCCTCGTCGGTCCAGCCGATCTCCCGCGCCTCCTCGTGGAGGTGCAGGGGCGGCGGACCTTCCGCGTCGAGCGCCTCCTTCAGGTAGGCGAGCAGCGCCGCCTCCTTCTCGTCGCCCGAGGTGAAGCTGCGGGCTTTGGAGACCTCGTCGAGGCCGAGGCCTGCCCGGCGCGCCGACTTCGCGTGCTGGGCGATGCTGTAGTCGTCCTCACGATGCTCGGCCACAGCCAGCGCGATCCGCTCCCTCGTCGCCTGCGGCAGGACTCCGCCGCGCAGCTCCGAGCGCATCCGCGTGTACGCGCGTAGGACAGCCGGCGCCCCGGCAAGCACGCCGACGAACTTCGTCACCGCGCCCCCGGCGGCCTGGATGCTCTTGATGAGAGGAGCGCTCTCGTCAGGCGCCGTCAGCTCGTCGTGGATCTGAAATCTGCTTACTGCGGTTTTTACCGTCACTTCGCTTCTCGCTTCTGGCTCCTCTTCGGGGCGGCATTTCGCTTTACGGAGCCGTTACGTGGCCTTTACTTTACTTTTAGCCGCTTACTTACCTGTCGTAAGTTATACCTGCTTCCCCGGATGCTTTCAAGCTGGCTGCGGCGTCTTTTCTCTACCCGTAAATACGGCGTTCGACCCCAGGTCGGTTCATTGGGCTAGCGTTGCGCCCTTCGCAACAGCCAAGGAGGCAGGAGGCATGGCAGAGCAACCCCGCAGCGCCGCTGACGTCACCCAGCTCGTCAAGGACCACGACGTCCGCTTCATCCGCCTCTGGTTCACCGACGTCCTCGGGCAGCTGAAGAGCTTCTCGGTCAACGCCTCCGAGCTCGATGATGCCTTCGAAGGCGGGATGGGCTTCGACGGCTCCTCGATTACCGGCTTCAACCCGATCGAGGAGTCCGACATGCTGGCGGTCCCGGACCCCAGCACCTTCGCGCTGCTGCCCTGGCGCCCCGAGGAGGACGCCGTCGCCCGCATGTTCTGCGACATCCGCGTGCCCGGCGGCGGGCCCTACGAGGGCGATCCCCGCTGGATCATGCGGCGGGCGCTGAAACGGGCCGAGGAGATGGGCTTCGACGCCTACAACATCGGCCCTGAGCTCGAGTTCTTCTACTTCCGCTCGGCGAAGCCGGAGGGGGGCGCCCCCGAACCGCTCGACGAGGGCGGCTACTTCGACCTCACCACGCTCGACGCAGGCTCGGACCTGCGGCGGGAGACGGTGCTGGCGCTGGAGAAGCTCGGCATCCACGTCGAGTACACCCACCACGAGGTCGGCCCCTCCCAGCACGAGGTCGACATGCGCTACAAGAACGCGCTCGAAATGGCCGACGACTGCATGACCTACCGCATCGTCGTCAAGGAGTACGCGATGAAGTACGGCTACCACGCGACCTTCATGCCGAAGCCGCTGTTCGGCGAGAACGGCTCCGGGATGCACGTCCACCAGTCGCTCAGCCGCGACGGCAAGAACGCCTTCTACGACGAGGACGACCCCTACTACCTCTCGCCGGTGGCGAAGAGCTTCATCGCCGGGCAGCTCAAGCACGCGCGCGAGATCTCGCCGCTCTTCGCCCAGTGGGTCAACTCCTACAAGCGCCTGGTGCCGGGCTACGAGGCGCCGGTCTACCTCGCCTGGTCGCGCCGCAACCGCTCGGCGCTGATCCGGGTGCCGCTCTACCACCCCGGCAAGGAGTCGGCGACGCGGGCCGAGCTGCGCTGCCCCGACCCCGCCGCCAACCCCTACATCTGCTTCGCCGGGATGCTGCAGGCGGGGCTGGAAGGGGTCGAGAAGGGCTACGAGCTGCCCGAGCCGATGGAGCAGAACCTCTACCACCTCTCCCAGGAGGAGCTCTCCCACCAGGGGATCGAGCAGCTGCCAGCGACGCTGGGCGAGGCGATCGAGGTTGCGGCCGAGTCGGAGCTGGTCCTGCGCACGCTCGGCGAGCACACCTTCCGGCGGTTCGTCGAGATCAAGCGGCAGGAGTGGGACGACTACCGGGTCCAGGTCACTCCGTACGAGATCGAGAACTTCTTGCCGATTCTCTGAGGTTGGTGGCGCGCGGGTCCTGTCGCCGATTTGGTTCCACCGCCCCTCGCATTTGGCGAGGGGCGGTCCCCCAAATCCGCGCCACCCGCGCGAGGGGCGGCTAGAGCTGACGCCTTAGCTCGGTCGGCTCGGTTACCGGGAGTCGGCACGTGAAGTTCTGGCAGACATAGGCAGCTGATTTGCCCTGTACCGGCGTGCGGCCGGCGAGGAGGGGTGGCTCGGCTGAGCCCTCGGGACCGCCGGCCAGGACTAGGTGGGGGCGGGGCTTCCCGCGTACCACGGCAGCTAGCTCGTCGAGGTCGTCGCCGATCAGGGCGACCTCGCGGGTGGGGGAGAGGTAGAAGTCGAGGGCTCTCAGCATGTGGGCGAAGGCGTCGGGGTGTTCTATTGCCGGTTTTCCGAAGAGGGCGAAGACGCTCTCGCCGTCGTCGGTGTAGCGGCGCTCGCCGGTCAGGGCGCCGAGGCGAAGGAGGCCCATCGCCGCGGAGCTGTTGCCGGAGGGGATCGGGTGGTCGCCTACCTCCTTGCGGCGGGCGATCAGCTCCTCGTGGTCGGCGGAGGTCGAGTAGAAGCCGCCGCGCTCGGGGTCGCCGAAGCGCTCGATCATCGTCTCCGCCAGCGCTCGCGCCTCGGTGAACCAGCGGGTCTCGAAAGTCGCTTCGTAGAGAGCGAGCAGAGCCTCCAGGAGGAAGGCGTGGTCCTCGAGGTAGGCGTTGAGGTGGGCGCGGCCGTCTTTGTAGGTGCGCAGAAGGTTGCCGTTCTCGTCGCGTAGCTGCTCGAGCAGGAAGGCGGCACAAGCGCGAGCGGCGTCGAGATAGTCCTCGCGGCCGAGCACCGCGCCGGCGTCGGCCAGCGCCGCGATCCCCAGCGCGTTCCAAGAGGTCAGCCGCTTGTCGTCCAGCCCCGGCCAGACCCGCTGCGAGCGCGCCTCGAACAGCGCCCGCCGCGCCTCCGCCAGCCCCTCGGGCTGCTCGACCTCGGCACCCTGCGCGAGGTGGAGGATGTTCGCCCCCTCGAAGTTGCCCGCCTCGGTGACTCCCCAGAACTGCATCAAATTTCCTACCTGCTGGGGTGGAAATTTGATGCAGTTCGGGTCGGCGGCGAGGATCGCTTCGATCTCGGCGGGGGTCCAGACGTAGAACTTGCCCTCCTCGCCCTCGCTGTCGGCGTCCAGGGCGGAGTAGAAGCCGCCCTCGGGGCCGCGCATCTCGCGGAGCATCCAGTCGAGCGTCTCTTCGCAGACGCGGCGGTAACGCTCGTGGCCGAGCTGCTGCCAGCCGTGCAGGTATGCACGGGCAAGCAGGGCGTTGTCGTAGAGCATCTTCTCGAAGTGGGGGACGAGCCAGATCGTGTCGACCGCGTAGCGGGCGAAGCCGCCGCCGAGCTGGTCGTAGATGCCGCCGGCGAGCATCCTGTCCAGCGTCAGTTCGACGTGCTGGACCTCATTGCGGGCGAGCAGCAGCTCCAGGGAAGAGGCGGGCGGGAACTTCGGGGCGCCGCCGAAGCCGCCGTTGCGCCGGTCGGCCGCGCCCAGCAGCCGCCGTATCGCCTCTTCAAGCTCGGCGTTTTCCGGCAGGTCGGGGCGCGGCTCGACTTCTCCGATCGCCCCCAGCCGCGCCCGCGTCCCCGGCGCCCGCTCGCGGATCTCCTCGCGCTGGGTCTCGAAGGCGTGGACGACCGCTTCCATCACCATCCGGAAGCTCGGCATCCCGCGGCTGGTGTCCGGCGGGAAGTAGGTGCCGCCGTAGAAGGGGACGCCCTCGGGGTCGAGGAAGACGGTCATCGGCCAGCCGCCGTGGCCGCTGATCGCCTGCACCGCCTCCATGTAGATCGCATCGACGTCCGGCCGCTCCTCGCGGTCGACCTTGACGCAGACGAAGTGCTCGTTCATGTAAGCGGCGGTTTCGGCGTCCTCGAAGGACTCGCGCTCCATCACGTGGCACCAGTGGCAGGCGCTGTACCCGACCGAGAGCAGGATCGGCCGGTCCTCCTCGCGCGCCCGCTCCAGCGCCTCCGATCCCCACGGGTACCAGTCGACCGGGTTGTCCTTGTGTTGGAGGAGGTAGGGGCTGGTCTCCTGGGCAAGGCGGTTCGGCATCTACCCCGGAACCTACCCAGCCGACGAGGAAGTCAAATTTTCGGGTTCCGAGGGTCGCCGAAATTCGGGTCCAGATGTAAGTTGCGGGAGACCAGCTCCCCGCCGGCCGGGTAAGCAATTACGGTCACCTTGATGAAGAACCAGCAAAGGACCGGGAAGGACCCGGCAGTCGAAGCTGCGCTCGCGAAGCTCGCGCCCGAGGACCGGGCGGTGGTCCAGGGCGCCCTGGACCGGGCCGAGAAAACCGAGGCCGAACTGCGCTTCCTCGCCGACCACGACTCGCTCACCGGACTGCTGAACCGGCGCCGCTTCCGCGCCGAGCTCGACCAGTACGTCTCCTTCACCGCTCGCTACGGCGGCCGCGGCGCCGTGATGGTGATCGATATCGACGGCCTCAAGGGGGTCAACGACCAGCGCGGCCATCAGGCGGGCGACCGGCTGATCCGCCGCGTCTCTGACGTGCTGCGCGAACGGGTGCGCGCCACCGACCTCGTCGCCCGCCTCTCCGGTGACGAGTTCGCGGTGCTGATGCCGCAGACCGACACCGCCGGGGCGCTGCAGCTCGGCGAGGACCTGCGGGCGCAGGTCGCGGACGCCTTCGCACCCGGATCGGAAGTGGGCGCGGCCTCGATCAGCGTCGGGATCACGATGTTCGGCGGCCAGGAGAGCGTCGGCTCCGAAGCGGTCCTGCTCGCCGCCGACCAGGCGATGTACCAGGCCAAGGAGGAGGGCCGCAACCGGATCATGCTCTTCCATGCCCCGGGCGAGGCGGCCAAGCCGGCCCAGCGAGCGCAGACGACCAGCGCCAGGATCCGCGACGCCCTCACCCAGGACCGCCTCCGCCTCGCGACGCAGCCGATCCGCTCCCTCGCCAACGGCGGGATCGAGCGCTACGAGCTGTTCCTGCGGATGACCGGCGAGAGTGGCGAGCTGTTGCCGGCGGCCTCCTTCATCGAGGTCGCCGAGCGCTCCGGCATGGTCCAGGAGCTCGACCGCTGGGTGGTGGCGCGGGCGCTGGAGCTGATGGCCGAGCGCGAGCGCGCCGGCGACCCGGTCTCCCTGCATATGAACCTCTCCGGCGCCTCGATGACCGACCTCTCGGTGCTCGAGTTCATCGAACGACGCCTCGACGAAGGCGATGCCGACCCCTCCCGCTGCACCTTCGAGATCACCCAGACGGCGCGGGTCGAGGACTACGACACCGCAGGCGCTTTCGCCGACCGTCTCACCGAGTTCGGCTGCGAAGTCGCGATCGACGACTACGGCGCCGGCTTCAGTCCCTTCGCCTACCTGAAGAAGGTGCCCTTCGACGTGATCAAGATCGACGGGACCTTTGTCCGCGAGATGTCCCGCAGCGACGCCGACCAGCTGGTCGTCAAAGCGATCGTCGAGATTGCCCGCGGCCTCGGCAAGCGCACGATCGCCGAGTTCGTCGAGGACGAGGACACGACGAAGATGCTGCGCGAGTACGGCGTCGACATGGCCCAGGGCTACCACCTGGGCAGACCGGTGGACGTTGCCGAGTTGAGCGTCGGGGCGGCCTAGTCCCCGCGCAGCTGGGCGCGCTTGATCTTGCCGCTGCTGGTCTTCGGCAGCTCGTCGCTGAACTCGACGATGCGGGGGAACTTGTAGGGCGCCGTCTCGCGTTTGCAGTGCTCCTGCAGCTCGCTGACGAGCTGGTCGTCGCCCGGCGTCCCGTCGTCGTCGCGGAGGACGACGATCGCGCGGACGACGGCACCGCGCTCCGGGTCGGGGGCGGCGACGGCGGCGGCGTCGGCGACGGCGGGGTGGGAGAGGAGGGCGGCCTCGACCTCGGTGGGGCCGATCCGGTAGCCGGAGGAGAGGATGATGTCGTCGCCGCGGCCCTCGAAGAAGAGGTAGCCATCGTCGTCTTCGCGGACGAGGTCGCCGGTCTGCCACCACTCGCCCTCGAAGCGCTCGCCGTCGAGGTAGCGGGAGAAGAAGGTCGGGGAGGAGGCGGCGCGCAGCTGCAGTTCGCCGGTCCCAGGGCCGTCGGGCTCCTCTACGGGAGCGATCCGCACGTCGATCCCCGGCAGCGGTTTGCCCATCGACCCCTGCCGCACCGGCTCGCCGACCAGGTTGGCGCTGACGTGGCCGGTCTCGGTCTGGCCGTAGCCGTCGGCGGGCTCGAGCCCGGTCGCCTGCTTGAAGGCGGCGATCGTCTCCGGGTCGAGCGGCTCGCCCGCAGAGACCATCCGCCGCAGCGCCGGCAACCGCCGCAGCTGCGTGCGCCGGGCCAGCATCCGGTACTCGGTCGGAGCCTGGCAGAGCACGTTGACCCCCAACGCCTCGGCGAAGTCGAGCCGCTCCGCCGGGTCGAAGCGACCGTCGTGGATGACCGCAGCGGCTCCGGTGATCCAGGGCGCGAGGAAGACGTTCCGGGCCGACTTCGACCAGCCGGTGGCGGTGGTGCACCAGGCGAGGTCCCCCTTCCGCGACCCGAACCAGTGCTCAGCCTGGATCTGCTGCCCCATCAGGTACCGATAAGCGTGCACGACCCCCCGCGGCTCGCCGGTAGTGCCCGAGGTGAAGACGATCAGCGCGGGATCCTCGGCATCCATCTCCTCAACCGCCGCAGGAGTCTCCTGCGGCCGATCCTCGTCCATCACCGCGGCGACATCGGCCATCGTCATCATCGGCACGCCATCGGGCATCTCCGCCAGCAGCTCCTCCTCACCGACGCAAAGCTTAGGATCGGCCGCCGTCACCCGATGCTCCAGATCATGCCGCCGCAACATCGTGTTGCAAGGCAGCGCCACCGCCCCCATGCGCCAGCAGGCAAGCAAAGAAAGCACCCACTCAATCCGGTTCCCGACCAGCGTCATAACGACGTCCCCGCGCCCAACCCCACGAGCAGCAAACACCCCGGAAAGCCCCGCCGATTTGGCGACGAGTTCGCCGAAGTACCAGTCCCTGCGATTGCCCTCGGCGTCGATAGCCACAATCCCCAGCCGAGAAGCCGGCGACCGCTCCATGAAATCAACGAAGTTCAAGCCGCGAATCGTATTAGGGCCCGGTGCCCCTCCCCCAGAGGCTCCAGAGACCACAAACCGGGCCCAGCACCCCGCCCCAGCTGCGCGACGGTCTCTGGGGGAGGGGCACCGGGCCCTATACCTGCCTCCTGGCTACCGAAGTTCGGCCGACGTCTTCTTCAGCAACTGCCGCGCCACAATCAGCAGCTGGATCTGCTGGGTTCCCTCGAAGATGTCGAGGATCTTCGAGTCGCGGGCCCACTTCTCCAGCAGCTCGTTCTCGCCGTAGCCGACGCTGCCGCAGAGCTCGACGCAGCCGAGGGTGACGTCGACGCCGGTGCGCCCCGCCTTCGCCTTGGCCATCGAAGCCTGCAGCGAGTTCGGCTTCGAGTTGTCAGCCATCCAGGCGGCCTGGAGGGTGAGCAGCCAGGCGGCCTCGTAGTCGGCCTCCATCTCCAGGAAGCGCGCCGCGGCGGCGTGCTGGGAGAGGGCGGGCTTGTCGTAGTCGATCTTCACGCCGGCGGCTTTCAGCTGCTTGCGCGTCTCTTCGAGCGCCGCGCGGGTGACGCCGACGGCCATCGCGGCGACCAGCGGCCGCGTGTTGTCAAACGTTTCCATCACCCCGGCGAAGCCTTTCTCCTTCACCTCGGGGTCGCCGAGCAGCGCCTCTTTCGGCACCCGGCAGTCCTGCAGGGTGAAGTTGGCGGTGTCCGAGGCGCGGATCCCGAGCTTGTGCTCGAGCCGGTCGAGCTTCAGGCCCGGGTTGTCGCGCTCGACGATGAACGACTTGATCGCCGCCCGCCCTTTCGAGCGGTCGAGGCTCGCCCAGACGACGATCAGGTCGGCCCGGTCGCCCGAGGTGACGAAGATCTTCTCGCCGTTCAAGACGTATTCGTCGCCGTCGAGCTCGGCGGTGGCGCGGATCGCGGCGGAGTCCGAGCCGGCTTCGGGCTCGGTGATCGCCATCGCCGCCCACTTGCCGCCGTATTTCTTCAGCTGCTCCTCGGTCGCCACCGAGGCGATCGCGGAGTTGCCGAGGCCCTGGCGCGGCATCGAGAGCAGCAGGCCGACGTCGCCCCAGCAGAGCTCGATGATCCCGAGCACGGTGGAGAGGTTGGAACCGTTGCGGTTCTCGCCGTCGGCGCCTTTCTCGCGGCGCACGCCGGCGGCGCCGGCGCCGCCGATGTCGCTCCCCTCGTTCATCCCGTCGATCAGGGAGGCGAGCATGTCGAGCTCTTTCGGATAGGTGTGCTCGGCCTCGTCGTATTTGCGCGAGATTGGCCGGAACACCTCCGTCGCGACCTGGTTGGCCTGGTTTGCCAGCGGCTTGAACTTCTTCGGTATCTCGAGATTGATCATGGTGTGCCTTTCGCTCTCCTAGGCGGCGCCTAGACGAGCAGGGCGCCCTCCATGACGCCCGCAGCTCGGAGGTCTCGGTACCAGCGCTCGACCGGGTGCTCCTTGACGAAGCCGTGGCCGCCGAGCAGCTGGACGCCGTCGGAGCCGATCTTCATCCCCTTCTGGGAGCAGAGCCGGCGGGCGAGGGCGGCCTCGCGGGCACAGCTCTCGCCGCGGTCGGCGCGGCTCGCCGCCCGGTAGGTCGCCAGCCGCATCCCGTTCTGCTCGATGCCGATGTCGGAGACCGCGAAGGCGACGCCCTGGCGGTTGGAGATCGGTTCGCCGAATGCTTGGCGGTCGTTGACGTAGGGGATCACGTAGTCGAGCACCGCTTGCGCGGTCCCGGTCGCGAGCCCGCACCAGGCGATCCGCGAGCGGTTGACGCAGGCGGCGTAGTCCTTGGCGCTCGCCTCGCCCTCGCCGAGCAGCGCGCTCGCCGGCAGTTTGACTTTGTCGATCAGCAGGCGGCCGGTGGCGGCGGGCCGCAGGCCCATCGCCGGCTCGTCCTCCACCGTCAGGCCTTTGGCGCCGGACTCGACCACGAACAGGGACGGGCCGATGCCCTCGGCGTCGGCGGCGATGACGAAGAGCTCGCACTCCGTGGCGCGGGCGACCAGCGACTTGGCGCCGGTCAGCACCCACTCGTCGCCTTTGCGTTTCGCCTTCGTCTCCAGCTCGAAGGGGTCGAAGAGCGGCCGCGGCTCGAGGATCGCCAGCGCCGCAGCGGGGACGTCCTCGCCGGTGAAGGCCGGTAGGTAGGTCGCCTCCTGCTCGGCGCTGCCCCAGAGGCCGATCGCGGTGGCGGCGGCGCCGGGAGCGAGGGCGGCGTAGGCGATGCCCATGTCGCCATGGGCGAGGGCCTCGCCGATCAGCACGCTGGTTACCGCCGACTGCTCGGTCATCACGCCGCCGAGCTCCTCGGGGACGCCGAGCATGTTGACTCCGAGCTCGGTGGCCTGGTCGAGGATCTCCTTCGGCGTCTCGCGCTTCTCGTCGGCCTCCAGGGCCGCGGGGCGGATCTTTTCCTCGGCGAAGGCGCGGCCGCCTTCCTGGAACATCTGCTGCTCGTCGTCGGGCGTGAGGTCGAAGAGGCCCTTCGATCTGCCCTTTTTCTGGCGCGCCGGTTTGCCCAGCGACTGCGCGGCTTTGAAGGTGCGGCCGGCTGCGGTGGCGGTGCGGAAGCCGTTCTTGGTGCCCTGGAAGAGGGCGTTCTCGACCTGCTTGCGGATGCGGATGCGATCCAGAAGGTCGGAGCCGGCGAGGCGGTTCAGCGCCCGCAGGCCGTAGCCCATCCCGCGCTCCGCCATCCCTTTGTTCTCGGTCGTGGTGCTCACTTGGTCTTGGTCCCTCCGGTGGTTTTGGCGGTCTTGGAGTTGCTCTTCAGTGGTCGGACGCGTCCGTCGAGGTGCGGCGTGCCCTTCTTGGCGCCGCGAATGGCGAAGAGGATCTCCTCGCCGTCTTTGCGCTCGGCGAAGAGGACGCGGGCCGGCAGCAGGACCGGCTTGCGGAAGCGCACCTCGACCTCGAAGCTGTCGGGCAGCTCGGATTCGAGCTGCGCCAGCGCTCGCGCCTTCGTCCACATCCCGTGCGCGATCGCGCCGGGGAAGCCGAGCAGCCTCGCGGTCAGCGAGTGCATGTGGATCGGGTTGCGGTCGCCGGAGACGCCGGCGTAGCGGCGGCCGAGGTCGCCGGGCAGCTTCCATTCGGCGCTTGAGGGGGCGTCGGCGTCGAGCGGGTCGAAGCTCTTGCCGCCTTTGCCTTTCGGGGCGTCGCCGTTCGACTTGCCGCGGCGCAGCATCGTGCTGGTGCTCTCCCAGACGACCTCGCCGTCGACCAGGACCTCGGTCTCCAGCGAGAAGGTCTTGCCTTTGGGGTGCGGCTGCAGCTTCGTCGGCCGTACCCGGATCGTCATCTCCTCGTCGACCCCGATCGGCCGCTTCTGGGCGATCGAGTTCTCGACGTGGACAAGGCCGACCGCGCCGAACGGGAACGAGCCGTCGCTCATCACCGCCATGTGCAGCGGGAAGGCGAGCATGTGCGGGTAGGTCGGGGGGAGGGTGTCGCGGAGGGCGAAGCCGCAGACCCTGGCGTAGGCGGCGACGTCGGCCGCCTCCGCCTTGACCACGGCCAGCTCGAGGTCGAGCCCGTCGGGGATCTCGCCGCCGCCGCCCGGGACGAACGGCAGCAGCGAGGCGCCCGGGATCATCGGCAGCGCCGCCCGCGCATAGAGCGGCAGGATGCTGGGGGAGCTGTCGAGGGTCTTGGTCATCGGCGCTCAGGCCCCCAGCAGGTTCTGGCCGCAGACGCGGACGGTGTTGCCGTTGACGCCGGTCGAGGCGGGGCTGGCAAACCAGGCGATCGTCTCGGCGACGTCGACCGGCAGCCCGCCCTGCGAGAGGCTGGAGAGCCGGCGACCGGCTTCGCGCGGGCCGATCGGCATCGCCGCGGTCATCTGGGTCTCGATGAAGCCCGGGGCGACCGCGTTGATCGTCGCTTTCCTGGACGCCAGTTCCGGCGCCATCGCTTCGACCATCCCGATCACACCGGCCTTGGAGGCGGCGTAGTTGGTCTGGCCGGAGTTGCCGGCGATCCCGGACATCGAGGAGACGCAGACGATCCGCCCGTTGCCGTTCAGCAGTTTCGCGCCGAGCAGGGCGTCGTTGATCCGCTCCTCCGAGGAGAGGTTGATCTCCATCAGCTGCGCCCAGCGCTCTTCCGGCATCTTCGCGATCGTCCGGTCTTTGGTCACCCCGGCGTTGTGGACGACGATGTCGACTCCGTCCTTCAGCTCGGCGGCGATCGTCTCGGGAGCGTCGTCGGCGGTGATGTCGAGCTCGATCGAGCGGCCGCCGATCGCCCCGGTCACGGCCTTCAGGTCCTCGGCCATCGGCGGGATGTCGAGGCCGACGACTTCGGCGCCGTCGCGCGCCAGGGTGTCGGCGATCGCGGCGCCGATCCCGCGCGAGGCGCCGGTGACCAGTGCCACCTTGCCTGCGAGCGGCCTGGTCCAGTCGACTTTCGGGCTGGGGGCGACGCCCTTGCCGATCCGGATCACCTGGCCGGAGACGTAGGCGGATTTCGGCGAGAGGAGGAAGCGCAGCGTCGACTCGAGCTGGTCCTCGGCACCCGGTTCGACGTAGACGAGCTGGGCGGTCGAGCCCTTGCCGCCGATCTCCTTGCCGAGCGAGCGGGTGAAGCCCTCCAGGGCCCGCTGGGCGGTGTGGGCGGGGATCGAGCCGGCTTCGGAGGGCGGCGTGCCGAGCACGATCGCGCGGCCGCTGCGCTGCAGGCGCGGCACCGCCGGGTAGAAGAAGCGCTGCAGCTCGACCAGCTCGGTCGAGTCGGCGATCCCGGTGGCGTCGAAGACGAGCGCCTTCGCCTTGCCCTCGGCGCCCGCCCGTTCGGCGCCGACGCTGTCGAGGACTCTGGCGATCGCTTTGCCAAGCCGGCCGGCGGGGGCGCCGTCGGCGAGGACCGGCCCCGCGATGGTCGGCTGGCCGGGCTGGTAGCGGTCGAGCGAGACCGGCTGCGGCAGCCCGAGCTGCTTGGCGACGGTGCCGACGAGCGGCGCGTTGACGAGTTGCGAGTAGCGGTCAGCCATGGTTACTTGGCACCTCCCGGGGCCTCGAGGATCGCGACGACACCCTGGCCGGCGGCGGCGCAGATGCTGATCACGCCGCGGCCTTTGCCGTCTTCGTTGAGCTGTTTGGCGAGGCTGGCGACGATCCGCCCGCCGGTGGCGGCGAACGGGTGGGCGGCCGCCAGCGAGCCGCCGTTGACGTTGAGCTTCTTGCGGTCGATCTTGCCGAGCGGTTTGTCGCGGCCGAGCTTCTCGGCGCAGAACTCTTTGTCTTCCCAGGCCTTCAGGGTGCAAAGCACCTGGGCGGCGAAGGCCTCGTGGATCTCGTAGTAGTCGAAGTCCTGCAGTTTCAGCCCGGCGCGGTCGAGCATCCTCGGCATCGCGTAGGCCGGCGCCATCAGCAGGCCTTCGCGCTTGTGGACGTGGTCGACGGCGGCGGTCTGCGCCTCGGTGACGTAGGCGAGGATGGGGAGGCCCCTCTTCTTGGCCCATTCCTCGGAGGCGAGCAGCACGGCCGAGGCACCGTCGGAGAGCGGCGTCGAGTTGGCCGCGGTCATCGTCCCCTCGGGGCCGCCGAAGACCGGTTTCAGCTTCGCCAGCTTCTCGAGGCTGGAGTCGGGGCGGAGGTTCTGGTCGCGCTCGAGCCCGATGTAGGGGGTGATCAGGTCTTCGAAGAAGCCGCGGTCATAAGCGGCGGCGAGATTCTTGTGGCTCTTCACCGCGAGCTCGTCCTGCTCCTCGCGGCCGATGCCCCATTCGGTGGCCATGATCGCGCAGTGCTCGCCCATCGAGAGGCCGGTGCGCGGCTCCTCGTTGCGGGGGATCGCCGGGACGATGTGGCCGGGGCGGACCCTGGTCAGCTGCTTCAGTTTGCCGACCGTCGAGCGCTCGCGGTTGGCCTCGAGCAGGGTCTCGCGCAGGCCCTCGTTGAGGGCGATCGGCGCGTCGGAGGTGGTGTCGGCGCCACAGGCGATGCCGGAGTCGATCTGGCCGAGGGCGATCTTGTTGGCGACCAGGATCGTCGT
>Ga0207704_10000103_pt1 | contig 47628 bp, 39 predicted proteins | sample KBSMisM12_FD_184308 | JGI IMG/M metagenome (GOLD analysis project Ga0207704, IMG submission 184308) | Miscanthus rhizosphere microbial communities from Kellogg Biological Station, Michigan, USA - KBS Miscanthus M1-2 (SPAdes) (version 2) | ecosystem: Host-associated > Plants > Roots >...
CTCAGACCAGCTACCCATCGTTGCCTTGGTAGGCCGTTACCCCACCAACAAGCTAATGGGCCGCGAGCCCCTCCCAATGCGGAGGCCGAAGCTTCCTTTAGCGAACAGGCTGATGCCTGTGCGCCACATCCGGTATTAGCCCGAGTTTCCTCGGGTTGTCCCGGTCATCGGGGCAGGTTACTCACGTGTTACTCACCCGTTCGCGGCTTTGCCCCAGGGCAAGCCCTGGTTCGTCGCACCACTTGCATGTGTTAAGCACGCCGCCAGCGTTCGTCCTGAGCCAGGATCAAACTCTCCGTGAAATGTACTTCTACAGAGAGCCTGTCATATCTCAGTGGCCGCCGAGTACACAAGTACGACGGCCGACATGACGAGGTAAATCAAGACCATCCGGCACGCTGGCGCACCGAATGGGTCGGGCTGAACATTCCGCAGACCGTTGGTCCGCGGAGATGCACGCTGCTCAGTTTTCAAAGACCACTGCGCCTCCGCGACGGGTCTCGCCGCTCTCAGCGCTTGAGGCCGCATGGCGGCTTCAAGAGGGCAAAGAAATATAGCACTGCCGGCAGGGGGTGTCTAGGGGGTGGCCCGTAGGCGACAGAAGCGCCGCTTCCCGACTTGCAGAACTCTGCCGTCGAGGCTATCAGCCGCGAGATCGAGAGGCTCTGCGGGCACGGGCTCTCCGTCGAGCTTGACACCGCCCTGCTGGATCAGGCGCCGGCCCTCGCTGCTGCTGACGCCGAAGGCGCCGGCGATCAGGCGCGGCAGGTGGACGAGGCCGTTGCCGTCGGCCCGGTACTCGCCCAGCTCGACCTCGGGCATCTCCTCCGGCGCCGAGCGCTCGACGAAGACGCGGTTGAAGTGCTCCTCGGCCGCCGCCCCCGCGCCCTCGCCGTGGAAGCGGTCGACGAGCCGCCGCGCCAGCTCGCGCTTCGCCTCGTTCGGCGGGCCCTGTGGCTGCTCGGCGCCCAGCAGCAGCCGGTAGTACTCGGCCATCGCCTCGTCAGGGATGCTCATCAGCTTGCCGAACATCTCCTCCGGCGGGTCGGTGACGCCGACGTAGTTGCCGAGCGACTTGCTCATCTTGCGCTCGCCGTCGGTCCCGACCAGGATCGGCAGGGTCATGATCGACTGGGGCGCCTGGCCGTAGGCGCTCTGGACGTCGCGCCCGAAGAGCAGGTTGAACTTCTGGTCGGTGCCGCCGAGCTCGACGTCCGCCTCGACCGCGACCGAGTCGTAGCCCTGCAGCAGCGGGTAGAGCAGCTCCAGGGCAGCGATCGGCCGGCTCTCCGCCATCCGCTTCTGGAAGTCGTCGCGCTCGAGCAGCCGCGCCACCGTCGTCTGCGCCAGCAGGCCCAGCAGCGCCTCCGGCTCCATCCGCAGCCACTCGCTGTTGCGGCGCACCTCCGTGCGCTCGCGGTCGAGGATCTTGAAGGCCTGCTCTTGGTAGGTCTCCGCGTTCTCCTCGATCTCGGCCGCCTTCGGCACCGGCCGCGTCGCCGAGCGGCCGCTCGGGTCGCCGACCTGGGCGGTGAAGTCGCCGATGATCAGGACGACGGTGTGGCCGGCCCGCTGGAACTCCGCCAGCTTCTCCAGCACCACCGTGTGGCCGAGGTGGATGTCGGCAGTGGTCGGGTCGATCCCGAGCTTCACCCGCAGCGGCTTGCCGCTCTGCAGCTGCTCGGCCAGCCGCCCCTCGGGCAGCACGTCGACGGCGTTTTGCGTCAGGGCGGGCACGGCGGCAATGCTAGACTGCCGCCTTCGCTCGGCGGGCCGTAAGGACGTCGAGCCTTTTTTGTGATGTTGGTGTAGTGACCTCTCGATGGCTGTCCTAGGACTCAAACGCCGGAGCAACGGCGGCGGCGAGACCCCGCCTCCCCCTCCGCCCCCGATCACTGCCACGGCGCCGGGGCCGCCCTCCCCTCCGCCGAAATCGAAGCCGCGGCTGAAGAAGCTGCGGGTGCTCTTCGTCCTGCTCGGGCTCGGCGTCCTCGCCATCGTCTCGATGATCTTCGGGATGATGGCCGCGGTCTCCCAGGACCTACCGGCGATCTACGACTTCGCCCAGTACAAGGCGTCGAAGAACAGCGAAGTGCTCGACGACAACGGCGAACCGATCGGGACCCTGACCAGCGACCAGAACAAGATCCTGCTCAGCTCGGGGCAGATCTCCCCCAACATCAAGAACGCGGTGGTCTCGATCGAGGACGCCCGCTTCTACGAGCACAACGGCGTCGACTTCCGCGGGATCGGCCGCGCCCTGGCCAGCGACATCGTCAGCGGCAGCGCCCAGCAGGGAGCGTCGACGATCACCGAGCAGTTCGTCAAGAACGCGCTCGAAGCCGAAGGCAGCCGCACCGTCCTTGAGAAGTTCCGCGAGGCGGCGCTCGCCTACCGACTCGAGAAGCACTGGAGCAAGGAAAAAATCCTCACCGAGTACCTGAACACGATCTACTTCGGCGAGGGCGCCTACGGGATCGAGGCGGCCGCCCGCACCTACTTCGGCGCCGCCCACCCCGGCTGCGGCACCCCGACCGAACCCTGCGCCTCGGTCCTCGACCCCTGGGAGGCGGCGACTCTGGCGGGGATCATCGCCTCGCCTTCGGCCTTCGACCCCAAGGTCTACCCGGAAAACGCGCTCGGCCGGCGCAACCTGGTGCTGGAAAAGATGGCCGAACAGGGCTACATCTCAGAAGTTCAGATGCGCGAAGGACAAGAACAGGCGCTGCCCTCCCCCAGCAGCATCGAACCGCCGACGCTCGATTCCCGGGCCCCCTACTTCACCGCCTACCTGCGCCAGCAGCTGGTCGAACGCTACGGCGCCTCGAAGGCCTTCTTCGGCGGCCTCAAAGTCAAGGCGACGCTTGACCTCCATCTACAAGAAGCGGCCGAAGAAGCGGTCAACAACTACCTCGGCTACTCGCCGGCGACCGCCTCGGTCGTGGTCATCGACAACCACAACGCCGGGATCAAGGCGATGGTCGGCGGCCCCGACTTCGCGACCAAGCCGTTCAACCTGGCGACCCAGGGCCACCGCCAGCCGGGCTCCTCGATCAAGCCCTTCACCCTGATTACGGCCCTGGAAGAGGGGATCTCGCCCTACACGGTCTACCCCTCCGAACACCGCACCTTCCACTTCGGCAAAAAGGGGAACGAAACCTACGAAGTTTCCAACGACGAGGACTCCTACCTCGGCTCCTGCGACATCGTCTGCGCGACGACCTACTCGGACAACTCGATCTACGCCGCCCTCGGCCTCGAAGGGCTCGAAGGCAAGACGATCGAGGACCGCACCCGCTCGATCGCCTCAACCGCTCACAAGGCGGGCTACGACGACCCGATCTCGACCAACCCCGGGATGGTCCTCGGCGGTCTCAAAGAAGGGGTCACCCCGCTCGGCTGGGCCTATGCCTACAGCACGATCGGCAACAACGGCGACCGCGTCAGCGGCACCCTGGCGCCGCGCCCGGGCGACAGCCCCGTCTCCTTCACCGAAGTGACCAACAAAGACGGGGACGTGATCAAGGGCGGCGACAACGACTCGATCCACCACCAGGTCTTCAGCCAGGAAAAGATCGAAGAAGCGAAGGGCATCCTCGAAACCGTGGTCTCCGGCGGCACCGGCACCAACGCCCAGATCGGGGTCGAAGGCCAGTGGGGCAAGACGGGGACGACCGAGAACAACGGCGACGCCTGGTTCTGCGGCGGGGTCGGCGACGAAGTCACCGCTTGCGTCTGGGTCGGCTACCCCGACACGACGACGCCGATGACGACGCTCTACAACGGCGGCCCGGTGATGGGCGGAACCTTCCCGGCGCTGATCTGGGCCAGCGTGATCTCCGCCTGGCGTGACATCCAGGCCGAACACGCGGCCGAACGGGCGGCGAGAAAGGCGGCCAAGGGCGAAGACAGCGAAAGCGGCGAAGGCGCGGAATCGACCGAATACGAAAGCTACGAAGCGCCCGAAGGCGAATACGAAGCCCCGGTCGAACCCGAAACGGGCGGCGAAGCCGAACCCGGCCCCGTCGAAACGCCCGAACCCGAAGAAGCGGCTCCCGAAGAAGCAACGCCGGAACCCGCGCCCGAAGAAGCCGCGCCCGCCGGCGGCGGTGGCGGCATCACCGCGGGGTAGGCATCAGGCGCGCCTCCTCCGCTTCGCGTCCGGGGGCGGCTAGGGCCGCGGCCTGGAGACGTGAGGGTTGCCGGCGGCGCAGAACCGCCACGGGTTCTCGACCGCTTTGGTAATGCCGATCCGAGGGCCGGTAACGATCTCCGGCCGCTCGCCCTCGGGGGGCGTGATCTGGAACGGCTCCTGACTCAGATCGCGTTCGTTGTCGCTCAGGTCGATACCCAGCGCCTCGGTCAGCTTCCCAGGGCCCGAGCAGAGGTCGAGGTCGGACTTCACCCCGCGGCGCTTCCGCATCCGCTCGATCCCGTGGGCCGGTTCGAGCGCGCGGATCAGGACCGCGGCCGCCTCCCCCTCCGGTTCGGCGACCGCGTTGAGCAGGCTGTGGATCCCGTAGGAGAGGTAGACGTAGGCGTAGCCGGGCGGCCCGAAGAGGACCTTGGTGCGCTCGGTAAGGCCGACGTAGGCGTGGCAGGCGGGGTCGTCCGCCTCGTAGCTCTCGGTCTCGACGATGACGCCGCCGCAGCCTTCGTAGAGGAGCGTGCAGCCGATCAGGTCGCGGGCAACCGCGTGAACAGAACGGTCGAAGAAATCAGCCCCCAACGGCCCAGCGGGCCGTTGGGCCCGGCCAGCCCCCGACGGCTCTCCGGGCCGTCGGGCCCGGCTTTCCGACCCTGAGCCGTTCACCCTCGCTCGTCGGCGACGCGGGCCTGGACGGCGGCGAGAGTCTCCCGCGCCTCCTCGATCTGGCGGGCCAGCGGGGCGGAGCCGGTGCCGCCGGCGATCCGCTTCGACTCCAGCCAGCTGCTGCGCTGCAGGACCTCGTAGTAGGAGTCGTCGAGGTGCTCGGAGCGCTCGCGCAGCTCCTCGGGGGTCAGCTCGGAGAGCGACTTGCCGCGCTCAACTGAATCTCGGACGAGGCCGCCGACGATCCCGTGCGCCTCGCGGAAGGGGACGCCGCGGCGGACCAGCAGGTCGGCGACCTCGGTCGCCGCCAGCATCTCGTCGCCGGAGGCCTCCTCCATCGCCTCGCGGTGGAACTCGATCCCGTCGAGCATCCCGGCGGTGGCGTCGAGGCAGGCCTCGACGGTGTCGATCGCGTCGAAAAGCGGCTCCTTGTCCTCCTGCATGTCCTTGCCGTAGGTCAGCGGCAGCGCGTGCATCACCCCGAGCAGCGTCTGCAGCGAGGCGGCGACGCGCGGGCTCTTGGCCCGCAGCAGCTCGGCCGAGTCGGGGTTCTTCTTCTGCGGCATGATCGAGGAGCCCGAGGAGAAGGACTCGTCGAGCTCGCAGAAGCCGAACTCGCTGGAGCTCCAGATGACGATTTCCGAGCCGAGGCGCGAAAGATGCATCGCGCAGGTCGAGGCGGCGTTCAGGTAGTCGAGGACGAAGTCGCGGTTGGAGGAGCCGTCGATCGAGTTGTGGGAGACGTGGGCGAAGCCGAGGTCGGCGGCGACCGAGTCGCGGTCGATCTCCCAGTTGACGCCCGCCAGCGCGCCGGAGCCGAGCGGCATCACCGAGGCGCTGTCGAGGGCGAACTGGAAGCGGAGGACGTCGCGGGCGAGCATCCAGAAGTAAGCGAGCAGGTGGTGGCCGAGGTAGACCGGCTGGGCGCGCTGCAGGTGGGTGTAGCCGGGCATCGTCCAGTCCTTATGCGTCTCGGCGAGGCCGAGCAGCCGCTGCATCGCGGCGCCGCAGAGCTCGATCGCCCGCAGCGAGTGCGCCTGGACCACCATCGCCACGTCGGTGGCGACCTGGTCGTTGCGCGAGCGGCCGGTGTGGAGCTTGCCGGCGAGCGGGCCGATCTCCTCGCCGAGCAGGCGCTCGATCGCCATGTGGATGTCCTCGTCGGCGGGCTCGAACTCGAAGCCGTGCTCTGCCATGCGGGCCCGGACCCGGTCGAGGCCCTCCTCGATCCGGGCCAGCTCGTCGTCGTCGAGGACGCCGATTCCGCAGAGGCCGCGGGCGTGGGCCTTCGACTGGTCGATGTCGTACGGGGCCAGCCAGGCGTCGAAGGCCAGCGAGCGGTTGAGCCGCCAGAAGCGCGGGTCCGGGTCTTTGCGGAAGCGTCCCATGAGGCGGGCGATTATGCCGGGAGCGGCGCCTGCCCGAGGGCCGCCGCCAGCTCCTGGCAGACGCGGTCCACCTGCGCCTCGGACATCGCCGGGAAGAACGGCAGCGCCAGCGAGTCGCGTGAAGCGGCTTCGGCGACCGGGAACTGACCCTCGCGGTAGCCGAGCTCGCGCAGGTGCGGGAAGAGGTGGATGCAGGGCAGGTAGGCCTTGGAGGCGACGCCGCGCTCCGCGAGCCGGGCGATCGTCGCGTCGCGGTCGGCGCCCTGGGGAAGGCGTACGGTGTAGACAAACCAGCTGCGGACCTCGGTGCCGCGCGCGGCGACCGACGTGCGTAGGCCCTCGATCCCGGCGAGGCGCTCCTCGTACATCCGCGCCACCGCCGCGCGCCGCTCGAGCAGCAAGTCGAGCTTCTCGACCTGGGCGACGCCGAGGGCAGCAGCGAGGTCGGAGAGGCGGTAGTTGAAGCCGAGCCTGTCGTGATCGAGCCAGCCCATGTCGACGGCGCGCCCCTGGTTGCGCTCCGAGCGCAGGCGATCGGCCTCATCAGCGTCGCGGGGGACGATCATGCCCCCCTCCCCCGTCGTCATCTGCTTGTTGGCGTAGAAGGCGAAGGTGGCGAGGTTGCCGCGGGCGCCAACCCGGCGGCCCTCGGAATCGACCGCGCCGAGCGCCTCGCAGGCGTCCTCGAGGATGCCGAGGCCGTGGCGCTCGGCGAGCGCCTCCAGCTCGGGCATCGCCGCCGGGAAGCCGAAGATGTGGACCGGCAGCAGCCCGACCGTCCGCTCGCCGGCAGCGGCCGCGGCGGCGGCCGGGTCGAGGTCGAGCGTCTCCTCCTCGACGTCGGCGAAGACCGGCTTCGCGCCCTCGTAGAGCAGGCAGTTGGCCGAGGCGACGAAGCTGAACGGGCTGGTCACGACCTCGTCCCCCTCGCCCCAGCCGAGCATCCGCACCCCCAGGTGCAGCGCCGTCGTGCCGCTGGAGGTCATCACTGCGTCGTCCACCCCGAGCCAGGCAGCGAACTCGCGCTCGAAGCGCTCGCCCATCGGCCCGAGGGACAGCTGTCCTGATCTCAGCACCTCCAGGACCAGCTCCTCCTCGCGAATTCCTAGATCCGGCTTGGCGAGAGGAATCTGTTGATTGTTGGTCACTGGAAGGCGTACTCCAGCGAGTCGACCAGCGCCTCCCAGGAGGCCTCGATGATGTTCTCCGAGACGCCGGTGGTGCCCCACTCGCGGCCCTCGTCGGCGGAGTCGAGGAGGACGCGGGTGACGGCGCCGGTGCCGTGGGCTTCGTCGAGGATCCGCACCTTGTAGTTGGTCAGCTCGACGTCGGCGAGGTGCGGGTACTTGCCGGCGATCGCCGCCCGCAGCGCCTTGTCCAGCGCGTTGACCGGCCCGTTGCCCTCGGCCGCCTCGAAGTAACGCTCGCCGTCGACCTCGACTTTGACCGTGGCCTCGGTGACCACCTCGCCGCCGGCGTGCTTTTCGACCACGACGCGGAAGCTCTCGAGCCGGAAGAGCGGCTTGTAGGTGCCGGCCTCGCGCCGCAACAGCAGCTCGAAGGAGGCCGGGGCGGCCTCGTAGTGGTAGCCGCGGTGCTCCTGCTCCTTCAGCTGCTGCACCGCCCGCGTCGCCGCCGCGTCGTCGAGCTCGATCCCGGCGCGCTCGGCCTGGCTGCGGATCGTCGCCTTGCCCGCCAGCTCGGAGGCGACGACGTCGCGCTCGTTGCCGACCAGTGTCGGGTCGAGGTGCTCGAAGGTGCTGGCGTCGGCCTCGATCCCGGCGGCGTGCATGCCCGCCTTGTGGGCGAAGGCGTTGCGGCCGACGTAGGGGCGGTCGGGATCCGGGGTCAGGTTGCAGAGTTCGTCCAGGTAGTGCGCGGTCCGGGTCAGGCCCGCCAGCTGCTCGTCGCTCACCACCTCGAAGCCCATCTTCAGTTGCAGCGCCGGCAGGATCGTGGCGAGGTTGGCGTTGCCGCAGCGCTCGCCGTAGCCGTTGACGCAGCCCTGCACGAGCCGGGCGCCCGCTTCGACCGCGGCGAGCGAGTTGGCGACCCCGCAGCCCGCGTCGTCGTGGGTGTGGATGCCGATCTCGACCGCATCGCCCAGCGCGTCGACGACCACCGCCGTCGCCTCGGCGACGTAGCTCGGCAGGCTGCCGCCGTTGGTGTCGCAGAGGGTGACGTTCTCGGCCCCGGCCTCGGCCGCCGCCGCGACGCATTCGAGCGCGTAGGCGCTGTCTTCGCGGTAGCCGTCGAAGAAGTGCTCGGCGTCGAAGAACGGGCGCTTGCCCTGCTCGCGGCAGAAGGCGATCGAATCGGCGACCATCGCCAGGTTCTCCTCGCGGCTGACCCGGATCACCTTCTCGACGTGGAGCGGCGAGCTCTTGCCGACCAGGCAGACCGCGGGCGCGAAGGACGAGGTGAGGACCGTCAGCGCCTCGTCCTCGGCGGCGGCGCGATCGCGGCGGCGGGTCATCCCGAAGGCGGCGATCGTCGCGTTCTCGAACTCGACCTCGGCCAGCCGCTCGAACAGCTCCGCTTCCTTCGGATTGCTGCTCGGGAACCCCGCCTCGATGAATTGCACGCCGAGCGCATCGAGCGCCTGCGCGACCTTGAGCTTCTCGCCCACCGAGAGCGACATGCCGCGACCGCCCATGCCGTCGCGGAGGGTGGTGTCGTAGAGCTTCACCTGTTCCATCATCTACTGCCTTTCGAATCGAAGAAGAAGATCGGGAGGGCGCTGGGGCCCGGCGTGCGCGGACGTGCCGCGCCGGCCGCTTATGCGGCGGGGGTAATTCGCCCGATCGACTCGGAGCCGGAAGCCTCGGCGGATCCGTTGGAGCTGTTACCGGCGGGAGCCTCGACGAAGTCGAGCCACTCGAGGTACTCCTCGGCGCGCCCGTAGAGCGCGTCTTCGAACTTGGCCTGGACCTGGCGGGTGACCTCGCCCGGTTCGCCGAGCGGGTGGTCGTCGATCTCGCGCACCGGCACCAGCTCGGCCGCGGTGCCGGTGAGGAAGACCTCGTCGGCCAGGTAGAGCTCGGCGCGGGCGATGTCCCGCTCGACCACGGTGTAGCCGAGGTCGCGGGCGATCTGGATCACCGACTTGCGGTTGATCCCGTCGAGGATCGAGGCGACGTGAGGCGGGGTGAGGATCTGGTCGTCGCGGACGACGAAGATGTTCTCGCCCGAGCCCTCGCAGACGAAGCCGCGTTCGTCGAGCAGGATCGCCTCGTCGTAGCCGGCGTTGTGCGACTCGGTCTTGGCGAGGATCGAGTTGAGGTAGGAGCCCGAGGCCTTGGCGTGCGGGATCGAGCCGCCGGGGCTGATCCGGCGCCAGCTCGAGACCTTGGCGCGGATGCCGCCGTTCTTGCTCTCCTCGCCCAGGTATGCGCCCCAGGGGAAGGCGGCGATGATCAGGTCGATCGGGGCGTCTTTCGCGTAGAGGCCGAGGCTGCCGTAGCCGCGGTAGGCGAGCGGACGGATGTAGGCCGACTTGAGGTCGTTGCGCCGCAGCAGCTCGTGCGTCGCCTGCCGGATTTCCTCGATCGAGTAGGGCAACTCCAGGTAGTAGAGCTCGGCCGACTTCTCGAGCCGGTCAAGGTGGTCGTGATGGCGGAAGATCGCCGGTCCGCGGGCGGTTTCGTAGCAGCGGATGCCCTCGAAGACGCCCGTGCCGTAGTGCAGCCCGTGGCTCAGCACGTGGGTCTGGGCGTCCTCCCAGGGGAGAAACTCGCCGTTCCGCCAAATCAACTCGACCGGATCCATGTCGGAGAATTATGCCCGATGGGTCAAAGGGCTTCAGCCCGCGCCCGTCAGCGCGCCTACAGCTCCCCGAGGACCGCGGCGGTCATCTCCTTCGTCCCGACCTCGGCGATAGGCGAAGGGCTCTCGCTGGTCGGCGCCTCGACGACGGTGCCGGAGGCGAGGTCGGGGGTGCGGAGGCCACGATCGAGGACGGCGTCGACGGCGGCCTCGATCCGCCCCGCCTCCTCCCCGCGTCCGAGGCCGTGGCGCAGCATCATCGCCGCCGAGAGGAAGGTGGCGAGCGGGTTGGCGATGCCCTTGCCGGCGATGTCGGGGGCGGAGCCGTGGACGGGCTCGAAGAGGCCGGGCTCGCCCTCGGCGCCGAGGCTGGCGCTGGGCAGCATTCCGAGCGAGCCGGTCAGCATCGCCGCCTCGTCGCTGAGGATGTCGCCGAAGAGGTTCTCGGCGAGGACGACGTCGAAGTCGGCCGGGCGGGAGACGAGCTGCATCGCGGCGTTGTCGACCAGTAGGTGCTCGAGCTCGACGTCCCCGTAGTCGCCGGCGACGTTGCCGACGACCTCGCGCCAGAGGCGGGAGGTCTCGAGCACGTTGGCCTTGTCGACCGAGGTGACCTTGGCTTTGCGGCCGGAGCTCTCGGCGCGGCGGCCGGCGGCCTCGAAGGCGGTGCGGGCGATCCGCTCGATCTCCTCGACCGAGTACTCGCAGGTGTCGAAGGCGGAGCCGTTCTCACGGCCGGAGGAGCCGAAGTAGATGCCGCCGGTGAGCTCGCGGACGACCAGCAGGTCGGTGCCGGCGATCCGCTCTTCGCGTAGCGGGCTGGCGCTGACCAGGGCCGGGCTGGGCCGCACCGGGCGCAGGTTGGCGTAGAGGCCCATCCCCTTGCGCAGGCCGAGCAGCCCCTGCTCGGGACGGGGGGCGTCCGGGTCGGTCGTGTCCCACTTGGGGCCGCCGACGGCGCCGAGCAGAACCGCGTCGGCCTCCTGGCAGGCCGCCAGGACCTCGTCGGTGAGGGCGGTGCCGTGCTCATCGATCGAGCAGCCGCCCATCAGGCGCTCGTCGTAGGAGAACTCGCCGAGAGCGTCGAGGACCTCGCGGGCCGCGGCGACGATCTCGGGGCCGATCCCGTCGCCGGGCAGGACGACTATGCGCGGGGTGCCGTTCACGAGGTCGGCACTCTACGCATCCGGGTCGGGCGACGGCCGGTCAATCCTGCGCCGCGTCGGCCTCGATGTTGAGGCGGACGTAGTCGAGGACGAAGGGCTCCTCGTGCTCGGCGAGGACGGCTTCGGCGAAGGGGCGGCGTTTCTCCTCCGGCAGCTGGTCGAGGACCGGGCCGAGGGTCACGGTCGAGACGAACTCCAGGGGCCGCGCGGGCTCGACCGGCTTCGGCTGCAGCCAGCAGCGCACACCGGTGAAACCGGCGGCATCGAGGCGCGGTTCGGTCTCCGCCGGCGAGGCGAAGTTCCAGAGCCCTTTCGCCTGGGTCAGGTGCTGCCCGTACTCGGGGTCGGCGGCGACGGCGGCGATCGCTTCGGTGTGACGGGCGACGTTCCCTTGGCCGCCGCACTGGGCGACGAGGCGGCCGCCGGGCCGCAGCACCCGCCGGATCTGGCGGAAGAGGCGGTCGTGGTCGGGGATCCAGTGGAAGGTCGCGGTCGAGAAGACCATGTCGACCGGCTCGGGCAGCGTCAGCTCGACCAGGTCGCTGACCAGGTAGTCGGCGCGGTCGCCGAGCCGCTCCTTGGCTTTCTCGACCATCGCCGCGGAGCCGTCGACGGCGATCACCCGGCCCTCGGGCAGGCGCTCCAGCAGCTGTTCGGTGACGCGGCCGGAGCCGCAGCCAGCGTCGACGACGGTCTCGTCGCCGCGCAGCTCGAGCCGTTCGAGCACCTCCATCCCCCATTCGAACTGCGGGTCGGAGACCTCGTCGTAGGTCTGGGCGTCCCACTCGCGGGCGCCCGTGTTCATCGGCTGCTTGAACCCGTCGTCGGCCATCGCGGCCCTCCTCCTCGCTCTACAGGCTGGTCGTGACCGGGCCGACGGACGCCGCCCCGCCGGTCTCGAACTGGTCGATCGCGCCCGCGTTTTCAAGCGTGATCCCGATGTCGTCGAGCCCGTTCAAAAGCCGGTGCTTGACGTCGTGCTCGATCTGGAACTGGAAGACGCCGGCGGCGCAGTTGACGGTCTCGTCGTCGAGGTCGATGCGGGCCTCCCCCGCCTCCGCGACCGCGCGGCAGTGCTCCTCGTCGAGGATCGCCGGCAGGAGCCCGATCTTGGTGCAGTTCGAGTAGAAGATGTCGGCGAACGAGGGGGCCAGGATCGCCTTGAAGCCGAAGTCCTCCAGCGCCCACGGCGCGTGCTCGCGGGAGCTGCCGCAGCCGAAGTTGGCCCCGGTCACGAGGATCGGGTTCGGCTCCAGCTCGATCTCGCCGTCGCGGATCCAGTCGTAGAAGAGGAACTCGCCGAAGCCGGTCCGCTCGACCCGCTTGAGGAACTGCTTGGGGATGATCTGGTCGGTGTCGACGTCGCTGCGGTCGAGGACCGACACCTTGCCTTCGATCTTGTCTACGGATCGCATCTTCTAGCTCCAATCCCTGATGTCGACGAAGTGGCCCTGGACGGCCGCGGCGGCGGCCATTTTCGGGCTGACGAGGTGGGTGCGGCCGCCCTTGCCCTGGCGCCCCTCGAAGTTGCGGTTCGAAGTCGAGGCGCAGCGCTCGCCTTCGGAGAGCGTGTCCGGGTTCATCCCCAGGCACATCGAGCAGCCCGCGACGCGCCAGTCGAAGCCGGCGCTCTTGAAGACCTCGTCGAGGCCCTCTTCCTCGGCGGCCTTCTTCACCTGCTGGGAGCCGGGCACGACCATCGCGCTGACGCCGCCTGCGACCTTGCGGCCCTCGACTATCGCCGCGGCCTCGCGCAGGTCCTCGATCCGCGAGTTGGTGCAGGAGCCGATGAAGACCCGTTCCGGGGCGACCTCGGTCATCGGCGTCCCGGCCTCCAGGCCCATGTAGGCGAGGGCGCGTTCGGCGGCCTCGCGGTCGGCGGGCGAGTCGAGCTCGGCCGGGTCGGGGACGCGGTCGGTGACCTCGACGACCTGGCCCGGGTTGGTGCCCCAGGTGACCATCGGCGAGATGCTCGAGGCGTCGATCTCGACCTCGTTGTCGAAGCTGGCGCCGGGCTCGGTCGGCAACTCCCGCCAGCGGGCCATCGCCGGGGCGAAGTCGGCGGGAGCGGCCGGGCGCCCCTTGACCCACTCGAAGGTGGTCTCGTCGGGGGCGATCATCCCGGCGCGGCCGCCGCCCTCGATCGTCATGTTGCAGATCGTCATCCGGCCGGGCATCGTCAGCGCCTCGATCGCGGGGCCGGCGTACTCGACCGCGTAGCCGGTCATGCCGCCGGTGCCGAGGCGGCCGATCGTCGCCAGGATCAGGTCCTTCGGGGTGACGCCGGAGCGCAGCTCGCCGGAGTAGTTGATCCGCATCGTCTTCGGCCGTTTCTGGACCAGACACTGGGTGGCGAGCACGTGCTCGACCTCGGAGGTGCCGATGCCGAAGGCCAGCGCCCCGAAGGCGCCATGGGTGGAGGTGTGGCTGTCGCCGCAGACGATCGTCATCCCCGGCTGGGTGACCCCCAGCTCCGGGCCGATCACGTGGACGATGCCCTGGCGGTCGGAGCCCAGCGAGTAGACGGGGACGCCGAACTCGGCGCAGTTGCGCTCCAGCGTTTCGACCTGGACGCGGGAGAGCTGGTCGGCGATCAGGCGCGCGGCCATCGTCCCGTCGGTCGGGGTGTTGTGGTCGGCGGTGGCCAGGGTCTTGTCGGGGCGGCGGACCTTGCGGTTCGCCAGACGGAGGCCGTCGAAGGCCTGCGGCGAGGTGACCTCGTGGACCAGGTGCAGGTCGATGTAGATCAGGCCCGGCGAGACCTCGTGCTGCTCCCAGATCTTGTCGAACATCGTTTTCGGCATATGAATCAGCCCCTCCTGAGGCCGGCGGCGATCACGGCGAGGAAGCGGGTCGCCTCCGCGCCTTCGTTCTCGAAGTGGTGTGGCAGGTCGGCGTCGAAGGTGACGCTGTCCCCCTCTTGCAGCTCGTGGCGGGCGCCGTCGACGACCAGCACCAGGGTGCCCGCCAGGACGACCGCGGTCTCGCGGCTGCCCGGCTCGTGCATCGGCGGATCAGCGCGACCGCCGGTGGTGGCGCCCGGCTCCAGCACATGCAGCGAGACGTCAGCCCGCTGCCCGGGCAGCGGCGGCGTCAGCTCCTCGAAGCGATGGCCGCCACGCTCGGAGCGGCGGCGGTCGGCGGCGCGGCTGAGGACCACGTGCTGCCCCTCGTCGAGGCGCAGCAGCTGCGAGAGCGTCAGCTCAAGGCCGGCGGCGATCTTGCCGGCGACAGCGAGCGTCGGCGAGGTCTCCCCGCGCTCGACCTGCGACAGCATCGGCGCGGATACCCCGGAGCGCTCGGCGAGGTCGCGGAGGGAGAACCCCATCGCATCGCGGAGGGCGCGGATGCGCGGGCCGACGGAGGTTGCGGGATCGTTCGGGGGTGGGCCGGGCGAGGTCGGCGCCTTGGGGGGTGAAGTGGTGGTGGCTGCTGGCTTGGTCACAGTGGGGGCCATTCGTTGTACGTTATCACGGACGCTTGTATTGCAGCGTCTCAAGACGGGCTGTCCCGAAGAGCTCCAGGAGCCCCGGACTTCCGTTCCAGGCCTGAGGCGGGCGCCGCACCCACCTCCACTGCGGCAGGTAGAGCTGGGTGCGGCCCCGGTGGATCCGCAACTGCGACACCTCCTTCGCCAGGGTCGGGCGGATGGAGCTGGTTGTTCTTCCTCTTCTCTTTGTCTCTATCTATCTCCGAGAAGCAACTGACGGAGATCGGAGGCGACTGCCTCCGGTTCGTCGTCTAACTGGTTCCAGGTGAGCCGGGTGACCGTGTAGCCCGCTGCCGTCAAACGTCGGTCCCGCTCGCGGTCGTCGCGGAAGGCCGAGCGGCTGGAGTGGCCCTCCCAGCCGTCGAGCTCGACGATCCGGCCTGTGCCCGACCAGTGGCAGTCGACCCGGTAGCGCTTGGCGCCGAGGAGGATCCAGTCGTTGAAGCGGGGTAGGGGCAGGCGGTGCCGGCGGAGGAAGGGCGCGAAGCGTTCCTCGAGCCGCGAGCGCTTGCGGCCCGGCGGTTCTTCCTTCAGCCGCTCGAGGGCGAAGCGGACCTTCCGGGAGCCTCTTCTGCCCGGATAGCGCTCCAGAAGGTCCGGGAGCGAGAGCCGGTCCCAGCGGTTCAGGTATTCGGCCTCCTTGACCATCGCCACGACTGCGTCCACATCCTCATGAGGAGCCAGATCGGAGATCGTCCGGTGGGCCGAGGTCACCGGTATCCCTTCCTCCACCGCCCGCTCGTCCTCGGGCACGACCGAGAAGTGCCTGCGGATCCGCTTCGTCGAGGTGCTTTTGTGCGGGACGGTCACGTGAATCGAGCCGCCCGAGTAGCCGCGGATGCCCCAGAGGGCGGCTGCGGAGTGGTGGCTCAGAAGCGCATCGGGTCCCGAGGCAAGAACAGCTGCCATCCAGAGGCCCTCCTTCGTGATCAAGCGATGACCGACCGCGTAGACCCCTACATGCACCGGAAGCAAGCGCCCATTGCGGATTCGCCAATCGATCTCTTCCTTCGACCACCCTCGATCGAGCAGCTGTGCTCGACTCACCACCCCGTGCTGCTGCCGAGCCAACTCAGATAACGATCGGTCATCTCCGCGAGTCCGTGACTTTCCTTGCTCTACAAGGCCTGAGACAGACTCGCGGGGCATGCCGGAAGCCTGCCGAGCTAGAGCACGCGTGTGGCGCGCAGATCGTGCCTTTTGTGAGACGGGATGCGCGTGAACCTGTGAAGGGCGCGGGCGACCCTCCCACGGAGGCCAATCCGCGCCCAGCAACCCGCTCAGCTGCGCGACGGTCTCTGGGGGAGGGTCACCCGCGCCCTCATGCGCCTTCAAAGTGGGAGGAGGGTCGCCGCAGCCTTCTGCGCCCTCAAAGTGGGAGGAGGGTCGCCGCAGCCTTCTGCGCCCTCAAAGTGGGAGGAGGGGCATCCGGTGGGACCGTTTGCCCTCCCCCGCTTCGGTTACGGCCCAGGCGTCCGTTCCACCGCGGCCTCAGCCGTTGCCGCCTCGGCCTCGCGCGTCGCCGCGCCTTCCAAGGCGTTGGAGATGGCACGGACGTAGGCGCGCGCAGAGGCCTCGAGGATGTCCGTGGCCACGCCTTGGCCCGTCGCCAACCGTCCCGCCGCCCGCAGCTGCACGGCGACTTCGCCCAGGGCGTCCTCTCCCCCGGTCACCGCCTCGACCTTGTACTCGACCAGCTCGCACTCGGTGTCGACGGCGTCCTGGATCGCGTGGAAGATCGCATCTACGGGGCCGTCGCCGCTGGCTTCGCCGACCGACTCCTCGCCCGAGGGCCTGGTGACGGCGACTTTGGCCACCGGCGGCTTGCGGGTCCCGGCCTCGACCTCGAACCAGGCCAGGTCGTGGGCGTCGGAGCGCTCGCGCATCTCGTCGGAGACGATCGCCTCCAGGTCGAGCGCGGTCACCTGCTTCTTGCGGTCGGCGACCTCCTTGAACGCCTTGAAGGCGTTGTTCAGCGCCTGGCCCTCGACCTTGAAGCCCAGCTGCTCCAGGGCGTCTTTCAGAGCGTGGCGGCCGGAGTGCTTGCCCAGGACGATCGAGTTCGACTCCAGGCCGACCTCGGTCGCGTCCATAATCTCGTAGGTGCTGCGCTCCTTCAGGACGCCGTCCTGGTGGATCCCGGACTCGTGGGCGAAGGCGTTGCGCCCGACGATCGCCTTGTTCGGCTGCACCGGGTAGCCGGTCAGGCGGCTGACCATGCGGCTGGTGCGGGCGATCTCGCGGGTGTTGATCTCGGTCCAGAGGCCGTGCACGTCCTCGCGGACGCCGATCAGCATCGCGATCTCCTCCAGCGAGCAGTTGCCGGCCCGCTCGCCGATCCCGTTGACGGCGCACTCGACCTGCCGCGCCCCCGCCAGCACGCCGGCGTAGGAATTGGCGACCGCCATCCCCAGGTCGTCGTGGCAGTGGACCGACAGCTCCACCCCACTCAATCCCGGCACCAGCTCGTACAGGCGCCGGAAGTAGTCGGCGTACTCCTCCGGCGTCGTATAGCCGACGGTGTCGGGGATGTTGACGACGGTCGCCCCCTCCTCGACGGCGATCGCGCAGACTTCCGCGGTGAACTCGATGTCGGCGCGGGTCGCGTCCATCGGCGAGAACTCGACGTTCTCGCAGTAGCTCTTGGCCAGCGAGACCGCCGCCCGGGCCTGGCCCTTGACGTCCTCGCGGTCGGTTTTCAGCTGGTGCTCGATGTGGATGTCGGAGGTCGAGATGAAGGTGTGGATGCGCGGTCGCGCCGCCTCCTTGATCGCCCCCCAGGCCGCGTCGATGTCGGCCTTGTGGGTGCGGGCGAGGCCGCAGATCACCGGCCCCTCGACCACCCGGGAGATTTTTTGGACCGCCTCAAAGTCGCCGGGCGAGGTGATCGGGAAGCCGGCCTCGATCACGTCGACCCCCAGGCGGGCGAGCTGCTGGGCGATCTCGACCTTCTCGGCCGTGTTCAGCGAGATGCCGGGCGACTGCTCGCCGTCGCGCAGCGTGGTGTCGAAGATGTGGACGCGGTTCGCGTCAGATTTGGTGTCGTTCTGGGGTCCCATCGGACCTCTCCTTCTCTCTTTGAATCGAATGGCCTTTGTCTCTCGCGGCTATCGCGCCGCCCAGCGCTACTCCCCCCGAGGGGGGAGGAGAAGGAGTAGCGCGAGGCTGTCGAGCCGGGTGCCCATTCGGTTCCGAACCTTAGCGTAGGCTGCGCGAATCGCAACCCCGGAAGTCACCGATTCGGGCCGCACCAACTGGCTCGCCCTGTTCGCGATGGGCGCTGCCGTCGTCGTCATCGCCAACGATTTCACGGCGGTCAACGTCGCTCTGCCGACGATGGAGAGCGACTTCCACACCAACATCAACACGATCCAGTGGGTGATCAACGCCTACGCCCTGACCTTCGGGGTGATGATCGTCACCGGCGGTCGCCTCGCCGACATGTTCGGCCGCCGCAACGCCTTCTTCCTCGGCAGCGCGATCTTCGCGACGATGTCGGTGATCGGCGGCGCCGCCCCGACCGAGACGACGCTGATCGCGGCGCGGACGCTGATGGGGATCGGCGGGGCGCTGATGTGGCCGGCGATCCTCGGAATGACCTACGAGATCCTCCCGGAAGAGAAGGCGGGCCTCGCCGGCGGGATCATCATCGGCGCCGCCGGGATCGGCAACGCGGTCGGACCGCTGCTGGGCGGCGTTCTTACCCAGGAGCTCTCCTGGCGCTGGATCTTCTTCCTCAACGTCCCGATCGCCGTCTTCGCGGTCGGGGTCACCTACCTCCTGGTCCACGTCAAGGAGCCGGAGAGCAAGGATCACCGGATCGACTACCCGGGGATCGCGGCGCTCTCGGTCGGCCTCGTCTCGCTGCTGATCGCCCTCGACCAGGTCGACGACTGGGGCTGGGGCGACCCGCGGGTGATCGTCCTCTTCGCGATCGCGGCGATCGGGATCGCCGCCTTCGTCCCGCTCGAGCGGCGGGCCGGCGACCATGCGCTGATCCCGCGCCAGGTGATCCGCAACCAGAACTTCACCGCCGCCTGCGTCGCCGTCCTCTTCATGGCCGCGACCTTCTTCGCCGCCCTGCTCTACCTGCCGCAGTTCATGCAGAAACAGCTCGGCTACTCAGCCCTGGAAGCCGGCGTCGGGATGCTGCCCTTCCTCGCCGTCTTCGCCCTCTCCTCCTTCGCCGCCGGCCCGCTCTACGACCGCCTCGGGGCGAAGAAGCTGGCGGTGATCGGCGCCGCTCTGATCACCCTCGGGCCGATCCTCTTCTCGCTGCTCGACGAAGGCTCCGGCTACGGCGCCCTGGTCCCCGGGATGGTCGTGCTCGGCATCGGCGCCGGCAGCTTCGTCCCGACCGCGACCACGGCCGGGGTCACCTCGGTCGACGACTCGCAGACCAGCCTCGCCGGCGGCATCGTCTACATGTTCCAGATCGCCGGCGGCTCGATCGGCCTCGGCCTGACGACCACCGTCTTCTCGGCGGCGATCCCGCCCTTCGTCGACGGCATCCAGGCGGCGATGCGGCTCGACGCGGCCTTGGCGGTGATCGGGCTGCTGATCGCGATCGCCTTCGTTGGCGGCCGTCTCGTCGCCTGGCGAGCGCCGGACCAAGCGAGGCAAGGACGCAGGGAGGCCGAATAGCAGCGCTATTCGGCCGACTGAGGACGCCGCATCGCGCAGCGTCCGCCGCCGCCAGACCTACTGAATCAGCGAGTTCTGGCCCGGCCCGCCGATCAGTCGATCCGTGCCGAGCCCGCCCTGCAAACGATCGTTCCCCTGCCCGCCGACCAGGCGATCGTCGCCCCGTCCGCCGAGCAGGAGGTCATCGCCCCGCCGGCCGATGAGGATGTCGTCGTCGGCACCGCCGACGATCTTGTCGGCGACGCCGCCCCCTTTCAGCTGATCGCGGCCCCCACCGCCCCGCAGAGTCGCGGGGACCGGGATGTCAGAGCTGAGGATCACCAGGTCATCGCCCCCGGCGACGTTGACTTCGAAGCCCGCGACCGCCGGCGCGTCGCAGGCGAGTTCGGTCATCCGTTCTTCGGGGTGACGGCAGATGTCGCCGCCGGCTTCGAGCATCGCCGCCGAGGAGATCAGGTATTCGCGCCCGTCCGGGCTGAGGCTGATCCGGAAGACGTTGTCGGCTTCGTTCCCGGAGAGGAGCAGGGTCAACGGCCCGGGTTCGGCATGTGCCGACGGCGCGAGCATGGTCGCGCACAACGTCAAAACAATGAGGATCAGCTTCTTCATCAGGTCCCTGGCAGGATCGTGACGACCCTCCCATACGAACAAGCGGTTCAGCCGGACGATGCGGCCTGCGCCGCGGGGCGCTGAAGCTCAGAGGTCGACCGAGCGGCCGTTGGAGAAGCCCTCTAGGGCGAGGATCTTCTCGATAGTCTCGGCCCGGACCGGGGCGTCGGTGGTCAGCGCCATCACCGCCCGCTCCCCCCCGCTTTCGGCGCCGACGGCGGCGGAGACGATGTTGACGCCCTCTTCGCCGAAGAGGGTGCCGACCCGGCCGATCATCCCCGGCTGGTCGGCGTAGCGGAAGACGGTGATGTGCTCGGCGAAGGGCAGGTAGAAGCTCTCGCCCCAGGCGGAGACCAGATACGGCTCGGCACGCGGGCCGACGCTGGTGCCGGCGACCTCGACCTCACCGTCGGCGGTGGTGACGCGGACGCGGACCAGCTCGGTGAAGTCCTCGGCGCCGGCGTCGGTGGTCGCGGTCAGCTCGATCCCGCGCTCCTCGGCCATCTGCGGCGCGTTGACGAGATTGACCGGCTCCTCGGTGTGGCCGGAGAGGATCCCGGCGAGGACGGCGATCCCGAGCAGGCGGGTGTCGTGGGAGGCGATGCGGCCGCGGAACTCGGCGCTGACCCGCTCGACCGAGCCGTTGCCTAGACCCTGGGCGAGGCGTCCGAGCTTTTCACAGAGCGGGACGAAGGGCGCCAGGGCTTCCATCACCTCGGGCCGCACCGCGGCGATGTTGACCGCGTTGGTGACGACGCCGCCGGTCAGCGCCGCGGTCACCTGCTCGGCGGTGACGACGCCGGCGCGGTCCTGTGCCTCGGCGGTCGAGGCGCCGAGGTGCGGGGTGACGACGACGTCGTCGCGGGCGAAGACCGGGTGCTCGGTGAACGGCTCCTCGGGGAAGACGTCGAGGGCGGCCCCGCCGAGCTTGCCGGACTCGAGACCGGCGAGAAGCGCGTCGAGATCGACGAGCTCGCCGCGCGCGCAGTTGACGAGGCGGGCGCCGTCCTTCATCGCCGCGATCGTCTCGGCGTTGATCATCCCGATCGTCTCCGGGGTCTTCGGCGTGTGCAGGGTGACGAGGTCGGCGCGGCCGAGCAGCTCCTCGATCGAGTCGACGCCCTCGGCGCCGAGCTCGCGGAAGCGCTCGGCGGAGACGAACTTGTCGAAGGCGACGACCTCCATCTCGAAGCTCTGGGCCCGCCTGGCGACGAGCTGGCCGATGCGGCCGAAGCCGATCACCCCGAGCGTCTTGCCGTAGAGCTCGGAGCCCTTGAACTTGGCGCGGTCCCAGCGGCCGGCGACGAGCGATTCGTGCGCCTGCGGGACGTTGCGGAAGAGGGCGAGCGCCAGCGCCAGGGTGTGCTCGGCGGCGGCGACCGAGTTCGATTCCGGCGCGTTGGCGACGATGATCCCGCGGCGGGTCGCGGCCGGGATGTCGACGTTGTCGACGCCGGTGCCGGCGCGGCCGATCACCTTGAGGTTGTCGGCGAGGTCGATCAGCTCCGGCGTCATCTTCGTCGCCGACCGGATCAGGATCGCGTCGTACTCGGCGATCCGCCCGCGCAGCTCCTCGTCGGACATCTCGAGGCCGAGGTCGACGTCGAACTGCGAGCGCAGCAGGTCGACGCCGGTGTCGGCGATCTTCTCCTTGACCAGGACCTTCACTAGGGCCGCACCTCGTCGACGTTCTCGACCACCCAGTCGATGCAGGCGGTCAGGGCCTCGACGTCGGCGGGATCGATGGCCGGGAACATCCCGATCCGCAGCTGGTTACGGCCGAGCTTGCGGTAGGGCTCGACGTCGACGATCCCGTTAGCCCGCAGCGCCTTCGCCAGGGCGGCGGCGTCGACCGAGTCGTCGAAGTCGATCGTCCCGACGACGAGCGAGCGCTTGGCGGGATCGGCGACGAACGGGCTCGCGTAGTCGCTGCGCTCAGCCCAGCCGTAGAGGCGGCCGGAGCTGTCGGAGGTGCGCTCGACGCAGCCCGCAAGGCCGCCGAGCTCGAGCATCCACTGGACCTGATCGTTCAGCAGCAGCAGGGTCGCCAGCGCCGGCGTGTTGTAGGTCTGCTCCTTGCGCGAGTTGTCGAGCGCGGTCTGCAGCGAGAGGAAGGCGGGCTGCCAGCGGTCGTCGGTGCCGTCGAGCTCTTCGATCCGGGCGATCGCGGCGGGGCTGAGGGCGGCGAGCCAGAGGCCGCCGTCGGAGGCGAAGCCCTTCTGCGGGGCGAAGTAGTAGGCGTCGCACCGGGTGAGCTCGACCGGCAGACCGCCGGCGCCGGAGGTGGCGTCGATGAGGACGAGCGCCTCGGCCGCGCCCTCGGGGCGCTCGACCGGGACCATCACCCCGGTCGAGGTCTCGTTGTGGGCCCAGGCGATCACGTCGGCGTCCGAATCGGCGCGGGGCGCGGGCGCGTCGCCCGGCTCGGCGTAGACGAGGATCGGGTCGCCGAGGAACGGCGCCGCCGCGGTCGACTTGGCGAACTTGCCCGAGAACTCGCCGTAGGTGAGGTGCAGCGCCCGCTCGCGCACGAGCCAGGCGCTCGCCGCCTCCCAGAAGGCGGTGGTGCCGCCGTTGCCGAGGGCGATCTCGTAGCCGTCGGGCAGCGAGAAGAGCTCGCCGAGACCGGTCCGCACCTCCCGCACCAGGTCCCGGACCGGCGCCTGCCGGTGCGAGGTCCCCATCAGGTCCGAGCGCTCCGCCAGGCGCGCGAGCGCCTCCGGGCGCACCTTCGAGGGACCGCAGCCGAAGCGCCCGTCGGCGGGCTTGATCTCGGCGGGAATCTGCAGGGTCGTCTCGGGCGCCATCGAGCGAGACAGGTTATTGACCAAAGCCCGCTGGCGACGCCGGGGGGCGGGTTAGGCTCAGCAGCGCGGTTTGAGGCACGTCGACAACGAGGGGAGAGCGATGTATCCAGTCACCTACGAAGCGGATTTCAACCCCGCTCCGAACCGATGGACCACCTTCTTCCGGCCGATCCTGGCGATCCCGTGGATGATCGTCGCGATTTTCTGGGGGCTGCTGTTCATCTTCACCCACTTCTTCGCCTGGATCTCGATCATCGTCCTCGGCCGCTACCCCGAATGGCTCTATGAGTTCAACTCCGGCGTGGTTCGCTACGGCGTGCGGTTCGGCGCCTGGCTCTACCTGCAGACCGACGAATGGCCGCCCTTCGGCCTCGCCGACGACCCCGGCTACCCGATCCGGGTCGAGGTCGCGCCGCGGGCCGAGCACCAGAGCCGGCTCAAGGCGCTCTTCCGGCTGATCCTGGCGCTGCCGATGCTGCTTGTCTCCTACGCGGTCAACTACATGCACCTCTGGGTCGCGCTGGTCGCCTGGGTGACGATCGTCTTCCGCGGCTACCAGCCGGAGGGGATCAACACCGCCCTCACCTTCGTCAACGGCTTCTACGCCCGCCTCTACGGCTACGTCGCCTTCCTCACCGACGAGTACCCGCCGATCGGGGCGGAGAAGGCCGGCGGGCCGACCGACGCCGACCCCGGCGCGCCGCCGACGGCACCGGTGCCCGTGTGAGCGGCGTGGTCAAAGGCGAGGGCTGGGCGGTCGCCGGCCTCGACGACCTCGGCGAGGGCTGGGGCTTCCGCAAGGTCCGCAAGGAGCTCGGGGTCGAAGCCTTCGGCGCAAACGCGATCGTGATGCCGCCGAACTACGAGTCCGGCAAGCACTACCACGACGAGCAGGAGGAGCTCTACTTCGTCCACCAGGGCCAGATGGAGATCGACCTCGACGGGACCAAGCACCAGCTCGGTCCCGGAGGCTTCGCCTGGGTAGACGCCCGCGTCGTCCGCAGCCTCAAGAACCTAAGCGAGGACGAAGACGCGATCTACATCTGCGTCGGCGGCAAAGACGGCTATGTGGGTCGGGACGGGCGGTTGCCGGAGGGCGAGACGGACCCGCGGGGGCCGATCAAAGGGTAGTTCGGAAACTGCCGCCAGGAGGGGTGGGTGCCCCTCTCGGCGCCGGCGTCCTGTTCCTCGCACAGACCACTCAGCGAGAGACGGCCACTTAAAGGCGAGGAACCCAGGTGTCGAGAGGGGCACCCACCCCTCCCTACAAGCAAAGCCTTATTTAGTGTCTTTGAACCCTTGGTCGATCCAGGGCATCAAGTCGCGGAGGTCGTGGCCGACCTCCTCGATTTCGTGCCCGGCCGCTTCGCTGCGCATGCGGTCGAAGGACTCGCCCCCGGCGCGGTTCTCGGCGATCCACTCTTTGGCGAACTCGCCCGACTGGATCTCGGAGAGGATCTGCTTCATCGCCGCCCGGGACTCCTCGCCGATCACCCGTTTGCCGCGGGTCATGTCGCCGTACTCGGCGGTGTTGGAGATCGAGTAGCGCATGCCCTGAATGCCCTTTTCGTACATCAGGTCGGCGATCAGCTTCAGCTCGTGCAGGCACTCGAAGTAGGCGAGGCGCGGGTCGTAGCCGGCCTCGACCAGGGTCTCGTAGCCGGCGCGGACCAGCTCGGAGGCCCCGCCGCAGAGGACGGCCTGCTCGCCGAAGAGGTCGGTCTCGCACTCGTCCTTGAAGCTGGTCTCGATCACCGCGGCGCGACCGCCGCCGACCCCGGAGGCGTAGGCGAGGACGAGGTCGTGGGCGTTGCCGGTGGCGTCCTGGTGGACCGCCATCAGGCAGGGGACGCCGCTGCCTTCCTCGTACTGGCGGCGGACCAGGTGGCCCGGGCCCTTCGGCGCGACCATGCCGACGTCGACGCCCGGGGGCGGCTCGATCTCGCCGAAGTGGATCGCGAAGCCATGGGCGAAGAGCAGCAGGTTGCCGGGGGCAATCCCGTCGCTGATCTCGTCGCGCCAGACCTCGCCCTGTTTCTCGTCCGGCAGGAGGATCATCACCAGGTCGCCGCGGCTGGCGGCTTCGGCGAGGTCGAGGACCTCGAGCCCGGCCGCCTCGGCCTTGGCGCGGCTGGAGGAGTCGGGACGCAGGCCGACGACCACCTCGACGCCGGAGTCCTTGAGGTTGAGGGCGTGGGCGTGCCCCTGGGAGCCGTAGCCGAGGATGGCGACGGTCTTGCCGTCGAGCTTGCTGAGGTCGGCGTCTTTGTCGGTGAAGATGTCGTCGGTTCGCATGACGCGGCAGGCTACTAAGCCCCGGCTTAGCGCTAAGCCCCGCCTTAGCGTGCCTCAGCGAAGCGCCCTGCGCATCAGCTTCCCCGACGGGGTGCGGGGCAGCGCCGAGGCGAGCTCGACCCGCTTCGGCACTTTGAACCCGGCGAGGGACTCGGCGCAGTGGTGGCGCAGCTCGTCGGGGGTCACCTCCGCGCCGTCCTCGAGCACGACCACCGCGGTCACCGCCTGCTGCCACTCCGGGTCCTCGCGGCCGATCACCGCCGCCTCGGCGACGGCCGGGTGGCGCAGCAGGACCTCCTCGACCTCGGCCGGGATCACGTTCTCGCCGCCGCTGACGATCATGTCGTCGATCCGGTCGCGGACGTAGAGGAAGCCTTCCTCGTCGATGTGGCCGAGGTCGCCGGTGTGGAGCCAGCCGTCGGCGTCGGCGGCGCCGGGGGCGACGGTCGGTCCCTGGATCAGGATCTCCCCTTCCTGGATCCGCAGGTGGGTGGTCAGCAGCGGCCGTCCCGCGGAGCCGAGCTTGCGTTTGGCGTCCGCGGGGGCGAGCGTCGTCACCTGCGAGCAGGTCTCGGTGAGCCCGTAGGTCTGGACCACGGTGGCGCCCTTGGCGATCGCCTCTTCCAGCGGTTCCTCCGGGACCGGGCCGCCGCCGACGAGGATCGCCCGCGGGCCGGAGAGCTCGACGCCGGCGTCGAGCAGGCGGGTCAGCATCGTCGACACCAGCGAGACCACCGTTATCTCTTCGCGCTCCAGCGCCTCCCCCACCCGGTCGACGTCGAAGCCGTCGTGGATCACGGCAGTGGTCCCGTAGATGACCGAGCGCATGACGATCCCGAGGCCGGCGATGTGACTGAGCGGGACGCAGCAGAGCCAGCGGTCCTCCGGCAGGACGCCGATGTTGAAGGCCGAGCCGACCGCGTTCCAGAGGAAGTTGCCGAAGCTGAGCGGGACCGGGCGCGGTGTGCCGGTGCTGCCGCTGGTCAGGACCCGGCAGCAGATCGCGTCCATGTCGTGCTCGCCGAGCAGCGGCAGGTCGGCCTCGGTCTGGGTGAGGAGGCCGGGGTCGTCGAGGTCGATGATCGGGTCGACCGCGGAGACGATCGTCGCCCGCTCGGCCGCGGTCAGCCGCGGCCCTAACGGCAGCAGCTCGGCACCGACCTTGAGCAGCGCGTGGAGGAGGACGACCTGCTCGCGGCGAGGGTGCATCGTCAGCGCCGCGGTCGATCCGCGGCGGACGCCGTGGGCGGCGAGGCGGCGCGCGACCCAGGTCGCCTCGGCCTCGAGCTCGGCGTAGGTCATCTCCGCCCCGTCGGCAAGCAGCGCCGTCCGGTCGGGACAGCTCTGTGATCTCTGCGAGAGCCAGTCGTCGAGCTTCATCGGGATATCGTGCCCATCATGCCCAAACGCCACAAAGGAGCCCCGTCAGAGAACGACCTCTACGCGCCGATTGCGTGGTCGTCCGCGGGTGACTACGAGGACATCCGCTACGAGACCGGCGGCGGGATCGCCAAAGTGACGATCGCCCGGCCCGAGGTCCTGAACGCCTTCCGGCCGCAGACGCTGATCGAGGTCTCGGCGGCGATGGAGATCGCGCGCGAGGACCCGGCGGTGGGCGTCATCGTCCTCACCGGCGAGGGCGAGCGCGCCTTCTGCTCGGGCGGCGACCAGACCGTCCGCGGCGACACCGGCTACATGGAGGAGGGCGCCTCGGTCGGCCGCTTCCACGTCACCGACCTGCAGGTGCAGATGCGGCGGCTGCCGAAGCCGATCGTGGCGATGGTCGCCGGCTACGCGATCGGCGGCGGCCACATCCTCCACCTCTGCTGCGACCTGACGATCGCCGCCGACAACGGCGTCTTCGGTCAGGTCGGGCCGCGGGTCGGCTCCTGGGACGGCGGCTACGGCGCCTCGCTGCTGCGCGATCTGGTCGGGACGAAGAAGGCGAAGGAGATCTGGATGCTCTGCCGCCAGTACTCAGCCGAGGAGGCGCTGGAGATGGGGTTGGTCAACACGGTCGTGCCGCTGGCCGACCTGGAGCGCGAGACCGTCGCCTGGTGCCGCGAGATGCTCGCCCTCTCCCCCTTCGCCCTGCGCCTGGTCAAGGCCAGCTTCAACGCCCACGAGGACGGCTACGCGGGCATCCAGCAGCTCGCCCACGACGCCAACCTCCTCTTCTACGGGTCTGAGGAGGCGGCCGAGGGTCGCGAGGCGTTCAAGGAAAAACGGTCCCCGGACTTCGACAAGTTCCCCCGTCGCGCATGAGGATCTGGCTGATGGCGGCGCGGCCGCGGACGCTGCCGGCGGCGATCGCGCCGGTGCTGGTCGGGACCGCGGCGGCGGTGCAGTGGCTGGGGCACCTGCCGCGCTGGGGCGCCTTCTTCGCTGCTCTGATCGGATCGATCTTCATCCAGATCGGGACCAATCTCGCCAACGACTACTCGGATGCCAAGCGGGGCGCCGACACCGCCGACCGGCTCGGACCGGTGCGGGTCACCGCCAGCGGGATGGTGACGCCGCAGCGGGTGATGCGGGCCACCTGGATCGCTTTCGCAGTCGCCGTCGTCTGCGGCATCTACCTGACCGTGGTAGCGGGCCCGGTGATCCTGCTGATCGGGATCCTCTCGATCGCCGCCGGCGTCCTCTACACGGGCGGCCCGCGCCCCTACGGCTACAGCGGCTTCGGCGAGGTCTTCGTCTTTCTCTTCTTCGGCCTCGTCGCGGTCAACGGCTCCTACTACGTACAGCTGGAGGAACTCGACGCGCTGCCGCTCGGGCTCTCGATCTCGATCGGCTTCCTGGCGACGGCGATCATCGTCGTCAACAACGTCCGCGACGTCGAGACCGACCGCCGCGCCGGCAAGAACACGGTGGCGGTGCGGGTCGGCCGCGAGGCGGCGGTGCGGCTTTACGGGACCCTTGTGCTGGGGGCGTTCGTGGTCCTGCCGATCGCCCTGGTGGCCGGCGAAGCGAGCATGCTGCCGCTGATCGGCCTACTGGCGGCGCCGCTGGCGGTGAAGCCCTACCGGACGCTGCAGGAGCGCCGCGACGGCCCGGCGCTGAACGGCGTCCTGGCGGCCACCGGCGGCGTCCTGGCCGTCTTCAGCGTCCTGGTGACGATCGGGCTGTTGATCTCGGCCTGAGCTCCGAACTGCATCAGCTTTTCTATCTGCTGGGTGGAAAAGTTGATGCGGTTCCGGTTTGAGAGAGTTGGGAGGTGCAGCTCGCGTCCGTTGAGGTGATCCCCTACGCGCTTCCGTTCAAAGCGCCCTACGTGACTGCACGCGGGGTCCTGGAGCGGCGCGAGATGGTGCTGCTGCGGGTTCGGGACGCGGACGGGGTCGTCGGGCTGGGCGAAGCGGTGCCGCTTTCGTTGCGGGGCGGGGTCGGGTTGCGCGAAGTGGTTCGGGAACTTGAGGAGTGGGCGGAGAGGCAGGTGGATGAGGGGCTTTCGGCGCCCTCCCGTTGTGCGGTAGCGACTGCCAGGATGGATTTGCTGGGTAGGAGGGCGGCTGACCAGCGGACTCATAATCCGTCGGCCGGCGATGGGACCGAGGCGGTTCCATGTAACGCGACGCTTGTGGCAGGGGAGCCCGAGGCGGTTGCGGCTGACGCGGAGCGCTGGGCGGCCGACGGATTCAGCACGTTCAAGCTGAAGCTGGGCGCCGAGTCTGTCTCAGACCTTGTAGAGCAAGGAAAATCACAGACTCGCGGAATTGACGTCGAGCAGGTGCGGGCGGTTCGGGAAGCGGTGGGACCTGAGGCGCGGATTCGGGTTGACGTGAACGCGGCCTGGGACCTCGAGACGGCTAAGAAGCGCCTGGGTGAATTGGAGCCGTTCGGGATCGAGCTGGCGGAGCAGCCGGTCGCGACGCTGGAGGAAATGGCGGAGCTCTCGGCGGCTACGTCGGTCCCCCTCGCTGCGGACGAGAGCGTGGCTTCGCTCGCGGAGGCGGAGCGGGCGGCAGCGATGGGCGCCTGCGCCTATACGGGCATCAAGCTCTCCAAGGTCGGGGGTCCCGAAGCAGCCCTGCAAATCGCCGACGTCCTCCCCGCCTTCATCACCAGCGCCCTTGACGGGCCCGTGGGGATCGCCGCCGCTGCCCAGGTCGCCCTCAGCCTCGCGGAGACCACCCACCCCGAACGCCTCCACCTTGCCCACGGCCTCGCCACCCAGCGCCTCTTCGCCGAGACGATCGCCTCCGTCGAGTGCGATTTGCGCGACGGGACTCTTCACCTCCCTCCCGGCCCAGGCCTGGGAATCGAGATTGACGAGGAGGCGCTACAAGCGCACCCGCTCTAGCCTCCGACCCGAACTGCATCAGATTTCCTACCTGCCAGAGGGTAAATCTGATGCAGTTCGCGTCCCTCACCCATGGACCCGACCAACGCCAATACCGCCCTTGCCTCCGCCTTCGCCGAGGAGCTGGCGCGTTCGGGCCTGCGGTTGGCGGTGATCTCTCCCGGCTCGCGCTCTACGCCGCTGGCGGTGGCGCTGTGGCGGCAGCCGGGGATCGAGGTGAGCGTGATCGTCGACGAGCGCTCGGCGGGGTTCTTCGCCCTCGGGGCGGCGCAGGCGAGCGGGGAGCCGGTGGCGCTGCTCTGCACCTCGGGGACGGCGCTCGCCAACTACCACCCGGCGGTGGTCGAGGCCGACGAATCGGGGATCCCGCTGCTGGTGCTGAGCGCCGACCGGCCGTCGGAGCTGCGGGGGATCGGGGCCGGGCAGACGATCGACCAGATCAAGAGCTTCGGCGCCTCGGTGCGCTGGTTCTGCGAAGTCGGGACGCATGGGGCCGACGACGGCGGGATGCTGCACTACCGCTCGGTCGCCTGCCGGGCGGTGGCGCGGGCGCGCGGCGAGGTCCGTCCCGGCCCTGTGCACCTCAACCTGCCCTGGCGCGAGCCGCTGGCGCCGGTGCCGGTCGAGGGCGCCGTGACGGCGACCGACCCGCTGGCGCTGGAGGGACGAGGAGAGCGACCGCTGACTGCGACGACGCGGATCGAGCAGGCGCCCTCGGACTTCCTCTTCGAGGAGGTCGCCGGCCACATCCGCGGCGCCCGCAGCGGCGTGATCGTCGCCGGCCGCCAGCTCGACCCCGGTCTGCGCGAGCCGCTGGCGCGTCTGGCGGAGGCGGCGGGGATGCCGATCCTCGCCGACCCCACCTCGCAGCTGCGCTGCGGCCCGCACGACGGCTCCCACGTCGTCGCCTCCTACGACCTGCTGCTGCGCGACGAGGGCTTCGCCGCCGCGATGACTCCCGACCTCGTCCTCCGCTTCGGTGAGATGCCGACCAGCAAGCCGCTGCGGGCGTGGATCGCCGCCGGCGGGGCCGATCAGCTGATCGTCGATGCCTCCGGGGGCTGGAACGAGCCGAGCAACCGGGCCGCCGCGATCCTCCGCGCCGATCCGGTCGCCCTGGCCGCGGGCTGGGCGGACCGCCTCGGCGGCGACGCGGAGCGTCGGGCACCGACGCGGTGGCTCAAAGCCGAGGCGGCGGCGCAGGCGGCGCTCGACGGGGCACTGGAGGTGGGGACGGCGCTGACGGAGCCCGTCTTCCACCGCGCCCTCGGCGCCTGCCACCAGGACGGCGACCTCGTCTACACCAGCTCCTCGATGCCGATCCGCGACCAGGAGGCCTTCCTCGCGCCCTCCACCAGCGACCTCCTCTTCCTCTCCAACCGCGGGGCCAACGGCATCGACGGCCTGATCTCCTCCGGCATCGGCGCCACCCGGGCCACCGGCAGGACGACCACGATCATCACCGGCGACCTCGGCCTCCTCCACGACCTCGGCGGCCTCGCCGCCCTGCAGGCGGTCTCCACCCCGGTCCGGATCGTCGTCATCGACAACGGCGGCGGCGGCATCTTCCACTTCCTGCCGCAGGAGACGGCGATGCCCGAGGACGAGTTCGAGGCCCTGCTCGGGACTCCTCGGGGCGTCGACACCGCCAAGGCCGCCGCCCTCTTCGACCTTCCGCACCGGCGGCTCGACTCGCTCGCCGAGCTGCCGGAGGCCTTGGCTTCAGGCACCGGCCTGATTGAGGTCAGGACCGACCGCAGGACCAACGTCGAGGCGCACCGCGAGCTGACCCGCCTCGTCCACGAGGCGCTACGGAGCTAGCAGGCGATCGGCCCCGCCTCGCGGCCGGGGCCGGGCTGCCAGCTGGCACCGTAGAGCGCCAGCTCGGGATCTGAGAAGACCTTCGTCAGGCAGGTCCCGTCAGCGTTGATCGCCATCAGGCGGTCGCCTTTCCGGAAACCTCCTTCCCCGAGACCGTCAGGTCGGGAATACGCGAAGGCGAGGCGCTGACCGGAGGGGTCCCAACTCGGAGGACTGAGAAGACCATGCACGCGCAGCAGCGACCTGGACCCGACCGGAACGCCGACCCGCCCCACCCGCAGTTCGGCCACCGGGGAAGCTTCCTTCTCGGCTCCCGTCGGTAGCCAGGGCTTCCGGCGAATGAAGGCGATGCTGGAACCGTCTGGCGAGTAGACCGGTTCCGCCGCATTGCGCGCGAGCAGCGAGGTACGCCCGCTGTCGAGATCGATCGCTACAGCCTTGAACCGGCGGAAATCGAAGGCGGTTACAGCGAGGGTCGAGCCGTCGGGCGAGTAGGACGTGGCTGCCAGAAATCCTCCTCGCCATCTGGTCAGCTGCCGTGCCGCCTGCTTCTGAAAGTCGAACGACCAGAGAGCGGTCTGGATGAGAAGGGTCTTCTTGCCTGGTCCCACGCGACGAACCCGCACCTGGGCGAAAGCGGCCGAGCGGCCGTCCGGTGCCATAACCGGGTCGCCGAGTTCGACGCGCACGTCCGGGTAGATCCGAAGGTTGCCGCCGTCGGCGTCGACCGCGCCCAGCACAGGGTCGTCATCCGGGTACACATCGGCGGAGAACGCCATGCGGCTGCCGTCTGCGGACCATGAGGGGTGGACGCCCGGCCCGACGACTTCCGTACCGACGATCGCCCGCAGGTCGTCGCCCTGCGGACCGATCGTGATCAGTTCTCTGCCGTATTCCTGGGCGATGAACGCCAGGCGCGGTCCTTCGGGTGACGCCGCTTCCGCGATCCCGGCGGCTACGACGAGCGCCGCAACCGCCGACATGATTGCTCGCCGAATCACGACGAGAACCTACTCGGCGAGCAGCGGCAGCAATGCCCCGAGCTTGACCTCGGTCTCGGCGAGCTCGGCGGCCGGGTCGGAGCCGGCGACCACGCCAACTCCGGCGAAGAGGTGGGCCTCGCGGTCGCGGAGGAGGGCGCTGCGGAGGGCGACGCAGAATTCGCCGTCTTCGGTGGCGTCCATCCACCCGACGGGGGCGGCGTACCAGCCGCGGTCCATCCCCTCCAGCTCGGCGATCGCGGCGGCCGCGGTGGGCCAGGGCTCGCCGCCGACGGCGGGGGTCGGGTGCAGGAGGCCTGCCATCTCGATCGCCGACCGCGGTTCGGCGAGCTGGGCGATCACCGGCGTCGCCAGGTGCTGGATGTTCGCCACCTTGACGATCTCCGGCTCGCTCGCCGCCTCGACCCAGACCGCGTGCGGGCGCAGGGCGCGGACGATCCGCTCGGCGACGATCCGCTGCTCGCGGCGGTTCTTGTCGCTGCGCAGCAGCTGCTCGCCGAGGTGGTCGTCGACGGCAGGGTCGGAGCTGCGGCGGGTCGAACCGGCGAGGGCGACGGTGGAGACCGAGGCGCCGGCGCGGCGGACCAGCAACTCGGGGCTGGCGCCGATGAAGGCCGCCTCGGGCGTGCCACAGCAGAAGCAGAAACAGGCCGGGAACTGCTCGCGCATCGCGCCGAAGACGGCGCCCGGATCGTGGGCGGCGCCGGCGCTGACGATGACCTCACGGGCGAGCACGACCTTCGAGAACTCGCCGGCGGCGATCCGGGATGTGGCCCCCTCGACCGCGGCTTCGAACTCGCGCGGCGGGCGGGCGCTGCGGATCTCGGCGTGGGCGGTCGGGTGCGGGTCGAGCAGCGGCAGCGGCGCGTCGAGGCGCAGCCCGGCGACCCGCGCCGCCAGCTCCTCGCCGAGCCGCTCGATTCCCTCCCCCGGCCGCACCACCGCGTTGACGGTGAGGAAGGCGCGCTCACCACGGCGGCAGATCGAGACCTGCGGCAGCACCAACGAGGCGGGCGGCAAGGAAGACCAGGTCGAGCTGCCGCCGCCCGCGGGATCGAAGGCGAAGCCGCCGAGCCAGGTCGGCCCGGCACCGGCCGGCAGACCGCGCGGCTCCTCCAAGACCGGGTGATCGCCGAGCCGCAGGCACTCCGCCGCCACCTCCTCGAAGCGTCGTGCCCCGCGCGAGGCCGCCTCATGCGCCACTCCCACCCCCGCGAGGGCGAACTCACGGTCGGGCTGCTCCCAGCAGAACCAGCGGTCGGAGGCCAGCCGCGAGGCGAAGACGACCGCGCACGGGTCGTCGACCTCGACCTCCCTGGTGACGCTTACAAGGGTGCGTCGACCTCGCATCGAAGCACGCTCTAGCGCCGACTCAAGTCGGGCTGAATATGACGAGGTCAGGAAGTTCTCAGACAAGGAACTCGCGCCAAAGCGCTCACACCCCACCTACGGCGGGGGTCGCGTGGCGTGCTCTGCACGCGAGCGACCGAGGACACCGTATGAGAGCTTCCTGGCCCGTCATCTTCAGTCCGACCCGCGGCCGATGGCGATCTCTCCGGTCCTCACCATTTCGACCAGCCCGTGCGGGCGGACCATGCGCTCGAAGGCCTCGATCTTGTCGGCGGAGCCGGTCACCTCGATCGTCATCGTCCGCCGCGCGACGTCGACGATTTTGGCCCGGAAGATCTCCGCGAACTGGATGATCTCGGCCCGGTTCTCGACCGCCGAGGAGACCTTGAACAGCGCCATCTCGCGCGCCACCGTCTCCTCCGGCTCCATGTCACGGATTTTCAGGACATTGACGAGCTTGTGCAGCTGCTTGGTCACCTGGTCGATCGGGTGGACGGCGCCGTCGAGCGTCAGGGTTACGCGGGAGATGCTGGGGTCGTCGGTCGGGCCGACCGCGAGCGTGTCGATGTTGAAGCCGCGGCGCGAGAAGAGGCCGGCAACGCGGGCGAGGACGCCCGGTTTGTTCTCGACCAGGATCGAGAGGATGTGCTTGCGCCCGCTCAGCTGCCCGGCCACATGCAGATCCTCGAGTTTGACGACCTGCGGAGTCCCGGCCTCCATCATGAGCCTCCTGACCAAGCAGACCAAGGACGCAGGGAGCGTGGCGTGCTCTGCACGCGAGCGACCGAGGACGCCGGTATGCGCAGCGTCAGGTGGCTCATGACACCGCTTTCCGCGGCGCCTCGACCATGTCGCGGGCGGCGTTGCCCGGGGGGATCATCGGATAGCAGTTCTCCTCGGCGACGGTGCGGACGTCGAGCAGGACCGGCCCGTCGTGCTCCAGCGCCGCCGTCATCTGCTCCTCGAGGTCGGCACTGTCCTCGCAGCGCATCCCTTTGGCGCCGAAGGCCTCGGCCAGCTTCACCCAGTCGGGACTGGCGCCCATCTCGACCGAGCTGTAGCGGCGGTCCCAGAACAGCTCTTGCCACTGGCGGACCATGCCCATGTAGCCGTTGTTCTGGAGGAAGATCTTCACCGGGATGTCCTCGCTGACGCAGGTCGCCAGCTCCTGGACGTTCATGATCAGGCTGCCGTCGCCGGCGACGCAGACGACCTGCTCGTCCGGGCAGGCGACCTTGGCGCCGATCGCGCTCGGCAGGCCGAAGCCCATCGTCCCGAGCCCGCCGGAGTTGATCCAGCGCCGCGGCTTGTCAAAGCCGTAGTACTGGGCGGTCCACATCTGGTGCTGGCCGACGTCCGAGGTGATGATCGCGTCACCGCCGGTGGCGCGGTGCAGCGTCTCGATCATGAACTGCGGCTTGATCTCGCCGTTCTGGCCGGGCTCGTAGAAGAGCGGGTGCGCCTCCTGCCAGCCGCGCAGGGTGTTCCACCACTCGTCGAGGCGGGAAGAGTCGGTCTGCAGCGCCCGGTACTCGCGGGTCAGCTTCGGCAGCACCTGCTTGACGTCGCCGACGATCGGGATGTGCGCCCCCACGTTCTTTGAAATCTCCGCCGGGTCGATGTCGATGTGGATGACCTTTGCGTTCGGGGCGAACTCGCTCAGCTTGCCGGTGATGCGGTCGTCGAAGCGGGCGCCGATCGCGACGATCAGATCGGCGTTGTCCATCGCCCGATTGGCGGTCCAGGTGCCGTGCATCCCCAGCATGCCGAGGAAGCGGTCGCTGGAGGCCGGGAAGCCGCCGAGGCCCATCAGGGTCGAGGTGACCGGGAAGCGGTCGGAGTCGGCGAGCTCGCGCAACTCGGCGCTCGCGTTGCCGTTGATCACGCCGCCGCCGGTGTAGAAGATCGGGCGCCGGGCGGATGCGAGCGCTTTCGCGGCGATCCGGATCTGCTTGATGTTGCCGTCGGTCGAGGGCTTGTAGCCGGGCAGCTCGACCGGCTCGGTGCGCGGCTCGTAATCGATGTCGGCGCGCGAGAGGTCCTGCGGGATGTCGAGCAGGACCGGTCCGGGGCGCCCGGTCGAGGCGACGTGGAAGGCCTGGTGGACGTACTCGGGGATCTGGCGCGGGTCGGTTACCGCGAAGGAGTGCTTCACGAACGGCAGCGTGGCGCCGAGGATGTCGGCCTCCTGGAAGCCGTCGGTGCCGATCAGCTCGGTCCGGACCTGGCCGGTGATGAAGACGGTCGGGGTCGAGTCCATCATCGCGTCGGCGATCGCGGTGACGAGGTTGGTCGCGCCGGGGCCGGAGGTGGCGAAGGCGACTCCGACCCGGCCGGAGGCTTTCGCGTACCCCTCGGCGGCGTGGCCGCCGCCTTGCTCGTGGCGCACCTGCACGTGGCGGAAGTCGGCGTCGACCAGGGCGTCGTAGGTCGGCAGGTTGGCCCCGCCGGGGATCCCGAAGACGTCCTTGACGCCCTCGGCCTTGAGGCTTTCCATCAACGTGTCGGCAGCGCGCATAGGAACTGGCGATGGTACCAGCGGCGCCCGCTCGGGCCCGCCGGGCGGATCGGCCTGGATCGGGAGCTTCGCTAAGCCTGCCCGGCCGGCGATTTTGCCGGGTTCCAGCGGGTCTTCGGGTTGATCGCGGTCTCGACCACGCGGCCTTTGTGGCGCTCGATCGCGTGGATGATCGACTCGACCAGCTCCTCGCCCAGCCGGGTCGGCTCGAGGCCGAGGTCGAGCAGCTTGGTGTGGATCGCGTTGTAGTAGTGCTCTTCCTTCTCGACTCGCGGGTTCTCATAGTGCTGGATCTCCACGCTGTAGCCGAGGTGCTCTCCGGCCTCCTTGACCAACCCAGCCAACTCGAGCACTGAAAATTGCTCGGTGAACTGGTTGAAGACGCGGAACTCGCCGCGCTCGGCCGGGTTCAGGGCAGCCAGTTCGACGCAGGCGAGGGTGTCGCGGATGTTGAGGAAGCCGCGGGTCTGGTTGCCGGCCCCGTAGACGGTCAGCGGGTGGCCGATCACCGCCTGCACGCAGAAGCGGTTGAGGACGGTGCCGAAGAGCTCGTCGTAGTCGAAGCGGGTGACGAGGCGGTCGTCGCGGGCGGTCTCCTCGGTCTCGACGCCGTAGACGACGCCCTGGTTGAGGTCGGTCGCGCGCAGCCCCCAGGTGCGGCAGGCGAAGTGGATGTTGGTCGAGTCGTGGACCTTGGAGCAGTGGTAGAGCGAGCCCGGCAGCTTCGGATACGGGAGCGTGTCTTTGCGGCCCTTGTGCTCGATCTCGATGTAGCCCTCCTCGATGTCGATGTCGGGCTGGCCGTACTCGCCCATCGTCCCGAGCTTGACCAGGTGCGCGTCGGGGACGTGGTCACGCATCGAGAAGAGCAGGTTGAGGTTGCCGATCACGTTGGCGTGCTGGGTTTCGACGGCGCGCTCGCGCGAGAGCATCGAGAACGGCGCCGAGGCCTGCTGGCCGTAGTGGACGACCACCTCGGGCAGCGTCTCGCCGACGACCTCGTCGAGGAAGTCGCCGTCCTCGACGGCGCCGATGTAGCTGCGGATCTGCTCGCCGGAGACCTCACGCCAGGCGGCGATCCGCTCGTCCAGTTCCCTGATCGGGGTCAGCGAGGCGGTGCCGTGTTCGGTGTGCCAGCGGCGGCGGGAGAAGTTGTCGACGACGGAGACTTCGTGGCCGCGGGCCGAGAAGCGGAGTGCCGTCGGCCAGCCCAGGTAGCCGTCGCCCCCGAGGATGAGGATTCGCATGAGGGCGGCACTTTAATCGGTCGGTCGGCCGCGTGTACCTGTTGAATCCCAGCGATGGCGAGTGGACTGGCGGCGCGAAACGGCGGCTGGATCGGCCTCGGCGCCCTGATCGCGATCTTCCTGCTGGGGCTCGGGCTGCGGGTAGGCGAGGCCTGGGACGGCCGGGCGCCGGTCTACGACGCGCAGGCCTACGCGGCGATCGCGCGGAACCTCGACGAAGGGAACGGGTTCACCGTCGGCCCGGACGCGACGCAGCCGTCGAGCAACTACTCGCCGGGGCTGCCGCTGTTCGTGGCGGGCGTGTACGAGGCGACGAGCGGGGTGCACGAACGGCTGGCGCGGGTGCTGCTGGCGGTTGTGGGGGCGCTGAGCGTGCTTTTTGCGTATGCGATTGCGAGGCGGCTGGGGCGGGCACTCCAGCGACCCGAGGCGAGTGAGGTCGCTGGAGTGCCCGCCCCGGGTCCGCGTTTGGTGAAAAGTGGGCGCTATAGCGCCCAAAACTCACCAATCGTCTGGCCGGCGCTGGTTGGGGCGCTGGCGGTAGCGGTTTATCCGGCACTGTTGGAGTACCAGGGGATGCTGATGAGCGAGCCGCTGGCGGCTGCACTGTTGTCGGATGGAGTCCTCGGGGCGCTTTGGGCTTGGGACGGGGGCTGGGCTCGGTGGCTCCTGCCGGGCGGGTTGTTCGGGGCGTTGGCGATGGTGCGGCCCGAGTACCTGGGGGTGGCGGTGCTCGTGGCGCTGGTCATCGCGGCAAGGGAGTTGAGGAGTGATTGGCGCTCCTCCCTCTTACGTGTTGCTGTTTTCCTCGGCATGGCTCTGGTGCTCATCGCGCCCTGGACCATCCGCAACGCCGTGGCGCTCGACCGTTTCGTCCCGATCTCCACTGGGGGCGGACAGGTCCTGTACGCCGGGACCTACCTGCCCTCCGACGGCGATCCCGAAAAGGTCGGGGCCGAAGTGGTGCGCGAAAACCCCCAGCTCTTTGCGCCCCACGACGCGCAACACCTCCGGCTCGAGCAGATCCTCGCGCGGCTGGCGCAGGCGCGGTACCCCGGGATGGAAACCGACCAGGCGCTTTCGAAGATGGGCAAGGAACAGCTCTGGGACGACGTCTCCGAAGACACCGGCGAATACGCCCGCTTTGTCGCCACCAAGGTCGGCCGCATCTGGTTCCACGCGGCGCGGGAGATCATGCGCGGCTTCCCGTGGGTCGTCCTGCAATGGACGCTCGTCCTTCTCGGCCTGATCGGCCTCGCGATCCTCGCCTGGCTACGGCGCTGGGAGGCTCTCCTGCTCGGCACGATCTTCCTCGCGATCACGGCGCTCAGCGCCCTCCTCGTCGCCTCCCCCCGCCGCGTCCTCGTTCTCGTCCCCCTCCTCGCCGCCCTCACCGCTTCAGCCCTCACGTACCTGACCACCCGGTTCGGGGGCGCATCCGATCGCCGCCTCACCAAGCCGGGGCGGTGATCGGATGCGCTCTCCCCCACCCACCCCGGATAGCCTGACCCCGCCTTGACCGCCGCCGCCGACTGGTTCCGCTCGCTGCCGCAGCGCTACGGCAAGCGAACGCTCGTCGCTCTGGGACTCATCGCGCTCCTCGGCCTCGTCGTCCGCGCCTACGTGGTCGTCAACCCGGTCTCGAACCCCGCCGACGACTCGCACGCCTACTACGCGATCTCGAAGGCCCTCTACACGGAAGGCAGCTTCGGCGGACCCGAATTCCACGACTCGAGCGACTGGTCCCCAGGCGCGCCGTTCCTCTACGCCGCCTCCTTCTACGCGACCGGCGGCGCCCGCGAAGGGACGGCGCGAATCGTCGAGGCGCTGCTGGGGGTGGCGACGATCCTCGTCGTCTTCGCCCTCGGGTGGCGGCTCGGCGGCCGCGAGCTCGGGCGCTGGGTCGGCCTCTTCGCCGCCCTCGCGGTCGCGATCTACCCGCCCTTCCTCCACACCACCGGCGAGCTGATGAGCGAGCCGCCGGCGATGCTGACCCTGCCGGCGGCGGTCCTCGCCTTTCTCTGGGCCTCGGACCGTCAACGGAATGTGAACCGACTTGTCCCCGGTATGCGGGGACAACTCGCTGGGCTTTGGGTGTGGTTGGTCCCCGGCTTCCTCTTCGGCCTCACGGCGATGTTCCGCCCCGAGTACCTGCTGGTCGGCGCGGCCTTCGTCCTCCTTGCGTTCATCCGGATTGCCTGGGCCCGCACCGGGGACGGCAACGGACACCGGTGGACCGCCGGCCTCGCCGGCGCCGCCGTCCTCCTCGTCGCCCTCGTCCTCCCGATCCTGCCCTGGACGATCCGTAACTACGTCGTCCTCGACCGCGTCGTCCCGATCTCCACCGGCGGCGGCAAGGCGCTCTACGTCGGCACCTACCTGCCGGCCGACGGCGAATACCAGCGGGTCAAGGCACTCCTCGTCCAGCGCTACCAGCACCGCGACCTGGCGCCGAACTCCGAAGCGCTGAACGACGTCAACCCCACCTCGCTCTTCAACCGGGTCGCCGAAGATGAGATGGCCAAGGACCCGAGCCTCACCCGCGACCAGGCGCTCGGCAAGGTCGGCAAGGAAAACCTCTCGAAGTACTTCGGCGAAGACCCGGGCGGCTACCTGGCGATGACCGCGCGCAAGGTCGGGCGGATGTGGAGCAGCGGCGTCGGCGCAGCGATGAGCACCACCGCCGGCCGCGTCGTCCAGATCCTTCTCGTGCTCCTCGGGCTTGCCGGCTTCGTCCTGCTGGCGCTCTGGCGGCGCTGGTGGGAGATGGTCGTACTGGCGACGCCGATCGCCCTCGTCACCCTGGTCGGCGCCGTCTCCCTCGCCGCCCCGCGCCGCAACGAGGTGCTGATGACGCTGGTCTTTCCGCTCGCCGCCCTCGCCCTCTCTTCCGCCGCTGCGGCCATATCCTCCGGTCGCCAATGGTCGGCCCCCCAACCGCAGGCATCTTCCCCGCCGAACTGACCGCGCTGCGCGCGGCCGGCGTGCTGATCGCGCTGGCGATGGTCGCCTACGCGGTCGCGCGCCGCCGGACCCTGCGCAACGCCGACGTCCTGATCCTGATCCTCGCCGGGCTCGGGCTGTTGATCGTCACCGGCACCGAAATCGTCAACGGCCTGCTCTCGGCCTTCTCCTTCGAGAAAGGCAACGGCGGCCGCATCCTCGGCCTCGCCGTCTTCGCGATCTTCATCCTCTTCATCCTCATCCTCCGGGCGCTCGCGCAGACCGCGCGCAACCAGCGGCAGCTCGCCGCCGCGCTCGAGGGCCTCGCCTGGGAGGAGTTCCGCCAGGCCGGGCTGCCCGACCGCTTCAAGGACAAGATCGCGATCCTCGTCCCCGCCTACAACGAGGCCGACAACATCGCCACGGTCCTCGACCAGATCCCGCCCGCTGTCTGCGGCATCCGCACCGAGGTGCTGGTGGTCGACGACGGCTCCCGCGACGGCACCGGCGACGTCGCCGCCGAGCACGGCGCTCTCGTCGCCCGCCACGTCACCAACCGCGGCGGCGGCGCCGCGCTCCGCACCGGCTACCGGCTGATGGTCGAATCGGGAGCGCTGATCGTCGTCACCCTCGACGCCGACGGCCAGCACCGGCCCGACGAGATGGAGCGCCTGGTCAAGCCGATCCTCGACGGCGAAGTCGAGATGGCCCACGGCTCCCGCGTCCTCGGCCACGCCGACCGCAACCACTTCGCCCGCGAGCTCGGGATCGTCTTCTTCAACCGCCTCGTCTCCTTCATCACCCGCACCTACGTCACCGACTGCTCCAACGGCTACCGCGCCGTCCGCACCACCGTCCTCCCCCAGCTTGTCCTCCGCCAGGAGCAGTTCCACACCTCCGAGTTCATGATCGAGGCGATCAAGCGCGGCATCCCCGCCAAGGAGGTCCCGATCACCGTCGAACAGCGCCTCCACGGCCACTCGAAGAAGCCCGCCGCCTTCCGCTACGGCGCCGGCTTCGCCAACGCGATCGTCAGGACCTGGCTGCGCTAGCGGACGCCCGGGTGGCGCACCGCCGCCGGGTCTGGCAGGTAGAGGTCCGTTCCGCAGCGGGGGCAGACCTGGACGTAGAGCTTGAGCGGCTTGTGGCAGTTGGGGCACTGGCGTTCGGGTTCGTCCTTGTCGACGCGGTAGAGGATCACGGCGACCAGGCCGAGCAGCGGGAGCACCGCCCCGATCACGAACCAGATGAAGAACGAGCTGCCCTTGGCGCGGCCGATGATGCCGGTGGCGAGGCCGAAGAAGAAGGCGATGACGAGGTATTCCACGTACCCATTCTTGCGCTTCGCTCCTCGGCCTAACGTCCAGTGGCGCCGGCGGCGCCTCAAGCGGGGACGCGGGCGGGCCGAGGAGGTGCGGGAGGCCCCGAAGGGGCCTAATCGCACATGGCGATCCCGAGACAGCAGCCAGTCGCAGTAGTCGATCCGAAGCGGAAGCACCGCCGGCACCGCAAGCGCCGCCGCGTCTGGAAGGACAAGCACTTCCGCTGGGTCCCTGACGGCCAAGGCGACTGGCGCGTCCAGGGCTACATCTACACCCACCACCACAAGCCGAAGAAGGGGCACTACCGCGGCCCCGGGAAGAAGCCGCCGCGGAGCGCCCTCCCCCAGGCCGCGGCCGTCGCGCCGGCTCCCGCGGTCGGCGACCCGCGCCCGCCCCAGGCCTACCAGGGCGCCTTCGGCGTCCCGCAGGCGACGCGGCTGCTGCAGCGCGCCGGCTTCGGCGCCGTCCCCGGGCAGGCCGAGGCGCTTGTCTCGCTGGGCCTGGTCGGCGCGGTCGAGTCGCTGACCCGCCCCACCGGCCCCGCCGTCCTCACCGGCCCGGCGCCGACCGACGACGAAGGCAACCCGCTCGCCCCCGCCGATGCCTGGGGCCACGACCACCTCTGGTGGCTGGATCGCATGGTCCGCACCGACCAGCCGCTGGTCGAGCGGATGGCGCTGGTCTTCCACGACTGGTTCGCCACCTCGCTGGCGAACGTCTCCACCCAGCAGCAGATGATCGACCAGTCGAACCTCTTCCGCAGCCACTGCTTCGGTTCGTTCCTCGACCTCTTCCGGGCGGTGACGATCGACCCGGCGATGCTGCAGTGGCTGAACGGCAACGAAAACTACAAGTGGGCGCCGAACGAGAACTACGGCCGCGAGATGATGGAGCTGTTCAGCCTCGGGGCCGACCGCGGCGCCTACAGCGAGGACGACATCCGCGAACAGGCGCGGGCGCTGACCGGCTGGCGCAGCGAATGGTCGAGCGAAGAGGGCGAGCACAACTTCCGCTTCGACCCGAACTGGCACGACTTCGGCAAAAAGACCGTCTTCGGCCAGACCGGCAACTGGGGCTGGGAAGACGCCTGCCGGCTCTGCGTCGAGCACCCTCTCCACCCCTCCTTCTTCGTCGCCAAGCTCTGGAGCTACTTCGTCCCGCAGCCGCTGTCTGGCGCGCGCGAGGGAGAACTGATCTCGCTCTACCGCAGCTCCGGCTGGCAGATCCGGCCGGTCCTGGAGGCGATCCTGGTCAGCCCGGAGCTCTACGAAAGCCCGCCGATGGTGAAACCGCCGGTGGTGCAGCTGGCGGGGATGCTGCGGACCCTGCACCGCTACGTCGATACCGAAGCCTGGACCTGGCTCTGCGAAGAAGCGGGACAGCGGCTCTTCTACCCGCCCAACGTCGCCGGCTGGGACGACAACCGCTGGCTCGACACCTCGCGGATGCGGGCCCGCTGGAACATGGTTACCTACGCGCTCGAGGGGACCTCGGTCGACGTCTGGGGCGAGGACTACAGCACCACCGAGACCGCCGACGAAGCGCTGGCGCGGGCGCTCGCCTCCTGGAACAACCCGACCCTGCGCGAAGAACACCGGGCCGAGCTGCTCGACCTCGCCCGACGCTCGGAGACCCTGATCGTCGCCAACTGGCAGCAGGGCCCCTACCGGGCGATGCGCCAGAATGCGCTCCTGCAGCTGATCGGCGTCAGCCCGGACGAGATCCTCCAATGAGCTCGCGCAAGCACACCTGCTGCGACGGCTTCACCCGCTCCCAGCTGCTGCGCTCGGCGGCCGCGGAAGCGGGCAAGGGGCTGCCGGCGATCGAGCCGGGGATGCCCGACCCCGCCGGGACCGGCCTCTCCCGCCGCCGGTTCCTCTCCCGCAGCGCCGGGCTGGCGCTGGCGGTCTACGGCGCCTCGAAGATCCCGCTCTCGGCCTTCGAGACCGGGATCGCGCAGGCGGCACCGACCGACAAGATCCTCGTCTCGGTCTTCTTCGACGGCGGCATCGACGCGCTCAGCGTGCTGGCGCCGGTCGGCGACCCGAAGTACTCGCAGCTGCGCCCCAACCTCGGCTTCGCGCCTGGAGCCGGCCCGACCTTCACCGAGGACACGCGCCTGCAGTGGCACCCGGCGGCGAGCGGCCTCGCCACCCTGCACGGCGAGGGCAAGGTCAGCACCTTCCCCGCGATCGGCTACGACCACCCCGACCAGTCGCACTTCACCTCCCGCCACTACTACGAGATCGGCGAGCTGCAGGTCGGCTACCGGACCGGCTGGCTCGGCCGCTACCTCGACGCGATCGGCGACGACGAAAACCCGCTGCAGGGCCTCTCGCTCGACGGCGACCTCTCGCCGATGATCGCGACCGCGGAAAAGCCGGTGGCGGCGATCGACAGCGTCGACGGCTACGACCTCTGGTCGCGGGTCGACGACCCGATCGAAGCGGAGATGTTCCGCAGCTTCGCTCGATTCGGCACCCTGCCGTCGGACTCGCCCGGGCTCTCCCAGGTCCGCCGGGCCAGCTACCAGACCGACAAGCTGCGCCAGGACCTCGCAGGGGTCGGCGACTTCAGCAGCCCGGTCGCCTATCCCGACACCTACTTCGCCCACAAGCTGGCCGGGCTTGCCGCCTACATCAACTTCGGCCTGCCGCTGCGGGTGGTGACGATCCGCGCCGCCGGCGGCTACGACACCCACGCCGACCAGGCCACCGACCTCGAAGGCAATCTGCGCGACACCTGCGACGCGATCCTCGCCTTCCAGCGGGACCTCGAGTCCCGCGGCCTTGCCGACCGGGTGCTGATCGAGATGTGGAGCGAGTTCGGGCGGCGGCCGGAGGAGAACGGCTCGCTCGGCACCGACCACGGCGCCGCCGGTTGCGCCTTCCTGGTCGGCTCGAAAGCGAACGGCGAAATGGTCGGTGAGTTCCCCGGGCTCGGGAACCTCGACGAAGACGAAAACCTGAAGGTGGCGAGCGACTTCCGGGCGATGTACTGCTCGCTGCTCGAGCAGTGGCTCGGCTACGACGCCGAACCGATCATCCCCGGCGCCGCCGGCTTCACCAGGCCGGTGCTGGTGAAGGCGTGAGGGTCGCGGCGGCGGCGCTGCTGGTCGCGGCGCTGGCCCTGGCGTTGCCGGCGACGGGCGGAGCTGCCGGCGCGGCGGCGGGCGAATGCAGCTGGCACCGCCACTCGAAGCGGGTGGTCAAGCACGTGCGCCGCCACGGGCGCCTGCGCAAGGTGGTGCGGCGACAGACCCGCTGGACCTGCGACCCGGTCGCGACGCCGCTTCCCGTCCCCGATCCGTCGCCGCTTCCGGTCCCGACCTTGCCGTCGAGCGAAACGCCGCCTGTCGCGCCCGAACCGGAACCCGAAGCCAACCGCCTCGCGGTGAAATCGCACGAGTACTACTTCGTGCTTTCGCGGCCGAAGGTGAAAGCCGGCGAGCTGACGGTCGAACTGAACAACCAGGGCGAAGACGCGCACGACCTCGACATCCGCCGCGAAGGCGACTCAGGCGAACCGCTGCAGATCCCGGAAACCGCCTCGCTGGGGCACAACGTCGCGACCTTCGACCTAACGCCAGGCACCTACCGCCTCTGGTGCTCGCTTCCCGAACACGAGGAAAAAGGGATGCACACGACGTTAGTCGTGGAATAGCGGCGAAACCGTAGAAGTGCGTCGTATAGGCGCATTTCCACGGTCTCGTTAAACCAGCGGTTTCGGTTTGCCGATCGTGCCGACCTCGGCGATGTCGCGGCGGAAGGGAAGGCCAGCGGTCCAGTCGAGGACGGCGCGGACCTTGCGGGCGGCGCCCGGGATCTGGCTCATGTGGTAAGTCCGGGCCATCCACCAGGCGGGGAAGCCGCGGAAGGTGCGGTCGCCGATCCGGCCGACCGCCTTGTAGCGGCCGAGGTTGACGAAGCTCGCTTCGCTGCGGTATTCGAACGGGCTCGGAGTGCCGACCCCTAGCTCGGCGGCGATGTTGCGGGCGGCGACCGGTCCCTGGCGAACGGCGTGCTGCGCGGTCGGCGGGCAGATGCCGCCGCGGGGGTCGGGGGCGGCGGCGCAGTCGCCGATCGCCCAGACCGAGTCCATGCCCTCGACCCGCAGGTAGGAGTCGACGGGGACGCGGCCGCGCTCGTCGAGCGGCAGGTTGAGCTCGGCGAGGATCGGCTGCGCCTTGACGCCCGCGGTCCAGACGACGGTGCGGGTCGGCAGGGTCTCGCCGCTGGAGAGCCGGGCGCAGTCGGCAGTCACCTCCTCCAGCGTCGTCTGCAGGCGGATGTCGATGCCGCGCCCGCGCAGCTCCCGCAGCGCGTAATCGGCGAGCTCACGGTCGATCTCCGGCAGCACCCGGTCGGTTGCCTCGACCAGGACCCAGCGCATCCCGTGCAGGCGGGCGCGCGGGTAGGAATCCATCGCGTCGGCGGCGAAGTCCTGCAGCTCCGCCAGAGCCTCCAGGCCCGCGTAACCGCCGCCGACGAAGACGTAGGTGAGCAGTTCTTCGCGCCGCCGCGGGTCCTCGGTCGCGTTCGCTTCCTCCAGCGTCTCGACCACGTGGTTGCGCAGGTAGATCGCGTCGGCGAGGCTCTTGAACCCGACCGCGTGCTGAGCGAGCCCCGGCACCGGCAGCACCCGCGAGGTCGAGCCGAGCGCCAGCAGCAGCTGGTCGTAGGGCATCGTCTCGGTTTCCCCGTATTTCGCCCGCAGAGTGACCGTCTTGGCCTCAGGATCGTGGCCGACGATCGCCCCGATCCGCAGATAAGTCCGCTTCAGCATCTCCCGCAGCGGCGTCACCACATGCCGGGGCTCCAGCGTCCCGGCAGCCGCCTCCGGCAAGAACGGCGTGTAAAGCGCAAAGTTCGTCTCGTTGACCAAGGCCAACCGAGCCGATTGCTTCGGCATAACCCGCTCCAGCTCATGAGCAGCAGCCGCTCCGCCGAAGCCACCGCCAGCGATCACGACGTTCCAGGCCATAACCTCAAACTAGCACGCTTGTAACACGTTGTTACAAAGTGCCGAAGAGTACGAGCTGACCTTCGATTAATCGCGGAACTGCTGCAAAGTCTCCCCATCCACCAACCCATCGGCCAAGCCCTTCATGATCACGAACGGCTGGAGCAGCGGGTTCAGGAACCGGAACCGCAGCTTTCGGGGCGGTCCGATCTTCTGGAGCACGGTTCCTCGTTCCGCCTCCTGGTCGGAAAGCTGGTTGAGGTGCCGCGAAAAGGACCGGGTCTCGATCGGTTTTCCCAAAATTGCCGCCAGCGGGGCTCGGACATCGGCGGCCGAGAAGTATCCGAGATCATCGCCCCGGGTCAGCGCGCAGGCCAAGAGGACCTGCGGGTACAACGTCCCTTGGCTGCTCATAGTGGCTCGGTAATAAGAGCGGATGATCCCCTCCTGAGCGTTTTGCATCGCCACTTCCGTGGCTTTGTCTACATCCCCGATCTCGATCAGGTGGGAATCTCTCTCGTCCGCTGCTAACGCAGCCGCCTTCGAAAGCAGGTGCGTGTAATGCGGAAGCCCCTGTGAAAGCCGCGTGATCCGCTCCTTGGCCTCCTCGGTGATCGACATGCCGACGTTGTCAATCCTGTCGATGATCTCCTTCAGCTCCAAGGTCGACATGCGCGGCATCGGAATCTGCACGATCGCCCGTTCGACGGACTGGTGTTCCGCAATCAGCTCCTCGACATTATCGGCGACTCCGACTAGGACAAGCGTCGTCGAAAGCCGTCGATCGGAAAGGATCTTCATCGTGTCGGCGAAGAGACCCTTGGCCTCTCCGTCGTCGAGATTGTCGAACTCGTCGATGACGATGATGACGTCTCCAAAACGGTCGAACTCTTGGGCGATTTTCCGCACATCGTTCGGAGTCAGATCTCTATCGAGCGGCAGTCGATCGGCCGCCGTGGCGAGCACCTCGGATGCCTGCGGAGCGAAACCCACGCCGGGAAGCTCGTGCACGACGGCTATCTCCTCCAGCGTCTTCCGCCAGATCGAGCTGAACGAGTCGGTGCTGTCGCAGGTGGTCAACACCGGTAGATCGGTGCCCCGCAGATTCGCGGCCATCGTCGCCGCGATCGAGGTCTTGCCCACCCCTCGCTCGCCAAAGATCACCGCATGCTGTCCGACCTGTT
>Ga0207704_10000104_pt1 | contig 46614 bp, 55 predicted proteins | sample KBSMisM12_FD_184308 | JGI IMG/M metagenome (GOLD analysis project Ga0207704, IMG submission 184308) | Miscanthus rhizosphere microbial communities from Kellogg Biological Station, Michigan, USA - KBS Miscanthus M1-2 (SPAdes) (version 2) | ecosystem: Host-associated > Plants > Roots >...
CCCTGGCAGGAGTCCCAGTACCACTGCCAGGGGTAGCGGCGGGGACTCGGCTCGGTGTATTCGAAGCGGGTCCCGGCGCGCTCGCCGCTCACCCAGTTCTGCCGCAGCACCCGCTCGGTCTCGGCGAGGACCGTCTCCCGCGCCGATCCCTCAGACATTCGTGCGGCGCATCTCACGCAGCGCCAGCGCGCCCAGCAGCGCCAGCAGCCCGGTCACCGCCAGCAAACCCGGCCAGGTGTCGTGCCAGGTGACGCTGCCGATGAAGCCCTGCCGCGCCGCTTCGATCACGTTGGTGACCGGGTTGATGTTCGCCACCTTCTCCAGCCAGGGCTGCAGCAGTTCCAGCGGCGCATAGGCCGGGGTCAGCAGGACCAGCGCCATCATCCCCGCCTGCATCAACGGCGCCGCCGACTGGCTCTTGTAGTGGAGCGCCAGCATCGAGCCCCAGCAGGCGGCCACCGCGGCCATCGCAGCGACCATCAGGTAGCAGACGACCAGGCCGTCGAGCCCCGGCCACTGGACCCCGATCAGGAAGCCGATCGCCAGCACGAAGGTGGCGGGGACGAAGGCGCGGGCGCTGGCGGCGAGGACATTGCCGCCGAGCAGGACCCAGCGCGGAGCGGGGGAGACCAGCAGGCGGTCGACCCAGCCCTGCTCGTAGTCGCGGGCGAGGTTGACCCCGGCGGCGGCGCCGGTGAAGCCCGCCCCCTGCAGCATGCTGACCGGGACGATGAAGCTCTCATACGAGCTGACGCCGAAGCCGTTGAGGTGGATCAGCGAGCCGAAGACGCCGTTCAGCCCGAGGAAGAAGATCGTCGGCGCCAGCACCCCGGGGATCGCCGCCCCCGGCACCCGCAGCAGCTCGTTCTTCGCCCGCGCGACCAGCGCCGCGATCGTGGCCAGGTTGGTGCGCCAGGCGGGCACGGCAGGCGCTCTGGTGGCCGTCGCCGCCTCCATCAGCCCGTCCGCAGCCGGTGTCGCAGGGCGCGTGCGCTGAGGCCCAGCCCGAGCAGGAGGATGCCGGCGATCGCGGCGACCGCCTCCAGCGTCGGCCTCGCCTCGACCCCGGAGATGATCGGCTCCCGCACCCCTTCGACGATGAAGCTGAACGGGTTGTATTCGGCGATCGTCTTCGCCGGCTCGATCATCAGCTCCTGCGGGAAGAAGGCGGAGGAGAGGAAGAGGACGACGAGGACCAGCGGGAAGAGCCCCTGGACCACGCTGGCGCTGCCGGTCCGCAGCGCGATCGCCGCGCCGATCCCGCCGACGGCGATCGCCGAGGCGGTGATCAGGGCGATCGCCAGCAGCGCCCCGGGGACTCCGCCCTCGATGTGGGCGCCGAAGATCAGCCCGATCGCCAGGAACCAGAGCGAGGCGAAGAGGCCGAGCGCCGCCGTCCCCGCCAGCCGCCCGAGGACGATCGCGAAGCGAGGGATCGGGGAGGCGAAGAGGCGGTCGGTGAAGCCCATCTCGATGTCGACCGCGAAGGCGATGCCGCCGCTGTTGCCGGCCAGCATCATCGACTGCATCATCGAGCCGGCGAGCATGAACTGGAGGAAGCTCTGCACAGGGGGAAAGCCGGGCAGTTCGATCCCGGCGCCGGCGCCGCCGGTCTGGATAGCCAGCAGCAGGGTGGGGAAGACGACGATCGGGCTGATCAGCTGCGGCCGCCGGAAGGTCTGGCGGATCGAGCGGGCGCCGAGCGCCCGCACCACCCGCGCCCCGCTCGCCAGCTCGCTCATGCCGGCGCCGGCTCCTCATCTCCCGCGTCGCTCTCCTGTCCGTCTTCGGCTTCGAGGTGGTGCCCGGTCTTCTCGACGAAGACGTCGTCGAGGGTCGGCCGCACCAGCTCCAGCGATTCGACGCCGATCCCGGCCTCGTCCAACGCCCGCACCACCCGCGGGATGTCGGCGGCGCCGTTCTCGACCTCGAGCAGAACCCTGCCGTCGCCCTTGCGCGGCCGCAGCTCCCCGAGCGCGGCAACGGCGCGTTCGGCCTCCGGCACCGCGCCCTCGCCGACCGTCAGCTCGATGTGGGGGTTGCCGATCTCCCCCTTCAGCTCCTCCGGCGTTCCCTCGGCGACGATCCGGCCGCGGTCGATGATCCCGACGTTGTCGGCGAGCTGGTCGGCCTCCTCGAGGTACTGGGTGGTGAGGAAGACGGTGGTGCCGTCGTCGTTCAGCGCCTGCACCTCCTCCCAGATCGTCTTGCGGCTGACCGGGTCGAGGCCGGTGGTCGGCTCGTCGAGGAAGAGGACCCGCGGTTCGTGGACCAGCGCGGCGGCGAGGTCGAGCCGCCGCTTCATCCCGCCCGAGTAGCCGCCGACCCGGCGCTCGGCGGCGTAGGTGAGCCCGACCCGCTCCAGCAGCTCATCGGCGCGCTTGCGCCCGGCGTCGGTCGGCAGGCCCTGCAGCGTCGCCTGCAGGCGGATCAGCTCGCGGCCGGTCATCAGCGGGTCGAGTGCCGCTTCCTGCAGCGCCACCCCGATCGAGGCCCGCACCTGCCGCGCCTCGCCGGCGACATCGAACCCGGCGACGCTCGCGCGGCCGCCGGTCGGCAGCAGCAGCGTCGTCAGCATCCGCACCGTCGTCGTCTTGCCGGCGCCGTTGGGACCGAGGAAGCCGTAGATCTCGCCCTCGTCGACCCGCAGGTCGATCCCCTGCACGGCGAGCACGTCGCCGAAGCTGCGCTCGAGTCCCTCGACGACGATCGCGGGTTTACCCGTCGAGTCAGCCATCAAGCCTCGGTCTGCACGGCTGACGCCGGAGGCGGCACGGCTTCGACCCAGCGGCGCTCGTTCGCCCGCTCCAGCGCCTCGGCCGCGTCGAGCAGCAGCTCGTCGCGCCCCCAGGCAGCCTGCAGCTGCAGGCCCACCGGCAGCCCTTCCTCCGAGCCGACCGGGACGCTGATCGCCGGGATCCCGGTGAGGTTGGCGAGGGCGCCGCCGCGGACGTTGGCGGCGTCGGCAGTGAGCGTTCCCGACGGCAACTCGACCAACGGTGCCTCCAGCGGCGGTGCCACCGCCGGCAGCGTCGGCCAGGCGATTACGTCGACTTCCTCGAAAACCTCGGCCAGCCGCCGCCGCGCCATAGTCCGCACCTGGTACGCCTTCACCGTCGCCACCGCCGGCAGCATCAGCCGGTACTTGAGCAGGCCGCGGCCGAGCGGGCTCAGCTCCGGGTCGAGGTTGTTGAGGCGCTCGGGGGTGACGCCGCCGAGGCTCTCGCTGTTGGCGATCAGGACGGTCGCCAGCGTCGCCGCCGCCAGTTCCGGCAGCTCGATCCGCCGTACGTCACCATCGGTTGCTGCACGTAGGTCCTCGATTGCGCTCTCGCAGGCCTCGCGGACCGCGGGCGCGACGTCTGCGGAGACCTCGTCCTCGATCACGCCGATCCGCAGCCCGTTCGCGTCCCCGGCCCGCAGCTCCTCGCCGAAGAGGACCGAGCCGAGCAGCCGGCAGTCGCCGGCGTCGGCGCAGAGCGGCCCGGAGACGATCGTGGTCGAGACGCCGGCCATGTGGTGCCCATCCATCGCCGAGCGGCCGAAGGTGGGCTTGAGGCCGGTCAGGCCGCAGTAGCCGGCGGGGTAGCGGATAGAGCCGACCCCGTCGGCGCCGACGGCGCCGGCGACGAGGCGGGCGGCGACGGCAGCCGCCGGTCCGCTTGAAGAGCCGCCCGGGCAGCGCTCGGGGTTCCAGGGGTTCCGCGCCGGGCCGTAGACGGAGACGTTGCCGGTGCTGGAGGCGCCGAGCTCGTGCATGTTGCCGACGCCGACGATCACCGCCCCGGCGTCGCGGAGGGCTCGGTAGGGGCCGGACTCCCCGGGCGCCGTCTTCGCGAGCATGTCGGCGGCACCGAAGCGCTGCGCCCGCCAGGGCAGCGGCCACTCGTCCTTGATCACGACCGGGACGCCGTGCAGCGGGCCGGCCGGAGCGGCGGCGAGCATCTCCCGCGAACGCTCGGGGAAGGTCGCGACGACGGCGTTGATCGCCGGGTTGCGCTCCTCGATCCGCGCCAGCGCCGCGTCCAGCAGGTCGCCGGCGACGACGTCGCCGGCGGCGATCGCGGCCGCCTGCTCGCGCAGGGGGAGGTCGAGTGGCGCGCTCATCGCCGCGGCGGTGCCTGTGAGAGGTCGGGATCGCGCTCGGCGGCGACGGCGCTGGTGTCGAGGGCGAGCAGCTCCAGGGTCGGCGGCCAGAACAGCTCGTGGGCCGCGCGCATCACCGCCAGCTCGATCTCGTCGGCCTCGACGCCGAAGGCGGCAAGCGCCGCGGGGATGAAGTCGTCTGCGTCGTTTCCGTCTTCCATCTGAGCTCGCAACCCTATCTGGGCACTTGGCCGGGATCGTGCAGAAGCGCCGCCGGCGGCGCATCCGGCCGGGCCGGGCGGCAAGATTGGCGCCGCAACTGGGCCCAGCCCCTCGTGTTTGCCACAACGATGCGATTCAGCGAAGACAAAGCCACCACCCGCCGCGGCTGGGCACTCCTTGCCGCCGCGGTCTGCCTGTTCGCCGCCCTCGTCGCCGTCGCGGCGCCGGGGGCCGCCGACTCGGCGCCGCTGCGGGTGGTCGTCCTCGGCCAGACCTCGGAAATGCCATCCGCCTCCTGCCCGGGCAAAATCGTCAACGGCGCGCCGGAAGTCGAATGCCGGGTCGAGGGACACGTCACCGGCTTCCAGTCGGTCGCCGACGGCGTCGCCCGCCCGTTCGAGGCGCCGTTCGAAGGCAAGATCGTCGCCTGGTCGATCACGCTCTCGAAGCCCTCGACGAAAGAAACGAAAACCACCACCGACGAGTTCGGCTTCTTCAACGAATTCTTCGGCAGCCCGTCGGAGGCCAGGATCGGCGTCCTGCGCCCGGTCGAAGGGACCAAGCCGCCGCAGTACAAACTGGTCCGGCAGAGCCCGATCGAGGTCCTCAACCCCTACTTCGGCAGCACCCCCGTCTTCGCCCTCGACCACCCGCTCACCGTCCTTCAAGGACAAGTTGTGGCGCTGACCGTCCCGACCTGGGCGCCGATGTTCGCCCTCAACCTCTCGCCGGAAAACAGCTGGCGGGGCAGCCGTCTGCCCGAACGCTGCACCGCGCGGGAAGACATCCAGAACGGCCACCCCCAGCAGGGCGTCGGCAAGACCAAGACCTACGGCTGCTACTACAGCGAAGCACGGCTGCTCTACACGGCGACGCTCGTGAAGAAGCCCTAGAGGGCTGCTTGCCTGAGCCCGCAGTACGGGCAGTCGGAGACGTCGAGGCCGATCAGCTGGTCGCAGCGGCGGCAGGCGCGGAGGTTTTCCGGGCTGCGCGGCAGGGAGGAGACCGACGGGGCGAGCGGCAGGACCATGCCCACCGGCGACATCTCCTCGCCGGTCTCGCGGTCGACGTAGACCGAGCCGGGCTCGGCGTGGGCGATCGCCTCACGGCCCGAGGCCGCGGCGCGCATCCGGTAGAGCTGCTTCTCGTTCATCGCCGGGAAGACTAATAGCTTGGGCGGCTCCGATGCGCGTCCTTGTCTTTCACGGCTACATGCTGCGCGGCACCGGCAGCAACATCTACAACGTCAACCTGGCGCGGGCGCTGGCCCGGCTCGGTCACGAGGTGCATCTGCTCTGCCAGGACCGCGAGGTGCGGATCGAGGGTGTGCAGATCCACAACCCCGATATCGGCGGGCTGCTGCCGGTCTACGTCAAGGACCCCTACGAGGGCTTCGAGGTGAAGACCTTCCCCGAGCTGAGCGAGGCCGAGCTCGACCGCTACCTGGAGGCGAACGTCGCCGCGGTACGTGAGGTGGCCACGGCGGCGGGCGGTGTCGACCTCGCCCTCGCCAACCACCTGGTGATGGGGCCGGCGATCCTCGCCCGGGCGGGAGTGGCGCCGTTCGCGGTCAAGATCCACGGCTCGGCGCTCGAGTACACCGTCAAACCGCACCCGCGCTTCCTTCCCTACGCCCGCGAGGGCCTCGAAGCGGCAAGCGGCGTCCTGACCGGCTCCGGCCACACCGCCGAGTCGCTCTGGGCAGCCCTCGCCGACCTCCCGGACCTGCGCGAGAAGACCCGCCTCGGCCCGCCCGGGGTTGACGTCGAGGAGTTCCGGCCCCGAGGCGAGCGCGAGCCGCTGGTCACCTTCGTCGGCAAGCTGATCGTCTCCAAGGGGGTCGACCTGCTGCTCGCCGCCTGGCCGCTGGTCCACGCCGCCCACCCCGAGGTCCGGCTGGAGGTGGCCGGCTTCGGCGCCTACGAGGAGGGGCTGCGGCGGCTGCTGGCGGCGCTGGAGCGGGGCGACCTGGAGGCGGCGCGTGAGGTCGCCCGCCGCGGCTGGGCGCTGGAGGGGGGCGAGGAGCGGCCGTTGCCGATCCTCAGCGGCTTCCTCGCCGACCCGCCGCCGGATTACGCCGAGCAGGCCCGCGCCGCCGCCGGTTCGGTCGAGTTTATCGGCCGGCTCGAGCACCACGAGGTCGCCGAGCTCTTCCCGCGAGCCGAGGCGATGGTGATGCCGAGCACCTTTCCGGAGGCCTTCGGGATGGTCGCCGTCGAGGCCGCCGCCTGCGGCACCCTGCCGGTCGCGGCCGGCCACTCGGGGATGCTCGAGGTCTCGCGGCAGCTGCGGCCGGCGCTGTCCGAGCCGGTCGGCGGCCTCGTCTCCTTCCCGGTCGAGGAAGGGGCGGTCGAGGCGATCTCCGCCCGCCTCGACGGCTGGCTCGGGCTTCCGGAAAACCGGCGCGAGTCGGCGCGCGAGGCGCTGGTCGAGACGGTCGCCCGGCTCTGGAGCTGGGAGGGAGTGGCGCGCGGGGTGCTTGCCGCCGCGGCCGGGGAACTCGGCGATCTACCGCGACCCGGGAACTAGTGGCAACAGTCACCTGAGGACCGCAAAGCCTCCCGCCGCCGCTTCAATAGAATGCCCGCCGCCCCAATGTACGGCCGCCTGCCCATAGTGAAGATGCTGCTGGTGACGATCGTCTTGACCGTCGTCATCTCCGCGGTGATGGTCTCGATCGACTGGAACGGCCAGGAGGCCTCCACTGCGGCGCCGAAGATCGACGATCTCCTCAACGTGATGATCGTCCTCTCCTCGTTCGTCTTCTCGCTGGTGATGGTGATGCTCTTCTACGCCCTCTACAAATTCCGGGCGAAGCCGGGCGACGAGTCCGACGGCGAGCCGATCCACGGCAACACCCGCCTGGAGATCGCCTGGACGCTGATCCCGACGATCATCGTCCTCTTCGGCGCCGGCTATAGCTGGAAGGTCTTGCACGACATCGAACAGCCGAACAAGGACCACATCACCGTCGACGTCTTCTCCCAGCAGTACGCCTGGAGCTTCGCCTACCCGGGCAAAGGCTACGTCTGGAAAGAAGGCGAATTCCATGTCCCGGTCGACCACCAGATCCAGTTCAAGATGCACGCCCAGGACGTGATCCACTCCTTCTGGGTGCCCGAGTGGCGGATCAAGAAAGACAACGTCCCGGGGATCACGACGACGGCGATCGTGACGCCGGACAAGGTCGGCACCTACCAGTTGATCTGCACCGAGCTTTGCGGCTTCGGTCACGCGACTATGCGGGCCAAAGTGGTCGTCGAGCCCTATGCGAAATGGAAGAAGTGGGTCGACGGCCTGACGCAGAAAACCCCGGAACCGCTGCTGGAGTCGGTAGTGCAGGACACGCAGAGCAACCCGCCGACCCTTGGGGCCGGAGGGGCATAGGCATAATGGGGGATTGCTGATGGTTGCTGCGATTAAGAGACCCGGCTGGTACCGCGCGATCCTCGGCGCGATCGCCTTCGGAGCCTTCGGATTCGGCCTTGTGATCGCCTTGCGGGCGATCTCCGGGCTGCCGCTCTACCAGACCGAACAGACCGGCTACCCGCACGTCGTCGTGCCCGCGATCCTCGCCCCGCTCGGCTTCCTTGCCGGGCTCGGCTGCTTCGACTACTGGCTGCGCTGGGCCGTCGGCGCGCCGACCATCCCCGACGACCATTCCCAGCATGGGGCGACGAGCTGGAAGGACTACTTCCGCTTCAACACCGACCACAAGGTGATCGGGATCCAGTACGTCTGCACCACCTTCTTCTTCTTCTTCGTGGGCGGGCTGATGGCGATGCTGATCCGGGCCGAGCTGGCGCAGCCGGGCACCCAGATCGTCGACGCCGCCACCTACAACAGCCTCTTCTCCACCCACGCGGTGCTGATGATCTTCGTCTTCGTGATCCCGGTCTTCGCCGGGCTCGCCAACTACGTCCTGCCGCTGATGATCGGCGCCCCGGACATGGCCTTCCCGCGCCTCAACGCGCTCAGCTTCTGGATGCTGCCGCTGGCCGGGCTGCTCTTCATCGGCAGCTTCCTCTGCCCCGGCGGCGCCTTTGACGCCGGCTGGACCGGCTACGCGCCGCTCTCGACCGGCGCTCCGCTCGGTCAGTCTTTCTTCAACCTCGGGGTCCAGTTCGCCGGCGCCTCATCGATCGCCACGGCGCTGAACTTCCTGGTCACGATCATCACCATGCGGGCGCCGGGGATGACCTTCTGGCGGATGCCGCTGCTGGTCTGGGCGAACCTCTCGACCTCGCTGCTGGTCGTCGCCGCGACGCCGTTCATCGCCGGGGTCCAGTTCATGGTCCTCTTCGACCGCATCCTCCACACCAACTTCTTCGACTTCGCGGCCGGCGGCGACGTCATCAGCTACCAGCACATCTTCTGGTTCTACTCCCACCCGGCGGTGTACATCATGATCTTGCCCGGGTTCGGGATCATCTCCGAGGTCATATCGACCCACTCCCGCAAGCCGATCTTCGGTTACCGGCTGATGGCCCTGGCGCTGATCGGGATCGTCGTCCTCAGCTACTCGGTCTGGGCCCACCACATGTTCGTCGCCGGGATGTTCTCCTGGCTGCGGGTGCCGATGATGATCACCACCCTGCTGATCGCGGTGCCGACCGGGATCAAGATTTTCTCCTGGTTGGGAACCCTCTATTTCGGCAAAATCCACACCTATTCGACCGCGATGCTGTTCGCGCTCGCCTTCATCGTCACCTTCACGATCGGCGGGATCTCAGGCGTGATGCTCGGCATGGTGCCGATCGACATCCACGTCTCCGACACCTACTTCATCGTCGCCCACATCCACTTCGTCCTCTTCGGCGGCTCGGTCTTCACGATCTTCGCTGGCGTCTATCACTGGTTCCCGAAGATGACGGGCCGAATGTACGACGAGAAACTCGGCCGGGTTCACTTCTGGGGCACCCTGGTCGGCACCTGGGGCACCTTCATCCCGATGCACTGGATCGGCATGGACGGGATGCCCCGCCGCGTCGCCGATTACGCCGAACAGTTCGGCAACTGGAACCTGCTGATCAGCGTCTGCGCCTTCTTCCTCGGCGCCGTACAGCTCGTCTTCCTCTACAACATGGTCGTCAGCTGGAAGTACGGCCCGCGCGCCGAGGCGAACCCCTGGCGCGCCAACTCGATCGAGTGGCAGGTTTCCTCGCCGCCGCCGATCTTCAACTTCGACGAGATCCCGCGGGTCGTCGGCGGCCCCTACGAGTTCGGGATCCCCGGCGCCAAACACGCGATCATGGCCGGCGAGGGCGCCGAGGTGCCCGCCGGCGAACCGAGCGTGGTGGGCAGCAGCTCATGAGCCCGGAGCAGGCTGACGAGCGCAAGCCGCTGCTGGTCTTCCTCAACGAGGTCGCCGGCGGCCGCAAGCTGCTGCAGGCGGTACGCGAGCGCCAGGACCAGGTCTCCGGCGTCGTCGTTGCGGCGCCGCAGAACCAGCCGTCGGTCGGACAGCTGATCGACTCGGCCGAAATCCGCGAGGCTGCCCGCGCCCGGGTCGAGGTGACGATGGCGGTCCTCAGCGAGTTCGGGATCGAATCGATCGGCGAGGTGCTCGACCCGGAGCCGTGGCTTGCGGTCGACGACGCCGTCCGCGCCCACCGTCCCGGCGAGGTCCTCTTCTCCAGCCTCCCGGACACCCGCTTCGGCTTTCTGCGCCGCGATCTGGTCGAGTCGGTCCGCGACCGCATTGAACCCGAGGTGAAGCTGACCCACATCCCGGTCCGGATCGAAGAGGACGCGATCCGCTGGGACCTTAACCACACTCTCGTCGTCGCGACCAAGACCGTCGCCGCCCCGGATCTGATCAACCGGATGAAGGACCGCGCCAAGGTCAGGCCGCACCGCTTCACGATCATCTGCCCGCGGGCCGAGGACGTCAGCGAGGCGCAGGTCGCCCGCGACCTCGCTTCCACCCTGGCTGAGCTCTACCGCTCCGACATCGACGCCACCGGGCAGCCGATGAGCCCCGATCCCTTCCAGGCGGTCAAAAATGGGATCGAGCACTACCGGATCGACGACATCCTGATCTCGACCTTCGCCGGCGAGCGTTCGCAGTGGCTCGAGGACAACCTGATCGGCCGCGTCCGCGACATCACCGAGAAGTCCGTCGAGCACATCGAGGTCGGCAGGCCTGCGACCGCCGTGGTCGCCGCCGTCGCCGAGGGGGAGGCAAGCTGATGGAGAGCGCATCGGTAGCGGTCGGACACGCTCACGCCGATCACCACCACGGGCCGCCGGAGGCCAACCAGAGCTCGCGGATCGACCGCCAGACGCTCGGCATCCTCCTCTTCATCGTCTCCGAGGTGATGCTCTTCGGAGCGTTCTTCGCCTCCTACTTCTTCCTCCGGGTCGTCGTCGACCCGGCCAGCTGGCCGCCGGAACCGTTCGAACTGCCGAAGGCCGTCGCCGGCATGAACACCGCGATCCTGATGTCCTCGAGCCTCACGGTCCACTATGCGTTGGAGTCGATCCGCCGCGGCAACCGCGCCGGCCTCAAGCTCGGGCTCGTCGCCACCTGGCTGCTCGGGGCGACCTTCCTCTTCATCCAGATCAACGAGTACGTGCACCTGGGCTTCAGCGCCCGTGACCTCTCCTTCGGCTCGATCTTCTATTGCCTCACCGGCCTTCACGGGGCCCACGTCTTCGTCGGCCTCTGCCTGCTCTCGTTCGCGACGATCCGCGCCTTCCGCGGCCACTTCGGCCCCGACGCCGAGGACCACCTGGGCGTCGAGGTGCCAGGGATCTACTGGCACTTCGTGGACATTATGTGGATCATCGTCTACGTAACGGTCTACATCCTCTGAGACGGCTGCAAATCGGCGCCTGGCGGCGTCCTCAGTCGGTCGTGTGCAGAGCACACTTCCCTCCCTGCGTCCTACCCAGGCTTGATTGTCGCCGCCTCAGGAGCGCGAAATGAAGTTCAACGAGGCCGCGGTTTTCAAATGGGTGGTGATCGTCGGGCTTGCGGGGGCGTTGATCGTTGCCGTGACGCTGCTGACGCGGCCGCTGGTGGGGGCGCTTTTGTTGCTGGCGTTTGTGATTGCCGGGTGCGTTTATGCCTATCGGTGGTGGATGTTTCAGAAACTGCACTGAATTGTTTCGCAATTTTTTGTTTCTACGACAAAAAGTTGCAATTTTCCCTGTAGTCTGGCAGCATGCAGACGATGACCCAGGAGACCACCGACGAACGGCTGGACCGTCTCGAGGAGAAGGTCGACGAGGGCTTCGCCGGGGTCGAACAGCGCTTCGTGGATGGCGACTTGAAACTGGCGAAGATGGAGGGCCGCTTCGAGTCGATAGAGGCGCGGTTCGACGCGGTGAACCAGCGCTTCGACGGGGTGAGCGAGCGCTTCGCTGAGGTCGACAAACGCTTCGGTGAGGTCGACAGGCGCTTTGGTGAGGTTGACAAACGCTTCGACAAGATCGACCGCCAGCTCGAAACCATCCAGAAGTCCTTGATCTTCGGCGTGATCGCTATGTCCTCGGCATTTCTTGCCGGCTTCGCCGCACTGGTCACTCAGGTTTAGAGGCTCGCCTCAGGCCCTCGCAGCACGCCAGGGTTAGGGCAATCGGCACCGTGGCCGGCAGCTCGTCGACGGCGAAGAAGAGCAGGTCGAAGGTGAGGCCGATGACTGCGGCCAGGGCGGCGCCGCGCAGCTGCAGGCGGCGGTCGGAGGCGAGGAGGGCGCCGAGGGTGGCGGCGACGAAGAGGTCGCCGAAGCCCATCAGGGCGGAGCCGAAGCTCGCCAGCTGCAGGCGGGGCAGGTCGGCCGCCGGGGAAGCGGTGTTGAGGACGGCGTTGGGGCCCTGAAGGAGGTCGGTGGCAACCAGGTAGGTGTCGACAGCCGCCATCACGTAGATCCCTAGCTTCAGCCAGCGCCCGGGGACGACGCAGGCGATCAGCCAGCCGAGGGTCACGCAGGCAAGCGCTGAGAGCGCTAGGGCCGCCGACTGGCCGCTCAGCGAGCCCTTCGCTGCCCAGGCCAGGGCGAACAGGGGAGGGACGAGGAGTGCGAGCTCCCAGCGTGCCCCTCGTACGACCCAGGCGAGCGCCGCGGCGGCCAGGGGCGGCACCGCGACCAACGCTAGATAGGTGAGGAAGCGAGCGCTGGCGGAGTCGAGCGCTATGGCCGAGATCACGACGACGATCGAGAGCGGCAGCACCAGCGCCCACCAGCGGCTCTGCAGGCGCTCCAAGAACAGCGATAGGGGTGGCCCCGGGATTGCCACCAGGGCCGCCTGGACGAGGCTGAGGACGCCGATCGAGAGCCAGAAGGGGAGCAAGCGTCAGGCGGAGCCGGCTGGGACCGCGCTGCGAAGCCGCTGCTCCTCGCGCTCGGCCGGCGAGGCTTCCCCGCGCGGCTCCAGGCGGCCCGCGGAGGCAACGGTCCAGAGCATCGCCAGCCAGTTGCAGGTCGCCACCGCGACGTGGACCCAGACGATCTCGCCGGGCAGTTCCAGCGCCCATTGGACGCCGCCGATCACGCCTTGCAGCGCGAGGAGGCCGAGCACCACCGTGAGGGGCTTCAGCGCGCGCCTGTCGCCGCCGGGGCGCCGGAGGAGGAACCAGACTCCGATCGCCGCGAGGCCGTAGACGGTGGCGATCACAGCGTGGCGCTCGACCACCCATTCGAGCGTCCGCGCCCCCTCGAAGTCGAAGCGGTGGACCAGCTGCCCTTCGTGCGCGCCGGCGTGGGGGCCGGAGGCCGTGGCGATCGTGCCGGCGAGGATCGTCAGCTGCCCGAGCGGGATCAGCGCCCGCACCGCCCAGACGCCGAGCCGGTCCTGGGAGCGACGCCGCTGCCACGGTTCGTAGCGCGAGCACCAGGCGAGGGCGAAGGCGGCGTCGAGCAGCATCATCGAGAGGATGAAGTGGCTCATCACCAGACCCGGGGCGAGGTGGTGCTTGACCACCAGGGCGCCGAGGATCGCCTGGCCGATCACCCCGAGCGGCAGCAGCCCCCCGAACAGGGCCAGGTGCCAACGGTAGGGACGGCGGAACCAGGCAAGGAGGGCGGCGGCGATCACCGCGAAGCCGACGATCCCGGTGATCAGCCGGTTCGTGTACTCGATCACCGCGTGGGATTCGAGCGGGGGAGTGGTGCCGCCGTAGCACTTGGGCCAGTCCGGACAGCCGAGCCCGGACCCGGTCAGGCGCACGCCGGCGCCGGTGAGAACGATCATCGAAAGGGCGATGAGCGCGACCAACGTCACCTGCGCGTAGCGCTCCGGCGAGATCTCGAGGCGGCTCTTCAGGCGTTCCCGCATCTACTCCACATCATCGCAGCGGCCGAGCGGCCGCTCGGGGCTAGCCCTGGGCTTTGCCGCCGCCCTGGCCTTCGCCGGCAGCGGAGTTTTCGAACAGGTACTGAACCAGGTCTTCGAGTTCTTTTTCGCTGAGGACTTCGCCGAAGTTCTGCGGCATCACGTTGGGCGGATAGCCCTTGGCGATTTCCGCGTTCGGGTTGACGACCATTTCTTCGATGGTGGCGGTCGTGTCGCCGGGGACGAGCGCTTTTTCGAGCGGCGGGCCCGTGACGCCGCCCGAGCCGGCGGCTTTGAAGGTGTGGCAGCCGCCACAGCCGTTGTTGGCGAAGACCTGGGCGCCGGGGCCGCCTTCGACTTCCGGCGGCGCGGCGCCGGGGACGCCCGCCCATTCGCCGACGTAGGCGGCGACGTCGTCGAGATCCTGGCCGGTGACGATGTCCCGGGGCATCGAGACGCGGGGGTCGCCGTTGTTCTCACGCGGGTACTCGACCTGCGCCTTGACGACCCCTTCGACGGTGTCGGAGTCGTTGCCTTCCGCGCGAGCGGCGGCGAACGCGTCGTCGAGGTTGGGGCCGATTTCGCCGCTGGTCCCCGCCTGCGCCAGCGTGTGGCATTCGCCGCACTTCTGGACGAAGAGCGTGCGTCCGCGCTGCGGGTCGGCGCTGGTCGTGCCGCAGCCCGAGGCGGTCACCACGATGGCGACCAGCGCGACGAGCGCGAGCAGCGGGACGAGCGGTTTCGAGGGGCGATTCATGGGGCGCAATGCGAGCGGGAGTCTATATGTCGGCGCCCCGGGTAAGCGTCCCTGTGATCCATTCCCATGGGATAGGATTGAGGCGATCATCACTAAGTTTCGAAACCAGCGCAGCGGGAGGTCGTAGATGCAGGTCAGGGACGGCATGTCGGAGATCACGCTGACCGTGGGACCGACGCACACGCTGCGCGAGGCGGCGGCGAAGATGGTCGAGAAAGGGACCGGCGCGGCGTTGGTGCTCGACGGCGAGATGCCGACTCCCTCGGTCGTCACCGAGCGCGACCTGCTGGTTGCGGTCGCCCGGGGTCAGAACCCCGACCACGAGCGGGTCTGCGACCACATGAGCGAGGGGGTTCTCAGCGCCGCCCCCGACTGGAGTCTCGAGCGGGCGGCAGCGGAGATGTCGCGGCGCAACGTCCGCCACCTCGTCATCTTCGACGACGGCGAGCCGACCGGCATGCTCTCGATGCGCGACATCGTCCGCTGCTGGACCAGCGACGGCGCTACCAGTGAAATGAGCCTGCCGGGCTGAGACCGGCGCATTTCGGCGTCCTCAGTCGCTCGCGTGCAAAGCACGGCATGCGACCCCCCGCCGCAGGCGGGGGTGTGAGCGCGTAGCGCGAGTTCCTTGAACTGCTTGGTCTCAGCCCGTCAGGACTGAGGCGGGCCCGAAATGGTTTCTACGGGGAGCGCCGCGCTCCGGGTCTCCTGGCGGCCCGGGAGGCGGTAGTAGCTCCGCACCGAGTCGCGGACGATGCTGCGGAAGGCCAGGAGGATGAAGATCGCGCCGACGATGGCGTAGAAGACGGGCGGGAAGGCAAAGCCGGCGGCGAAGATCCCGCAAAGCAGCCCGACGGCCCCGACGGCGAAGAAGACCGGGCCCCACGAGGGGCGCGGCGTGTAGATCATCTCGCCCGGCTCGGAGACGTTTCGGTGCTCGGCCATGGCTTACTGGGCGATGTAGAGGAAGGCTGCGACGAACGAGAGGGCAAAGATCCCGGCGGCGATGCCTCCGGCGACCAGCCCGGCGCGCATGTTCCTACGTGCGGTCTCGCGATCCATTGGCCGGATTTCTATCAGGCCCGGTTGCGGGAGGAGGGATGGGTGCCCCTCCCCGAAGACCGTCGCGCAGCTGGGATGTTCTGCTGGGCGCCGCTGTGGTCTCTGGAGCCTTCGTGGAGGGGCACCCATCCCTCCTGGGTGACCTGCTGAAGCTGGGTGCTCAGACGTTGGCGGCTATCGCCATCGAGAGGAACAGCGCCGCCAGATAGGCGAGGGAGAAGAGGTAGGTCTTCAGGGCCCAGCGGCGTTCGCGGCTGCGGTAGAGGCGGGTGGAGAAGTAGATGAAGCCGGCGCCGAGGAGCATCGAGGGGACGAGGTAGGCGATGCCGAGGCCGCCGGCGCAGAAGGGCAGCTGGGTGACGGCGTAGAGGAGGACGGTGTAGAGGAGGATCTGGCGGCGCGTCTCCTCCTCGCCGCGGACGACCGGGAGCATCGGGATCCCGGCCTTCGCGTACTCGTCCTTCATCAGCAGCGAGAGCGCCCAGAAGTGGGGCGGAGTCCAGAAGAAGACGATCGCGAACATGTAGAAGGCCATGCCGCTGAGGCCGCCGGTCACGGCCGCCCAGGCGACCAGGGGCGGCACGGCGCCGGCGGCGCCGCCGATGACGATGTTCTGCGGCGTCGTCCGCTTCAGCCAGAGCGTGTAGACGCAGACGTAGCCGAAGAAGCCCGAGAGCGAGAGCGCCGCGGCCAGCGGGTTCACGGTCAGCGCCAGCAGCAGGAAGGAGGCGGCACCGAGGCCGAGGCCGAAGGCGGTCGCGGCGGTGACGGAGACCCGGCCGGAAGCCACCGGACGATCGGCCGTTCGGGCCATCGTGCGGTCGATGTCGCGGTCGACGGCGTGGTTGATCGCCCCCGCGCCGCCGGCCGAGAGGGCACCGCCGAGGCAGGTGAGGAAGACGAGGCCGACCGAGGGGTCGCCGGCCACGTACATCGTCGTGATCGTGGTGAAGAGCAGCAGCGACTGCACCTTCGGCTTGGTCAGCGTCAGGTAGTCGCGCAGGACGGTCGGAATTGCGGGGCGCCGCGGGAGGGCGGCAGTCTGAGCACCGCTCATGCGGGACTCAGGCTACCGGCTGGGACTCGCGCGCCGCCGCTGCCTGTTCGCGGCGGGTGCGGTGGCCGATCGCCTCGCGGATGTCGCGCAGCGGCTGCGGGCTGCGGACGTCGGGAAGGACGTCGAAGTTGTGCGGCTCCGGCGGCGAGAGCGTGAACCACTCCAGCGTGTCGCCCGCCCAGGGATCGTGCCCGGCGCCGGGCCCGTTGGTGCGGCTGAAGATCGCGTTACAGATCGTCAGCACGACCCCGACGAACAGGATCAGCACGCCGATCGTCGAGATCACGTTGTAGGCGGTGACGCCCGCGTTGTCGAAGTACTTGTAGGCGTCGACGACCTGTCCCTTGTCGTCGCCGGCGAGGAAGAGCGGCACGAAGCCGAGCAGCAGGCCGATGACGATCGTCCAGAAGGAGATCCGGCCGAGGCTCTCGCCCAGCGTCTTCCCGGTCATCTTCGGGAACCAGTAATCGAGGGCGGCGAAGCCGCCGAGGACGGCGCCGCCGATCAGCGCGAAGTGGGTCGCGGCGGTGGCGTCGGTGGTGTTGTGAAGGTGCCAGGCGGCGCCGACCAGCGACTGCTCGAGCTCGGCGGCGAGGCCGATCGAGATCATCGAGATTGCGCCGATCGCGAACAGCGCCGGCGCCCGCATCCGCAGCGTGCCACCGACGAGGGTCGCGATCAGGTTGAAGAGGATGAGGCCGAAGGGGACCACGAGCGCCAGCGACATCAGCATCGCGAAGTACTGCCAGCCGATCCCGATCGGCGCGGTCAGCATGTTCTGCATCCAGGCCAGGGTGCCGAGCACCGCCACGGCGCCGAGCGAGGCCATCACTACGTTGCGGTTGAAGAGCGCTTTGCGCGAGAAGGCAGCGACGATTTCGGCGATCGTGCCGAAGGCGAAGATCAGCAGCAGCATGTAGGTGCCGGTGAAGAAGATCCAGCTCAGGTGCTGCCAGAGCAGCGGCGCGCCGCCGTTGCCGTCGGCGAAGAAGATGCCTTCGTAGTTGCGGTCGATCAGCAGCATCGTCAGCGCCGCCAGGAAGATCGGGCCGACGACGATCAGCAGCCAGGAGGCGACGGTCGCCGCCCAGGCGAACACGGGGACGCGGCGCCAGGCCATGCCGGGGGCGCGCATCATCCGCAGCGTCGCCGCCAGGTTGATCGCGAGGAAGACGAAGCCGAGCGTCGCCAGGCCGACGCCCGAGGCCCAGGCGTCGACGCCGTTGTTGGAGAGGAAGGCGGTCTCGCTGAGCGGCGCCAGCGGGTTGACGCCGGCCTCGGAGGGGGTGAAGAGAAAGGTCGCGTAGAGCATGGTGGCGCCGGCCACGTAGAGGGCGACGCCGATCTGGCCGAGCCGCGGCAGCGCCGTGCCGCGGGCGCCGATCTGCAACGGCGCCACGTAGTAGAAGAACCCGAGCGCGAAGGGCAGGGCGAAGAGGAAGATCGAGGTGGCGCCGTACATCGAGAGCATGCGGTTGAAGCCGACGGGGGAGAGGAAGGTGTTTTCCGGCACCAGCAGCTGCAGCCGCATCAGCAGCAGCTCGACCGCGGCGATGAAGAGGAAGCCGAGGGCGGCGCAGATGAGGATCTGGCCGAGGTCCTTGTGGTCGGCCGAGGTCGCCAGCTCGGCCCAGCGGGGGCGGCGGCGGACGTGGTAGCTGTCGGCTACGAGCTCGGGGCGGGGGCTGGGGCTCATGGCACTTTTCCTTCTTCGATCAGCCCGACCACCCGGTCCTGGGCGGCTTCGATGTCGCTTTTCTGGGTCTTGATGAATTCTTTGTATTCGTCCGGCGAAACGACTTCGACCTCGGTCCGCATCGGTGCGTAGGCCTGGCCGGAGAGGGTGGCGGAATCGCCTTCGTAGACGCCTTCGTCGTCGGCGCGGAAGACGACGTCGTGGTTCTTGCCCGGCACCGCGTCGGCCTTGGGGGCGAGATCGTTGACGTTCCAGGTGTGGACGACGTCGGTCGACTGCAGGTCGAGCTCGACCGCGGTATCGACCGGGACGACGAGCTTGTAATAGGAGAAGGCGCCGTTCGGGTAGTCGTAGCGCCACAGCCACTGCTGACCCGTCGCCTTGATCGTCAGCGGTGCGGACTTCGCCGAGGCAAGGCCGGCGTCGCCGGTGGCGGGCGTTTCCCGCGCCTCGCCGGTGAAGACGACGCCGAGGATGAAGAGCAGGAGGGCAAAGACGGTGAGGACGGCGCCGACCCGGAACTGGAGGCCGCGGCCGCCCAGCAGCTGCCGCGGGGCGGCGCCGCGCTCGGAGCGGAAGCGCCGCACCGCGAAGAAGAGCGCGGCGTTGACGGCGATCACGAGGATCGCGGCGGCGACGAAGCCGATCCAGAGCAGGGTGTCGATCTGGTCAGTGCCAGGGGAATGGGGCGCCAAAGCGGGGCCATTCTATTCAGGCGGCGCGGCGTCGCGCCATCCCGTCCGGGTTCGGCCCCTCTACCTATACTCGCCGCCCCTATGCCGAGGCGCCGACGGACATCCCCTGCCTTGCGAGTCGCGATCCGGGCCGGGGCCGCCACCGCGATCGGGGCCGCGATCGCGACGCCGTTACTGCGCAAGCGGTTGCGCATCCCGGCGCCGGTGACGATCGCCGCCTGCGCAGCCGGCCCGCTTGCCGTCGCCGTCATCCGGCCACGGTCGAAAAAGCGCGACGTCGCCCTCTTCGCCCTGCAGATGTGGGGCTTCATCATGGTCCACGAGCTGCCCTTCGATAAGCCGGAGCAGCTGCGCAGCCGCCTGCGCAGCCACTATCCGATCGTCGCCGACCGCGTCCTCGGCCTCGGCGCCCTGCCGAACTCGCGCCTGCAGCGAGCCTTCCTCCGCCTGCCCCGCGTCGGCACGATCAACCGGTTCCTCACCTGGGCCCACTGGCTCTGGTTCCTCGAGCCCTACGTCGCCCTGGCGGTGATCCTCACTCGACACCCGGAGCGCTTTCCGCGCGCGGCTCGGCAGATGGCCGCCGTCTTCGACCTGGGGTGCGCGGTCTACTTCGCCGTCCCGACCGCGCCGCCCTGGTGGGCCGCCGAGCAGGGCTTCACCGGCGAAGAGGTGCGGCGGATCATGGTCGAGGTCGGCGAGGACACCTGGGGCTCGGCCTGGCCGAAGATGTACGACGCGCTCGGCGGCAACCCTTGGGCGGCGATGCCCTCGCTGCACTTCGCTACCTCTGTCACCGCCGCCCTGGCGCTCTCCGAAGCGGGCAAGGCGGAGGGGGCCCTCGGCTGGGCCTACGCAGGCACCCTCGGCTTCGCCCTCGTCTACCTCGGCGAGCACTACGTCACCGATCTGCTTGCCGGCGCCGCCCTGGTTGCCGCCGTGCGGCGGGGCGAGGCGCTGGCAGAACCCCTCATACGCGGGGTAAACGGAGGATTGCAGCGCTTGGAGAGGATCGCGAGTAGCTAGTTTTTCGGGGGTGTCTCAGGAGGATCCGGCGCAGGAGAGTGGCCGCTTCGGCGAAATGCCGATCTTCACGACCCGGCGGATCGTCCAGACGGTCGTCCTCGTCTTCATCCTCCTCGGCGCGATCTACTTCCTCTTCCCGAAGCTGGTCGGGTTGGGGGACGCGCTCGGCCGCCTCGACGACGCCGACCCGCTCTGGATCGGGATCGCGGTCGCCTTCAACGTCGCCGCCTATGCGACCTACATCGCCCTCTTCAAAGCCGTGGTCGGCGGCGACGCCCTGCGGCTGAGCTGGGTCGAGACCTACGAGATCAACATGGCCGGGGTCGCGGCGACCCTGCTCTTCTCGGCGGGCGGAGCCGGCGGCGTCGCCCTCACCTACTGGGCGCTGCGCAAGGCGGGGATGGCGCGGCGCGACGTCGGCCGGCGGATGGTCGCCTTCGTCTCGCTCCACTACGTCTTCTATCCCTTCGCCCTGATCCTCTTCGGGATCCTGCTGCGGACCGGGGTGATGAACGGCAAGGGCTCGGTCGAGCTGACGATCGTCCCCGCCGCCGTCGCCGGGCTGCTGTTGATCCTCGGCGTCCTGATCACCCTGATCCCCGCCGACGCCGAGGAACGGCTCGCCCGCTACGCCCACAGCGAGCGCTCCCAGCACCTCCTCCAGACCCTCGGCAAGGTCCCGGCCACGCTCGGCGAAGGCTTCCGCTTCGCGCTCGGGCTGTTCACCCATCCCTCGCGTGGCGGCCTCGCGGTGCTCGGCGCCGCCGGCTTCTGGGCCTTCAGCATCGGCGTCCTCTGGGCCTCCTTCCACGCCTTCGGCGTCCACGTCCCGCTCGCGGTCGTCGTCCAGGGCTTCTTCCTCGGCATGGTCGCCAACCTCTTCCCGCTCGCGCCGGCGGGGGTGGGGGCGGTCGACGCCGGGATGATCGGCGCCTTCGTCCTCTTCGGCTTCCCCTCGGAAACCGTCTTCCCGGCGATCCTGATTTTCCGCCTCGTCTCCTTCTGGATGCCGATCCCGCCGGGGATCTTCGCCTTCTTCCAGCTCCGCCACACCGTCCACCGCTGGGAACAGGAGGGACTGCCGATCGATCGCGGCGGCAGCGGCGCGAAGGAGTTCGAGCAGGTCGTCGGCGAATTGCCATCCGCCTTCCCAGGAGCTACTATAAAAAGTAAAGTAATAGACTCCAGGCGGCGAGGAAATGGCTGAGAGCAAGAAAGTCGAGAACGTGATCATCGTCGGCGGCGGGCCCGCCGGCTACACCGCAGCGCTCTACACCGCCCGCGCGAACCTCGAGCCGCTGGTCTTCGAGGGCTTCCAGTGGGGCGGGCAGCTGCAGAACACGACCGAGGTCGAGAACTACCCGGGCTACCCGGACGGGATCATGGGCCCGGAGATGATGGCCCAGTTCCGCGCCCAGGCCGAGCGCTTCGGAACCAGGTTCGTCACCGACGACGTCGACCGGGTCGAGCTCTCCGACGGCGGCGTGCAGAAGGTCTTCCTCGGCGACGAGGAGCACCGGGCCAAGACCGTGATCCTGGCGATGGGGGCGGAGCCGAAACGGCTCGGCATCCCCGGCGAGATGGAGCTCGGCGGCCGCGGTGTCTCCACCTGCGGCGTCTGCGACGGCGCCTTCTTCAAAGACCAGAAGGTGGTCGTGATCGGCGGCGGCGACTCGGCGATGGAGGACTCGATCTTCATCTCCAAGTTCGCCAGCAAGCTGACGGTTGCCACCCGCCGGCCGCAGTTCCGCGCCTCGAAGATCATGCTCGAGCGCGCCGGCGAAAAGGAGAACATCGACTTCCGCAACCCGCTCGAGCCGCTGGAGTTCGTCGCCGGCGAGAGCGGCAAACTCGAGAAGGTCCGCTTCCGCAACGCCGAGAGCGGCGCGGAGGAGGAGATCGAGACCGACGGCGCCTTCGTCGCGATCGGCCACGTGCCGAAGTCGGAGATCGTCAGCGATCAGGTCGAGACCGACGAGGACGGCTACATCGTCACCGAGGCCGGCTCCACCCGCACCAACCTCAAGGGCGTCTTCGCGGTCGGCGACGTCGTCGACCACACCTACCGCCAGGCGGTCACCGCCGCCGGCACCGGCTGCATGGGCGCGCTCGACGCCGAGCGCTACCTGCGCGACGAAGAGCCGCCGGTCGAGGCCCACTGGATGCCCGGCGGCGAGCCGGCCGAGATCGCCACGGGCAGTGGCTGAGTGCACGCACCTCGACGCGGTTGAGTTCCTCGACCTCCCAAGCGAGGTCGCAGGATGCGAAGAGTGCCTGGCCCTCGGCATGGAATGGGTCCACCTCCGGATGTGCCAGACCTGCGGCCACATCGGCTGCTGCGACAACTCGATCGGCAAACACGCCACCGCCCACCATCAAGACACCGGCCACCCGATAATCCGCTCCGCCGAGCCCGGCGAAGACTGGAGCTGGTGCTACGTGGACGAGTTGATGATGCGGCTTAGCAGCTAAGAGATATCTTCTAGATATCTGGCTGCTACGATTCTCTTATGACCAAGGCGACGAAGGTGCTGGTGACTATCCCCAGCGATCTGCTGGAACGGATCGATCGCGAAACCGAGATCCTCGGTCAGACCCGGAGCGAGTTTCTTCAGGAGGCCGCTCGCCGGCGGCTCGGTTGGCCTGACCCCCTGGCGGTCGACGCGGCCCTCCTGCGGGGTCGCGCAGCGCTATCTGATCTAGGAGGGTTCGAGTCCGCTGAGGTGATCCGCGCTCAACGAGAGGAGCGGGATGCCCGCGATCAGCGTCGTTAGCGACGCCAACATCGTGCTGAAGTGGTTCCACGCCGAGGATGAGGAGGAAGTGGATGCCGCTCGTGCTCTCCTCGAGGCCCACAAGGAACGAACGATCGCCCTCTCGGTCCTCGACTTGACGGTTTACGAGGTGGGCAACGCCCTGATGCGCGGGCCGGCCGGGGCAACTGCCGAACAAGCCGCAACGGTGGTCGAAGCTCTCGTGGAGATCTGTCCTGCCGCTCGCCCGAGCTCCGAGGAGATGAGGGCGGCGAGCCAGTTGGCCGAACGCCACGATCTGACTCTCTACGACGCAGCTTATGCGGCCGTGGCCAGGAGTCGCTCCGCGGAGTTGGTGACGTTGGATCGGGCCCTGCTTGACGCCGGACTCGGCAGCAAGCCGGCAGAACTGGTCAACGTCATCGCCGGTATCAAGAAGAGATAGTTCGCAGTCGAGGTGCCGGCTGGTAGGCCACGCCCTTCTTGCTTTCGAGGTCTTCGAGCAGGTCGGCGGCGCGGTCGGGGCCGATCAGTTGGGCGAACCGCAGCGGGCCGACGGGCCAGTTGAAGCCGAGCTTCATTGCGGTGTCCATGTCTTTGGGGGAGGCGATCTGCTCTTCTCGGGCGAAGGCGGCCTCGTTGGCTATCTGGGCGATCAGGCGGGTTAGGACCTGCTCGGCTGCGGGGTCGATCTTGGCCAGCTGCTCGGGGTCGAGGGTAGGGGCTTCGATCCCTAGATCGGGGTCGGGCTTGCGGTGGGTGCCCTGGCTGTAGTCGTGGTAGCCGTGGCCGCTCTTGCGACCTAGCTTGCCTTCGGCTACCAGCTGCTCTTGGATCGGGCTCGGGCGCCAGCGCTCTACTTCTCCTCCCTGGGCGAAGAAGGAGCGGGCGATTTCGAGGTTGACGTCGAGGCCGATCAGGTCGAGGAGCTCGAAGGGGCCCATGCGGAAGCCGCCGCCGAGGCGGACGATGCGGTCGATCGTCGCCGCGTCGGCGATACCGTCGCCGAGGATCCGCAGCGACTCCAGCGAGAAGGGGCGGGCTAGGCGGTTGGCGACGAAGCCGGGGGAGTCCTTCGCTCGGATCGGGGTGCGGCCCATGCGTTCGCCGACTTCGGTCGCGGCTGCGAGCGCCCCCTCGGAGGAATGCTCGGCGGCGACGATCTCGACCAGCTTCATCAGCGGCGGCGGGTTGAAGAAGTGCATGCCGACCACCCGCTCGGGGTGGGGGACGCCCTCGGCCATTTCGCCGATTCGCAGGGAGGAGGTGTTGCTCGCCAGCGTCGCCTCCGGCCCTAGGGTCTCGGCGAGCTGGTTGAAGATCTCCCGCTTCAGCCCCAGCCGCTCCGGTGCCGCCTCGATCGCCAGCTCGGCGCCGGCCATCTGCTCGACGTCCTCCGTCGACTGGACCCCCTGCGCTGCCGCCGCAGCTTCCTCCTCGCTCCAGCGCCCGCGCGTCGCGCCCTTGTCGAGCGCCCGCTTCAGTGCCTCGGCACTCTCGGCCGCTACCCCGGGCAGCGGGTCGTAGAGGACGGTCTCGTAGCCGCCGAGCGCAGCGATCTGGGCGATCCCGCGGCCCATCGTCCCGGCGCCGACGACGCCGACGCGGGAGACGCTCACCGGCCCTTGAACTGCGGGTCGCGTTTCTCGAGGAAGGCGGTCATCCCCTCGACCCTGTCCTCGGTCGCCATCGCTTCGTCGAAGAGCTCGCGCTCGGCCCGCAGACCCTCGGCGAGGCCGGTGTCCTCAGCGACCTGAACCGCGCGTTTGGCGAGGCGAGCCGCCAGCGGCGGGCGCTCGGCGATCTCCCGTGCCAGCTCGATCGCCTCGGCAAGCCAGGCGCCCTCGCCGACGACCTTGTTGACGAGGCCCCAGCGCTCCGCCGTCTGCGCGTCCCAGCGGCGGCCGGTGAGGACGTACTCCATCGCCCGCTGCTTGCCGACGGCTCGCGTCAATCGTTGAGTGCCGCCGCCGCCGGGGATGATCCCGAGGTTGATCTCAGGCTGACCGAAGCGGGTCTTCTCGTCGCAGACGATCATGTCGCAGGCCATCGCCAGCTCGCAGCCGCCGCCGAAGGCGTAGCCGGAGACGGCGGCGATGAGCGGGGTGCCGATCGCGCCGATCCGGGTCCAGAACCGCATCCCCTCCGGGTCGGGGGGGGCGTCGAGCGGGCGCTCGGCCATCGCCCGGATGTCGGCGCCGGCGGCGAAGAAGTCATCACTTCCTGCGAGGACGATGCACCGGACCTCCGGGTCGGCGTCCAAGCGCTCCAGGGCTTCGGCGATCGCGGCCCGCATCTCCGGCGAGAGCGCGTTGCGCGCCTCCGGCCGGTTCAGCCGCAGCAGGGCGACGTGGAACTCGTCGACCGAGACCTCGACCTGGGCCACGAGGTCAACCTCCGACGAGGGGCGTCATCGCGTTCTCGCCCGTCGCCGCGCGGCCGATGATCAGCTTCTGGATCTGCGAGGTGCCCTCGTAGAGCGTCGTCACCCGGGCGTCGCGCAGGTAGCGCTCGACCGGATAGTCGTCGACGTAGCCGGAGCCGCCGTGGACCTGGATCGCCAGGTTCGCGCATTCGACCGCTGCCTCGGTGGCGTAGAGCTTGGCGATCGAGGTCTCGGTCGCGTTCGGCTTCTTTTCGTCCTTCAGCAGGCCGGCGCGGAGGACCAGCATCCGGCCCGCGTCACGCCTGAGGATCATTTCGGTGATCATCTCCTGGACCAGCTGGAAGCGGGCCAGCGGGACCCCGAACTGCTTGCGGTCCTTGGCGTACTCGATCGAGCTCTGGACGCAGCCTTCGCAGATGCCGACGCAGCCGGCGGCGACGCTGTAGCGGCCGTTTTCGAGCGCGCTCATCGCGACTTTGAAGCCGTCGCCGACCGCGCCGAGCATCGCGTCCTCGCCGACCTCGACCTCGTCGAGGGAGATTTCGGCGGTGTCGGAGGCGCGCAGCCCGAGCTTCCCGTGTATCTCCTGGGTCGTGAACCCCTCGCTGTCGGTCGGGACGATGAAGCAGGCGAGCCCGCGGTGCTTCTTCTCGGGGTCGGTCTGGGCGAAGATCAGGGCGAAGTCGGAGACGTTGCCGAGGCTGATCCACATCTTCTGGCCGCTGATCGACCAGCCGCCGTCGGTCTTGGTCGCGCGGGTGCGGAGGTTGGCGGCGTCGGAGCCGGTGTCGGGCTCGGTCAGGCCGAAGCAGCCGAGGCCCTCGCCGGAGCAGAGGCGTGGCAGCCACCGTTGTTTCTGCTCCTCGGTGCCCCACTTCTCTATCGGGCCGCCGACCAGCGAGGTGCAGACCGAGACGACGGTGCGGGCGGAGGAGTCGGCGCGGCCGATCTCCTCGGCGATCAGGCCGTAGCCGATGTAGTCGAGGCCGCGGCCGCCGTACTCTTCGGCGATCGGTGCCCCGAGGAAGCCGACCTCGCCGAGCTTGCGCGCCAGCTCGCGGTCGAACCGGCCGGCGCGGTCGTTCTCCTTGACGTTCGGCAGGATCTCCCGCTCGGCGAACTCGCGCGCCGTCTCGCGGATCAGCTTCTGCTCGTCGCTCAGCTGGAAGTCCATCGGCCTTCGTTCCCTCCTCGTCTCGGCGTCAAAGCTCGCGTAGCTCTCTACCCAACGTCTCGGCGAAGGCATCCTGCGCCTCGCGGGTGCGCGGGCCGGGTGCGGCGTCGAAGTCGCGGCCGTCGACCGCGGCGACCGCCTGGATCTCGCGAGTAGTCGAGGCAAGGAAGGCCTCGCTCGCCGCTCGCAGGTCGTCGACGTTCCAGCTGCCCTCCTCCACCTGCAGCGCCTTCACCATCCGGTCGCGGGTGATCGATTCCAGCACGCCGTCGGTCAACGCCGGCGTCCGCAGCTCGCCCTCGGGCGAGACCCAGAAGATCGAGGAGGTCGGCGGCTCCAGCACCGTGCCGTCGGGCCGGACCAGCACCGCCTCGTCCGCACCCTCGGCTTTGGCGATCCGGGTGGCCTGCATGTTGGCGGCGTAGGAGAGCGACTTGACGCCGTTGAGGATCACCGTCGGGCAGTAGGTGACGGTCTGCAGCCGCACTGCTTCGGGGTGGGGCGGGATCGGCTCGGTGGCGGCGATGCGGCGGCCGCCGCGGGTGACGATCAGCCGCAGCTGCCCCTCGACCGGGCCCGCCTGCGCGAGCAGCGCCTCGATCTCGGCTTCCAGCGCGGCGCGGCCGAACTCGAGCTCGATCGCCGCCGCCGAACGCTTCAACCGGTCGAGGTGGTCGACCAGGGCGAAGGGCTTGCCGGCGTAGAGGCGGATCACCTCGAAGGCGCCGTCGCCGCGGTAGAGCCCGTCGTCCTTGAGCCCGATCGTCGCCTCGGCGGTCGGTGAGATCCGCCCGTCGACGCTTGCCAGCTCTGCAAAGCCCTCGCTCACAGTCGCGAGGCTACCTGTTGCCCGGCGCGGTCGTTATCCGCGTTTGCTGTGGATCGGGCAGCGGCTCGGGGTGTTGCGCAGGCACCTGAGCACGCCCCAGCGGATCGCGAAGTGGCTGTCCCAGACGACCGAGTCGTCGCGGCGGACGTAGAAGGGGGTGACGGTGCCGCCGAAGACGAGGGGGCCGGCGATCCAGGCGAGTTCGCACCTGAAGCCGGCGCGGCTGGTGCGGCGGCAGTTGCCGGCGATCCGGTTCGCCCGTTCGAACCGCTTGCCGAATTGATCGCGCAGGGTGCTGACGGCGAACAGCTCCGCCGCCGGCTTGCTCATCAGCGGGAACGGCGTCTTCGGGTCGATCACCGGCCGCGGGCCGCCGGCTTCGGTGGCCGCGATCCATTCGCCGACCCAGGCGGAGACGAAATCGGTCCGGGTCATCACGTTGGGTTCCTTGGTGCTGCAGGAGTTGCCGCCGGTGCTGATGATCCCCAGCTCGACCTGGGTCCCGTCCGGGCGCACGCCGATCGTCGGGCCGCCGCTGTCGCCGAAGCAGCCGCCGCTCTTCCTGGTCGGAAGATCGAGCGTGCAGATCTGCGCCGTCGGCGAGAAGGGACTGAGTTTGTTGGTCTTGGCTTTGCAGAAGCTGGGCGGCTCGATGACCATCGAGGTCGTCCGCAGGCCGCTCGGCCCTTTCCGCGCGTTGGCCCGCGTCAGCCCCCAGCCGGCCAGCTGCACGCTCGTCCCCGCCGCGTAGAGGGCGGAGTCACCGGCGCCTGCCAGCGCCAGCGGCGGCGCGGCGGTCGGCCGGTCGAGGATGAGGATGCCGGCGTCGCCGTGGAGGGTGCCGGGATCGAAACCGGGGAAGACGTGGGCTTCGACAACGTGGAAGACGTTCTCGGGTTTCGCTTCTTCGGGGCTGGTGACGCCGGTCGACAGCGCGTACTCCTTGGCCGGGGTGAGACCGCCGTGGTCGAGGTCCTCGACGCAGTGGGCGGCGGTGAGGACCACCCGCGGCGCGACCACCGAGCCGGTGCAGGCGAAGCCGTGTTTGCCTTCTCGCGCTTCGATGAAGGAGAGGTAGGGGAACTCGGCGATCGAGCCGGCGCGGCCGCCGACGATCGAGGCATGCGCGGTCGGTTCAGCCGCCGCCGCGCCGGGCAGCGCGAAGGTCGCGAGCACGGCGCCCGCCAAGGCGAGTCGGATAACGCGCCCGCGGAGGTCTCCCCATGCCGTCACCCCTGAAGCCTATTAGTCCTGAACGCTCAGGTGGCCGCGCGGGACGTCTAGACAGCTTCGAAGACGGTGGCGAGGCCCTGGCCGACGCCGACGCAGAGGGTGGCGATCCCGTATCTGCCGCCGCGACGGCGCAGCTCGCGGACCAGCGTCCCGGCGAGCCGGGCGCCGGAGCAGCCGAGCGGGTGGCCGAGGGCGATCGCGCCGCCGCTGACGTTGAGGCGCTCTTCGTCGATGCCGAGCTCGCGAGCGCAGGCGAGGACCTGCGAGGCGAAGGCCTCGTTCAGCTCGATCAGGTCGATGTCCTCCAGCGAGAGGTCGGCGTTCTTCAGCGCGGCCGGGATCGCCTTCAGCGGGCCGACGCCCATGAAAGCCGGATCGACGCCGGCGACGCCGGTGGTGACGACGCGGGCCAGCGGCTCGGCCCCGAGCTCTTCCGCGCCTTTCTCCGAGGCGAGCAGCAGACAGGCGGCGCCGTCGTTGAGGCTGGAGGCGTTGCCGGCCGTGACGGTGCCGCCCTCGCGGAAGGCGGGTCGCAGCTTCGCCAGCTTCTCGATCGAGGTGTCGGCGCGCGGTCCCTCGTCGGCGTCGACGGTCACGATTTCGCGTCCCCGCGGCGCCTCGATCGGCACGATCTCCTCGGCGAACGTGCCCGCTTCGTTCGCCGCGACGGCGCGTTGGTGGCTGCGCAGGGCGAAGGCGTCCTGGTCCTTGCGGCTGATCCCGTAGCGCTCGGCGACGTTCTCGCCGGTCTCGCCCATCGACTCGGTCGAGACGCCGAGCTCGGCCATCCGCGGGTTGATCATCCGCCAGCCGAGGGTGGTGTCGTGCATCGTCTGCGGACCGCGGGGGAGGCCGCGCTCGGGCTTCTCGACCACCCACGGCGCCCGGCTCATCGACTCGACCCCGCCGGCCAGGTAGAAGTCGCCCTCGCCGCACTTGATCGCCCGGGCGGCGCTGTTGACCGCCTCGAGGCCGGAGGCGCAGAGGCGGTTGACGGTGGCGCCGGGGACGCTCTGCGGCAGACCGGCGAGCAGCGCCGCCATCCGGGCGACGTCGCGGTTGTCCTCGCCGGACTGGTTGGCGGCGCCGAAGTAGACGTCGACAACCCGCTCGGGATCGACCCCGCTGCGCTCGACCGCGCTGCGGATCACGTGGGCGGCGAGGTCGTCGGGGCGGACGCCGGAGAGGGCGCCGCGGTAGGCGCCCATCGGGGTACGCAGGGCTTCGACGATGTACGCCTCGGGCATGGATCTGAACCGTATCCTTCTGGAGTGCTCTACCTACTGGGGACCGTGGGCATCGTGCTTTTCATGGTCGGCGTCCTGCTGGTCGTCGGGCACTTCTACCCGGGCAGCTCGGCGAGCCTCGTCGACTGGTACCCGACCCGCTCGCCCGAGGTCGAGGCTCAGAACGAGATCGACGACATCCGTCAGATGATGGAGGCGCAGAACGAGATGCGCCGCCGCCGCGGGGCGCCGGAGCTGACCGAGGAGGAGCTGCACCGCGGCGTCGCCGAGGACGAACGGGTGCGCATGCGAGGTCGCGGGCCGTTCGAGCCGACCTGAGAACCCGGGTCCGTGCAAAACCCTCGTCAAGGAGGGTTTTCACGGACTCGTCGCCAGCTCGGCCTGGGCCGGGCTGGTCGCCGGGGCGGCGATCGGGCCGATCGCCAGCGCCAAGGCCGCGGTGCCGAGGCCGGCGAGGAGCGAGAACCACCAACCGCGCTGCAGGCCGGCGAGGAGGTCGCCGCCGGTCGAGTCGTTGAGCAGGGCGACGAGGGCCGCGACCCCGATCGCGGCGCCGAGCTGGCGGGCCATGCTGAACACGGCGGTCCCGGTCGCAAACCGCGACGGCGGCAGCCCGGCCGCCGCGGCGGCGGGCAGGGTCCCGAGCGTCATCCCGACGCCGGCGCCGCCGAGGACGAAGCCGGGCAGGAAGGCGGTTGCGTATTCCGGGCTGGCGCCGACTTTGGCGAGGATGTAGGCGAAGCCGGTGGCGAAGGTGAGCCCACCGGCGGTGGCGACCGGACGCTGGCCGACCCGGCCGCCGAGCCGCCCCGAAGGGATCGCGAAGATCGCCGCGGTCAGCGGGCCGGGGGAGAGGGCGAAGCCCGCCTTCAGCGCCGAGTAGCCCCAGACTTCGGTGAGCAGGAGGACGCCGGAGAGGAGCATCGCCCCGAAGCCGGCGAAGAAGACGAGGGCGGCGAGGTTGGCGAGGGCGAAGGAGCGCACCCGCAACAGCGGCAGCTCGATCACCGGCGCGTGGTGGTGGGCGGAGCGGCGGACGAAGGCGGCGACCAGCAGGACGGCGGCAGCGAAGGCGGCGAGGGTCCGCCCATCGGCCCAGCCCCAATCCGGCCCTTTGACGATGCCGAGGGTGAGGACGCCGATGCCGAGCGCCAGCTCGGCGGCGCCGAGCAGGTCGGGGCGGCCGTCTTCGGGTTCGCGCACCTCGTCGAGGACGCGCACGGCAAGCAGCGCCGTGATCAGCCCGATCGGGAGGTTGACGACGAAGATCCAGCGCCAGCTGAGCTGGACCAGCAGGCCGCCGATCGGCGGGCCGAGGGCGGCGGCGACCCCGCCGACCGCCGACCAGATGCCGATCGCCAGGGTGCGCTGCTCGAGCGGGAAGGCGGGGAGGATGAGCCCGAGCGTGGCCGGGATCATCATCGCCCCACCCGCCGCCTGCAGGGTCCGCGCCGCGACCAGGAACGGGACCGAGGACGCGAGCGCGCAGAGGGCCGAGGCGAGGGAGAAGACGGTGAGGCCGGCGATGAAGACGCGCTTGCGCCCGACCTGGTCGGCGAACCGGCCCGCCGGCACCAGCAGCGCCGCGAAGACGATCGCGTAGGCGTTCAGTACCCAGGAGAGGTTGGGGAGGGAGGCGCCGTCGAAGTCGTGCGCGAGGTCGGGGAAGGCGATGTTGACGATGAAGAGGTCGAGGCTGGCCATGAAGAGGCCGACGGAGGTGATCAGGAGGACTTTCCAACGCTGCGCCATGACTGCTCCCGGGGTCGCTTGCAATTTAAAAGCGACAGTACCAGAGGTAGCTTGTAAAAGACAAGCGACCAGGTAGACTCAGGGCATGCCGATCCAGGCCTTCGCCGAGAAGAACTGCTCGATCGCCCGTCCGCTCGCCTTTCTCGGGGAGCGCTGGACGGTCCTCGTCCTGCGCGACCTGATGCTCGGCCGCCGCCGCTTCGACGAGATCCAGGAGTCCCTGGGGATCGCCACCAACGTCCTGAGCCAGCGGCTGGCGACGCTGGTCGACGAGGAGATCGCCGAGCGCCGGCGCTACAGCGAGCATCCCGAGCGCTTCGAGTACCGCCTCACCCAGAAGGGCCTCGACCTCGAGCCGGTGCTGCTGGCCCTGCTCGCCTGGGGAGACCGCTACACCGCCGGACCCGGGGGGCCGCCGCTGGAGACGGTGCACGAAGACTGCGGGCACTCATTTCACCTGGTCGGCACCTGCTCCCATTGCGGCGAGACGATCGACCCCCGCCACGTCCGCACGCGGCCCGGGCCGGGGGCCGACGAGGACCAGCTGCGCCGGTGGCAAGAGCGCTGATCGTCGGCTGCGGTTGCCGCGGCCGGGACCTGGGGACCCAGCTGCTGGCCGAGGGTTGGGCGGTGCGCGGAACCAGCCGCCGCGAGGAGTGCCTGGCCGCGATCGAGGCTGCGGGGATCGAGCCGGCGGTGGCCGACCCCGATCGGCCCGGAACGATTCTCGAGTTGGTCAATGACGTCGCCATCCTCGTGCTGCTGCTCGGCGGCGCCGTCGGCAGCGAGGAGGAGCTCGCCGCGATTCACGGCCCGCGCCTCGAGCGGCTGATGGAACACCTGGTCGAAACGCCGGTTCGAGGAGTGCTCTACGAGGGAACCGAGGCGGGCGCGCAGGTAGTGCAGACCGCGGCTCGCACCTGGCGGATCCCGGTGCGGACGATCTTGCCGAGTCTGTCTCAGGGTCCGTATAGCGGACATGGAGACAGACTCTCGGAGGAGGTGAAGGGTCTCCTGGCCGGGAAACCTAAAGAGCTAAACTCCGATAAGGATTCAGGTAATTAGAAGAAGCGCGAGAGGAGCAGGACAAATGGCTCTACAGCTCGGTGACGAAGCACCAAACTTCCAAGCTGACACCACGCAGGGGCGGATCAACTTCCACGACTGGATCGACGGTTCTTGGGCTGTCTTGTTCTCCCACCCGAAAGACTTCACCCCGGTCTGCACGACCGAGCTCGGCTACATGGCCCGGATCCAGCCGGACTTCGAGAGCCGCGGCGTCAAAATCATCGGCCTCTCGGTCGATTCGCTCGACAAACACGAGGACTGGGCGAAGGACATCGAGGAGACGCAAGGTGCAAAGCCCGAGTACCCGATCATCAGCGACCCGAGCCTGGCGATCTCGAAGGCCTGGGGAATGCTGCCGGCGGATGTCGAGGGCGATGCCTCCGGCCGCACGCCGATGGACAACCAGACGGTCCGCAACGTCTTCGTCATCGGTCCCGACAAGAAGATCAAACTCATCCTCGTCTATCCGATGACCGCCGGCCGCAACTTCGACGAGGTGCTGCGGGTGATCGACTCGCTGCAGCTGACCGCCAACCACAAAGTCGCCACCCCGGCGCAGTGGAAGAAGGGAGACGACGTAATCATCTCCGGGTCGGTCAAAGAGGACGAGGCGAAGGAGCTGTTCCCCGAGGGCTGGGAGTCGCCGAAGCCGTACATAAGGATCGTTCCGGAACCTTCCAAGTAGGGCAGCCGCCGAAAAGCAAGCCTGACAAGGACGCAGGGAGCGTGGCGTGCTCTGCACGCGAGCGACCGAGGACGCCGTCAGGCGCCGCTTTGCAGGCGGCTGAGTAAGTCGCCGAGGATCCGCGCGGTTGCTCCCCAGATCAGCTGCCCTTCCACCTCGTAGGTGGGGGTGTGGACGGGGACGCCGCGGCGGACCAGGCGGCGCATCTCGTAGCCCTCGCGCAGCAGCTCCAGCGAGAAGGTGAGGACGGTCTCGACCTCGGTCGGGTTCGGCCGCAGGTCGAGCTCGCCGGGGTGGGGGACGGTGCCGACGAAGGGGTGGACGCGGTAGCCGGTGACGAAGGTCGAGACCGGCGCCAGCGCTCCGGTCAGCTCGACGGCGGCGGGGTCGAGGGCGATCTCCTCCTGCGCCTCGCGCAGGGCCGTCGTCGCCAGGTCGGCGTCCTCCGGGTCCTGGCGGCCGCCGGGGAACGAGATCTCGCCGGCGTGCCGGCGCAGGTCGGCGCGCCGCTCGGTGAAGATCAGCCCGGGATCGTCCGGCCACCCGTAGAGGGCCAGCAGCACCGCCGCCTGCGTCCCTCGCCGACCCGCCATCCGCGCCGCCTCCTCCGGCGAGAGCAGCATCTCCCTCAAGCTCGACGGGCCGCTTTGTCCACCTCCTGCTGCCGACGGGCCTATTTGTCTATCCATCTGTGTCTTTTCGTCCCGTCGGCCGATGGGGGTGGACATTTCGGCCCGTCAGATGATCACTTGCACGGTGCCGCCGTCGACGCTCCAGGCGGCGCCGGCCACGTAGGAGGCGCGCTCGGAGCAGAGGAAGACGATCGTGGCGGCGATCTCCTCGGCTAGGGCGAGGCGGCCGATCGGGCGCTTCGAGCCGGCTTCGGCCAGCGCCTCCTCGCGGCTCGCCGCGCCCGACATCTCCAGCGACTGGTCGAGCAGGCCGCCCGGCTCCATCCACATCTCGGCTTCGACCGGACCGGGAGCGACGGCGTTGACGAGGACGCCGGTCTTCGCGTAGCGGTCGGCGAACAGACGGGAGAGCGAAAGCTCGGCGGCCTTGGCGACCGAGTACTCGGCCATCGCCGCCGAGGGTCGCTTGCCGGCGGTCGAGCAGACGTTGACGACGCGGCCCCAGCCGCGCTCGGCCATCGGCGGGATCGCCGCTCGCATCGCCCGCAGCGGCGCCATCACGTTGAGCTCGTACTGCGCGCGCCAATCCTCGTCGGGAACGTCGTCGAGGTCGCGCCACTTGGCGGCGCCGGCGTTGTTGACGAGGACGTCGAGGGCGCCGAAGTGGGTCTCGGCTGCCGAGAGCATCCGCTTGCCGGCGTCCTCGTCGGTGACGTCGAGCATGAGCGAGGCGGCCTCGCCGCCGGCCGGCTCGGCTGCCCGCTGCGCCTCCGCGGTCGCCGCGGCGAGGCGCTCCTCTCCCCTTGCGACCAGCACCACCTTCGCGCCCTCCGCGCACAACTGCAGCGCGGTCTCGCGGCCGATGCCGCTGCTGGCCCCGGTGACGACGCAGGAGCGGCCGGCGAGGCCGAGGTCCATCAGGCGCTCTCCAAGCGCTCGACCACGTCCACGTGTGCCTCGCCGGCGAGAACCTTGTGGACGGGGCATTTGGTGGCGATCACCAGCAGCCGCCGTTTCTGCTCGGCGTCGAGGTGGCCCGGCAGCTTCAGCCCAACGTCGAAATGAGTGGGGACAGGCCCCTCGTAGGACATCTCGACGTCGACCTCGACCTGCCCGACGTCCCAGCGTTTGCGCTCGGCGTACATCTCGACGGTGATCGCGATGCAGCCGGCGAGGCTGGCGCCCAAAAGCTTCGTCGGCCGCGGACCGGTGCCGGTCCCGCCGGCCTCGGGCGGCTCGTCCACCCGCACCGTGTGGCCGTCGACCTCGACGTCATGGGCGAAGCCCTCGACTCGACGGGCGACGATCCGCAAGCTCAGCTCCGCCGCCGGCCCTCGAACAGGGCGGGATCGTCGACGTCGGCGTAGCGGGCCATAGCGTAGGCGAGGTCGGAGGCGCGGTTGACGAAGTGGATCACGGTCTCCGAGGCGATCTCGCCCGCTTCGTTCAGCTCCGAGATGCGGCGCTCGGCGCGACGGATCACGGTGCGGGCGACGTCGAGCGCTGCCGAGAGCTGGTTGCCGCCGGGGATGACGAACTGCGGCGGCAGCTCGACCTCGCTCATATAGCGGTCGATCAGCCGCTCGAGCTCGGCGACCATCTCCTCGGTGGTGCGGCTGACGCCGTCTTCGAGCCGCTCGGAGGCTTCGGGCGCCGTCGCCAACTCGGCGCCGGCGATGAAGATGTCGTCCTGGAGGCGGAGGATGTCCCGCGCCAGCTCCTCGTGCTCGGCGCCGCAGAGGGCGCGGGCGGCGCCGAGCTGCGAGCAGGCCTCGTCGAGGGTGCCGTAGGCGTCGGTGCGGCCGTGGTGCTTGGGGACGCGGCCGCCGTACCAGAGCGAGGTGGTCCCGTTGTCGCCCTTCTTGGTGTAGATCTTCACCATCAGCGCACCGGATTGAAGGCGAAGCCGGTCATCACCTTGGGGAAGAAGAAGGTCGACTTCGGCGGCATCACCGTGTCGGTGTTGCAGATCGCCTTCACCTGCTCGACCGGCACCCCGCGCTGGATGAAGGCGACGTCGTAGTCGCCCTCGTCGACCATTGCCAGCGCTGCCTGGACGGTCTTCGCGTATTCGAGGCCGTCGCGCTCGTCGATCTCGTGGTCGCTCATCCCGACCAGGCCCTTGAGCACCAGCGTCTCGAGGATCGCCGAGTCGAGGCGGCGGTAGGCCTCCGGTTTGCCCTCGAGCCGGCGGTCGACCTCACCGACGTCCTTGAGGCGGAGGCGGAAGGCTCGCTTGTGGAAGGAGTCGTAGAGGCCGAAGACGCCGACGCCGTGCTCGCCCGCCGGGTCGATCTCCTCGCGCGGGACCTCCTCGACCTCGAACAGCTCGCGCAGCCCGTTGCCGAGGCGTGCCTGCTTCTCGGGATCGTCGGCGAAGCCGGAGAGCAGGCGGTGGGTAGGGAAGACGGTGAGGCCCGGGTCGTCGAGCCCGGTGAGCGACATCAGCGTGTAGTTATGTGGGCTGTATCTGTCAGACCCCTCGCCGCCGACCTCGTCGCGGAAGGCGCGGGCGGTCTCGTAGCGGTGGTGGCCGTCGGCGATCAGCAGCTGCGCGCTCGCCAGGCACTCGGTTACCGCCTGGTGGATCTTCTGGTCATCGACCTTCCAGAGGCGGTTGACAGTGCCGTCTTCGTCGCGAGCTTCGCCCCAGGGCTGGTCCGGCAGCGAGGGGGCGACAAGCGGCCAGGCGTCCTCGGTCGAGAGCGAGAAGATCGGCGAGAGGTTGTAGCCGGTTGCGCGGGTCAGCTCGAGCCGGTCGAGCAGCGGGCCCGGATGGGTGCGCTCGTGCGGGCGCACGGTCCCGCTCTCGTAGTCCTCGACCCGCACCCGGACCAGCAGGCCGTTGCGGCTGTAGGAGTTGCCGTCGGGCGCGACGTAGTCCTGGGTCAGCGCCCAGATCGAGGGCTGCTCGTCCTGGACCAGCGCGCCCTCCGAGCGCCACTGTCCGATCCGCGCCGCCGCCTCGGCGTAGGGGTCGCCGCTCGGGTTGCTGTCGGGGTCAGCCGGGTCGAACGGTTTCGGCAGGTCGATCGCGACCGCGTTGTAAGGCGAGCGCTCCAGCAGCGCCCGTCGCTGCGCCGCGTCGATCACGTCATAAGGAGGCGCCGCGACGGCATCGAGCGACCCGACCTTCCCGAGGTCGTAGTGCAGCGCCTTGAAAGCAAGCACCTCCGCCATCGCCCTCAGAACCTACACTTGCCTCAGACGGGGTGTGGCGCAGCCTGGTAGCGCGCCGCCTTTGGGTGGCGGAGGTCCCCGGTTCGAATCCGGGCACCCCGATCTTCGTCCCCGCGGCCTACTTGTTCCCGCGGGCCTTTTCGCAGCCGTGCTGGTTCTTGTGAACCTGCTTGCAAGGACCGGTGCCCGGGCGCCACGGTTCTTCGCCTGGAGGCGGCGGGGGCGGCGGAGGCGCTTCGACGGTGACGATCCCGGCGCTCGCCCGCGACTCCTGGCCGATGTCGTCCTGGACGACGACTTCGACCACGTATTCGACGGCGGCCGTTTTGGAGTTGGCAGGAGCGTTGAAGGTGCCTTCGAAGTGGTTGGAGTCGAGGGCATACATCGGCACTTCGAGCGAGGTCCCGTCCGGGCGAGTGACCGCGGCGTAGATGCCGGAGAGGGCACGGTTGTCGCCGGCCTCGGCGCGGATCGTCACCGGGCCGCCTTCGGCGGGCAGGACCGAGGGATACATTTCGGTCAAGGAGACGTAGGGCGCTTCGTCGAACTGCGGCCGGCCTTCGACCTGGACGCCGCCGATCGTGCTGGCGGCGAAGGCGTTGTTGGTGTCGTAGGCCTGGATTTCGACTTCGTAGGAGATGGTCGAGTCGGAGGGGTTTTCCGGCGCTTCGAAGGTGCCGAAGTAGTTGTCTTTGTAGCCCTCGAAGATCTGGAACGACTGGAAGGAGCCGTCGGACCCGTAGATCTGGGCGGAGACGTTCTGCAGGCCGACGTCGTCGGTGATTTCGGCCTGGATCTGGACGTTGCCGCCTTCGTAGGAGAGGGTGCTCGGGGTGACCGCGCCGCCTGCGATCGCGGGCGGGGTGTCTTCCGACGGTTCGTCGGCGACCGCGCCGGAGGTCGGCAGAAGCAGCACTGCTGCCAACCCGATCAGAACCGCCCAGACCTGCACCCGTGCGAAGCTCACAGCAGACGCCAGCATCATTTCTCCTCCCGACTGGAACCCGTTCCGGCCGAGACTATTGCCTTAGGGTTTGGCGGGGGTGCTTTCGACCAGGAATTCGGCGAGCTGGTGGACTTCCGTGCTGGAGAGCGTCTGGCCGTAGTCCTGGGGCATGACGTTCGCGGGGTAGCCTTCGGCGAGCTCGGAGTTCGGTTCGACGATCATCACTTCGACCCCCTTCGTGTCGTCGTCAGGGGCGAGGAATTCGTTCAGGTTCGGACCCACTTCACCCGTCGATCCGGCGGCCGCCAGGGTGTGGCAGGAGCCGCAGCCGGTGCCGGCGAAGACCTGGGAGCCGGAGGTGTCTGCACCCTGCGATTCGGTTTCCCCACCGGTGCCTTCGGCCGCTTCCGCCGTTTCGGCTCCTTCGGCTTCTTCACCTTCGCTCGCGGGAGCCGCGACGTGGACGATTTCGGTCTTCGGCGAGCTGCCGAGATCGCCGATCAGCAATCCCGCCACAAAGGCGATCACCGCCACCGCGATGAACGCCCAGAATTCCGTCAGCAGGTGCTTCCAGCCGTTGCCTCGCATCGTCCGCTCCCTTAGTGCCGCAGGTTCAACCTGTCGAAAAGTCTAGGTGCACCCAGCGAGGGAAGCATCGGTAGAGGGCCCTTGGAAGATGTGGGGCGATCTGCTGAGGGCGGATGGTGATCCTTGCGATCGGGTAGGAAACCCGGAGGACCACTCGGCGAAGGAGGTTGCAGATGGAGAGTTGGGATTTGAAGACGGTGGACGTCGAGCCGCACCAGCCGCGGATCCTCGCCTCGGCTGACGATGCGCGGACGATCTTCTTGCACCTGCCCGAGGGCGAGGAGCTGCAGGAGCACGAGGTGCACGAGCGGGCGCGGGTCCTGGTCGTCGACGGCGACGTGGACGTGAACATGGCAGACGGCAACTCCGTCTCCGCCGCCGCCGGCCACCTCTTCGAATTCGAGCCCGGCGAGCGCCGCACGATCGTCGCCCGCTCCGACACCCGCCTGCTGATGGTCCTCTCGCCCTGGCCCGGCGACGGCCATCCCGGTGCGATGAGCCTCGAGGACAAGGCAGGAGCGCGCGAGAGGGCCGCGGAACACGCGGGTTAGGCGGCATCGCTTCAAGTTTCGGTCGCTCTGAGCCGAATCACTCTTAGAGCGATGGAGGACTTGCTGCAAAACCAGGCCGGCGAGGCGACCGAGAGGCGTCGTCGGGTCGAGCGCGCTGTGTTCGAAACCGATCGCCAGATGGTCGAAGGGGATCTGACCTTGCCGCCGGCCGGCTACCAGAGCCGCTTTTCGGACTCGCTCAACCGCGGCGAATTCGAGTTCGTGCCGCTGACCAACGCGAAGGTGACCTCGCTCGCCGACGGCACCGTCTCCGAGCTGCCCTTCGTGGTCCTCTCCAAGCGCCACATCCGGGTCGCCTACCCGACCGTCGACTGAGTCGACCCGCCTGCGAACAACTCAGGCGCGCCGGCGCTCGCGGCTGCCACGGGCGTAGGAGCCCATGTCGATCGCGAAGGCGAGGATGACGATGAACCACTCGAAGCCGTAGACGCGGTCGGAGCTCGCCCACATCACCGCGTAGGCGAGCGTCGTCCAGGGCAGCAGGAAGAAGCCCAGGAAGGGGACGAACCAGCTGTCGAAGGCCCGGCTCAGCAGGTCGGAGAAGAGGAAGATCGCGAACAGCGCCAGCCGCGGCGAGAGGAAGGCGAGCAAGACGACGAGACAGCCCATGGCCTGACGGTATCCCGTGCCCCGGTCGCCAGGTAGTTCACGGGCTTGTTCTCTCTCTGGCGTACCCTCGTATGACGAGGAGACGAGGGACACCACAAGGAACAGGTTCAGATGAACAGACTTGGAAAGCTGATGGAGATGATGCAGCCGGAGAAGACGAAGATGGTCACGCCGGAAAGCGCGCTGCCAGGGCGCAGTGAGCGGCCCTTCGACGTCCCGAAGATGCACGCGGTCCTCGGCACGCCGCTCGAGCCGCCGTTCCCGGAGGGGATCGAGGTCGCCTACTTCGCGCTCGGCTGCTTCTGGGGCGCGGAGCGACTGTTCTGGGAACTCGACGGCGTCTACTCGACGGCGGTCGGCTACCAGAACGGGACCACGCCGAACCCGACCTACGAGGAGGTCTGCTCGGCGAAGACCGGCCACGCCGAGGCGGTCATGGTCGCCTTCGACCCGCAGAAGGTCTCTTACGCGGATCTGCTGAAGGTGTTCTTCGAGGAGCACGACCCGACCCAGGGGATGCGCCAGGGCAATGACGTCGGCACCCAATACCGGTCCGGCATCTACTTCACCAACGACGCTCAGAAGGCGACGGCGGAGATGGCGCGCGACGCCTATGACGGGGCGCTGCGGGCCGCCGGCAAGGACCCGGTGACGACCGAGATCGAGCCCGCCGGACCCTTTTACTACGCCGAGGACTACCACCAGCAGTACCTGCATAAGGTGCCGAACGGCTACTGCGGTCTGAAAGGGACCGGGGTCGCCTGCAGCATCCCCGCCCCGGCGGCGTAGCCGCGCATACCGCGGCGGTGCCCGCCGGGCGCGCCGAATAGCATCCCGCCGGCATTGGCCCCGTCCTTCGGCTCTTACATAGTCGGCTGCCTCGCCGTGATCGGGATCGTCGCGGCGCTCGGCCTCGGCGGCTACTGGCTGCGGCGCTGGATCGTGCCCGAATTCACCGGTGCGCTGGCGCGGCTCGGCGACGCGGTGATCGCGGTCGCGCTGCTGGTCGTGACCCTGGAGATCCTCGGCACGCTGAGCGCGCTGCGGATCGGCTGGGTGGTGCTCGGCTGCATCGGCGTCGGCCTCGGCGCCGCCTGGCTCGGGCGCGCGAAAGCGCTCGGCAGCGAAGGCCGTCAGGTGGCGGCGCCGCCGGTGGAAACGATCGCCCTGCTGATCGCGATCGGGGTCGCCTCCTTCACCGTCGCCGAGTGGACCTTCCCCTCGCAGTCGAGCCTCGACTTCGGCATGTTCGGCGGCGACACCACCTGGTACCACATGCCCTTCGCGGCCTGGATGGCCCAGACCCACTCGACCATCCACCTCCACTTCACCGACCCGCTGCGGCTCGCCGCCTGGTTCTACCCGCAGAGCTCGGAGCTGGTCCACGCGGCCGGGATCGTCATCTTCAAGAGCGACTGGCTCTCGCCGCTGATCAACCTCTTCTGGCTAGCGATCGCGCTGCTGGCGGCCTGGTGCATCGGCCGCCCCTACAAGGTCGGGCCGGCGACGCTGGTCGCGGCGGCGATCGTCCTCGACTCCGGGGTGATGATCGAAACCCAGCCGGGGGAGGGGCGCAACGACATCATGGGCCTGGCGTTCCTGCTCGCCTTCGTCGCCTTCCTGATCAACGGCCACCAGCGGCGAGCGCCGGCGGAGGGGGCGGTGCTGGATGCGCCCGAGCGCGGCGCGGCGTTGCTCGACAAGGGACCGCTGGTCCTGGCCGGGATCGCTGCCGGGCTCGCGGCCTCGGTGAAGACGACCTTCCTCGTCCCGGTGGTGGCGATCGCGATCGGCGTCGTCCTCTTCAGCGGCCGCGGCCGGCGCTGGACGACGACCTGGGCGATGGGGCTGCCGCTGCTCGTCACCGGCGGCTACTGGTACCTGCGGGCGGCGATCAAGAGCGGCGGCAACCCGATCCCGATCACCAAGTTCGGGCCGCTCAACCTGCCGATGCCCGACCAGATGCCGCTCGACCCGCGCCCGCGGTTTGCCGTCGCGCACTACATAACCGACCCGACGATCTACCGGCGCTGGTTCTTCCCCGAGCTCGACAACGCTTTCGGGCCGCTCTGGCCGCTGATCCTGATCTGCGCCGTCGCCGCCGCGGTTTACATCGCCTGGCGCTCGCGCAACAAGATCCTGCGGGTGATCGCGGTCGCCTCGCTGCTGACCGCGGTCGTCTACGTCTTCACGCCGCTGACCGCGGCGGGGCAGGAGGGCTCGCCGACCGGCTTCTTCACCAACACCAGATACTTGACGCCGGGGCTGGTCCTGGCGATGACGATGCTGCCGATCGCGCGGCCGCTGCGGGCGCCCGACCGGCGCGCCTGGCTGACGCTGGTGTTCCTGACCCTGGTGTACGCGATCACCGTCCTGTTCACCCCGCGCTGGTTCACCAGCTACATCCTCGGCACCGTCTTCCTCACCCTGGCGCTGGTCTGGGCTCCGGCGGGCCTCTCGCTGGGGCGGACCCGGCGCGGGATGAGCCGGGCGATGGTGGCGGGAATCGCCGCCGCGGTGGTGCTGCTGGCGGTCGTGCTCGGGCGCGCCCAGCAGGTGCAGTACGCCGACCAGCACTACGTCAACCCGAGTCCGTTCCTCGGCGAAGGCGGGCCCTGGAAGGCCTACGAATACACCCAGAAGCTGAGCGACAAGAAGATCGGGATCATCGGCGCGAGCCAGATCATCTTCGGCCAGTACGGCTTCTACGGCAACGACGTCACCAACACGGTCGAGTTCATCGGGGTGAAAGGACCACACGGGTCGAACCGCCTCCCGACCAGCTGCCCGCAGCTGCGCCGCCTGATCAACGAAGGCGGCTACGAATACGTGGTGTTGAGCCAGTACACCCAGGACACCGGCCCTTACAACACCGGCACCCCGAACCCGTACCAGTATCCGATCTACGCCTGGGTGAAAGGCGATCCGGCGATGAAGCTGGTCGTCAACGACAGCGAAAAAGCCTCACCCGAGCCCGATTACGTGTTCAAGGTCGACGGCAAGCTCGACCCGAGCGCCTGCAAGCCGGAAGACCGGCCGTCGGTGCCGGGCGAATTCGAAGACGCCGGCTAGGCGCGGCCGGCGGCGAGCGCGTGCTCGCGGGCCAGCTCGGCCGAGCGATCGGGCTGCTCCCACCAGAACATGTGACCGACGTCCTCGAGCGTCTCGAAGCGAGCAACGGGCATCAGCGAGGCGATCAGCTTGCCGTTGGGGTAGGGGAGGACGCCGTCCTCGGTCCCGTGGACGATCAGCGTCGGCGTCGAGATCTCGCCGAGCCGGCCGCTGGTGTCGTGGCCGAAGATCGCCTGCGTCTGCAGTTCGATCGTCCGTTTCGCCGCGGGCACCGAGGTGGCCATCTCGTGGAAGGCGGCGTAGCGGCTCTCGTCGGCGCGGAAGGCGGGGGAGAGGTTGACTTCGTAGCTGGCCCGGATCGCCTGATCGCGGTCACCGGACATCATTCCGGCGGCGAGGATTTCCACGTTGGCCTGCGGCATCAGTTGCGAGCCGGGCCCGCCGCAATAGGTGCACCCAAGCGTCAGCGACCGCAGCCGGTCGGGGTGGGCGAGCGCCAGATCCTGGGCGATCATCCCGCCCATCGAGATCCCGACCACGTGCGCGCTCTCGATCCCCAGCTCGTCCAGCAGCCCGGCCGCGTCTTCGGCCATCTCGACGATCGTGAACGGCCCGTCGATCGGCGCCGAGAGCCCGATCCCCCGGTTGTCGAAGGCGATGACGTCGAACGACTCCCGCAAAGGCGCCAAGAACGGCTCTCCCCAGGCGACATGCGTCCCGCTCATCCCCTGGATCATCAGCAGCGGCTCACCAGAGCCCGCCCGCTCGTAATGAAGCTCGTTCTCCCCGACCCGGACCTTCGCCATCCGCCGATCCTACGCGAGCCGTCCGCTCAGCCCCTACCCTTGGTCTATCTGCGCCCGTAGCTCAGCCGGATAGAGCATCGGACTTCTAATCCGACGGTCGCTGGTTCGAATCCAGCCGGGCGCGTTCTCTCGGGTCTCTCCAGGGCTAGGCGGACGCGTTTGGAGACGAACTCAAGTACGGCTTCGTACGTCCGGCGACAGCTCCGGCAGCTCCGTCTTCGACCGGCCTTTTTTCGGCCTCTACGACCGGGCTTCTAGAGTGGAATGTTCGAGATATTTTGTGGCATTCTGATACGTGATTTGCAGGGGAAAAGCAGGAGCCATCGGGTTGCATGGAAAGCTAGATTGCGCAGTGTCTTGACAGTTCCCTTACAGGACCGTACGCTGGCGGCGTCTCTTCACCAGACCTGGTCGAAGGGGAGCCACCCCCAGTCTCGGTTTCCTTCTTGCCGGGCCCGCGAAGCGACGGGAGGGATGGATCTCTTGGTATTCGACCCACGGAACGGGAGGGGCAGGCCGCGTGCAGGCCCGGGCGGACGTAAGCGTCCAAGACAAACGAGCTAAGGAGCGGCACTAGCCGTCGCTGCTTCCCCCTCGCAGATGAGTCCTCGCCGCAACGCCAAAGGATGGTTCAAGCACGGCCTTGCCGCCGCCGTCTTCCTCGTCGCCGTCGGGGCGATCGTCCTTGGCCTCACTGTTCCCGCGCCGGAGAAGCTGCCGGGCTTGGCGCAGGGCTCAACCGCGCTCTGGCGGGTCGAGATAATCGGCTTCGCCTTCGGCATCTTCTATCTCGTGGTGGCGGCGATCGCCTTGGCGGTGGAAGGGCGCGGATTCATCGAGGTCGGGCCCAGTGGCGTGAAGGCCGGCGATCTGATCCAGAAGAAGCATCAGCTGGGCTTGGAAGAACAAGCGGAAATCCTCAACGCTGTCCGGCGAGCTGTGTGGGTCAACGCGGCGCTGCAGCGGGCCGCGGTCCAACAGCAGGGTGAAGAACTCAAGGATCTCAGGGATCGTTTGGACCAGCTAGAAGAGAAACCCTGATCGGTTACATATGTTCTTGCTTTCAAGGTTCAAACCTGAGAATCTTGAGTTCACGTCGGCCATTGAGCGCCCCCTTGTAATCCAGAGCGGTGCTCCTCGGTGGTGGATGGTTTGCGTAAGAACGCGAGTCGCGGCATGGACGAAGAACGCTTTCGAACAGAACTCGAGGCCAAGACGGCAGCACACGATGGGGATGTCCTTGCTGCCATCAGTGAGATGCTCGGTGAAGTCATCGAGGATCTCGAGTCATTGCCGACCGAGTTGCAGGAGATCGTGGAAGCCGGCGAAATTCTCGGCACCCGGCCGAAGAAGGACCATGAGGTACTACCTCGCGACGTCTCACGTGATGAGAAGGGGACTTCATCCGGGCCGTCGGGCGCCGAGTAGCGACGCCCGGTCCAGCTCCTGCCGGACGCCGCCTCCGGTTTCTCTAGTTGAACTTGGTAACGAGTAAGGCTGGAATAGTGTGATCCACCTGCTTGATCGCCATTCATCTCACCCCCTTTCCTCAAAGGGGACGGCAACTGACCTGATGAGAGGCAGCGCCCGTCCTGAGCCCATCCTGTCCCGAACTCTATCTGATTACTCAAATTATCTTGATAACACTTGAGTTCGCAAACATCGGCAGGAGCAGGACAGTGCGCTGCGGTTGCCGGCGGCAGAATGGTGTGGATGGAAGGAGATGCAGTGGCGACTAAGCGGTCAGGCCCGTCCACCCGTCGGGGCACGAAGGCAGACGGTGACTCTCGCCTGGTGAAGGCGCTCGGTCACCCGATCAGGGCGCGGGCCCTGTCGATTCTGAACGAAGAAGTCGCCAGCCCGAAGATGATTGCCGCGGCCCTGGACCTACCGCTCGGAACCGTTGGACATCACGTGAAGAAGCTCGAGGCGATGGATTGCATCGAGCTGGTGAGGACGGAGCCGCGGCGGGGGGCGACCGAGCATTTCTACCGTGGCACGGTTCGCTCTGTCCTAGACGACGAGCAGTGGGCGAAGCTGAACCCAGACTCGAAGACTGCACTCTCCATCGAGTGGCTGAAGATGCTCAACAAGACCGCCAAGCAGGCGTTAGTGGCACAGACCTTCGACTCCCGCCCCGACCGCCATCTCAGTCGCACCCCGGTGAATGTGGACGAGCGTGGTTGGCAGGAGTTGATGAGCCTCCTCAGCCGGACCGCGGCGGAGGTCCAGGAAATCGAGCTTCTCAGCTCCGAGCGAGAGCGTCAGGGTGAAAGTGCCGGACGGCATCTACGGGCAACCGTGGCACTGCTCGGGTTCGAGTCGCCGCCGCCGTCAGAGGAAGCGGAGACCTCTGAGTCTTGACGGTTTCTGACGCCGCTCCCTCAGTGGTGGAGGGCGGGTCGGTAGACGAGCTCCTGGATGTTGCCGTCCAGCGTCCGGTTCTCGAGCAGCTCCAGGTCGAAGTCGGCGGCGTTCTCGAAGATCGGGGCCTTGCCGGTCTGGCCCGTGATCACGGGGAAGAGGGTCACCTGGACGCGGTCTACGAGGCCGGCGGCCATCAGAGATCGGTTCATCGCAAGGCTGCCGTGGGAGCGGAGCGGGACGCTGGATTCCTCCTTTAGTCGCGCTACTACGTCGACGGCGTCGCCCTTCGCGATGGAGGCGTCGGGCCAGTCGAGGGGCTCCTCAAGGGTGGTCGAGATCACCGTCGCCGGGAGGTTGCGCATCTGCGTGACCCAGGGGTCGCGGACGTCGGAGTCCTCGCTGCTGTCGGCCAGCATCTGGGCGAACAGGCGGTAGGTGTCGGCGCCGAAGACCATCCGCTGCTCCTCTTCGTGCAGGCCGAGGCGGTGGTCGAGCAGCTCGGGGCCCTGCTTCCCCCAGTAGCCGCTCCAGTCGCCGCTCGCGGAGCCGAAGCCGTCGAGGCTGGAGAAGACGTCGAAGGTGTAGGTGGCGGCCATGGTGTTCTCCTTTGTTCGGTTGGGCGTGTGTAGGTATAGACGGGAGCCGCGGGCGATACTCATCGCCGCGCCTGCGACAGGCGCTTAGGCTGCGGGGGTGCGGCCCCGCCTCGCAGATGCCGGTTTCGCAGCTGACCCGCCGCCCTTGGGCTGGGGGGTCCTCGCCACGGCGGGTGCGGTGGCGGTGGCGACGTTGCTGGTCTACCCGCTGAAGGACATCGCGCCCGTGGTCTCACTGG